>LDZS01002681.1_pt1 | contig 18214 bp, 21 predicted proteins | sample 615471 | NCBI WGS metagenome assembly LDZS01 (sample SAMN03408295, study PRJNA278302) | terrestrial metagenome | isolation source: oil reservoir sample K3 | place: USA: Alaska, North Slope, Kuparuk formation | collected 2013
GCACCGCCGGCCCCGACGCACCGGACCTGCTGGTGCTGCCCTGTCCCCCGGGCAAGGACGTCGAAGGGGCGCTCAGGCTCAAGCCGGGCAGGATTCTCGGCAGGGTCCCCTGCCCGGTGTTAATGGTGCCGCCGGAGCGGCGTACTAAAACGCCACCAGTACGCAGATGAGGATCAGGGCTGCCAGAGAAAGCGCCGCGTAATCCTCTATTTCCTCGGTTTCAAACAAGGAGTCCAGTTCCCCCAGGTCGCGTTCCGACAAGGAAGGCACTCCTTTCTTGCCGTCAGGATATGACGAGCGTCACCACGGCCAGGGCCGTAACGGCCTTAAGCAGAGCGACGACCGTCCCCACGAGCAACGGTTTACCCCCGGCTTTGCGCAACTCGGCGAACGAAATCTGCATTCCCAGGCCGGCGAGCCCGATGGCGAAAAACCAGCTGTACAGGTTGCGTATGAACAACAGTTCCCGCGACGGCGGATCCGTCGGGCCCAGGAGACCGAACGAAGTGAGGAACACCATGGCGAGGAAACCCAGCACGAACGTGGGAAACCGGCTCCAGAACCCCGTCTTGATGTCGTACTCGTCCACCTGCTCGCGGCTGTAGAGAATGGCCACCAGGAGCACGACGAACGGAAGAAACAATACCCGCGCCAGGTTGAAAATCTGCCCGATCTTCAGGCTCACCGAAGGTTGGGCCACGGTGCCCGGATCGAAGGCCAGCGATGCGGCCAGCACCTGGCCGGTGTTCAATATGGCGGTGCCGGCCCACGCGCCGAACTGGTACGGGCTGAGACCCAGAAGCGTGCCGATGGCCGGAAACGTGAACAGGAAGATCACGCCGAAAGAAAGGACGGTGGCGATCGAGTACACCACCTCGGTGGTTCTGGCACGCACGGCGGGCGCCGTGGCCACGACGGCGGATACGCCGCAAATGGCCAACCCCGCCGCCAGGACGGAAGCCGACGCCGAGTCCATGCCCAATTTCTGACCGAGCCACAGGGTAAAAAGCAGGGTGGCGAATACGAAGCCCAGGATGATCATCAGCGCGCTTGTCCCGATATTGGCCAGTTCCGCAATGCTGTACAGCGAACCGAGAAAGATTACGCCTACCTTAATGAACAGGCGGGAAGTCCTGATGCCGGGCAGGGCCCAGGCGGGGATGTCGAGGGTGTTCCTGATCAGCATGCCGACGATGATGCATATCAGAACGTGGTTGAGATGCAGTATATCAAGCGCCCACTTTCTTACAACGGGGTCGAGGGCCAGGTAGGTTTCCACCCCGCGCCACCAGGAGCAACCGAAATCCTCGGCCCCTTTGGCAAAAACGGCGATGGCCAGCATGATGAGAATGCCGGGAATGAATTTAAGCGCACGGGCGATATTGGCCCACAAGCCCATTTTGCCACTGCCTTTCCGCCGTGGCCTGGCATTTGCGACGATCGGTTTACCGGCCGGAGCGCGTGGCACGCGAAAGGTTGTCAAAAAAAAGTTGCTGTTGTTGAGATATTCAACGCTTGGGCGGCGAACTCCTTCCTTATTTTCTTTGTGCCGCCGAACCGGGTGCCCTTCATACACAGGTCCTCCCGGATAAATGGTTGCATGCGCGGTCGTCCCGGTATTATTATTGATGGCAATGAAGGGAGACAGGTCTATTGCCCACACGGAAGAAGACGGATGAAAAGTGCGGCGAACCCGAGGCCGTCATCAAGAAACACCTGAGTGATTTGCGCCGCGGAGAGGCCGTGCCGGACCTGGGCCTGCTTATGGTCGCCCCAATCGTCCAGTCAATGGACTCCGGAGCCGTAACCTTCTTTTCCCTCGGAGAGTGGCTGGGTTTACCCTGGCCGGAGGTTGACGCGGACGACCCGGAGATTGAAGCCAGGGAGGAGGCCATACGCCTGGGGACGTACATCGCGTGGTACGCGCAGTACGTCAATGTTATCAACGCTATGCGGCGCACCGGCCAGAGCATCATCGTGCGGCGTTTTTCAGGACGCCGGGTGGGAAAGGTCCTGCTCGAGACCGTCCTGCCTCCCCCGCCGGCGGTAACCGGGGTGGTGGCCTCCATCGCGCCCCTGGTGCTTTTTCCCGGCAGCAGCGAAATTATTTGCGTGGCGTGTTCCCTGCACACCCGGGAAGGGTTGATACTGGGCGGTGCCGTCGGCTGGAACGCCGGTGTGACCGACTTTAACGCCACGTGGCGGGCGCTTGAGAAATGGGCCGGCCGGTACGGGGCGGAGGAGATTTACGCCGTGTCGTGGGGCGAAGAGGACGGCGAGCCGGTTTACTGCGTTCTGGATGTCGACGCCGGGGACGTGGCCCTCCCGGTGGCCGACCCGGCAGAAATCAGGCGGCCGGCCCCCAAGAGGGGTGTTGTTGTACCCTTTCCGGCGAAAAAGCGCGAAAAACCGCGGCCGTAAGCAAAGGTTCCCATACCTGTGCCTGTCCCCGGTGACGTGCAGCACCGGGTTTTTTTGTTTTATGACACGTGCACCCGTCTGCCGACAGGAAAGGCCGCACACCGTGGCGAACCTTGGAGGTAATGTCAATTACAACCCGGCTTCCGGGGTGGCAACGTGCGGCTGTTTGCGGTTCCCCTTGCCTTGTTTCTGTTTTTCGCTTGCGCCGTGAGGCCTGTGGCCGTGGACCAGGCGGAAACCGGTGCTTCGGCGCCCATGTTTGCGCGGCGGGTGGTTCTTCTCGCCCGCGGCGAGGTGTCCTCGCCCGGCGCGCCGGAGTTTGCCGGGAACCTCGCCAACGCCGAACTGGCTCTGAGGCGCCTCGACGGTTTGCGGGTAATGCCGGGTGGCGTTTTCAGCTTTAACGAGGTGGTCGGCCCAAGGACCGTTTCGCGCGGCTTTGTCGTCGGCCTGTCCGGGTCCGGCGGCACCTACTACCGGGATGTCGGCGGGGGCGTGTGCCAGGCGGCGACGGCCCTGCACCGGGCGGTCACGGCTGCGCATTTGAAGGTTCTCGAAAGACATCTCCACCCCGGCGACGTACCTTACGCGCCCGGCAGGGACGACGCGGCGGTGGCGTGGGATGTGAACTGGGACTACCGGTTCCAGAACACCCTGCCGTTTCCGGTAATCCTGAAAACGCGGGCTACCGGGCGAAATCTGACGGTGGAGATCCTGGCGGACGATCTTCCGTCCGGCGACTACCGGGCGGCGTTTTTCATTGGCAGCGCCGTTTACGTTGCCGGCAACGGGCTGAAGGAGGCCGGCGGCGTGCCGTTCACCGAGAACGGCAGGGTCTACGTTGCGGCGCGGGACTTCGCCCGTACCCTGGACGCGTCCGAGCCGGAGGTCCTGTCCCGGGTACGGGCGATCTACCGGAACAACACGGCCTTTGTCCCCGTGCGGGATGCGGCGGTCGCCTTTGGCCGCAGTGTATTCTGGGATAATCGGAGCCGGGCCGTACTTGTTCTCTGACGCCCTTGTCAATCTTTCTCCAGGATCAGCAGCCAGGTGTTTCCTTCCTCCCTGACCGACACGCGCCAGCCCTCGTGCTGTGCCAGGCGGGTAACGTTGTCCCGCGCGGCGGCGGCGTCGACGATAACGCGAACTTTCCCTTTCTTGAGCCGCTGGAGTTCGCGGCGGGTCAGCAAAACCGGTTCCGGGCACATCAGACCCCGGGCGTCAACCACTGCTTCCACGGACGACACTCCTTTCGCCGGTGGTGCGCGTTGCGATTACAAGAGCTGCAAGGCCGAGCACGACGGCCAGACCTACGACCACGGCGAGTTGCCCCGCCGCCGGCACCCCCTTGGGGGACGCGGCCAGGCCGAAGTTGTGTGCGACCGCGGCGCCGACGATAAAACCGAGAACGGTGACGGCGGCGTCGGTGTTCCCTTCAGACGCCGCAACCAGCTGCCGCAGGGGGCAGCCCCCCAGGAGCACCGATCCCAGTCCGGCCAGGGTCATGCCGAGAAAGTTCCAGATACCGTCTGTATGGGCGACCGGCTGGTCGGCAAACCCGAGGTGAAAGTTCCCCACCAGCAGGTTACCGACAAGGGCGGCCGCAAACAGGCCGATCAGCCCGGTAATGAGATAGTAATCCCGGAAGAAAATGAGGTCGCGGAAACCGCCCACCAGGCAAAGGCGGGTACGCTGGGCGAGCACGCCGATAATCAGCCCCGCCGCCAGGGACAGGGCTACGGGCGCGTGCGCGGCGCCGGGCCCCTGGGTGCTGGCGGCGAAAAGGGCGGGCGCCGCCAGGAAAAGGACCAAAAGAAAAGCGACCAGCCCCGGGAAAACGTACCCGCCGGCGCGGGCCTGCGGTACGGCGCGGCCCAGGGAAAAGCCGCGATTAATGAAGATGATGCCGATACCTACGCCGGCCACCAGGCCGCACAAGCCCACCAGGGCATTGAGGTCGCCCGCGGCCAGTCTAAGTGTCATGCGGAGCGGACAACCGAGGAAGGCCAGGAACCCGATCATCACGAACAACCCAAGGACAAACCTGGTCAGGGCGCTCGCGCCCCCGGTGACGCGGAACTCGCGTGTGGCCAGGGCGCTGGCGAAGGCGCCCAGCACAAGCCCCACGATTTCGGGCCGCAGGTACTGGACCGGCTGGGCCGTATGCAGCCCCAGGGCACCGCTGATGTCCCGGAGGAAGCACGCGATGCACAGCCCCATGTTGGGAGGATTGCCGGCGACCATGAGCCATATGGCAAGGGCGCCTGCGGCCAGGCCGGCCAGAAGGATCAAACCTTTTCCGCGCAAAAGCATCCCTCCTGGTTGGTTATATATTTTTGTTAAACCGTTCTGCGTGTGTCCATAAGTTCCTGTAATTTATCTTATAAAAATTTGTTATGCTTCATTGGTGCGCACGAAACAATTTTTACCTACTGCGGCAGGAAAAATATAGGAGTGTATTGAATTCCGGAATTAAAGAGGGAGTATACGGGCTGCCGGGCGAAGTTTTGCAGCGGATTCATAGCAGGGGGTTGTACGGCAAGTGGCCGGTCGCTTTACGGCCGATTACCTGGGCGATAAGCTCGCGTTGGATGAAAAAACTCGCGACGTGGTGCGCTTCGGCGCCGAAAACCTGTTTCTTGGAGCGGCCGGACTGGCCGCGATCGGCATGGTCGCCTGGTTGTTGCGGTGCCTGCCGGAGACCCTGTTGCTGACCGGGGTGGTGATCGTTACGCGTTCCTTCGCGGGGGGTGCGCATCTGGGCGGCCCCCTGCGATGCACCGCGTTTACGGCCCTGATCTTCCCGGCCCTGGGCGCGGCCGCGCGCCTGATCGCCGGGATCGGTACCCTGGTGCCGGTTTTTTGTGCCGCCGCCACGCTGGTATCTCTGGTTGGCGTATTGCTTCTGGCGCCCGCGGACAGCACGGCGAAGCCGATTCGCACGCCGGCCCACCGCCGCAGGCTGAAAAAGCTGGCCGGATGCGCCGTACTGGGAGCGGCGGTTTTGCAGGCCTGTCTGCTGGCCGGCGGTTCGTCCGCTCGGCCGCTCGCGGCGGCCGCGGGCACGGGCCTCCTCTGGCAGTTTTTCGTCTTGACGCGGGCCGGACACGCCGTCATGCGGGCCATCGACCGCGTGGTCGACGCACGGACGGGGTAAAACCGGGCATCGGGGGCACTTACCCCTTCAATGAAGTGGCCCGGGGAGGTGAAGAAGAATGCGGCGCATCAGGTACCTCGTGCTGATGGGGATCACCGCGGTGCTGGTCCTCATAGCCCACGTCAGTGCAGCCTCGGCCTGCGCGTGGGGACACTACCAACCGGAAGTACCGGACAAGCTTGCAAAGTACTAGCGCAAAGCAAGAGGCGTACGGGGTGGCGCAAGCCACCTCCTTCCGTTTAGCAGCCGGTTGGCAGGGGCTCGGCGCCGGGTAAACCACCTGGGTTCTCTCCTACCAATACCTGGAGGAGACGGAAGGTTCACCACTACATGCTTGACGGCGCCGGTCGGGGGGTCTATGCTTAAAACAGGGTAAGACGAATAAGAATGGTAAGAAGGGGATCCCGATGTACACCACGGTGGTTTCTTCCAGGGGGCAGGTCGTGATTCCGGCAGAGGCCAGGAAAAAGCTGAACATCAGGAAGGGAGACGTTCTTTCCGTAGAAATTGAAGAAGGCGGGCGCATAGTTCTGAAGGTTGCCGCCAGTAAAAGGACTGCCAGGGGGGTAGTGGAAAAGACGGCCGGTCTTTTCGCGGATCTGGAACTGAGCGGTCTCGAGTACGTGGAAAACATACGCAGGGGTTCCGGCGGGAGGCTCGACGACCTTGAAGGTGGTTGTTGACACCAATGTGATCGTCGACCACCTGCGCGGTGTGCCCCAGGCCGTCAAGGTTCTGAAGGACATCGAGGACGGCTTTCTCCAAGGCCTTATTTCCACCATTACCGTTATGGAACTCATGGCCGTGCCGAAAATGACCGGAGAGCGGTTGGCGGCGGTGAAGGAACTCCTGGAAATATTCGAACAGGTTCCCGCGGACGGCCGCACGGCAACTGTAGCCGGTGGTTACCTGGGGAGGTACCGGCGTTCGCACGGTCTGGAACCTATGGATGCCTTAATCGCGGCCACCGCCACGGTCAGGGAGGCGGTGCTCTTCACGTTAAACGTTAAGCACTTCAAGTTCATCGAGGGACTCGTGGTCGTCAACCCGTATTCCCTGGAGTGACTCGGGCCGGGCCGCCTGTATGATTGCCGGCCTTCTGTTTTTCCGGGAGCGAATTTCTACCACGGAAGACGAGCGGTGGCCGCGGTCTTTCCGACAATAATCTGCCGCATCTGCCGCGCCCTTTACCGGCACTGGGCGGCAAATGTGCTGGAGGAGGGAAGTGGGAATCGAACCCACCCCTGCCCGTTAGGGGTCGCGGCCTACGGATTTGCGGTCCGCGGGGAGCGCCAGCTCCTTTCCCTCCTTGCTTGAAGGCCAGCGGTTTACCGGGTTACGTTGCCGCGCCAGCCTGCGCTGCGACGGCGCCCAGCATTTCCAGAAACGCTTGCACGCGGGTTTTGAGTTGGCCGGCATCGTGCGGACTGTAGTCGGTCTCCACTTTCAAGACCGGTACGCCGGCCTGCTTCAGGACTTTTTCTACCTGATAGTTTTCTACCGCGTACGGGTCGCAGAAGGAGAGGACGTAGCTTATGACCCCGTCGGCGCGGTAGGCCCGCACCATCTCAAGGAGCTTCTCAAGGCGCCGGGTGTTGGGAGTGAAACAGGCGCAATCTGCTTCCAGGTGCCGGGCGGCTACGTTGGCGAGCAGATCGTCAAGGGTGGCTCCCTCCTCGTCCGTCAGCGCCTCGTAGTACCGGGCGCCCGTGCACAGTTCCTCGGCCACGATCACTGCGCCGCTCGTTTCGGCTATGTAGGGCAGCTTCCAGTTGGGAATGGCCATCGGGGTACCGGTGACTACCAGCCGCGGCGTCCCGCGGGCTACGACACCGACGCCGTTTTGCACGCGCTCCTCGAGTTCGTCGCACAGGGCGTTAACCTGGGCGGTAAACCGCTCCACGTCGTCGTAGAAGGCGATCTGGTAAATTAGCAGGGCATCCCGGCCGCTGAGGGGCGGCGGGTCGGCCTTGCGGAGCTCGCCCAGGCGTTGCAGGGCCCGCCGCTTCGCGTTGACCTTCCGGATGGCCTCGGTCAGCGTCTCGCGGGTAATCCGCTTGCCGGTCAGGTCCTCGAGTCGCGCTGCCAGGGTGTGCACTTCTTCCAGCCAGAGTTCCCGGTCGCGGGGTTCCTTTTTCTGCGGGGTCTCCATTACGTGGACGGGCGCGAAATCGGCGAGCACCTCGAAAGCCTTCTTTTTGCCGTCGCAGGTGGTTTCACCCACCAGAAGATCGCACGACTCGAAATAGGGGCAGACCCGCGCCAGCTTGAACCCCATGAAGGACTTGATTAACGGGCAAATGTTCCGCGGGAGGACGGCTTCCGCCTGCGCCGTGCCGATCTCGATCCCGGCGCAGAGGCCGGCGTACACGCCTCCGGCGGCAAGAATGAGTTCCTCCGGCACGAAAACACAGAATGTGCCCACCACCTTGCCGCCCTTTTGCCGGAAGTCCTGCAGTTCCTGCACCCGCAGCCCGTGGATCTCGTTGACCACGAAGTCGAAATACTCCATGCCCCGGGGCCGGTTTTCCTGCGCCAGGTAAACGTCGTAATAGGTCGGTGGGAGGGCCTGCAAGAGTTTCTCGTGTGCTTCCAGGTCGAGACCGAGTTCGCTCCACAGGCGCGTGTAGTCGGCCATGTCGGAAACACCTCTTTCGTATTTAGAAGTTGCTATAGATATTAGCTGCCAAATGATAAAGTTCCTTTATCCTAGCGATAACTTTTTGTTATCCATATTCGCGAAGGGGCGAGGCTCCGAAAACTCAGAAACGGTGACCTAGTTACGAAATGCGGTACAATTATGTGCAAAGAGATACTTGAGGAGGCGCGCGCAATGGCCCTGAAAAGGATACTGGAGGAAGTTCGGCGGCTCCCTGCCGTGGACCGGGAGAAACTGATACGCGAACTGGAGCGGCTTAAGGCCAGGGACGAAGCCAGGGAGGACTTTGAAAAGGCCGCCGGTTCGTGGGGCGACTTCGACGCAGAAGCTTTTGTGGATGAGATTTACGCCCGGTGAGGGGGAGGCCAGAGGGTGGACGCAGAATGGTGATTGCCACCACAGCGGTTTACTATCGCCTGACTTTGTTAACCGATAACTGGAGGCACTACGAGAAGGTACCGGAGCTGAAGTTGGTGGGATAGGCCATCACGTCCGGTTACCGGATTACCGACGGCAGAAGGACTTGCAGGGAACTCAAACCCGCGAAGCCTTAATTTTCGCGGGTTTCTTTTTGGTGAGGGGAGTTGAAAGCTTGCTTACAGAGCGAGACAAGGAGATCATCAGGCTCATCAACCGCCTCGGGTGCCTGACGGCGGCGCAGGTGGCGGCGGCGTTAAGCTGTGACTGAGAAAGCGGCCAAAAACAAGGGGATTGGTGGGAGATCAGTTCCTTGGCTGGAGACCTATCTCCAGGTCGGCGTCCAGGGCTTCCGCCACCTTCTTAAGAAAGCCGATGGTGGGGTTGGCCCGGCCGCTCTCAAGCCTGGCGATGGCGGCCTGTTTTGTCCCCACCTTGCGGGCGAGCGCCTCCTGGGTAAGGCCCTTCTCCAGGCGGCGCTGGATTATCGCCCTGAGCAGGCGGTATTCCGTCTCCAGGGCGTCGTACTCTTTTTTTAAGGCCGGGTCCTTGAGCAGGTCGGCCTTGAACTCTTTCCAGTTCATCCGCTTCGCCTCCTTTGCAGGTAGTCCTTCATGCGGGAGATCGCCGTTTCTAGTTCTCTTTTGGGTATCTTATCCGCCTTTTTCGTGAACCCGTGGACCAGGACGATGTCGGCACCGTCCAGGAAGAACAGGATGCGGTGCGCCTGGCCGCCGAACGGGACGCGGAGTTCGTACAGGCTGCCTGTGCCGGCAAGATGCTTGACGTGCGGCGCACCTACGGCGGGACCGTACTCCTCTAAAAGGTCAAGGGCGCGGGCGACTTTCGCCTGGGCTTTCACGTTAAGCCCTTTTATGTAGACGGCTACCGGGATATTCCCCGCGCCGGTTTCGTAGAAAATTATCTCCCGCATAGTTCAAATCTATAACATTTATGTTATAACGTCAATGGGGTAGCAGCCGTGCCGTTAAGGCAGATGGAGCCATCTTTTGTACCGGGAGCAAGAATGGCCAAGGGAGGTCCGGAAATGGGAAAACGATTAGCCCGCCGTCCGTGCCGATAACATCGACGACAACGCTCCGCGCGTCGGGCGGCCGATCAGGCGCGTAATCCTAAACGGCCTGGGTGCGCAAGGGGCTCGGACCCATCTCTTTCAGTTGGTTGGTGAAATCGGTCACCACCCGGGCGAACTTTTTTCCCTCCGAAGCGGATACAAACTCCATGCGCACACGCTCCCTATCAATTCCAACGGTGTCAAGCAGTTTCTGCAGTGCGTTATACCGCCTGCGCGCATACAGGTTGCCGGTGCTGTAGTGGCAGTCGCCGGGATGGCATGCCCCGATCAGGACGCCGTCAGCTCCGCTGAGTAATGCCTTTAAAACAAACACCGGATCCACCCTGCCCGAGCACGGTACCCTGATGATAAGAACGTTCGGCGGGTAGTCGTAGCGAGAGGTTCCGGCGAGGTCGGCGGCGGCATAACTACACCAGTTACACAAGAAACCTATGATCAACGGCCGGGACTCGGTGCTCACATCACACACTCCCTTTCCTTGGCTTCCGTATTAATTAAAAGCCAGAGATATGCTGTGAATATCCACCTCTCCGGGTTCGATAACGGCAAGAGGGGGTCGCTGTGCCGGGTTCACCCCCGGTTCGTAATTGAATATGGCCTGGATTTCCTGCTGTATCATCCCGATCAGGGAGGAAAGGGGGATGTTCGCCGGACAGACATCCTGGCACTGCCCACAGTTGACGCATGAGTCGGCTACGTGCATGGCGCGGGTGAGTCCGAAGAGGGCACCCGGCGGGACCTCGCCCTCCGGCACGGTACCGCGGCCGGCATCCAACCGGCACTCCCGGCAATAACAGATAGGACATGCATCCCGGCAGCCATAGCACTTGATGCACTGGTTGAACTGGTCAAACCAAAAAGCCACGCGCGCTGCCCTGTCCATCTGGCGATATGTGCCGAAAAGTTTATCCTGCCATTCGCGGGCCATTTGTATCGCCGCCTGGTCGAATTTCTCCCGCTCCTGGATGATGTCGCTGCCCGGCTCTTCGGTGTTAACTACGCCCGCGTTCACCGCCTCGTCCCAGAATGCGGCGCCCTTATCCGAGCATATCTCGACAAACGAAACCGGGCGTCCGTGCGTGCCCCACTTGCCACAGGCGATATCGGCCATCCTGGGAATGTTTATTTCGCAGCGGCGGCAGTTTTCCCGGCGCCCGAACCCCTTCGCCTCGAGTTCGGTCAGGTCCCTCTCAATTTCCCTACCGTCGTTTAAAACGGCGAAGAATTTGTTGCCGGGCGGGAAGATCCTCTCCATTTTTACGTCGGCCGGGTCTATCCCGAATTCTTCAATATACATACGCTTGGCGACGTTGGGTAGCATAGTGCCGGTGCAATTGAGGCCTATCAGCAGCAGGTTTTCAAGGTTCACCTGTTTCCTCTTGGCCAGTTCGATGATTGCCCTGGCATCACACGGCTTGCATACCACGGCCACTTTGCGATCAAAGCCGCCCCCGGCATACTCCTTGAGGCAACGCGCGAGGTTGGGCGTGGCGCAGTGTAGATTTCCCCCGGTAACCTCCAGCTTGGCAGGATCGGTAACCACGACGGGCACCCCTTCGTACCGGTTGCCGTCGCGCCTCTTCACGGTCAGTACAGCGTCTGCCCAACCGCTCTGTAGCGCAAAGCGCAGGAGGGCCGTGACAACTCCCCCACCTATGCTGTTCTCCGGGGGTTTATCGCTTGCCCAGGCCAGGTAAACATCTCCTTTCATCTTTTCACCTCCAGCTTGGCCGCGCAAACTTTGAACTCAGGTATCTTGCACGCCGGGTCCAGAGCCGGGTTGGTCAAGGTGTTAGCCATTCCTTCGGCGAAATGGAAGGGCACGAAGAGGAGTCCCCGGGGCACCTCGGGGGTGACTCTGGCTGAGACCTCGATGCTGCCTCTGCGCGTAGTAACCACCACGCGATCACCGTGCCTTACGGCTGCCGCCTCAGCGTCGGCGGGGTTGATTTCGACAAACACGCCGTGAATCTCACGATCCAGCTTAGGTGTGCGCCGGGTCATGGTGCCGGTGTGAAAGTGGAAAATGGTACGCCCGGTAGTTAGTTGATAGGGGTGCTCGCTGTCGGGAATTTCGGCAGGCGGACGGAACGTTACCGGCTGGAACTGCGCCCGGCCGCTGGCCGTAGGGAACCCCTTTAGGAACATTGTAGGGGTTCCGGGATGGTCTTCACTGGGACACGGCCACTGGATACCGCCGGCCTTGCGGGCTAACCTTTCATAGGTTATGCCTTTGTACTGCGGTACGCAGCGGCGTATTTCCTCAAATATCTCACTCGCGTTCTTAAACGGGAACAGGTTACCGTAACCCATCTTCTCGGCGAGACGGCAGAGCACTCTCCAATCCGGTTCAGCCTCGCCGGGGGGATCGATCAGCTTGTCGATTTTCTGGACGCGCCGGTCTACCCACGTCTGCGTCCCCTCGCGTTCCACCCACGTAGCCGAGGGGAGCACGACGTTTGCTAACTCGGCCGTCTCGGTAAGGTAAATGTCCTGGACGATTAAGAAGTCGATCTTGCGCAGCGTCTCCCTGATGCCGTTCGAATCCGGGGCCGCCATCGCCGGGTTGGCCCCCACGATGTACACGGTCCGGCACTTATTGAGGATGTCCAGGTAAGTTAGCCCAGGCTGGGTGGGGAGATTATCCACGCCCCAGAGTTGCTTGAATGCTTCCGCCGTCTCCTCCCCGACCTTCTTGAACCCGGGGTAGAATATGTTTAGGCAACCCATGTCGCCGGTTCCTTCACCGTTCACCTGGCCGCGGAGCGAATTCACACCGCCGCCCGGCTTGCCGATGTGCCCGGTAAGGAGGGCTAGATCGGCCAGCGCCTTAACGTTATCGGTCCCCGTAGTGTGCTGGGTAATACCCTCGTCATACAGGATGCACCCGTTTCCTGCCTTGGCGTAAGTGACCGCCGCTTCCCTGATCTTGTCCAGCGGCACCCCCGTGATGGGCTCGACTTCTTTGAGATCGATCTGGCTCAGGTTGGCCCGCAGCTGATCAATCCCCTCCGTTTTTTCGGCAACGAATTTCTTGTTTTCTAAGCCTTCGTCCAATATAATGCGCATCATTGCGTTAAGAAGAAGGACGTCCGTGCCCGGTTGGAGGCGCAGGTGTACGTCGGCCAGATACCTGGCCGTCACCGTGTTGCGAGGGTCTATAACAATGACTTTGGCACCGTTGCGGCGGGCGCGCAAAACCCTCCTGGCCAGGATGGGAAAAGTCTCCTTTAAGTTGACGCCGTCCAAGATGATGCAGTCAGAGCGCTCAATGTCCTCCTGAGCGGTCTGCATCACGCCCGCGCCGACCGTAGCCAAAAGGCCGGCCATAGTTGAAGCGTGGCAGAAGCGCGCACAGTAATCGATATTATTGGTCTGCACGACTACCCGCGCAAATTTCTGGAGGACGTAGCTATCTTCGTTGGTGGTTTTTCCGGAGGCAATAAAACCGAACAAACCCGGGGGTGTAACCTTCAACCGCCGGACGATGAGGTCAAGCGCTTCGTCCCACGACGCTTTGCGGAAACCGCCGCCTTCCCGGATAAGAGGTGTTTTAAGGCGGTCTTCGCTGTAAAGGAATTGGTACGCGTTTTTGCCTTTGATGCAGTTTGCTCCTTCGTTAACCGGGTGCTCCTTCCAAGGTTCGACACCGATAATCTTGCCGTTGTTCACTACAAGATGTATACCGCAACCGCACCCACAGTAGGGGCAGATGGCTGCCCTGTAATCCATTCCACAATCCTCCTTTGGCCAAATTGGCAGGTGCAGGTCCAACTAACCGGATTTTGTAATCCTACCACCTTCTTTCCGCCGGTTAGTCGCCGTCTAGGGCAATTTCCATATCCGCCACACTTACAGGGGAGTTTGCTTTGAAGTGCGAGCAGAGTGAGCCTTGAAAAGGGGGACAGGGAGTTAGTTGTACAAACTGGTTCATCACACAGTATATGTTAATAAATAGCATATGTCAATTACCAAAATAGCATATGTTCGGTAAGAAGGTCGGCTACGCCGTGGCGGCGGACACCGGCTCGCCGGTGAAGGGCAACCGGGTCTTAGCAGAAGCCAAACGCAGGGACCTGGTTGCCGTTGCCCATCGCTGGTCGGGCGAGGGCACGGTTTAGCTTCCTTCCCGGTCCAGCGCGGCCATTTTGGCAGCTTCCCGGAATGTTTCGTAAGACCGGGCGCCAACTATTTTTTGATTCGCGGAGAAAATAAACGTAGGGAGGCCCGTGACACCGTATTTCTGCCCCAGCCGGCGCGCTGCTTGCAGCCGGGCAGAATATGTGTTATTAACGAGGTGGTAATCTAATTCTCGTTCGTCTAGGCCGATTTCCCTGCCGATTCGCAAAATCGTTTGCCTCTCTCCAATATTTCTCTCCTCCAGAAAATAAGCTTGAAAAAGGCGGGTGTGCATTTCGGCGAACTTCCCCTTCTCCCTGGCGTACTCGCTCGCTTCCAGGGCCAAACGGGTATTGGGGAGAAACCGGATTTGGGCAAAATTAATACCGTAAGGCTCCCCGGCACGCCGGAGGTCTTGAAGCATTTTCCCGGCGTCCACCCCAGGAAGCAAACGCTCCAGGGGGATCCCTTCCGCCGGCGTCTCGGGGTGCAGCTCATACCCGATCCATTCATCCACAACCTCGAACTCCCGTTTTAGCTTTTCGACAATACCTTTGCCGATAAAACAAAAGGGTCAAGCATAATCGGAAAAGATTTTCAGGTTGATGGACATTTTCTTTCGCTCCTTCATCCGGCCCGGCCAGGCACCACCCGTACCCCTTTGAGGGGCCCGACCCACGTGGACGTTCGACATCTATGAACAGGTTTCCTGCTGCACTTTCGTAATGCCGCGCAGGAGGAATACGCTAAATCAGAATGTCCCTGCGGCTGTACAACTGGTGGGTAAATCCTAGGGCGGCAGCGGATATCGCCAGCAGAATCAAGGCGTTCAAGGGGTCAATCCTTCCGTCCAGGAGGATCTCAGCTGCATTCATATAGTAGAAAGGGGAAAGGTAACGCAGAAACTCCGCCTCTTTGCTGAAGGACGCCAGCGCGTCGAAGAAGTACAGCGTCAGGACAAAGCCAATACCGGCCGAGGAAGCAGATTTTCTCCTGGAGAAAAATAGGGAACTCAGAAAACCCAGGCTGGCAAAGGTAAAGTGAGCGAAAAAGGGTGCCGCCAATAAATAGGCTAAGACGGAGCGGGAGTATGTCCCAACATCAAAAATCTCAAAAGCGCCATAGGTCACCAGTCCAATTATCAGATTAAAAAGCAGCAGGTACACGAGATAGGCAAGGATCTTGTTGGTAAGCACCTGGGTGCGGGTGACCGGCCTGGCCAGCAAAAACTCGATCGTCTTCTCGTCTTCTTCCTTGGCGAGAAGGGTTGAACCCAAAATGGCGGCAAAAATGCTCCCGAAGAGAATGATCATGAAGTAGGCTTCGGTGGCGTAAAAGCCGAGCGGATCGACCAGACTGATTCTATCCAGACCAAAAACTTTTAACAACCCTTCCGGGTACATCTCGACCAGTTTTTCCAGTGCTTCGACATCTGCAGCAAAAGACGGGTACACGTACATCATGAAGAAATTCAGCAAGGCAAGAGCGAGTGCCCAGACCAGTAGAAACTTGTAATTTGCCTTAAGCTCCCGGAAAAAGATGTTCACCTAGCTTTCATCCTTTTCATAGTAATGCATGAACACCTCTTCGAGTGTCGGTTCTTCCAGCCACAGACCGGCCAGTTCATGGTGGGTGAGGACGCGCAGCAGTTCATTTATATCTCCGTTAAAGAACAGGCGCAGCGTCCCGTTCTCTTTCTCGCGGTGGATTATGCCGGGCAGGTCAATATCGGGGATGTTTCCGTTTTTAAAGCTAATCCGTACATTGCGGAACTGGTTGCCGCGCAGCTTCTCTATCTCCTCGATTTTGAGGATGCGCCCTTCCTTGATGATCGCCACCCGGTGGCAGCGCTTTTGTACCTCGCTGAGGATATGGGATGAGAAGAAGATCGCCGTTCCTTGCTTCTGTTCCTCCCGGAGAACATCAAAGAAGCGCTTCTGCATCAACGGGTCGAGGCCGCCGGTCGGCTCGTCGAGGATCAGCAGTCTGGGCTTATGGAGAAGGGCCAGGATGATGCCGAGCTTCCTCTTGGTCCCCAGGGACAGGGCGTGAATTTTTCTCCTGGTATCTAGTTCAAAAGTCTCCAGCAGTTCCTCAGTACGCCTGCGGCAATCTGTTTCGTAAAAGCGGGTGGTATACTCCAGCAGTTCCCCAACGGTCATCTCTTCATAGTAGTCAACCTCGCCGGGCAGATAGCCCACCTGCCTTTTTATTTTCCGGCTCTCCCTCAAGACGTCCATCCCCAGCACTTTCGCGGTGCCGCGGGTGGGAAAAATGAAATTGAGGAGAATGCGGATAGTGGTAGACTTGCCCGCACCATTGGGGCCGATGAAACCGAAGATTTCTCCTTCTCCCACCTGGAGGTTGACGTCAATGATTCCCCGGTTCTTTCCGTAGTACTTGGTAAGGTCCCTGGTTTCGATAACGTATCTGGTCGGTACAGGTTCCTGCATATAGTTTTCCCTCGCTTGCCCCGGTTGTGATCCCTTGTAATGGACTCAACTTATTATTTCTAATGGGCGCTTCAGGGATTCGCGGGGAACGCGTGCCTTTGCCCGGTGATGAATGGTCGATTTTTTGTTGTTTTCCCACATTTTTGACGCAGACTCCAGCCATACTTAGTAGTGAAAAACCATTAAGGGAGGTGGTCGGTAGCGGCATTTGGTGACCGGCGGTGCCGGTTTCGGGCGAATAACGGATTCCCATTGAGGAGGCATGGAAAGAGCATGAAGAAGAAAATGTTGTTGGTACTAGCTGCCCTGGCCCTGGTGGGACTCTTTACGGGAGTTGCTTTCGCGCAGAACGCGACCGTTTCGAACCGCCCTGACGGGAATGCGCCCGCGTTCTTCGAGACGTTCCTGGAGAAGTTCGCGTCCATACTGGGCGTCGACGAGGACAAAGTCGTCGCCGCCGCCAAAGAGGCCGGCAAGCAGGTGGTCGACGAAGCCGTCGAGCAGGGAAAAATAACGGCCGAACAGGCTGAAAAGATCAAGAGCAAGATAGATGAGGGCCGGTTCTTCCCCTGCCCCTTCCCGCGCCACAGAGCGGCAGGCGGCCCCCGGCTGGACGCGGTGGCCCAGGTCCTGGGTATGACCGCGGACGAACTCAAGGCCGAACTGGAGCAGGGCAAGAAGATCGCCGACATCGCCAAAGAAAAGGGTCTCACCGAGGAGCAGCTGCACCAGAAGGTTATTGAGGCCAAAATCCAGGCCATCCGCCAGGCAGTGGAGGAAGGCAAAATCCCGCAGGACAGGGCCGACGAAATAATCAAGAGGCTTGAGAACGCGCCGCAGGGCAAAGGCTTCTTCGGACGGCCTTTCGGCCCGCCGCCCGCTGCGGAGCAGCAGGCGCAGTAAGGTAAGCCGCCAGGACGGTCGCGACGGCGGCCCGCTCTCCGCGAAAAAGAGCGGGCCGTTTTGCTTTTGGAGTGCCGGAGGGTTCACATTTTCACAGTTTGCTGCTAAAATATTGCAAAATTCGCCTTGGTGCGACGGCAAGGGATCGAGGAGTGGAAACGGGAGTGGACTACGCTAGATATCTTGAACGCGCCGGCTTCCGGCAGTTGCAGGAGGAAATTGCCAGAGCTACCGGCCTGGCGGTCATCACCACGGATCCGGAGGGCCGTGCCCTGTTCGGCAAGAGCAACCCTCCCGCGTTCTGCGTCCTGATCAACGGCACGCCGGAAGGGAGGCTGGCCTGTAGCGCCTTCCGCTGCGAGCTGGCGCGCGACGTCTTGGCCACCGGCGAAGTGCGGCGCCGCGTCTGCCACGCGGGGCTGATCAACATCGGCGTGCCGGTGGACGGGCTGGGCGTGGTGATCGCCGGCGGCGTGGCCGTTGGGCGGCTCAGGGAGGCGAAGCTCGCCTCCCTGGCGGAGGAAGTGTGCTGCCCGCGCGAGAGACTGATCGAGCTGGCGCGGGAGGTACCGGTGTGGACGGAAGTGCGCCTCGCGGAGGTCGCCGGCCTCATCCGGGCGATGACCGCTTACGCGGCCAGGACCCTGGAGAGCCACCGCATGCTCCTCGAGGTCTCGCGCCTGGCCGAGGAAATCGTCCTGCTGCGCGACGAAGGGGAGATCGTTGCCCAGGCGGTGCAGGAAGCCGCGCAGACGCTGCGCGCCCCCATTGCTCTTCTGCGCACGTATGACGAGCGGAAGGGCGTGCTTGTGGCCCGTGCCGCGCACGGCCTCGAAGGAGTGGACTTGGAGGCGATGAGGGAACTCCCGGTGGAGAACAGCGTGGCAGGCGCGGTCTTCCAGAGCGGCGAGCCGGCAGCCGTGAGCGACGTGCGCGCCGCGAGCGGGAGGATGCTCCTGCCGCAACTCGCCCCGGCCGTATGTAGCGTC
>LDZS01003205.1_pt1 | contig 18194 bp, 17 predicted proteins | sample 615471 | NCBI WGS metagenome assembly LDZS01 (sample SAMN03408295, study PRJNA278302) | terrestrial metagenome | isolation source: oil reservoir sample K3 | place: USA: Alaska, North Slope, Kuparuk formation | collected 2013
GCACCCTCTTTTATGTGAAGGTGGAACGAAAAACCAGAGCCCATTATGTCATCGCCGAGCAGGCCGTATTCCTCTGCTTGGGCTATAGCCGTCTTCAGGCGTTTTATCGCTAAGGGATATTCAGCCCGGCAATAGATATAACCCTCGTCAGAACCGATGGCGTATGCGCCTATAAGCATTCCCTCTATGACGGAGTGCGGGTCACCCTCTAAGACCGACCTGTCCATAAATGCCCCGGGGTCACCTTCGTCGGCGTTGCAGATGATGTATTTCTTATCCCCTCTCGCCTTGTGGGCGAACTCCCACTTAAGACCCGTGGGGAATCCAGCACCGCCACGGCCACGAAGGCCTGACTTTTTTACCTCTTCTATAACCTCTTCCGGCTTCATAGAGGTGAGGACTTTGGCGAGCGCTTGATACCCATCGCGAGAGATATATTCTTCTATGCGATCAGGGTCTATGAAACCGCAGTTGCGTAACACTATACGATGCTGCTTCTTGTAGAATGGAATGTCTTTATAGTGCGGGACCTTGAGCATCTCCTCTGGCATGGTATAGAGAAGCCTCTTTACCAAGCGCCCCTTATAGAGATGCTCCTCCACTATCTCTGGTACATCCTTGGGAGTCACGCCGCAGTAAAACGCCCCTTCAGGGTAAACTACGACGATCGGCCCCATCTCGCACATGCCATGGCAACCGGTCTCCACCAACATTATTTCTTTGTCGAGACCTTTTTTTGCGAGTTCCTCGCGGAAGGCTTTGAAAACCTCGCCCGAACCGCTCGCAGTGCAGCCAGTTCCGCGGCAAACTAATACATGAGCTCGATATATAGGCATCGCTTCACTTCCCCCTCAGTCAGTTCTCCCTATGACCTTATCAGTAACCACATTGCCGTTTATGAGATGCTCCGCTATGATACGCGGCACATCTTCAGGCGATACGTTGCCATAAGTGATGCGCGGCTCTCCAGGTCGGATTACATCTACCAATGGCTCAAACTGGCACATGCCTATACAGCCGGTTGTCTCCACCGCTACATCCTTTATTCCCCTCTTCTCTAACTCAGCCAATATGGCGGTCATAACCTCGCGGGCTCCAGCAGCGATGCCGCAAGTGCCCATGCCTACGATGATGCGAGTTCTGCCGCCAGATCGCGCTGCTGTCAGATCTTTCGCGCTCTCTTTTATCTTGCGCAGATCTTCAAGATTTCTTATCTTGGGCATACTGATCACTTCCTCCTAAACGAAGTATTGATAAATTTTCATCAATCCAACCCTTAAGCCACGTAGCCACTTCACACGAACGAAGGCTTTCTTTATCCCCGAGCACTCTTACAATCTCATCGGAATCTAACTCAAATTGCCTACCATTTATCTTATAACGAAAGATCCATCGTTTATCTGGCCAGCCCAACAACAGCGTTATCAACGTAGCTGCCAAATCACCCATAGGCGGGCAATCTATATGGTCCGTGCGAAAAGAGGCCGTCACAGATGTGCCCTTGCCAGGCGAGGAGCGGATCTCAAAGAAGCCGTCACATCCTTCGGCTGCCTGCCTTAAAAAGGGAATGCCCAAACCTACGCGTCTCGTCTTTCGGCTTGTGACGAAGGGGTCAGAGATCTTACTCAGTAAATCCTCGTCCATTCCCTTCCCGTTATCCGAAACTATCATCGTGATTTTGTTCTCATCGAGCCCTTCCGCAATTTCAATGACGATCTTCGTAGCCTCGGCATTGACGGCATTTTCGGCTATATCCAGGATGCTGTGCGAGAGATCCTCCAACATCAACGGCGGCTCTCTATTTTTTACTGATATCTATCGAGCACGGCGCTCACTTTGTCCGGAGTCATGCGCCCATGGGTTTCATCGTCGATCATCATAACGGGGGCCAGCCCACACGCTCCCAAACAGGCGACGGGTTCTAATGTGAAGCGCAGGTCTTTGGTAGTCTCGTTTTCATCAACGCCCAATATTTCCTTAACCCGCTCCAAAATTTTAAGGCTGCCACGTACATGACAAGCGGTGCCTCTGCATACCCTCACGACGTGACGCCCTCTCGGCGTTAAATGAAACTGTGCGTAAAATGTCGCTATGCCGTAAAGCTCAGCCTTTGGAAGCTTGAGCTCGCGCGACATAACATTCAGCGCCTCTTTCGGCAGATAGCCGAACTCCTTTTGTAGCTCCTGGAGGATTGGGATAACTACTCCTTTGCTCCCTTTCCAAGGGGCTATAATCTTCCTGGTCTGCTCTACCACATCCGCTTCCTTTACAATAGGGGCCACGATTTTCACCGTCCTTAAAAAATTAACTCATGAAGATCGAAAATTTGCGTCTATTGCGAACAAATGCCTCCAAATTGTGATTGATATCATATTCTCAAATCAATGTCAAGGGCCCAGGGCCATAACACCGCACACCCCCTCTCTCCATTTAAAGCTGAACGCAGTTCATCAAACGTCGGTGCATCCGCCAATACCGGTGTCGCGCATTTCCTCTTTATGTCGCAGAGGCGATGTGCGTCAGAAGACTTAATTATGGGAAGATTCGGAAGTTTGTTCCTCCACGCCTCTGCTTCTCCCCCACTTAAACGACACGAAAGCTCCAGGGCGTCCGCCTCTACATCCTCAGGCAGGATGCCCAACACAGCAGTATAAGAAAAAGAAGGACGATCGAGATGAGGCAAAACCACCAACCCTCCCATCGAATGTCCTTTGCGGATAATTTCGTCAACCGTAGCTTCAATACCTTGAACCAACAGAATTTCTACTTCATCTATAATATTGTTTTGCACATCTATAACTAACTGCATCCCAAAGATATCGGGCCTGTTCGGAATTTTGGGGAGCAATCCCCACACCCATTCCCCAAAAGAGAGAGCCCTTTCGATTTCAGGAAAAATACAAACCACATGAATGTCTTCCCTCGACTGCACCTCCACGCCCGGAAGCACCGTTATGCCTGCCATCTTCCCAGCCTCAATGAGAGCTTTCGCATTCTTCGCCGAATTGTGATCGGTTATGGCTATAAGATCTATTTCTTCTTGCCGACAACGCTCGATTATATCGGGCGCGCCCATTTCAAGCTCAGCACAGGGCGAGAGGACAGTATGAACATGAAGATCTACCCATAAGGGACGCATCTGGTCAATCTTTAAGCCCGAGCTCGTAGAGTTTTCCGCACAAGGGATAGGCATCCAGAGCTGATGTGGCCAATGTTATCCCCTCTTGGCGACACCTATCCACCAACTCGGGCGAGGGCACGCGACCAGAGGCCAACAGGACAAAGGGGATTTCCTTCAAAACGGCCACGGCGGCTACATTAACGTGGTTTTGGACGGTGATCCATACGCTCCCCTCACCCGCAACCTTCATCACGAAGCTCAGAAGATCCCCCACTACCCCTCCGGACAACGCTTTTCCCAAGTCCCCTTCGACGTGAATTTCGAGGTCAAGGCTGCGAAAGACTTCTGATATCCTCAATGTTTATCCTCCACTACGGTGTGTACAAGCCTGCGTGACAAGAGAAGCAGCTCCTCCGCCAACCCAGAGATTCGCTTTCTGAGCTTAAATATACAGTCTTCCACTTCGCCTCGACCACGAACGATATCCTCGGCCATGGCCCTACAGGAAGGACGCCCACAGGCGCCACAGTCGATATGCGGCAACTCAGCATAAACAGCGTTCATCTCCTTCAGCTTTTCCATGGCTTGAGAAATTTCTTCACCCAAAGGCAAGCGGTTAATCGGCTCTATTTTCCTCTGCAACTCCCAGATCCGCGCTCGATACAACTTTTCCAGCATCTCAATTTCACGGGCAGTCCTGTCCCATCGGACTTTCTGCGACCTGATTTTACGCTGGCTCAGAAAACGCGATTCTGCGTTGCCTATTCCACCTATGCAACCGGTGTCGCAGATTCGTGCCTCCACGAATTCGACCTCCGCATGCAATCCCAATTCGACCTCCTGGAGAAGGTCGAAGACGTTTCTTACCCCAGACACGGCAATAGCGTTCAAGTGACGATTCATGAAAGACGCGACGTGAAGCGTCTCTCCGCCGAGCATCCCCCACTGGACCCAGCGCTCCCCTTCTGCCGGAGCCTTAATTTCGGCTTTAGCATAACCGCGGCTTCTTATTTCCTTGGCCAGGCGAGCTACAGAAATGGCCCACTCCGCCGAACTGACTTCACGGCCAACTGGATCGTGCACCATGGCTATCCTGGCAGGACATGAAGCAGCCAAAGCCACCAACTCTTTTTGTTGAGTTCGAATTCGCCACAAATCAATCCCAAACTCCAGCGGTGACTCGACAGGTACGAGATGTTTCAACAGTTCTGGAAAACGAATCTGAATAAGGCGGACGACTGCCGGACAATACGTAGATATTAAGGGCATATCCTTTGAATCTGCGGACTCGATAGCACGAGATACTGCAAGCGCTGCCAAATCGAAAGCTTCAGAGTTTACTCCAGAGATAGGTTCTAATCCTATGTCCCTCAAAGGGCCTATGAGAAAATCTGGATTGGGGGGCCACAAAAACTGGGTACACAGGCTCGGATCGACCATCAATGCGACCGTATCTTTATTATTAGATATACTCTCCCATGGATCCTCAGCTAACTGCAGCGCACGGTGACGACAGTTGCGCAGGCATTCTCCGCAAGCTATGCACAACTCTTCTATGATGTGAGCCCTTCCGTGTATTACCCTCATCGCCTCAGTAGGGCATGATTTTATGCAGTTTACACAACCGCGGCACGAATCTTCCAAAACCCTTATTCCATGGGCCAAAATTGTCACCTCTCTATCACTTTATGTAGATAACAGATACTAATTTAGTCCCCTTGCCGATCTCCGTATCTATCTCAAACTCGTCGGAGTTGCGCTTGATGTTTGACAAACCCATCCCGGCCCCAAACCCCATCTCTCTGATGTAATCTGGGGCCGTAGAATACCCTTCTTGCATCGCGAGCGATAGATCCGGTATCCCTGGCCCTTTGTCGACGGCAATTATAGCTATTCGATCTTCCTCGACCCTGAGAACCATACGGCCGCCGCCGCCGTGTATCACTAAGTTCATCTCAGCCTCGTACGCTACCACAGCGGCCCTCCTGCAAATATCGGAAGACAATCCCAAGGTTTTGAGCGTCTCTTTTACATGCTCAGCGGCCTCACCCGCAGCCAAGAAATCCAGCGGTTTAACCTCGAACTCCAATAAAACTGGCTCGCCCAAAATATCAAGACCGCCTTTGGAGGATCTTGCAAGGAAGAATACCGGCTACAAAAAGCAGACCACATGATTCGAACATGCTCTTGCACGAAAGCAGCAAAGGAATTCTCATATTTTCTGCGAGAGAAAGAGCTTCGCTGCCCGGACGTTTTCCTCTGACGAAGACTACCCCTGGCATATCCATCATGCTGGCTGTCCTAACGATCTGGACATTGGTAAGCCCAGTGAGCAAGAACGATCCAGGAGTGGCAAAGGCCAGCACATCGCTCATCAAATCGGAGGCGAATGCATACTCCACCTCCACTTCGTCTAAAAGCTCCTCGCCCCACAAGACTTCTGCATTTAAGATATCCCTAACATTTCTCAGGTTCACCCAAAAACCTCCTCAGGCGCAACAGACTAATATCAAACTATATAATGCTATATCATAATGCATAGCTACCTGCTGATGTCCAAATCGCAAACTTTGTAACTACAGTAACGAACTTGGACGGACATGTCAATAGCTGGCAAGGCTCCTTAAATCCGCAGTTTTCTTTGGAACGCGGACAAGATCGTCGAAGACGGTTTCGAGGTGTAGCCCTCCTGCTCTATAGCGCTTATAATGTTTTATGTTCTATAGTGGGAGGTGGTGCTTTTGGCTTTAATGTGTTATCATGAAAACATAGGTGAATCGCTGAGGGATATGATGGAACACAACCCAGCTTTTCGCTCTATTGCCTATTTCTCTATGGAAATAGGCCTGGAAAGTGACATTCCTACCTATGCAGGAGGGTTAGGCATTTTGGCCGGCGATATCCTGAGGAGCGCGGCAGATTTGGGTCTGCCCATGGTAGGAGTTACCCTGCTTTACAGACAAGGCTACTTTCATCAAATCATCGATGAAAACGGCTGGCAATTGAGCAAGCCGCAAGAGTGGAACCCCGAGGATAAGCTGGAGCTCTTGCCGAACGAAGTGGCAGTGAATATAGAAGGGCGGCCCGTGCGCGTGCGCACCTGGTGTTACGAGGTTATGGGCAGGTCAGGTTATCACGTCCCTGTGTATCTACTGGATACCGACTTCGACGGCAACGCTCAGGAAGATCGAAAGCTCACCGGAGTGTTATACGGAGGGGATCTCAAATACCGCCTCTGCCAGGAGATGATCCTCGGCATAGGCGGTTTGAGGATGCTCAGAGACTTAGGATACAGCAACATACGGACTTTTCATCTCAACGAAGGCCATGCAGGGTTTTTGACTTTGGAGCTGATCCGAGAGCTCGGCTTCGAAGACTATGATAGGATCCGCGAACAGCTGGTCTTTACCACCCACACCCCCGTTCCCGCCGGCATAGACCACTTCCCCTACGAATTGATCGAAAGGGTGATGAGCCCTACCTTCGCGCAATATCTGAGGCACATGGTGGGCCCTGACGGCATGTCGATGGTAGATATAGGGCTGCGCTATAGCCATCTCAAAAATGCCGTCTCAAAAAAACACGCCGAGGTGAGCCGAAATCTGTTCAACGATGACAGCATAATTCCCATAAGCAACGGTGTCCATTCACATACGTGGACATGCTCTGGGTTTAAAAAACTCTTCGATGAGTACGCACCAGGTTGGGCAAACGATCCCGGCCGGCTCGTCTTGGCCCTAAAACTGCCCGATGAGGAGGTGTGGAGGGCTCATCAGGCGGCTAAGATGCGACTTTTAGCGCGCATTTTGGAAGACAAAGGGGAGGAGTTGGACCCCGAAAAACTCACAATAGGGTTTGCGAGGCGATTTGCTACCTATAAGAGGGCCGATTTGATGTTGAAGGACGTCAAGAGGTTGGTCGATATTTGTTCTGGTCAAGTACAATTTGTCCTTTCTGGCAAAGCACATCCCAATGACGAAGAAGGCAAAGCCATGCTGCAACGGATTTATCAAGTCGCAAAGGAGATAAAGACCGTCGTGCCGATCATCTTTCTGGAAAATTATGACATGGAGTTGGCCCACCTCATGACATCCGGGTGTGATCTGTGGTTCAACACCCCTTTACGCCCAAGAGAGGCCTCCGGTACCAGCGGCATGAAGGCAGCTCACAACGGCGTATTGAACTTTTCGACTTTGGATGGCTGGTGGATAGAAGGATGGATCGAAGACGCAACAGGCTGGGCCATAGGACCAGAGCCAAATGAGGCACAAATTATAGATTATGACGAATCTCAAGACGCCATGGCGCTCTACATGAAGTTAGAAGATAAAGTGATACCCACTTATTACAGGCGAAGAGAGAGGTGGGTCTCCATGATGAAACAAGCCATTGCGCTAAACGCAAGCTACTTCAATTCTCATCGCACGCTCAAGGAATATTGCGAAAAGGCCTATGGCATCGCCTTTCGTGGGTTATAGAGAAATGGCCTCTGCGGATATTTCCCTAAGGGTTCTGCATGTGGCCACAGAAATGGCGCCGTTAGTCAAGGTGGGCGGCTTGGGAGATGTCATAGGCTCTTTGCCCAAAGCCTTAAAGAAATTAGGGGTGGATGTCCGCTTATTGCTCCCCGCTTATCACAATCTCCTTGAAGAGCTTCAAGGTCGTCAGCCTGCCGAGCCTATAGGCAAGATTCATATAGCGCTGAACTGGCGCGTTTATGAAGCGGCAGTTTATGAATTCGATTTTAATGACATCCCTATGTATCTGCTCGACCAACCAGAGCTCTATTCTGGCAGTATTTATCCACAAGAGCTCGACTGTGCCTCCGTTCTGCCCTTTGCCTTGCTGAGCATGGCTTCCTTAGAGTTGCCTCACCTCATAGACTGGATACCGCAACTCATTCACGCCCATGATTGGCCGACCGCGCTTATCCCTATACTCTTGCGTTGGCATCGCCACTATGGCGAGCTTTCCCACAGTTATAAGACGATTTTAACGATCCACAACTTAGCCCACCAAGGCATCCTGCCGCAGGAGATCCTCCCCTCGATCGGCTTAACAGATGAAGCGTTCTCCATCGATGGAGTGGAATTCTATGGCTCCGTCAATCTGCTTAAGGGGGGCATAATCGCCGCCGACGCAGTAACGACCGTGAGCCCTCGATACTCATGGGAGATTCAAACGCCCTCGTTCGGGATGGGCTTAGATGGCGTCATTCAAAGCCAAAAACACAAACTCCACGGCATACTGAACGGCCTCGACTACGAATATTGGAACCCGGCTACTGACCAACTTCTGCCCGCTCACTACAGCAAGGATGACCTTTCCGGCAAGGAGAAATGCGGCAAGGCTCTCTCGGAGCGATGCGGTTTCGATAACGGGAGGCCCATCGCGGCCTTCGTAGGGAGGTTGGTAGAGCAAAAAGGGATCGATATATTATTGGCTGCGCTAAATGAATTGGTGAAGATGGGCTTTTCGCTGGTAGTTTTAGGGAGCGGTCACGGAAATTTCGAGAGAGCGCTCGAAGAAGCGGCTGTGAAGCTTAAAAGGGGATTGAGCGTGCATATAGGTTACTTTGAGGAGTTGGCTCACCTGGTATATGCCGGAAGCGATATGTTGCTTATGCCATCGTTATTTGAGCCCTGCGGGCTATCTCAACTCATAGCTATGCGTTACGGCACCGTGCCAGTGGCCAGGGCAGTGGGGGGATTAGCGGACACCATAATAGACGCCGACGGAAATCCGGAGGGATACGGCTTTCTATTCAGTAACCCCAGCCCCGATGAGTTGTTGAAATGCGCTGAACGAGCCATGGCAGCATGGAGCGAAGAAGAGCAATGGCGCAACATCATCTTAAGGGGCATGTCGGCGGATTTTTCGTGGGATCGTTCCGCAAAGGCCTATGTTGAGCTCTACCATCAGCTTCTCGGCAGCCAGTAGACCGTTGACAGTGTAACTTTACTCAACTATACTAATACTTGTAAATAAAGCCTCGCGAGGGGGGATTCTCATGATATACGACAAATATGGGCGCGTCCTTGGAATTGTCCTGGCCGGCGGTAAAGGAGAACGCCTCTACCCCCTCACCCTATATCGGGCCAAACCGGCAGTGCCCTTTGCCGCCAAATACCGAATTATAGATTTTGCCCTCTCGAACCTGGTCAACAGCGGCCTGTACTCCATCTACATACTGGTCCAATTTAAGAGCCAATCGTTGAACGAACACGTAGAACGAGGCTGGCAGTTCGGCGCAGCTCTGAGGGGACGTGACTTCTTTGTAACGGTCGTGCCGGCTCAGATGTGGACAGGGGAACATTGGTATAAGGGAACAGCCGATGCGGTCTTCCAAAATTTGCACTTGGTCACTCTCTATGACGCCGATAGGATATGCATCTTTGCCGCAGACCACGTATACAAGATGGACGTAGAGCAAATGTTGAACTTCCATATCGAAAGCGGGGCCGATATGACCGTGGCTGCCAACGTTGTGCCATCTTCCGAAGCCTATCAATTCGGCTGCATAGACACAGATGAAGATGGACGGGTCATCGGCTTCGTGGAGAAGCCATCAAACCCCCCGGAGATCCCCGACAGACCGGGATATGTATATGCATCAATGGGCAATTATATCTTCGAGCGAGAGGTGTTAGAGGAGGCCCTCATCGCTGATGCCTCAAATATCGACAGCTCTCACGATTTCGGCAGAAATATTTTGCCTAACCTCTATAAACATTGCCGCGTCATGGCATATGACTTCTCGACCAACAAAATACCGGGCACCGATCGCCCCTATTGGCGCGATGTAGGAACCATAAAAACCTATTGGGAGGCCCACATGGACCTGCTGCAAGCCGATGCGCCGCTGAACCTATTTAACCCACACTGGCCCATCAGGACAGTCTCCTACAGTGACCCGCCCGGTTTTACCTACCCAGTGCATGGACAGAACTGTTCGGTAATAGGAGCTCTGCGCGCCGAGGGAAGCCGCGTCCTCGGGGCCACCGTTCATCGTTCTGTGCTGTCGAGGAATTGCGTGATTAACCCTGGAGTGGTCTTAGAGGAGTGCATCATAGGCTCTAACGTCACGATAGGTGAAGGATGTAAGCTTAGGCGCGTAATCGTAGACTCAAACAACGTAATTCCTCCAAATACCGTGATAGGTTATGATCCAAAGGCGGACAGAGAGCGATACTACTTCGACGAGAGTTCTGGCATAGTAGTAATATCGATGCCGCCGTTGAAGCTGAGAAAGGACTTAGAACTCCCCAAGTCGATGAACGTCGAGATTCCCTAAGCCCATATAAATCTCTCATCTGCGACAGTCCACTTCGGCCATCAACACTACGAGATCCACAGAGATCATTGGTGCATACACTACTGTAGGGTCTTGACTTGTCTCCATCCTAAGAGTATTAGTGAAAGTGATATAAATCTCATATGATTGGAGGAGGAGATATGCCGAAGACAATTCAGAGAGATGAAGAGTTGGATTTTAAACCGCTTGACGAGATCATCGAGGGCGCCAAGGCCGAGGGCTTAGGGTTGATACCAATCTTGCAAAGGGCCCAAGAACATTACGGTTATCTGCCCAAACCACTGCTCGAGGCAATAGCAGATAGACTTTCCCTCTCCTATAGTCATGTCTTCGGCGTCGCCACCTTTTACGCGCAGTTTCACCTGACGCCGAGAGGAAGACACCTCATCCAGCAATGCGATGGAACCGCCTGTCATGTGAGGGGAGCCGCAAGGATAAGGCGCTCCATCCAGGAAAAACTCGGCATAAAACCTGGAGAGACCACAGAAGATTTGAAGATGACTTACGAGATCGTCTATTGCTTGGGATCGTGCGGCCTATCCCCCGTAGCCATGATAGATGGTAAAGTGGTGGGCAGGTTGACCCCTGAGAAGATGATCAGAATGATCGACATGCTCGAATGAAGCGCCCTGCGCTCGATAAGTTCATGAGCGACGGGGATGGGAGAGTAGCCCAAGGATTTTCCATCGGCTCGATGACATACTCAAACTCCGCCATCACAGAGTTACCAGCTGAATTTTTAACCCACATTATAGGCATCACATAGCGTATACGATACGCACAATTCGGTCGTTTTGATCCTCACTTAGCTAAAAATATCCGTGATCTTCCCTTGAACAATTGCATATTAGAGTCAGAAAGTTGGGCTATAGATGCATTGCAATAAATTGCTAAGCAGAATAGACCGAGGGAGGGTAAGTGACGATGCCATTGTATCGTGCCCATGTATTGGTATGTAGCGGTACAGGATGCACCGCAGGCGGCTCAGTCGAGATCCTCGAAGCTTTCCGTAAAGAACTCGCTGATAAGCATTTAGAAGACGAAGTGATGTTGGTAGAGACTGGCTGCCATGGCATGTGCGAGAGAGGACCCAACATCGTGATCTATCCCGAAGGCGTTTATTATTGCAACGTGTCACCTCTGGATGTACACGAGATTGTCGAAGAACACCTCTATAAGGGATGCCTGGTAGAAAGGCTGCTCTATACGAGTCCAGAGCTGATGCAAAAAATTGTCTACTACAAAGACCTTCCATTCTACAATCGACAGCATCGCATAATCCTGAGGAATTGCGGCTTCATAGACCCCGAAAACATAGAGGAATATATAGCCTGCGACGGTTATCAGGCGCTAGCCAAAGCGCTCCTTTCCATGACGCCGGACGGAGTCATAGAGGAGGTCAAGAGATCGGGCCTACGGGGTCGAGGAGGAGCGGGATTCCCGACGGGATTGAAGTGGAGTTTCACCAAGAAGGCTCGCGGTGGGCCTAAATACATCATCTGCAACGCCGATGAGGGCGACCCAGGGGCATTTATGGATAGAAGTCTTTTAGAGGGTGACCCCCACTCTCTCATCGAAGGGATGCTCATCGCCGGCTATGCCATAGGAGCCAAGGAGGGATATGTCTACTGTCGCGCTGAGTATCCGCTCGCTATAAGGCGGCTCAAGATAGCCATCGCCCAGGCTGAAGAATACGGCCTCCTCGGCGAGGATATCTTGGGGACGAATCATAGCTTTAGGATAAAACTGAAAGAGGGAGCGGGAGCCTTCGTCTGCGGAGAGGAGACGGCTCTTATAGCCTCAATCGAGGGCAGGCGTGGCGAGCCCAGGCCTAGGCCGCCTTTCCCGGCAAACAGCGGCCTCTGGGGAAAACCAACAAATATAAACAACGTAAAGAGCTACGCGTCTGTACCTCAGATCATCCTAAACGGGGCGGAGTGGTTTTCCAGCATAGGAGCTGCCAGGAGCCCGGGCACAGCGGTGTTCGCCTTGACTGGCAAGGTGAAAAACACCGGCCTCGTGGAGATCCCCATGGGCACGCCTCTGGGAAATATAATCTTCGACATAGGCGGCGGAATAGCCAAAGACCGCAAGTTCAAGGCTGTTCAGACCGGTGGCCCTCTCGGTGGCTGCATTCCCATTCAGATGCTCAATCTGCCCGTCGACTTCGATTCCCTCACAGCAGCCGGGGCGCTCATGGGCTCCGGCGGCATGATAGTCGTAGACGAAAATACGTGCATGGTGGAACTGGCCAGGTTCTTCCTGCAGTTCGCTGTAGCAGAATCGTGCGGCCAGTGCCCTCCGTGTAGGATCGGGGGGCAAAAGCTCCTCGAAATCCTCACCCGCATCACCCAAGGTGCGGGGAAAGTCGAGGATCTCGCGATGATCGAGGACATAGCAGGTGTGATGAAGGAAGGGTCTCTCTGCGCCCTCGGTCAAGGCACTCCAAATCCAGTGCTCACCGCTCTCAAATACTTCAGGGATGAGTTCGAGGCGCACATAATAGACAAACGCTGCCCAGCCGGCGTATGCACAGCCTTTGCCCCATCGCCGTGCCGCAGCGGCTGTCCCGCCGAGGTGAACATCCCAAAGTATATTTCCCTCATAGCTGATGGGAAGTATGATGAGGCTTTAGCAGTTCACCGGCAGTCTAACCCATTTCCATCGGTATGCGGCAGAGTTTGCCCGGCCTTCTGCGAGGACAAATGCAGGAGGGGTGAAGTAGACGATCCCGTAGCTGTAAGAGACCTCAAGCGCTTCATGGCAGACCATGAAAGTGCACCTTGGGTGCCTGAACAGCTTGAGCCGGACAAGGGCGAAAGCGTGGCGATCGTCGGAGGAGGGCCAGGAGGGTTGACCGCTGCCTTAAGGCTCGCCCAATTCGGTTACAGATGCACTATATACGAGGCGCTTCCAAAGTTAGGCGGGATGATGAGGTATGGCATACCGGACTATCGCCTGCCCAAATCGGTCCTGGACGATGAAATAAGCTCCATCCTACGTATAGGCAAAATAGAGGTAAAAACAAATACCGCCCTCGGAAAAGATGTGGCACTGAGCGGCGTGCTGAAAGAACACGCCGCTGTGCTCTTGGCCATAGGCGCTCAAGGAAGCCACAGGCTCGATATTCCAGGCGAAGAGCTTGAGGGCGTCGTGCACGGGGTTGAACTCCTGCAGCGCTTGAACTCTGGCAAAGACATGAGCTTCGTCAAAGGCAAACGGGTGGCGGTCGTAGGCGGAGGAAATGTGGCAATGGATGCGGCCCGCTCGCTCCTCAGGCTGGGCGCAGCAGAAGTCCACGTGGTCTATAGGCGCGAACGCAGGGATATGCCCGCTCTGACGGAAGAAATAGAAGCAGCTGAGGAAGAGGGGATCCATTTCCATCTCGCCACCAGGCGATGGAGGAGGCGGATGATCAGCGCGGAGGAAGAGAGGGCCAAGTTCCACTTCTTGGCAGCTCCCACAGAGATTTTGGGAGCAGAGGGAAAGGTCACAGGGATCAAATGTCAACGCTTGAGCCTCACCGATGCCCACGGCAAAGCCGAGTTCGATTCGTCCGCCCGTAAACGCCCAGTCCCGGTAGAGGGAAGCTACTTCACTTTGCGTGTAGACATGATAGTTCCGGCGGTGGGGCAAACCATCGACATGTCGCTCCTTCGCGAGGAGGGAATAAACCAGAACAGAGACGGCACGATATCCGTCCAACCGCGGACTTTCATCACCTCCCGAGAAAGAGTGTTTGCCATAGGGGACGCGGTGATAGGCCCTGCCAGCGTAGTGGAGGCCGTATCCCAAGGCAACAAGGTCGCCAAGGCCATCCACAGATATTTGAGAGGCATAGATCCTTTAGAGCCGGCGCAGTTCTTGGATCGGCCCGAACCAGAGCGTTACGAACTGAACGAAGAGGACGCCGAAAGACCGAGGGCTAAGACCAACATATTAGCTCCAGAGGTCAGGGTCTGCGACTTCAGGGAGGTAGATTTGGGCTATCCTGCTCCCGAAGTGGCCCACAGAGAGGCACGGAGGTGCTTGCGCTGCGATTTGGAGACAAGGGAGTAAAGGAGTGTTTGAAATGACCACAATAACGCTCACAATAGATGGCAAAGAGGTCAAAGGAGAACAAGGAGACACGATTCTCGAGGTATGCAAGAGGAACGGCATAGACGTTCCCACGCTCTGCCACTTCGACGGCCTCGCGGAGAGAGGACTGTGTCGTATGTGCCTCGTTGAGGCGAAAGGAGAGAGAGGGTTTGTCCCAGCCTGCACCACAGAGGCGAGGGACGGCATGGAAGTCACCACGGAGAACGAAAAGCTCACCGCCCTGCGGCGGGCCAACTTGGAGCTGCTCTTCTCCGAAAAGAACCACTTCTGCATGTTCTGCGAGATGAGCGGCGATTGTGAGCTGCAGAACCTCGCCTATAGGTATGGCATGGACCACGTGCGATACGACTACTCCTGGCCAAAACTACCTGTGGATGCGACCCGCAAATATTTCCTGTTTGATCAAAACAGGTGCATCCTCTGCAGGAGATGCGTAAGGGCCTGCGAGGAATTGGCTGGACACGGCGTTTTGGGCCTAAAAGATAGAGGACCAAAGACATTGGTGTGCGCAGATTTAGATTACACCTTTGGCGAATCTACGTGCGTCTCCTGCGGCACATGCCTCCAGGTCTGCCCGACAGGGGCACTGGTGGACAAAAAGAGCGCCTATTTAGGGAGAGAGATCCACTTCGACCGCACGAAGAGCGCATGCACATTCTGCAGCGTAGGGTGCGGCATAGAGATCCTAACGAGGGATGGCCTCCCTGTGAGGATAGAAGGAGATTGGGAGGCCGAACCCAGCCATGGCATACTCTGCGTCGCTGGGAGGTTTGAGCCGCTATACGAGACGAGGAAGCGCATAAAGCACCCGATGGCGAGGTGCGGCAGCTCTCTCGTGGAAGTTTCCTGGGAAGAGGCGTTGAGCCTAACAGCTGAGGCAATAAAGGGGGTTGGTGGCCCTTCAGCAGTGACCGGAATCATATCCCCTCGAGCTACCAATGAAGCAGCCTCCGCTTTCAAAAGGCTATTCGACGAAAACGCACACTCCACGACGCCTCCCAATACGACAGCGGGCAATGGAAAACTCTCCGATATCGAGGAGGGAGACTGGATATTTATAGCTGGAGCTGACTTGGACGAAGAATTCAGGGTAGTCAGCTCCTTCGTCAAGCGCGCCGTCAACAGAGGCGCCAAAGCGGCAGTGTTGGGAAGCGCAGGGAAAAGGGTCGACAAAAAGGCCGCTAAAATCCTCGCAGAAGACGACGTGGCAGACCTTGAAAAACTCATCGCAGAAAGCGAAAGGCCGGTCTTCGTATGGGGACCTGCGACGCACCCAACTGTGGTGAAATACCTGCAGGGTCTTAAAAATAAGATCAAACAGATAGGTTTAGCTGCGGGGGCCAACAACCGCGGCTTGGAGAAAGCTGGCATAAACCCACTGTGCGAAAGCTCAACCAGAGAGGCCCTATACCTTCTGATCGCCGACGACGTTATGTCCTGCGAGATCGAAGAGAAGGCAAGGAAGGCGAAAACTTTAATAATCCAGTCGAGCTACGTAAACGAGATCGCAGAGAGGGCCGACGTGGTCTTTCCTTCTCCTCCATGGTTTGAACGTTCAGGCACTTATACAAACACGGAAGGCAGGCTTTGCCGGCTCAACAGGGCCTGCAAGCCTCCCAAAGGGGCTCTGTCTGACGAAGAGATAGTCGATGCGGTGCGGAGGTTGCTGCGATGAAAAAGATCAAGATAGCGACCGATTGGCTTGAGGCGTGTGCAGGTTGCCACATGTCCCTCCTCGATATAGACGAGAGGCTTGTGGAGTTATTGAAGCATGTGGAGTTCAGTTCGAGCCCCATCACAGATCTGAAACATCCTCCGAGCGATGGCGTCGACGTGGGCATCTTGACGGGGGCCATAGGCAACTCTCACCAGGTGGAAGCAGCGAGGCTAATGAGGGAGAGGGCTAAAACCCTCGTGGCTATGGGAGATTGTGCCGTATTTGGCGGCATATGCACCATGAGGAACTTCTTCGACACGAAAGAAGTGCTGAGGCGGGGTTATGTGGAGTCGGAAAGCACCGTGGATGGGAAGGTGCCGGAATCAGAAGACCTGGGCAAACTCCTCGACAAAGCGCTGCCCGTAAACCAGGTCGTGGAGGTGGATGTCTACCTCCCGGGCTGCCCTCCCTCAGCTGACGCCATTTACTTCGTCTTAAGCGAGCTCGTGGCCGGCAGGAGACCTGTGTTGGCCGGCGAAGTCTTGAAGTACGACTGAGAGGAGACAGCCATGGCACAAAAATTGCTCATAGAGCCGGTGACGCGGATAGAAGGGCACGCCAGGGTGTCCATTTATCTCGATGACGACGGAGCCGTGGACCGTGCATATTTTCACGTCGACCAATATAGAGGTTTTGAGAAGTTCTGCGAAGGCAGAATGTTTTTTGAAATGCCGGTTATCACGCCGAGGATCTGCGGTATATGCCCAGTGAGCCATCATTTGGCCTCGGCCAAAGCTTGCGACGCCATAATCGGGGCAAAGCCTCCAAGGACGGCATCTCTCCTCCGAGAGCTCATGCACATGGGGCAGATCATCCAATCCCACGGCATGCACTTCTTCCACTTGGCTGGGCCGGATTTGCTTTTGGGGTTTGACGCCGATCCAGCCATAAGGAACGTGGTCGGCCTAATAGAAAGGCACCCTGAACTCGCGATCAAGGCCGTGAAGCTGCGCAAGTTTGGCCAGGAGATCATCAAAATCCTGGGGGAGAAGAAAGTCCATCCGACATTCGCGGTTTTAGGAGGAGTCAACAAGGCCCTGACGGCAGACGAGCGCGACGTCATCCTCGCGGGTCTGGATGAGATGATCTCCATCGTTCAGGAAGGCATAAATATCGCTGCCGGATGGCTTGAGGAAAATTCCGAACTCGCAAAGCGCTTCGCCAACTTCGATACCGGCCACATGGGACTGATAAAAGATGGCGCCTTGGAGCTCTACGATGGCGACATTCGCCTCGTTGACAGCGACGGAACGCTTTTGGAGGAGTTTGAGCCCAAAGACTATCTAACCTATATAGGCGAGCACGTCGAGGATTGGTCGTATCTCAAATTCCCCTTCTACAAGAAGAAGGGGTGGCCCGATGGAGTCTACCGCGTTGGCCCCCTCGGAAGGCTCAACGTGGCATCCCGCGTGACGACGCCCTTGGCGGCGCAAGAGTTTGAGCGCTTCAAAGCCATAGGAGAAGGGGCGCCCGTGCAGGAGACGCTCTATTACCACTACGCCCGTCTGATTGAGACCCTCTACGCCTTGGAGCGCACGCGGGAGATCTTGGAAGACCCCGACACGCTCTCCAAGGAGATCCGCGCCGAATCGACAGAACTGCGCGAAGAGGGAGTAGGATGCATCGAGGCGCCGAGGGGCACCCTATTCCACCATTATTGGGTCGACGAAAACGGCATGGTGACTAAGGCAAACCTCATCGTGGCCACGGGGCACAACAACTACGCCATGAGCAAGTCCGTAGAAGCGGTGGCCAAAGAGTTCGTGAAGGGAAAGGATATAACCGAGGGAATGTTGAACCGCGTCGAAGCCGCCATCCGCTGCTACGATCCGTGCCTCTCATGCTCCACTCACGCGATCGGAAAGATGCCTTTAATCGTCGAAATGCTTTCCCCCTCAGGGGAAGTGCTGAAGGTTTTGAAGCGCGCTTAAGAGGCCACC
>LDZS01000020.1_pt1 | contig 18103 bp, 15 predicted proteins | sample 615471 | NCBI WGS metagenome assembly LDZS01 (sample SAMN03408295, study PRJNA278302) | terrestrial metagenome | isolation source: oil reservoir sample K3 | place: USA: Alaska, North Slope, Kuparuk formation | collected 2013
GCTCCCGGCCGCCTTTTGTCGTCTATGTAGTCGGTCTCCATCAAGAATCTGCTTCCCTGCATTAGGGCTTCCATAATGGATTTTTTGCTCGCCAGAATTGAAGGAAAAACCCCCACCTCCTCGGCGACCTTGACCAACGGCGGGGAGTAGTGCTTAACAACTTTGTATGGCTTTATTCCCACTTCTTTAATGATCGCTCCGAGCTCCCTGAACTTCTCTTCGTTGAAACTCTCCGTGTGGAGCTGAACTGCACAGTCTGCCTCTTTGGCCAACTCCATCCCATATTTCATTAGCTCAATGCTTGCTTCCCATATCTCTTTGCTTACTTCGTAATGAGGTCTTCCAATTTCACCTATCGCTATGGCCTTTCCCTCAAGGCAGAGCTTTTGCGCATATTCCAACGCCTTCATGACCTCGTTCTTAGCGTATTCCACGCCTTTCTTCTCCGCAAGGTAGGCAAACTCCGCCGGGTGAACCCCAACCACAGCAAATGCCTTAACAGGAGTTTCTTTGTTAATCCGCTCCACAAGGCTTATGTGAAAGTCCATTGCTTTCATAAAGTCCACAGCTTTAACTCCTTCAAACCCATAGTCGTGGGCGCTCTTATAAACGACGTTTAGATGCGTCCCTCCAGCCTTGTGGAATTCTTTAACCGCCTCTAAGAACAGCCCTTTAAAGGGGTCAACGTGAAAGTGGTTGTCAAATATTATCATATCCACCACCAAAAAAGCATGAGTGAAGGGGTTTAAAAGCTCTTAGGACTGGTAAACCTCAAGTATATCCTCAACTTTTGCATTGACCCTTCCCTCTAAACTAAGGGCCACTTCATCATATGCGAGTGCAAAATCGACCCTTTGATTGTCTTTCTGTATTTCCCTTATGAGCGCAGCGCCATTTCCCTTTATTTTATAGCCCGGGTAGATAACTCCTTCAACAACCTCTCCAACCAGAATTTCCCTGCCAAAGATTTCAAAGACCTTTTCCACCTTAAACTTAGCCACGGGCCGTTTTGAGACTATCTCAATTGCATCATCTTTCTTTCTGAAAATGTCAAAGAGCCCCATGTTCACCACTGGAGTATTCTCTCAAGGGAGGCCCCATATTCCTTACCCAAAAGCTCTATAAACGAAGTCTTACCAAAGAGAACCTTTCCCTTTCCGTATTCCCCTTTGAGGTACACCAGAGTAGTCGCTATCTCTTCCAGCTCTGGGATTGGGTTGAACTCGAGATTTGAAGCAACTTTTTTGTCTATTATATAAAATGCCTTTCTGCTCTTGTTACCTAAGAATCCCTGAATGGAGCTTATCACGGTGTAGAACTTATTAGAGTTCTGGAAGAAAGCGAAAAGCCTTTCAAGCCCAAGAACTATGTTGATGTACTTCCCCTCAGAAAAAACTTTGTTTGCTATGTCCTCATATCTGTTCAAATATATTACCGGCTCTGGTTCCAGGGGAATTCTTCCCACAACGTTTCCAACGTTCATCTTTCCTCCAGTTTTGATTACAAAGACGTCTGAAAAGTCCTCATTAATGCCAAGGAGCTTGAGCTGCATTTTTACAAGGAAAAGCATGTCCAAGCTGTCATCAATCATAATTTTCATTCCTTTCTCTCGTGCATACTTAACTAAAACATAAGTGGCAATAACCGAGCCGTAAGAAGTATCATCCTCGATCAGAACCAAATCACCAAAGGGTGTCCTATCTATTAATCTAAAAAGCCTCTCTTTCGTTATTTCCATCCTAACTCCCCTCCAGAGATTTCGACTTTCTTTCCAAATAAGTCCAAACTTGGGGATTTCTTGAAGGTAAAGATACCGCTTGTAGGTCTTGGAGTGGCTTCAATCACCGTAGTTGCCAATCTTTCAAGTTCTGGTAGAGGGTTAAATGGGATTGAAGATGCAATATCTTTATTGACCAGATAGAAGGCCTTTCTTCTATCATCTCCAAGGAAAGACTGAATCGTAAGAATAAAGGTATAAAATTCCGATACTGATGACACGAAAGAAAACAGTCTTTCCAGGCCAAGGACAATGTTTATGGAGTTTTCAACCTGTGAAAAGACTGCTCTCCCTTCCTCTTCATAATTTCTTATGTATATAACCGGCTCGCTGACAAACTTTACCTTTGTGACAACGTTTCCAACGTTCCTTTTTCCACCGGTTTTAACAACAAGAGCATCTCTAAAGTCCTCCTCAATGCCAACAAATTCAAGATGCTTCTGGATAACGTGGAGAGAATCGAAGTTATCATCAATTATAACCGGCAATCCCCGTGATTTCCCATAATACAGAAGACCAAGGGTCATAAGCTCAGGTATGAACGATCGGTAGTATTCAACGAGAACAATCTCGCCAAACTTTATTTTATCGACGAGCTTAAAAACCTCCTCCAAGGATTCCAAGTTCTCACCTCCACAATTAATTAATGCTTTCTAAGAATATAACTTTTTTGCATTAAAAATAAAAAAGAATCAGAGCCTAACAACGTGCACAGAGCAGGAAATGCATGGGTCAAATGCCCTTACGGTTTCTTCCAGCTTCTGAAGGAAAGTCACTTCATCTGAGCTTCCATACCTCTTTTTAGCCTCTTCGTAAAGGCTGAGCTCCATAATGGCATGGTTGAAAGCTGTGGGTGTTATAATGTTGGAATACGCTATGTTGCCCTTTTCATCAATTCTGTAGTGGTGCACCAAAACGCCTCTGGGCGCTTCCACGTATCCGATTCCCTCTCCTTCCCGAGGCTCTACTGGGACGTTTTCACCTTTAATTCCTCTGTCGAGGAGATTTTGAGCTATTTCCTTTGTTCTCTCAAGAGCATACACGAGTTCGATGGCTTGAGCCAGATTGTTTAAGCTTGCATATCCCTGAGAGAGCTTTTCTTTGTACTCTTCATAAAGGTGCTTTGCCATTGGGGTAAGCATTTCGTACTTCAATATTACCCTCGGAAGGGCTCCCACCATGAATACTTCTCCCTTGTACCTGCTCTGCTTTGCAAAGCTGTAGGGCAGAGTTTTTTCTTCTATGTGTTCAAAGTAGTCAAAGCCCCCTTCATCGTCCGCGATAAGTTTATCCCCATAGAGGTAGCCGTTAACTGCAACGTAATGCTCTGCTTTTGCTCCCAAATACTCCTGATCCGCAAATATGCCCACTGCCCTCCTTGCAAGCTTTAATAATGCCTCACTTTGTCTTTCCATTCTTTCAAGCTCTTCTATTGTTGGATATCTCCCAAATCCACCGGGCTTGACGTTTATGCCGTGTATCTCCCTTCCACCAATAACTTCCCGGATGTAGTTGCCAAACGCCTTGATTGTAAGGCCTTCTTTTACTACCTCTCCATGTCTGCTAGCCATTCTTATTGCGTCAGCATAGCCAAATAAGTCTGGGGCCACTAAGAGGTACAGGTGTAAAGCATGGCTTTCGATGAGTTCTCCTAGAAGGCCGAGTTCTCTTAGGAGCATTATCTCCTCTGGAACTTCAACTCCCAGAGCCCGCTCTATTCCAAGAACTGAAGCGACTGAATGCGAGAGATAGCAGATTGCACATATTCTAGCCTCTAAATCCGGCACATCCCAGTAGTGTCTTCCAAGGGTAAGAAGCTCAAAGAACCTTGGCCCTTCAAATATTTTTACTCTTACGTCCTTCACTTCCCCGTTCTCAATGATAATCTCCGCTCCTCCATTCCCTTCCACTCTTGTAAAGGCTTCAATCTCAATGCTCACCATCTCAGCTCACCCCTTGCAAAAGTCTTGAACTTTCTCCTGATGTACTCCTCGTCATAGCCAAGCTCCTTGAGAATCTCGAACTCACTTGCAGGGTTTGCTTCCTTCGGTAGAGGTCCCCTGCACCCAATACAGCCAAGGTGGGATTTTATACATGCAGCGTTGCATCCGCCGAGCGTTATCGGACCCAAACAGGGAATGCCTCTCTTAACGAGGACGCACTCGTATTCATTGAGCTTGCACTCCACACAGACCGGATAGTCCTTTGTAGGTGGCTCAACACCTTTTGCCAAATTCATGAGCACCTGATAAAGTTCATCCTTATCATAAGGGCAGCCCGGCAAGGCGTAATCAACAGCGACGTGCTGAACAATTGGAGTTGAGTCCAACGCTTTCATTGGGTTTGCTCTCGTTCCATAAACCCTCTCAAGCTTTTCTCTAATTTTCCCCTCAACACTCGCCTGCACGTCTCCATGGGTGGCACACGTCCCAAGGGCAATGAGATAATTGGAGTGGTTTCTCGCATAGTGGAGCAAATTAAGGTCTCTCTGAGTTGATACGCTCCCGGTAACTATAGCCACGTCAAGGGTATCATGCTCTCTAAAGCTCGAAGCCATGTGGAACTCCTTTATCTCGTAGAATTCGAGGAGATCAAAGAGCCTTTCGTAGAGGAAGAGGATATTGAGGGCACATCCCCCACAATCGGTCAGCTCAAAAACACCAAGCTTAAGCATCATATCAGCCCCCTTGTAGATAGAGCGTCCCAATAAGTGAAGACAGGGCCGTCTTTACACACGTATTTAATGGACGTGCTCGTTCCCACGATGCAGTGTCCACATTTTCCAACCCCACAGCGCATTCTCCTTTCGAGGGTCATGTAAATCCTTCCCGGGGAGAGCTTCCTATCCAAGAGCTCCTTGATAACGTATTTGTACATCACCGGTGGGCCGCAGATTAGCGCATAGGTGTTTTCGACGTCAAAGGTTTCTCCCCTGAAGAGATCTGTGACAACTCCCTTGCACACTCTCGGCGAATAACCTTTCTCTAGGTATATACATGAAGGGCTTTCCACTTCGTAGGCAAGCTTCACATGACAGTTCATGTCCTCCCCATGTTTGAGGAGGTGTATCACCTCATCCCTGAAAAGAATATCCTCATAGGCCTTTGTGCCGTAGAAGAGGTAGATTTTCTCGTATTTCCCTGTATCCAGAGCATACCACAGGACTGAGCGAAGGGGAGCCATTCCTAATCCTCCAGCCACGAGAACTAAAGTTGAACCTTCCATCTTTTCCATTGGAAAGCCATTGCCATAAGGTCCCCTAATTCCAATCACATCGCCTTCCTTTAGAGTGTGCATGTATTTTGTCATTCTCCCGGCCCTTCTAACACAGAGCTGGAAGTAACCTTCCCTCGTGGGAGTTGAGCACAGGCTTATCGGAAACTCTCCAAAGCCTCTTATGTCAACTATAACAAACTGACCGGGCTTGTATTTGAAGCTTCTGTTGATTTCGGGATCGACAAAGCGGAGTGTGAAAAGCTTTTCCCTTGAGGTGAGCTCCTTAACTTCCAAAATCCTCGCATCATGTGTTTGAAAGGTCATTGTAACCCCTCCCTTACCTCATCAAGAACCTTAACATGCTCTATCCTAGCCGGACAGAACTCATCACATCTTCCGCATCCAACGCAGTTGAAGCCTGCTGAGGGGTCAAAGTAGCTCTTGCAGTAATAGCGGTGCCTGAAGCGATACAAACGGGTTGGTCTAAAGTTATGCCCTCCAGCAACTAAGCCGTGGCTCTCCATGAAGCAAGAATCGTATCTCCTCACTCTCGCTGCCTCATAGGCGTTCATCCAGAGGTCACATACTTCGTAGCATCTGCATGTTGGACAGACCATGTTGCAGTTGCCGCATCCAAGACATATCTTCTCGTACTTTTTCCACACCGGGCTGTTGTAGGCCAAATCAAGGATATCTTCAAGGCCTTTCTTGTTAAGATGCTTCTTGAAGGAATTTGCTCTCTTCTCTTCAAATTCTCTGAAGTTCTTTACGTCCTCCTCAGTAAGCTCTTCAAAGAGCTCTTCGTTTTCCCACGCTATCTCGTGACCCCTAACACTGCCAACTCTCACCAACCAGCCGTCAGGGAGTTCGTGGAGAAACAAATCAAAGCCGTGCATTGCAAAGTCCGTGCCCAGGCTTTTGCAGAAGCAGTACTCATCGGGCATACAGCTAATGCCGATTATTATTGAATTTTCTCTCCTCTTTTTGTAATATGGATCCACAGGCTCTGCAAGATAGACCTTATCAAGTATCTCCAATCCGTGTATATCACATGAATGAACCCCAAATAGAACTATTGGTTCGGCTCCATCGCTCTCCTCCCATTTACCCCCCCTAAGTCGCAGCATCTCATCCTTAGGCCTCACAAAGAACTTCTTCGGAGGAAGCATTGTACGGGTATAATCAAAGGCTATCTCTGGAGGGTTCTCTACATGTTGAAAGGAGTATATGTTGCCCTTCTTAGTTGGAGCATACAATTTGCCCCATTTCCTTAGGGAATTGAAGAATTCCTCAAAATTTTCCTTTGGCAACTTTACATATCGCAAGATAATCACCCGAATCCGTTATTCATTGTTTATATTTGTAAAGAATTGATTTAAGGGTTTTTTAAACAAAAGGTGACCAACCAAATGTTACAAACATATACTTCAGTGCACGTTTATAAACGTTGACGTAGATAAATAGTATAGTAATGGCAGGTGGTGATCATGAATTCAAAGTTTGAGTACATTTATAGTTATGAGCCGAATCCCAGTTCTTTGATTCCATTGTTGCAGAAAACTCAGGAAATTTTTGGTTATCTCCCAAGAGAGGCCCTAGAGGAGATTTCAAAATATTTAAAGGTGCCCCTGAGCAGAGTTTATGGCGTCGCCACATTCTACGCCCAGTTCCGTTTTGAGCCCCTTGGAAAGTATGTCGTCAAAATCTGCCATGGAACAGCTTGCCACGTTAACGGAGCTGTCAACATTTCTCAGGCAATTACAGAAGAAGTTGGAGTTGAAGAGGGCCAGACAACCGAAGATGGGCTTATAACTCTTGAAAGGGTCGCCTGCCTTGGCTGCTGCAGTCTTGCACCGGTCATCATGATCAACGAGAAGGTGTTCGGCAAGCTGACGCCGGAGAAGGTGAGGAAGCTGAGTAGAGACCTCAGGGAGGGGAAGCTCGATGTCTGAGATAAAGGCGATAGCTGTGGGAATGAACTCGTGCGGCATAGCGGCCGGTGCCAAGGAGACGTACGAGGCAATAAAACGCGAGCTGGAAGAGAGAGGGTTGAGTGTTAAGCTCAAGATAGTCGGCTGTGTGGGGATGTGCTACCGCGAGCCCCTCGTGGACATAATCACCGAGGACGAAATAATCACCTACGGTCACGTCGACCCGAAGAAGGTCCCCAAGATCATCGAGGAGCACGTTATCAAAGGTAAGCCCATCGAGGAGTGGGTAGTGAAGAGGGACTGGTGGGAGGACGGGGAGAGAAGGACGTGGGACGTTGACGGCTACTTCGCCAAGCAGAAGAAGATAGTGCTTGAGAACTCGGGCTACATAGATCCAGAAAACATAGACGAGTACATTCAAGCTGGCGGTTATGAGGCCCTGAAGAAGGCCCTCCAGATGAAGCCCGAGGAGATAATAGACGTCATCATCAAGTCTGGCCTCCGCGGAAGGGGCGGCGCCGGCTTTCCGACGGGCCTGAAGTGGAAGTTCACGCGCGAGGCGAAGGGAGACGAGAAGTACGTCATCTGCAACGCCGATGAGGGTGATCCGGGAGCCTTCATGGACAGGAATGTGCTTGAGGGAGACCCCCACCGGGTCATAGAGGGGATGATAATCGGTGCCTACGCCATTGGGGCTACCAAAGGCTTCATATACGTCCGTGCCGAGTACCCGCTCGCCATAAAGCGCCTCAAAATAGCACTCCAGCAGGCGCGTGAGAGGGGTTTCCTCGGGGAGAACATCCTCGGTTCTGGCTTCTCCTTTGACATCGAGATCAAGGAAGGTGCCGGAGCCTTCGTCTGTGGTGAGGAGACTGCGCTGATAGCATCGATTGAGGGGAAGCGCGGGATGCCGAGGCCAAGGCCGCCATATCCAGCCCAAAAGGGCCTCTGGGGCAAGCCTACCAACATAAACAACGTCGAGACCTGGGCGAACGTCCCGTGGATAATAAAGCACGGCTGGGAAGCCTACGCTTCCCTCGGAACCGAGAAGAGCACGGGCACCAAGGTCTTCGCCCTCTCGGGCAAGATAAAGCACGGCGGCAACGTGGAGGTGCCCATGGGCATCACCCTGAGGGAGATACTCTACGAGATCGGAGGCGGCACGAAGACCGGCAAGAGGATTAAGGCCGTCCAGCTTGGAGGTCCATCTGGCGGGTGTATACCAGAGTATCTCTTCGACACTCCTGTGGATTATGAAAGCGTCACTGCAACTGGCGCGATAATGGGGAGCGGCGGAATGGTGGTTATGGACGAGGACACCTGTATGGTCGACGTCGCCAAGTTCTTTTTGGACTTCACCGTGAAAGAGTCCTGCGGCAAGTGCACCTTCTGCCGGCTGGGGACGAAGAGGATGTGGGAGGTTCTGGATAAGATAACCAACGGTCAGGGGACAATGGATGACCTAAAGGAGCTCGAGGAGCTTGCCACAAAAGTGAAAGCCGGCTCCCTATGTGGTCTCGGACAAACTGCACCGAATCCTATTCTTACAACGCTTCGCTACTTTATGGATGAATACATCGCCCACGTGAAAGACAAGAGGTGCCCGGCCAAGGTGTGTAAACCCCTCATAAAGTATGTCATAATACCCGACAAGTGCACAGGATGTACAGCGTGTGCAATTTCCTGCCCTGTCAAAGCAATAAGCGGAGAGAAGCTTAAGCCGCACGTAATAGACCAAGAAGCTTGCATAAAATGCGGAACGTGCTATACTGTGTGCAGGTTTGACGCCATAGAGATAGTTGATGCCTACGAGGGTGATTGACATGGTCAAGGTCATCGTAAATGGTAAGGAAGTTGACGTCCCCGAAAACAAGGTGCTCCTCCAAAGCCTGAGGGAAAAAGGAGAACACATCCCAGGAATGTGCTACGATTTTGAGCTCGAGCCCTATGGATCATGCCGCCTTTGCTTAGTCGAAACTCCCAGGGGGATTGCAACTTCATGTACACTCAGGCCAGTCGAAGGTCTGGCAATAGAAACGTTAAACGAAAAGATAATTTCAATGAGAAGAACCGCCCTTGAGCTAATGCTTTCCGACCATTACGGAGATTGTATAGGCCCATGCCAAGATGGGTGCCCGGCGCACAGTGATGTTCAGGGATATCTTGCACTAATTGCGATGGGCAAATACCATGAGGCAGTCAAACTCATGAAGGAGAAGTACATCCTCCCAGCGGTTCTTGGAAGGGTTTGTCCGGCTTTCTGTGAAAGCAAGTGCAGAAGGAACCTCGTAGAGGAGCCCCTCGCGATAAGACAGCTCAAGAGGTTTGCGGCTGATTACGATCTCGAACACGGACCATGGATGCCTGAAATCCCGCCATCGACCGGGAAGAGGGTTGCGGTGGTTGGAGGTGGGCCGGCTGGTCTGGCGTGCGCCTACTACCTCAGGACGATGGGCCATGAGGTAACTATAATCGAGGCCATGCCTGAACTTGGTGGAATGATGCGCTACGGTATTCCATCTTACAGGCTTCCACGCGATGTTCTTGACAAGGATATAGCAACGGTCATTAACACGGGTATTGAGGTCAAGACCAACACCATGCTTGGAAGGGATATAACGCTTGAAGAGCTCAGGAAAGAATACGATGCCGTTTTCCTAGCCATTGGAGCATGGAAAGGTAGGAAAATGGGCATAGAGGGAGAAGAGCTTGAAGGTGTCATGCAGGGCATCGAGTTCCTCAGAAAGGTCAACATGGGCGAAGAAGTAAAGCTCGGCGAACGGGTTATCGTTGTCGGCGGTGGAAACACTGCTATGGATGTCGCAAGAACGGCTTTAAGGCTTGGCGCAAAGGTTACTGTTGTTTACAGGCGTTCAAGGGAAGAAATGCCTGCAAACCCAAGGGAAGTTGAGGAAGCAGAAGAGGAGGGAGTTGAGTTCATATTCCTTGCCAACCCTGTTAAAATCCATGGCAACGGCAAGGTAGAAAAGGTTGAGCTAATTAGAATGAAGCTGGGCGAGCCAGATGAAAGCGGAAGAAGACGTCCAGTACCAATAGAGGGCTCAAACTTCTTCTTGGAAGCTGACAACGTCATCCTTGCCATCGGCCAGTACTGCGATGATTCCTTCTTGAAGGCGCTCGGCATAGAGGCCAAGCGTGGAAAAGCCGCGGTAGATGAGATAACATTACAGACAAGCCTTGAAGGGGTTTTCGCGGGAGGAGACCTTGTCTTAGGACCTTCAACTGTCATAGAGAGTATAGCAACTGGAAGAAAAGCCGCGTTGATGATTGACCTCTACCTCAAAGGCAAGCTCAACAAGGCAAGGGAAGCGCTCCTTGAGCCTTCAAAGCACATAGAGGAAATAGTGAAGGATGACGACCTATACAGAGTTCTTTTCGACCTGAGACCATACAACCACTGGAAAGACGTCACCGAAAAGGACTATGAGCATGTGGAGAAGAAGCCAAGGGTTAAAGCAAAATTAAAGCCTGCTGAGGAAAGAATTAAAGGATTCGTTGAAGTCGAGGAGACCTTAACAGAGGAGGAAGTGCTTAAGGAAGCAGAGAGATGTATGAGCTGTGGATGCATGGAGGTCTTCAGGTGCAAGCTTAGAGAGTATGCCACGCTTTACGAGGCAAAGCAGGACAGGTTTAAGGGCGAGACAAACCGCTTTGAAATCGATGAGACACATCCAAACGTTGTCCTCGACAACAACAAGTGTGTTCTGTGCGGCAGGTGCGTCAACTTAACCCACGAGATAGCTGGAGAAGGAGTTGTGGACTACCTCTTCAGGGGATTCACAACAAGAATTTCGCCTCCTCTTGGAGAGACACTTGGAGATATGGACGGGGTTTTCATAGGGGACATGATTGACGTCTGTCCAACCGGAGCTATAAGCGAAAAACTGCCGTTCATAAAACCCGGCCCGTGGAAAACCAAGCCAGTAAAAACTGTCTGCAACGGGTGTAACTTTGCATGTGAAATGAACATCGAGGTTTACGAGGATATGCTCGTTAGGGCTTCTTCAGTGGCAGGATGGAACAACGGACACCTCTGTGACATCTGCCGCTTTAAGAGGCCGTGGGCTGAGGATTTAACATTCCCGCTTCTCAACGGCGAAAAAGTGGAATGGGAGAAAGTCAGAGAATTCATAGGGAACCACAAGGACATTGCCCTTATATTGACTCCCGAGCTGACGAATGAGGAGATTAAGTACTTCAAGAAAGTTGCAGAGGAAAGAGGGTTCAAACTTGGAGCCTTCGTAGAGGAAGGGATTTCCACAGCAACCCCAGAGGACATAAAGAAAGCCAAGAAAGTTCTTTTAAGAGCGGACATCGAAAAGTATCCCTATCTGAAGGTGCTGCTGAAAGGCAAAGAGTTCGTGGAGGAAGACTACGAAGTTGCTGTACTCGAAGCACCTGCTGAACCACTGGAAGTACCTACCCTCATACTCCACGAAGGGGTCAATGAAGTAGGCTTGCTGAAGCTTGGAGTTAAAGGATTACCCGAGGCAGAGGCCTATGTGGTTATAGGAAAGCCCAGAAAGGAGCTAAAAGGTGATGTCTTAGCCCTTCCTTCAGGCTTGTGGGCAGAAAAAGAAGGAACCATCATAAACGCTTTCAACATGGAGCTCAAGGTTAGCAAAGCACGTGAACCCGAATACAGCGCAAAGGATATATTCTCCCTCTAATTTTTTCTTTTTGAGGTGGAGCGTATGGAGTTTTTTGAGGTATTTAAGAGGAGGAGAAGCATAAGGCGCTTTCAGGACAAGAAAGTTCCGGAAGAATACGTGAAGAAAATCCTTGGGGCCGCTTTCTATTCGCCGAGTTCAAGAAACAGAAGGCCATGGCATTTTATAGTTGTTGATGATGGAGACCTTATCAAAAAACTGGCTCAGACTAGGCCAGCTTTGAGGTTCTTGGAGACAGCGCCGCTTGCAATAGTTGTATGTGGAGATGAGAACATAAGCTCCGCATGGGTGTTTGATGCATCTATAGCAGCAGAGCATATACAGCTGGCGGCAACAGCCCTTGGATTAGGGGCATGCTGGGGACATGTGCTCGACAGAATGCACAGCGAAGAGAAAAGCGCAGAGGATTATATAAGAGAGCTATTGGGAATTCCAAGGCATATAAGGATTCTATGCGTCATTGGCATAGGGTATCCAGCTGAAGAGAAGCCACCTCACAGTGAAAAAGAGATAATGCCAGACAGAGTGCATTACAACAGGTTTGGAAACTTATGGAAAATAGAATAAAGGGACAAAGCTAGATAACAGCAGGGATTCCCGGAATCCTTGGGAAGGGCTGTACCTCAGCGATGTGCTTTGCTCCAACCATATACCTAACAAGCCTCTCCACGCCGATGCCGGCTCCGGCAGAGGGCTTGAGCTTCCCAGCCTTTGCAACCTCGAGGTAAGGCCTAAAAGCTTCCAAGCTCAGGCCGCTTTCCTTAAGTTTTCTGACTATTACTTCATACTGCCACTCCCTTTCTCCACCGCTTGAAACCTCACCATAACCTTCGGGCAATACCAGATCATAGTTCCTAAAGTGTCCCGGTCTTTCAGGGTCTTCCCTATCATAGAACTCCCTTGAGATGTCCGTTATCCAGAAAGGCTCGTCCATTGCTTTGCTTGCCTCTTCGTCGTCTCCAAACTCTTCCATTATTTCGCTCATGGTAAACCTCTTGAACGGCGCCTTAATCCTTGGCAGTCCTCTTTCCTCAAGTTCTCCCCATTTCCTTGCTTCCTTGAAAAGACCCACCATAAGCTCTTCAATCAACCCCATCACATCCTCCATGCTCGCATAGGCTATCTCAAAGTCTAGCTGGCTAAACTCATACGCATGCCTGCCGTCGTCTCTATCCCTCTCCTCAAGCCTGATGTTCGGTGAAAGGACGAATATCTTCTCCAGTCCCATAGCTATTGCAAACTGCTTATGCAGAATCATGCTGTGCATGAGCTTGAGTTTTGTTCCATAGGCTTCAATCTCTGGAGCCCTCATTTTACTGGCAGCTGGATCGGGCCACAATGGATCGGTTATGGAACTAAGCATAACTGGCAGGAGCCATTTAAAGCCCCTCTTCACAAAGAAGTCTGTCATGTAGTCTATAACTTTCGTCTGTACCCTTATCACTTTTTCAATATCTCTGCTTACAAGTTGAACCGCGTTCATGATCATCACCAGTATGACGAATTCTGGAGCCATATATGTATTTTATGCAAAAAACTTTGGAAAATTGGCAAAATCTCCATAATAATCTAAATCTTTTTGAACAAATTATCAAAGTTGCACCCTGTTTTTAACACTTAGTCAAAAGGCAAAACTTAGGTATAGTAAAAGAAAGCGGTCTTATTATAACACTTTCTTTGCAATTATAAAAGTATAAAAGATTTATTCACAAAGGTAATAATAAGTTATAACAAAAAACTTATTAAGATATATGGAACTATAATAGTTTTGAAAACTTTACCGAGGTGTATAGAAATGCCCGACGAACCATCCGACAAAGCAATAATTATGGCAGAAATTGTAGGTACATTTCTTTTGGTATTGTTGGGTGATGGTGTTGTCGCCAACGTAGGACTTGCCCCTAGATTGGCGCCAAGTGCTTATAACTGGACAGCCATAGCACTTGGATGGGGTCTTGCCGTAGCAATTGCCGTCTATGCAGTTGGAGGAATCTCCGGTGCCCACATAAATCCTGCAGTAACTATAGCACTTGCAGTAAAAGGTGACGTCCCATGGCGTAAAGTCCCAGCATATTTGATTGGAGAGTTTGTTGGAGGATTCCTTGGAGCGGCTGGAGTTTATGCAGTATACTACGAGGGATTAAAAGCAGCCGGAATGCCAAACGTCTGGGCAACTGGACCAGGCTCAGTCTTTAATGAGGCATTCTGGGGCGCAGTAAAGGAAGGAATCAAAGCTGCTGGACAGTACTCTATGACCAATGCCTTTATTGCAGAGATAATAGGAACGATGGTATTGCTCATAGGAGTATGTGCAATATCTGATAGAATGAACATTGGACCTGGCTCAAACATGGCTCCCTTTATGGTAGGTATGTTGGTTGCAGTGATAGGCTTTGGCCTTGGAGGACCATCAGGCTATGCACTTAATCCTGCCAGAGATCTATCTCCACGTATCTTTGGAGCACTTGTAGGTACCAAAGGACTCTTCGACGGTTGGTATTGGATTGGACCCCCAGTTATTGGAGCTACAATCGGTGGTATTTTGGGTGCCCTTGTATATAAATACCTAGTTAGCCCATTCGTTCCCAAAAAAGAGTGAGTAGGTGATCTGAATGTCGGATTTAGAAGGAAAATATGTTTTATCCCTCGATGAGGGAACCACCAGCGCCAGAGCTATTGTATTTGACAAAGAGAGCAACATTCTTGGTGTTGGACAGTATGAATTTACTCAGTACTATCCAAAGCCTGGGTGGGTAGAACACAACCCCAATGAGATATGGGATGCTCAGGTGAGAGCTTTCAAAACGGCTCTTGAAAAAGCAGGCATAGAACCCAAAGACATAGCCGCCATAGGTGTTACAAACCAGAGAGAAACAACAATAATCTGGGACAAGAAGACCGGGGAGCCAGTTTATAACGCAATAGTCTGGCAGTGTAGAAGGACAGCAGACATTGTTGACGAGCTCAGAAAGGAATACTACGATGTTATAAAAGAGAAGACTGGACTTGTCCCAGATTCATACTTCTCAGGTCCAAAGATAAAGTGGTTGCTCGACAACGTTCCCGGGTTAAGAGAAAAAGCCGAAAAAGGAGAAGTCCTCTTTGGAACAGTAGACACCTTCCTTATCTGGCGGCTGAGCGGCGGAAAAGTTCATATAGTGGATTACTCCAACGCTTCCCGTACAATGATATTCAACATTCACAAGCTTGAGTGGGATCAGGAGTTACTCGAGATACTTGGAATTCCAGAAGCAATTCTACCCGAACCAAAGCCCTCAAGCGAAATTTACGGATATACCGATCCAAAAGTTTTTGGAGCAGAAGTTCCTATTTCGGGTGATGCTGGAGATCAACAAGCAGCACTCTTTGGTCAGGCATGTTACAAGCCAGGTATGGTTAAGAACACCTATGGAACAGGAAACTTTATGCTTATGAACACTGGAGAGAAGCCATATCCATCAAAGGATCTGCTTACAACAATTGCATGGGGTCTGAATGGGAAGGTTGAGTACGCATTAGAGGGAAGCATCTTCATTACGGGAGCAGCAGTCCAGTGGCTTAGAGATTCACTTAAGATAATCGAAGTTTCAGCAGAAGTAGAGCCCTTGGCAGCTTCGCTTGCAAGCAATGAGGGAGTTTATTTCGTTCCAGCATTTGTGGGTCTCGGAGCTCCCTACTGGGATCAATATGCAAGAGGTTTGATAATTGGAATAACGAGGGGAACAAGAAGAGCGCACTTTGCAAGAGCTGTTCTCGAAGCAATAGCATATCTAACAAAAGACGTCCTCATAGATATGGAGAAAGACAGTGGAATTAAAGTGAAGGAACTCAGGGTTGATGGAGGTGCAACAAAGAATAACTTCCTTATGCAGTTCCAGGCAGACATCCTTGGAACTAAGGTTATCAGACCAGTAATACAAGAAACCACTGCCCTCGGTGCTGCTTATCTTGCAGGACTTGCAGTAGGATACTGGAAGAGCCAAGATGAGATTGCAAAGATGTGGAAAGTAGAGAGGGAATTTGAACCACAAATGGACGAGGAGACCAGAGAAAAACTATATGCAGGATGGAAAGAAGCAGTAAAGAGATCCCTAGGATGGGCCAAAGTGCTTAAAGATATTGGATTGTCTGAATAAAAAGAAATGAAGATTTTTTTAAGGGATTGCACCAATTGAAAACGGAGGATGCTAAAAATGGAAAGAAAAAAAGTCGTCGTTATTGGAGCAGGGGTTGTAGGTTCTTCGATAGCTAGGGTATTGAGCCAGTTTAATGAGCTGGAAGTGTACTTGCTGGAGAAGAACGCCGACGCAGGAATGGGAGTGAGTAAAGCCAATACTGCAATAATTCACCCTGGTCATGAGGATGATCCAAAAAAGTATCCGTTAAGGGCAAAGCTCTGTGTAAAAGGAAATAGGTTGTGGCACCAGTGGACCAAGGAACTCAGTATACCTGCCAAATTCCCCGGAGAGTTGATGATAGCTGTGGAAGAAGAGGATATAAAAGTGGCGGAACACTACTTAGAACTTGCCCAAAAGAATGGTGTTCCTGGAGTCAGACTCGTTGATAATGAAGAGCTAAGAAAGCTGGAACCAAATGCAAATCCAAACGCCGCTGGAGCTTTATGGGCACCCACTGCTGGTGTAATGGCTTCTCCAATGGCAGCCCCAGCACTCGTAGAAAATGCAGTTGCTAATGGCGTTAGATTTTTCCCAGAAACAGAAGTAAGAGGAATAAAAATCGAAAACGGAGAGGTAAAAGGTGTAGAAACAAACAATGGATTCTTTGAAGCAGATATAGTAATAAATGCTGCCGGTTTGTATGCGGATAAGATTTCCAAAATGGCCGGTATAGATGATTTCACAATACATCCCAGAAAAGGAGAATACTATGTGTTTGACGACGATGCTGGACCAAAGGTTACGAGGATACTTCATCAGACTCCCACACCTATAACAAAGGGAGTTTACGTAATCACCGAAATGAACGGAGGAGTTATGATAGGTCCAACCGCCCAAGATCTCCCGGAAGATGCCAAAGAAGATACTTCAACAACAAGAGAAGGGCTTGAATTTGTTTGGGAATGGGCTCAAAAGCTCGTCAAGGAATTACCCCCAAAGAACCAGGTTATACGTACGTTTGCCGGGTTAAGGCCGGAACCTCCCGATGGAAGGTGGAGAATAGAAGCCTATGACGATCCCTGGGGATTCATAAATGTTGCAGGGATAAGATCACCCGGACTTACTTCAGCACCGGCAATAGCATATTATGTAGTTGAGGAACTCATGCAGAAGAAGCTTGACATAAAACTTACCAAGAAAGCTCATTGGAACCCATATAGGAGGTTCTTCTGGTTTAAGACATTACCAAAGGAAAAACAAAATGATCTCATAAAGCAAGACCCCTCATATGGAAACGTTGTATGTATGTGCCGTGAAATTACAGAGGGGGAGATAGTAGACGTTATTCGCAGAATGAAGGAAATGGGTGTCAGAACAATAACCCTCGATGGAGTAAAAATGAGAACTGGGTCAATGTCTGGAACATGCCAAGGATCGTACTGTCGGATTAGAATTGCCAGAATAATTGCTAGAGAAACAGGCATACCTCTTTGGGAGGTTACACTGAAAGGTAAAGGAACAGAATATGGTATTGGGGATGTTAAAGTCCTATTAAGAGAAAACGGGGGCGAGAAAAATGCAGAATGACTATGACGTGGTGGTTATTGGAGGAGGGCCCGCTGGATTAGCCGCCGCAATAAAAGCAAAAGAATACGGTTTGAGAGTTCTGGTTATTGAAAATAGGGAAACTTTGGGAGGAATTCCCCTTCAGTGTGTTCATCCGGGATTCGGTCTACATTACTTCAAAGAGGATCTTACAGGAACCGAATTTATCTATCGCTTCATAAACAAATTCCTTGAGATGGGAATTGAATACCACACTGGAGCCCATGTAGTTTCAATAGAGCCATTTTCCGACCTAGAAAAAAGGTTAACCGTTGTGACATCGAAAGGAGTTCTCGAAATAACAACCACCACAATCATTTATGCAACCGGAGCAAGGGAAAGGCATCCCTTTGAAATAGGAATCACAGGGCATAGGCCTGCAGGAGTCTACACCGCTGGTGAAGCTCAAACAATGATGGATATCGATGGAATAATGCCCGGTAAGGAAATCGTTATAGTTGGTTCCGGAGACGTTGGCTTGATAATGGCAAGACGCTTTGCCCTTGAAGGAGCACATGTAAAGGCTGTTATAGAGATAATGCCTTATCCCGGCGGGCTGATGAGGAACATCGTGCAGTGCCTGCAGGACTTTGGGATCCCCTTGTATCTTAGTCATGCTGTTACAAGAATCGAGGGGACAAAGAGAGTGGAGAAAGTTATCATAGCGAAGGTTGATGAGAATCTGAAGCCAATACCCGGCACGGAAGAGGAGATATCCTGCGACACCGTTATAATAGCCGCAGGACTTGTGCCGTATCTGAAGGT
>LDZS01002051.1_pt1 | contig 18086 bp, 20 predicted proteins | sample 615471 | NCBI WGS metagenome assembly LDZS01 (sample SAMN03408295, study PRJNA278302) | terrestrial metagenome | isolation source: oil reservoir sample K3 | place: USA: Alaska, North Slope, Kuparuk formation | collected 2013
TGATGTGTGATGTTTGGTTTCGAGAGTTTGAGAAGGTTTTGGGAGAAGGAGAGGAAGCCTGAAATTCAGAGAGAGTACGCGAGATACGAGGCAATGAACTTCCAAAGAAGAAGCTGCTGATTATAGAATCGAAATAAGAGACAGCTAATAAAGTTGAAAAATGGATGCAGATATTTTTAGCTTTTTTGTTTTATTTTTATTTGGTGTTCCCCTCTTATAAAACTCATGTCTTTTCCAAAAAGGAGGTTTGATAGTACAAATAGAAAAACACTTTAACTCTAAAAGGTGAGGTTATCATGATGGAGATTTTCAAGGAGATAGCAAGTGAGATTGTAGTGGTGAAAGACTTCAGGCCTAAAAGGGGTAGACATGCTCATTTTGAGTTTAAAAATTCTGAAATAAATCGTCTTATTGAGGAAATGGGATTTAAACTCTACAAGCATCAGGTCGATGCTTTAGAGGCCCTTTACTCAGGGGAGAACATCGTAGTAACGACTCCAACGGCCTCTGGTAAAAGCGAAATTTTCAGGTTGGCAATATTTGATAACTATCTTTCAAATCCTCAAGACACCTATCTGCTTGTTTACCCAACAAGAGCCTTGATAAATAATCAATATGAAAAATTTAACATCGAAAACTTCCACTTTTTCCGGATAACTGAAAAGATGTTTAGCGCGAAGATTTTGACTGGAGATGTCGACTGGAGTGAGAGAAGAAAACTCATCCGGGAAAAGCCGAGGGTGGTTTTTACAACCCCTGACATGATTCACTATAACATTTTGAGAAACAAAAGAGACTATGATTGGCTTTTGAGAAATATTAAGTACCTTGTAGTTGATGAACTTCATATTTACAGGGGGGTTTTTGGTACAAATGCATCTTATCTCTTCAAGAGATTGCTAAAAGCCTTGGAACGCTGGGGCAAAAAGCCTCAAATAATAAGCTTATCTGCAACATTAAGGAATCCAAAAGAATTTGCTGAAACATTCTTTGGAAGGCCATTTAAAGCTATTGCAAAGTCCACAAATCCTTTTCCAAGAAGATACCTTGTAATGTTTGAGCCAAGAAGATTAAATGAAATGCAGCTCCTGAGAAAAATTGTTGAAAACCTTGCTGAGAAGGGCATAAAAACGCTGGTCTTTTTTGATTCTCGAAAAGGGACGGAAAAACTCATGAGATTCTTATTAACTTCTCCTGCTATATATAAGACGACAACTTACAAAGGAACTTTACCTAAAAACATTCGCTGGGAAATTGAGAGGGACTTCAAAGAAGGAAGGCTTCTTGTTTTGTTAACCACCAATGCTCTAGAATTGGGTATTGACATTGGAGATTTAGATGCCGTTATAAATTATGGAATTCCACCAGATGGGTTATTCTCATTAATCCAACGTTTTGGAAGGGCAGGGAGAAAAAAGGAAAGAGAAGCGATAAATGCAGTAATCCTAAGAAAGAACGGTCTTGACTATTATTACAAAGAACACGTAGATGAGTTTGTAGAAAAACTTGAGAAGGGGATAATTGAATACATGCCAATAAACCTTAGAAATAGGCTAGTTGTGAAAAAACACCTTCACTATATGTTAAGTGAGCTTAAAATTCTTGACTGGGATGAGCTTAATGAGTTTGAGAAAGAGCTTGCAATGGAACTTGTAGAGGAAAAAAAGGCCAAAATCTATGACAATCCGCTCACAGGTAAAAAAGAGATACGAATTTTGCGTCCATCTTTCAATTACTCCTCTATAAGAACAGCTAGTGATGAAAGTTACTTTTTAGTGCTTGATGAACCGTGGATAAGGTATAAACTTGAGGAAAAATCTAATATTGGAGATCTCCTCCGCTTTATCAACTGGCTTAAGCTTAAGGGTTATGTGATAGAGGAAGTCGATAAGCCAGAGTACTATCGCTCCCTTTTGCCGGGTATGGCGTATTTTTCTAGAGGAAGCCTTTACATTGCTAGGGACAAATTGAGTATTGGAAAGTTTCATTTTGTGTTTGCCAATCCACTCAATAAGTTCTGGGAAGTTGATACATTTCCATCTAAAAGGGAAGATGTGGAGATACTTGACATTTATACCAAGAAAGAACACAAAGGTGTTGAAGTTTACATGGGCCGCTTGAGGGTTAAGCATCATTACTGGGGGTTTGCTGTTAAAGGAAAAGATACACCTCTTTATTCCCAAGAGCTTTTGAAACTTAAAGAGGAGGGGATTTTGAAGGGGGAGATATATTCACCAATGTTGGAGATAAAAGGTGAGAAAGAGAATTTGGAAGAAGAGGAATGGAACATCCTCAACTGGGAGAAGTTCGCAAAAGTGGAATTTGATGAACCATTAACGTGGGAATTTGAAACGGATGGTATCTGGCTTGTTTTCCCAGAAAATGTTAGAAAAGTATCTGATGAAGAGTTTCATGAGTTCTTTAAGGTTGCAACGGAGAAGAATAATGAAAATGTTGCTTTTGCTCTTTATGAAAGATTAGAAAGAAGATCTCTTTTTTCAGAGCTCCTAGGAGCGACCACCCATTATTTAAGGAACTTCATAAAAGAAGCCTTAAAATCTTCAAAGATAGAAGATGAAGAACTTGCATTTGCAATAAAAAAGATGGTAGATAGTAAAGATGGCATTGGATCAGGCCTTCACGCAATAGAGCACAATATGATTAAAATAGCCCCGATCTTTACCTATGTGGACAGCAGAGAGCTTGGGGGATACAGTTATGAGAGTTTTCCAGGACCACTTTTCTTTGGAAAACCTATAGTATTCATATATGATGGAAATGAAGGTGGATTTGGGCTTGCAGAGATACTTTACACTAATGTTGAGACTCTTATGGAGAAGAGCATGGAACACTTAAAGAACTGTAATTGCAGTGATGGTTGCCCGTTGTGTGTTTATTCACCAAAGTGTGGAACTTTCAATGAGTTTCTTGATAAATGGCAGGCAATGAGAATGTGGGAAAAGGTATTTACCTCATGAAAGCCCTGCAGAAAAAAGGTTAGCGGAGGTAATACTGAATAAGCTTTCTTAATTCTAGGTTTTTATCTATTTTTTTCCTTAAAAATCGTTTTAACTGTGAATTCTCGGCTAAAAGCCCACTGAGTTCAATGGCGAGAAGTTTATTGTCCTCACTAACTCCATATGCTTTGTATCTTAATGGGGCCCATTCTTTTTCCAAGATCCCTACTTTCTTTTTAAGTTCTTCAACACTATTTTCAAGAGCTTTCAAGTCACCTTTGGGTTCTTTGAAGTTCTCTGATATTGCTATTTCTAGGATTTTCTCTTCAGGAACCCTGTAGTGTTCACTGAGCTCCGCTATCTTTTCTAAGAGTTCTTGTGGAATTTCCACTTCTATTTTTCCAAAGCCCTTTTTAGGTTTTATTACTAATTTCAAGCTTTTTCTCCTCCAATTCCTTTTTGAGTTCTTCATTCTCTTCTCTTAGCTTTTCTCTAAGTGTAAGCATAAGTTCCTTATCTTCTGTGGCTTTTTGATAGAAGACTTTTAGTTCTTCTAATTCTCCCTCAATTTCCTTTAATTTTTCTTCAAGTTTTTTCTTTTTTTCAAGAAGAAATACTTCTCTATCGGCCTGTAGGGTTTTTTCGACTTTGGGAAGATTTTTCTCTATCAGTTTTATAACATCCATGTTTTTCAACGCTTTGAATGTTTCTCTTTCAATCTTTATTTCAATTTTTTCCACGTTTTTTCACCGTTTCCGTTTTTCTATCATAGCAAAGGATATAAAATGCCAATAATGACTTCCACTTTCCATAGGGTTCAATAATTTCTCGTACATCCTTTTCTTTTACTTCTTTGGGATTTTTTCCGAATATTTTGGCTATTCCCCTTTTCATGCCCAAGTCGCCAGCAGGGTAAACGTTTTTTCCAAGGCCATAGGCCAGAAATAGTTCTGCGCTCCATCTCCCGATTCCCTTAAATTTAGTTAAATACTTTATGGCCTCTTTTTCATCAAGCTCTTCGAGGTCCAAATTTAGGTTCCCTTCTAGGTATTCTTTAGTTAAATGTCTTATATAACCTGCTCTATATCCAAGTTTTGCCTCTCTAAACTTTTCTTCACTTAGATTCAAAATGCTCTGGGGGGTTGGGAAGATATAGAGGTTTTCTAGCTTTTTTCCAGCAAGTTTCACTAGGTTTCTAATGGTCTGCATTGCGAATTCAAAGCTTACCTGTTGCTGGGCTATGGTTTCAACTAGTGCCTGATATTTATCAGGAGCTTTGGGGATTGTTAGGCCATAAAACTCTTTGATCAAAAAGGCAAATTTTGAGTCTTCTATTTCTGAATAAAACTTCTCTAAGTCAGTGTTAAGGCCTAAAACAAATTCGAGCTTCTTTTTAGCTTCTTTCTGCTGTTTTCGGGAGAAATAGCCTGGGAAATAGAAATTTTCCCCATCAAAACCTATTATACCATCACCTAGGGCGTGTCTAAATACTCCGTTTTTAAATTCCCAAGTGCCATTTTTTATCATTTCGTGGGTTATTTTGTTAAGGTCTATTACTTTAACCATCGATCAAGCTTAATGGGATTGTCCTTTATATCTTTTAGTGTTGATACATACAACCTTTTTCCATCGATGGATCGGTGCAGTTCCAGTTCACCAGCTTCTTCTAAGAAACGCATGATTTCTTTAACATCCTTTTCTTTTATTCCGAAGTTCTCTTCCAAAAATTTCCAGAAGGGGCCACTATGGGAGAATTTGGCAATCTCCCTAATCAGCTTCCATGCAACTTTAACTCTTTCATCACCTTTTGTGATTTTGAACCTTTTTATCTCTGTTTTCATGGCTACCTGAATAGTTATGTTTCGAATTCTTATTAACTTTTCTTGCAAGAGAAAACTTAATTAGGATTAGGAACTATATTTATACAGGGTGGTAGTCATGAGGAAAATTCTCATTGCAGCCTTTCTTTTCATCTTTCTAACTCCTGCCTTAGCCCAAGCCAGTGTAGTGTATGTGGCTCAAATAAAAGGTGAGATAACCCCTTATACTTATGATCAGTTTGATAGATATATTTCTGAGGCAGAGAGAGCAAATGCAAATGCCATCATAATCCTTCTTGATACTCCTGGAGGCAGAGCGGATGCAATGCAAAATATCATAGAGAGAATAAAGTCGGCTGAAGTGCCAGTTATAACTTATGTATATCCTCCAGGAGGAATGGCGGCTTCTGCAGGTACTTATATTGCCCTAGGCTCTCATTTAATAGCTATGGCACCAGGGACAAGCATTGGTGCATGCAGGCCTATTCTAGGTTATTCCCAAAATGGAAGTATTATAGAAGCTCCTCCAAAAGTCGTTAATTTTTATGCATCATACATAAAGAGCCTTGCAAAGGCCAGTGGAAGAAATGAGACTATGGTGGAGAAGTTTATAACTGAGGACCTGGCAATAGATCCGGAGGAAGCATTGAACTCTGGTGTAATCGAGGTTATTGCAAATGACGTGAACGATCTTCTGGAAAAAGCACATGGGATGAAAACAAAAGTGCCGGTAAGGGGGGAATATGTGGCGTTGGATTTAGAAGATGCTGAAATCAGGTATCTAGAACCAAGCCTAAAAGACAGAGTGATACCATATTTAACTGATCCGGCAGTTGCATATGTTCTCCTCACACTAGGTATATGGGCCCTTGTTCTAGGATTCTTGAGTCCAGGTTGGCATGTTCCGGAGACTGTAGGAGCAATAATGATAGTTCTTGCCATAATAGGGCTCGGATACTTTGGTTATAGAAGTGCAGGATTGCTTTTAATTGTATTAGCAGTAATCTTCTTTATAGCAGAGGCTCTCACACCTACATTTGGGCTATTCACAGTAGCTGGCTTCATAACATTTGTCTTAGGAAGTATAATGCTATTTGGTGGAGGTGGTGAAGTGGACTATTTAGTTTCACGGGAGGTCTATTCCCAAATTAGGCTAATAATCATAACAATAGGAGCACTGCTTGCTCTGTTCTTCGCTTTTGGAATGGCTGCTGTAATAAAGGCACGTAGAAAAAAGGCCCAAACAGGAAAAGAGGAGATGATCGGACTCTTTGGGGAGGTAGTTGAACCACTGAGTCCAGAAGGCATGATTAGGGCCAGAGGAGAGTTATGGAGAGCAAGGAGTAAGGATGGAAAATCCATAGGAATTGGTGAAAAAGTGCGGATTGTTGAGATGGAAGGACTTAAACTTATTGTTGTTAGGGAAAAAGAAAAATACCCTAACGAAGAAAGTAAGATGAGGTGAAGGAAATGGCCTTTGAATGGATTATTTATATAGTAATTTTGGTTTTTGTGCTGGGGTTTTTGGCATCGGCCATAAAGATAGTGAAGGAATATGAAAGAGCAGTAATCTTTAGACTTGGTAGGGTTGTGGGAGCAAGAGGTCCTGGATTGTTCTTCATAATCCCTATTTTCGAAAAGGCAATAATAGTTGATCTAAGAACCCAAGTTTTGGATGTTCCAGTGCAGGAAACAATTACAAAGGACAACGTACCTGTAAGAGTCAACGCTGTTGTTTACTTTAGGGTTGTGGATCCAGTAAAAGCGGTGACTCAAGTCAAGAACTTTATCATGGCAACTTCTCAGATATCACAGACGACTTTGAGAAGCGTTATAGGTCAGGCACATTTGGATGAACTCCTTAGTGAAAGAGAAAAACTTAATCGAGAGTTGCAGAGGATAATAGACGAAGCAACGGATCCTTGGGGAATAAAAGTTACAGCAGTGGAGATTAAGGACGTTGAATTGCCCGCTGGAATGCAAAGGGCAATGGCAAGACAAGCAGAAGCAGAGAGAGAAAGGAGAGCTAGAATTACACTTTCGGAGGCAGAAAGACAGGCCGCTGAGAAACTTAGAGAGGCCGCTGAGATTATATCTGAACACCCAATGGCATTACAGCTTAGAACTCTCCAAACAATAAGTGATGTGGCAGGAGATAAGAGCAATGTCATAGTCCTGACACTTCCAATGGAAATGCTAAAATTGTTCAGAAGTTTGTCTGAAACTGCTGTGGCCTTTAAAAAGAAGGTAGAAGAGGAAGAGAAGTAATTTAGCCTTTTATTTTTTGAGTTCTCTTTTTGATATTTTTCTTTGTTAACTCTTGCTATCCATATTGGGAGTTCAATTTCTTAAAGCGGTTGGGATCACACAAATATTGAGTTAAATATAAAAGACTAGACATCGAAGATATAACAGTTGCGTTACTTATAGCTTTCAGACATTGTTGTCAAAAATTCAAATGGAGGGACAGAAGTGGGGAGATCTATTGTTTTTGCTTCTGGAAAAGGGGGTACTGGGAAAACAACAGCAATAGCTAATGTGGGTGTTGCTTTAGCACAATTTGGGAAAGAAGTTATAGTTATAGATGCAGATATTACAATGGCAAATTTGAGTTTAATTTTAGGAATGGAAGATATCCCAATAACGTTACATGATGTACTTTCAGGAGAAGCAGAACTTAGTGATGCAATATATGAGGGACCGGCAGGTGTTAAAGTAATACCCGGTGGGTTGAGCTTAGAAAAAATTAAAAAAGCAAAAAACCCTGAACGTTTGAAAGAGCTTATGAGAGAAATATCTTCATTGGCAGATTTTATTTTGATTGATGCTCCAGCAGGACTTGAAATGACTTCTATAACTGCATTACTTATAGGAAAAGAGCTTATTCTCGTTACCAATCCTGAGATATCCGCTATAACTGATTCTCTAAAAACAAAACTTGTTGCAGAAAAGCTTGGTACTCTTCCTTTGGGAGCTGTATTAAACAGAGTAACTAATGAAAAAACGGAATTGTCTAAGGAAGATATTGAAACGATTTTGGATGTTCCAGTGTTAATGATAATTCCAGAGGACCCAGAGGTAAAAAGGGCGAGTGCGTATGGTATTCCCCTTGTTATCAAAAATCCTACTTCTCCAGCAGCTATAGCATACAAACAACTTGCTGCTAAACTCGCTGGGATTAGGTATACCCCACCACAGCCTGAGAGTCCAATCAAAAGAGTGTTTAAAGCCTTATTTGGAGGGAGCAGAAGATGAGTCTTTTCACAACGATCCTTGTAATATTCCTTTTGTTCATGAATATCTTTCTAATAATACTATATCTATCCGAAAAGAGGTCCTCACGCTATGTAGCATACGATGAAGAAAGCAGAAGTACCCTCAAAAGGAGGGTGACCCACTTAAAAGAGGAGCTGGAGTCTGAGCTTGTAGATTTTGACATCGAAGAATGGGAAAAAGCTCTTGAAGAGTCCCTTGAAGAAGAGATAAAAAATCTTTAAACTCTTTTATTTATATTTCATGGTTTGGGAAAAGCTTAAGTATTTTTATAACATATTGCATTTTCCCCCAATTAAGAGGTGAAAAATATGAAGGCAAAAGTGAGAATACTTGATATTGAAACTGGCAGGTTCTTAGCTTTTATTAGCGAGGAGGATGCAAAAAATGCAAAACTTCATCCTGGAGACTTGGTTAAGATAGAAACAGCTAAGAGAACCATATATGGTGATGTTGTTATAAGCAAAACGATTAATCCGGGAGAAATTGGGGTTACAAAGGATATTTTGAGGTCTTATACTTTTTCTGAAGGAGAAGTAGTAAACTTGGTTCCTAGTGAAACTCCTGAGAGTGTTCGTTATATTAGGAGAAAAATGAATGGTCAAAAACTAAAAAAAGTTGAGATAGAAGCAATAGTAAAGGATATTGTAAATAGAAAGCTTAGAGACATCGAGATAAGTTCTTTTGTAACTTCACTTGAGATAAACGGTCTTGATATGGATGAAATAGCATGGTTGACCACTGCTATGGCAGAAACAGGTGATATGCTGGATATTGACAGGAAGCCCATTATGGATGTTCATAGTATCGGAGGCGTACCTGGAAATAAAACTAATATTCTTGTGGTTCCCATTGTGGCTGCTGCAGGGTTAACAATTCCAAAAACCTCCTCTAGGGCAATAACAAGCGCAGCTGGAACGGCCGATGTAGTGGAGGTCTTGGCCCCAGTAACACATTCTTTGGATGAAATCAAGAGAATTGTGGAGAAAATTGGGGCCTGTTTAGTGTGGGGAGGAGCTCTTAATTTAGCTCCTGCTGATGATTTGACAATAAAGGCCGAAAGAGCATTGAGCATTGATCCAAGAGGTCTTATGCTTGCAAGTATAATGTCAAAGAAGTACGCAATGGGCTCACAATATGTATTGATTGACATTCCAACTGGAGAGGGGGTTAAAGTTGAGAAAGTAGAAGATGCTAGGTCTTTGGCAAAAGATTTCATAGAATTAGGAAAACGACTTGGCCAGTATGTGGAGACTGCAATAACATATGGTGGGCAACCGATTGGGCATACTGTGGGACCAGCTTTAGAAGCTAAGGAGGCTCTAGAGACGATAATTGAGGGTAAAGGACCAGGAAGTCTTGTAGAAAAAGCGACCGGGTTAGCAGGAATATTGCTCGAGATGGGAGGTGTGGCTCCAGCAGGAATGGGCAAAAAAATGGCTAAAGAGATTCTAGAAAGTGGCAAGGCTTATGAAAAGCTTAAAGAGATAATAGAGGAGCAGGGTGGGGACCCTAATATAAAGCCAGAAGATATTCCTATAGGAGATAAAACCTACACATTTGTGGCCCAAACTTCAGGATATATAACTAGAATTGACAATAAGGCTATAACGGCAATAGCTAGAGCCGCCGGGGCCCCTGAGGATAAGGGGGCAGGAATAATGTTACATGTAAAGGTAGGAGAAAAAGTAAAAGAGAGAGATCCACTGTTCACGGTACATGCAGAAAGTGGAACCCGACTGGATCAAGCTATAATACAAGCAAGAAGGATGGAACCGATAAGAATAGAAGGAATGGTATTACAGAGAATTGGAAACATCTAACGTTTCCTATGTCTCTCATACCAACCCCATTCTTTCTTGCTTCCAAAACTCCTTACTCCTTCTTTGGTAAGTTTTATACGGAGTTCTTTGGCGAGTTCATGGGGGATCTCACCATGATCTTCCATCCAATTGATAATCTCTAGGGCTTCTTCATCAGTCTCACATCTTCTTATGAAATCTATTACAGTGGGATTGTAACCTGAAAAGTCCATAACTTCTTCCTCTTCTTCTTTATTTTTATATCCTTCAATAACAACTTCAGGTCCTTTTTCTAACTCTTTTGTAAGATTGGGGTATTTCTCTTCAAATTCTCTCTTGTCATATTCTTGCCAAGGAAATTCATCAATCGGACGTTTTTTCTTTTTGTCCATATTAAGCACCTCTCTTCGGATTTTTCTCTGAAAAGTTGTTTATATACTTTATCTTTTGCTCTTTACAAAGCGCTTATATAGTTGAGATTCTATTTTCTAACCATGAAGGGGGCGTATTTCTTGGTAGTCTTCTTGGAAAAGGATCAGGAGATAAAGACTAAAGCAAAGAAGTTCGTCTTGAAAAGAGGATATTATGTCTATGTAGGATCTGCCATGAATTCTCTTGAAGGGAGAATTTTGAGACATTTCAGACAAAAGAAAAGATTTCACTGGCATATAGATTATCTCCTCGATAAGGCTCGGATTATTGAGGCATACTTAATTCCAAGTAATGTAAAACTCGAAGAGGATCTTTCTATGACATTGGATTCTCAAGCAGTCGGAGTTGATGGTTTTGGAGCAAGTGATGTTTCTACAAAAACAAATTTATATTACTTTGGAAATAATCCGCCTGGTGAGATATTGTATACCCTCTTAAACTCAATGGGGCTTAAATGGAAAAGGATTAAAAACCCCCAAGAGATTATGGAGTGGAGGGAAAATGATGTTGAAAATTGGAAAAGTTGAATCATACATACATGAGAAGCTCAAAGAAGAAAAACTTCATTTCGTACTTCTCGATCCAGAGGACGTTTCACCTAGATTAGCTTCAAAACTTGCCAAAATAAGTGAGGAAGTAGGTGTTGATGCTATAATGGTGGGTGGGTCTACAGGTGCCGAAGGAGAAGTTCTTGATGGGGTTGTTAAGGCTATAAAAGAAAATTCAAGTTTGCCGGTGATACTCTTTCCAGGTTCTCATGGAGGCCTGAGCAAGTATGCTGATGCGGTATTTTTTATGAGTCTCCTAAACTCTCGTAATCCATTTTTTATCGCTGGTGCTCAAGCTCTTGGAGCCTTTAGGGTAAAACATTATGGAATTGAACCCATACCGATGGCATATCTTGTAGTTGAACCTGGGGAAACTGCTGGATGGGTAAGTGATGCAAACCTAATTCCAAGACACAAACCGAAGATAGCTGCTGCTTATGCTTTAGCTGGTCAGTATATGGGAATGAGGTTAGTTTATCTAGAAGCAGGAAGTGGAGCACCAGAGCACATCCCTAATGAGATGATTAAAGTTGTTAAAAGCGCTATTGATGTTCCGCTCATAGTGGGAGGAGGAATAAGAACATATGAAGATGCAAAAGAGGTTGTTCAAAGTGGGGCGGACATAATAGTGACTGGTACAGCAATAGAAAAGGCTGGTTCATTAGAAGAATCAAAGAAGCGCTTGGAAAGCATAATAAATGGAGTTAAAGAAGTTAGCCCTTGATGCTACTTTGTTTTTTCATTTGTCGTCTATAGGCCCTAAAAGGTCATTTACTAATTCTGAAAGGCCTTTCTAGAATCCTTGAAGAAACCATAGAATAAATATAATCACAATAATCCAGACTAAAATTCCTAGGATTATTTTTAGAAGCTCAATTATTGCACCCATTAGTTCTCCCTTATTTAAATGAGTACATTCAAGGTATTTATTATTTTTGAGTGGTTGCTTTTTTCATTCAAAAAAGCTATTTAAACATTGAGATCAAATTTTTAACTGGTGATTTCAATGCGCGCCTTTATTTCTGTGGATTTGGAAGGTATGCCGTTTGTGGTGAGTTTGGAACATTTGGTTGAAAAAGGGACTCTCTACAAGGAGGCTAGGAAGATAGCAACCGAAATAACCTTAACTGTCGTAGAGGCATTACACAATGCAGGATTTGGTGAGATCGTAATAGCAGATAGCCACGGCCCGATGGTTAACCTTCTTCCAGAAAAACTTCCAGAGTATACTTATCTTGTTAGAGGGTATCCACGGCCAATGGCAATGGTCGTTGGAGCTGAGAAATGTGACGTTGCTCTGTTTTTGGGATACCACGCAAAAGCTGGGACTCCATACGCCATTTTCGATCACACTTACAGCGGTGCAAACGTTGGCAAGCTTGAGTTAAATGGAATCGAGGTCAGCGAGTTTCTCTTGAACGGTTATGCAGTGGGTCATTATGACATCCCGGTTATTTTAGTGGGTGGGGATAAAAAACTGCTTGAAGAGGATGTGAAAAGGTTTACTCCTTGGGCAGAGAGAGTAACATTTAAGAAAGCATTCTCTCGGTATTCTGCTATAAGTCCAAGCTTAAGGAGAACGAAGAAGGATCTCGAAAATGCAGTTTTCAAGGCCGTTGAAAGGTACAAAAATGGGGGAACAAAACCTTTAAAGCTTGAATATCCGGTAAAAGTGAGGCTCACCTACAACAACAGTGGCATGGCCGATGTTGGAGAACTCCTTCCAGATGCAAGGAGAATAGATGGAAAAACGATAGAATTTGAAGCGAAAGATATAATAGAGGCATACAAGGCATTTCAACTTCTTGTATTTGCTGCCACAGGGGTTACTTCAATACTCAGGCGTTAAGCTTCGCTAAGGATTTTAAATGTTACTTTTTCGTCTTTTACTATTCTTTTGAGTTTTGTGAGAAGTTTTTGCACATTTTCCTCAACGACTTCCATTCTTATTTCACTAATTCCTTGGTTGGTGGGGGGTAGAAAATGGATGTCCTTAATTTTCCCTCTAACCTCATTCAGAATTTTCTTTAATATTTTTCCTCTTTTTTCATATGGCATTTTAATGTTGATTTCAACAATTTTCATAGTTTTCACCATCTTATTTTAGAAAACAAGCCCTATATAACCTTTTTCATGAACAGAAGTAATCCTTTGAATGAGCTTTTATTCCTCACAGTTATAGAAAAATTTTTGGTTTTCTGTCATAATGACTAATGCCCAAGGAAACCGGGGGAGATGAGCTGGAGGCGAGCTGTGAATCTCCTTCGCTCCCTTGGGCTACATTAATCTATTGGTAAATACAAGCATATTTAGTTTACAGATCTTTTTTATTTTTTGCTATTTTTCTTCTTCGTAGGGTGAGGTGATAACTCTTCGTATTTCTTTTGCTATTTTCTCTCCTATTCCTTCCACCTGTATCAATTCGCTCTCTTTTGCAGTAAATACTCGTTCAACATTTCCAAAATGTTTTAGGAGTCTTCTTGCAAGGACTGCAGAAACATTGGGTAAACCCTCCACTATCAAACGCTGCCTATCTGCTAGAGTTAGTGCCTTTTTCTCACTCCTAACGGCTACTTCTTTCTTTCTCTCCTCCTGTTCGCGTTTGGCTATTAGGTATATATAATTTGCAACTTCGGCAGCATCTTTGGCGAATAAAACTGGAATGTCCCAATCCACACTTAAAGCGGTCAAAGCCCCTCTAATTGCGTTGGGGTGGATATTTCTGATTCCATAAAGCTCTCCTTCAATAATGATTATTGGCTTCAAATATGCTTCTTTCAGGCGTCTCGCCTGGTCAAAGAGCCTTCCATCTATTATGGACTGGATGAAGTCGTTTGCTGCTTTTCTCTCTACGACAACATCCTCGCTCACTATGTAATCTCCAATGTCGAGAGTTTTAACTTCTAAATGTGCTCCAAGTTCTTTCAGGATTTTGGGGACTTGGCTTTTGAGCTCACGCGAGTCAACATAAATTACAATCCCATGAGGCCTTCTCACAAAAATTGGTTTTATGGGGAGCTTTTCATAAACTTCCTCTTTTGGAACTTCAACTTTCTCTTCAATTTTTTCTTTAATCTCTTTGATTTTTCCTTTCTCTTTCTCCTTTGACTTTACAAAACCGAGAAGAGAAGCTTGTTTTTCTTTTTTAACCATATCCTCCACCTTCTCTAAAATGGAAATCATTTGTTTTTCCTTATGGCGGGAACTCCAGTAGTAAATCTCATCACGCGTACCCTTGGCCATTAGAATGACAACTCTACCAGGTTTGTGTCTTCCTGTTCTCCCTTTTCTTTGGATGCTTCTTATGGCAGATGGTACAGGCTCATAAAAGATTACCAAGTCTACCTCGGGAACATCAAGGCCTTCTTCACCTACGCTAGTTGCTACCAAAACATTAAATTCTCCTTGGGAAAATAGGTTTAAAACCTGTTTTTGCTTTTTCTGGCTTAGGCCTTTATCGTTTTCTTTGCTTGCCTGACCAACAAATCTCACGGCCTTTATGTGATCTTCTAGGAGTTCTTTCACTATTTTCTTTGCAGTTTCCCTATAATTGGTAAAAACTATTATTTTTGAAGAGGGTTTCTTTTTTAACTGGGATCTTATAAGCTCTTTTAGCTTATCGAGCTTTGGGTGATCAAGACCAAGTTCTTTTGCCTGAACTAGAAGTGCTACTGCCTTTTTCATTCTTGGGTCTTGAATGAGTTCCTTTGTAGATTTCGCTCTTCCTTTCTTCGATTCTTCATAAAGTTTTTTCAAATAAGCTCTTAGTGCTGAAAGTCCTTGGGTTTCTAGGAGTTCTATTGCATGGTGAAGCTTTAATGCTTTTGCTTGGTAGAGCATGAGTTTTCCGATTTCGTAGTTCCCTTTGGCCATTTCAGCGTTTATCACTTGTCCTACTTTTAGGACATCTTTTTTTGGGATATCTGGAGAGGAGTCATCTATTAGTCCTGCCTCAGCAAGAGGCTTTAAAGAATCTCTAAGCATTTTACGTAAAAGCTTTCTAATCTCTTTATAGATTTCAGGAAGTTCAACTTTAATCCACTCAAACCTTATTCCCTGGACATAGGGCCGTACATCGGGAGAATTTTCATTTCTGACCTCAATGTGCTCAATGAAGAGATTTTTAACAATAGATCTTATTTTAGCCTCGTCACTTCCAGGAGAAGCAGTTAAGCCAAGGATAACTGGGTGTTTTGCCTGTCTCATATACTCTTTGGCAATGTAAACATATCCATAGTTCCCGACTGCCCTGTGGGCCTCATCGAATACTAATAAAACAACGTCTTCTAAGGTTATTCTGCCCACCACAAGGTCATTTTCTATTGTTTGGGGCGTTGCAGTTATTACAACGCTCTTTCTCCAAATTTCAGCCCTTTTTTCGGGTGGGATCTCACCAGTTAGTGTATTTATTCTCTCATCCGGGATGTTAAAAAGCTTCAAAAAACTCTCTCTATGTTGGAGCGCTAGGGGCTTTGTAGGAGCAAGCATCAATACTTTTCCGCCATATTTTGAGAGTCGATAATCTGCTATTAACTGGGCTATTAAAGTCTTTCCTAACCCTGTTGGTAGAACAACTAGGCTGTTTTTGTCTTTGCACTTTGCGTAGATTACCTCTTGATAAACTCTTGGTTGGATAAGGTCCTTTCGCAAATACATTGGGATATATTTAGATGATGAGGTTTATAAATCTAATAGAAGACACACATCGAAACTCCTATAAACTTCTTTAACAAAGGTCATTTAGGTGTTAAAATGCCACGTGGAATGGGATGGGGGAGAGGGAGAAGACGAAAAATGCGTTTTATAGGATTTATCCCCGAGGTTAGGCATTTTTATCCAGCTAAGCCACCATTTGGCCCGCCTCAACCCCCCATTTTCATGAGTTATGAAGAGTTTGAAGCATTAAGGCTGGTTGATTATGAGGGCCTGACTCAAGAGGAAGCTGGCCAGAGAATGGGTGTCTCAAGAGGAACAGTGTGGAGAGCATTAACATCAGCGAGGAAAAAAGTTGCTCAAATGCTTGTTGAAGGGAGGGAGCTCATAATCCTTGCTCAAGGGAATGAAATTCCTAAGGATAGTTCATCTGAGGAGCCAGGGGTTTCCAATAATGGAGAAGGATAGAAAGGTCTCATAAGGCCTTAAGACTTGATAAAATTCTTGAAGGAATGCTTGAGTTTAGAAAAGAGTTCAAAAGCAAGCATGTTATAGAAACAATGCTCATAGATAAGATAAATTATAGTGAATAATTCGAGAAAATTGCTCCTCTTTAAGGGAATTAAAGCCCGAAATCGCTTATATAGCAGTTCCCACCAGGCCCCCTGGGAAAAGTGGGTAAAGCCCACTAGAGAAGAAATTATTAACATGGCCTTTCAGGCCTTTGCTGAGGCCATTGGGAGGAGAAGGTTGAGTATCTAGGATATGAGGGAAACATCTTTGCTTTTACCGGAAACATGGAAGAGGACATACTGAGTATTACTGCGGTTTGTCCAATGCGTGAAGATGCTTTAAAAGAACTCTTGAAAAAAGCGAATGTTGATTGGGCCACTGTGGAAACGCTTATAGAGGAAGGAAAGTTGATAGAACTTGAATATGGTGAAAAGAGGTTTTATATGAGAAAACTAAAAAGCAGAGAATTACTTTAAAATCTGCTCTTTGACAACTTCTGCAATCCCTTTGAGGGCTTTTGAGGATTTTGACTCTGGGAATGCCTCTACTACAGGTTTAAGCATTGTCATACTCCTTGGAATTGTTCTGTCGTAGGGTATTTCGCCGATTATTGGTATGTCTTCCTCCTTTGCAAATTCATATAGGCCTTTGAATCCTGGGTTCAAGTCTAATTTATTGATAATTAAATAGGCAGGCTCTCTAAAGTGTTGGACAACTCTGTAAACCCTCTTTACATCGTTTAGGGAAGCTGGAGTCGGTTCTGCAACGAGGATTGCCACATCTGCACCACCAAGGCTTGCTATAACTTGACATCCAATGCCAGCAGCTGAATCAACTATCATGTGCTCTATTCCTTTCTCTTTCATGATTCTTTTGGCCCACTCTTTTTCTTCTGTAACAAGCTTTCCGCTGTTTGGTCTCCCTACGTCAAGCTGTGCTGAGATCAAGGGAAAGCCGTATTTAGTAGTTGTTTTTCTGATCACGCCGGAACGAACTTCTTCCAAGGTGATTACCCCATTTACAGGGCACACGAGTCTGCAAACTCCACAGCCTTCACATGTTAGCTCGTTAACTACATAGTTTTCGTCAAGAATCTTTATGCAGTCATAGGGGCATCTCTCGGCACATATGCCACACTTTATGCATGTTTCACTGTTTATTTTTGCGACTTTTGCACCTACGAGTTCTTTTTCTTCTTCCCATCTCTCAACACCGAAGAGAAGGTCAAGGTTTGGCGCATCGGCATCAGCGTCAACCGCTATTAAAGGATAATCATCTTTGAGTAGGTATATGAGCGCTGCAGCTACGCTTGATTTTCCAACGCCACCTTTTCCACTTGCTATTGCGATTTGCATCTTAATCACCTCAAATAATTGACTACTCTTTCGGCAAGCTCCTTGAAAATTCTCGCTTCTTTACTCTCACTTAAAATTATTGGCTCTCCTTTAATGTAGCTTCTGACGATATCTTCGCTGTAAGGAATTTCCGCAACTATCTCGGCATTGTATTTTTGTGCTATCTCCTTCACTCTCTTCTTTTCTCCAAGATCACTTCTGTTAATCACAACCCAAGCTTCTATGTTCATGAGCCTACCAAGCTCTAGGATGAGGGTTAAGTCATGGAGGCCCAATGGAGTCGGTTCAGTAACCGCTATGAGGAGCTTTGAATCTTCTAATGCTTTCGAGACGGTATTGCTTGTACCAGCGGCAGTGTCTACAAGCAGGAGTCTCCTGTCAAGGGATTTTGCTCTCTTTTTTGCCATGGTTACAATAGGCATGGCTCTTTCTTCTCCTTCTAACAGTTTTCCAGTAACTAAAGGAAACCCGTAAGGAGTCTCAGTAAGATATGTATGTCCCATGAGTTTTTGGCTCTCCAATATTGCCCCTGTAACAGGGCAAATTATCTCACAAGCCCTGCATCCAGAGCACAGAGTGGGTATTAGAAAAGGTGTTCCATCCTTCATTGTGATTATTGCCTTTTCTTCACAAACCTCTGCACATTTTTTGCACTTGGTGCACTTTGAATAGTCAAAGCTGGGCATGAACATCTTCACTGGTTCCTCGTTTTGTAATTCAATTCCAAGAAGGA
>LDZS01000121.1_pt1 | contig 17899 bp, 14 predicted proteins | sample 615471 | NCBI WGS metagenome assembly LDZS01 (sample SAMN03408295, study PRJNA278302) | terrestrial metagenome | isolation source: oil reservoir sample K3 | place: USA: Alaska, North Slope, Kuparuk formation | collected 2013
AAAGGGGACTGAAAGGCCGAACATTACTCATTACATGCTGGCCACCATTAGCGTTGCACTCCTAACCCCGACGAAAAGGGGACTGAAAGGATTTTATCAAAACCGTTAGATTATCCGTTAGTTCATTGTTGCACTCTTAACCCCGACGAAAATGGGACTGAAAGATGCATCCGGAATCCAAACAAGAATGAATCAGTTAAAGTTGCACTCTTAACCCCGACGAAAAGGGGACTGAAAGGCTGACCGCGAAAGCCCCGCAGGCCGGCCTGGATCCGTTGCACTCTTAACCCCGACGAAAAGGGGACTGAAAGTTTACCTGTTTTTAAAGATTCTCTGGGCAATCCCATGTTGCACTCTTAACCCCGACGAAAAGGGGACTGAAAGTCTCTCGTTCGTAATCAACAGGGGTGTCGTCTGGGACTGTTGCACTCCTAACCCCGACGAAAAGGGGACTGAAAGCAGGGATTGTTTTTGCCTGCCGGCGCAAGGATGCTCCTGGTTGCACTCCTAACCCCGACGAAAAGGGGACTGAAAGCTATGGCCTGGCCCGGCTGCTCGGGGACGTATCCGCCGCAAGCAAGGGGCCGAAAGCCGCGCTCAAGCGGCTCGGCAGGCGGGCGGGGGGAAGGCCGTGGGCAGGCCGTTGGGGAAGCTGTTGAAAAAGTGACGTCCCCAGCAGCTGAATAACCTGCCTCTACTGCAGCACTAATTGGCAGGGTGTCAGTTGGTCAGGAATACTAGGCTGCTTACCTGTTCGGGCCAGTCTTTCCCGCCATGTTGACGTTCCAGAATGTGGCAGCATCCATGGAGGATTGCGCATGTTCGAAGGCTGCCGAGATCTGCTGGAATGTGAGGCACGCTTAAACGCCTACCTTGAGAGGCAACAAGTGAGTCTACTCGGGGAACTGCCCCTGTCGCAACAGGACGTTGACTGGCTGGATACTGCTATTGGGGAACGACTCGGCCAGGACCCCCGGCTGGGCACGCAGTTCCTGGTACGGAAGACGCCCCTTGCCTTCGGGGTGTATCTAGTTTGGCAGGGCATCCGTTTCTACCGGGACGGCGACTACTGGTCGGCGGTGCACGCCTCAACGGGGGTGGCGGACCCCCGCTACCAGTCAATATGGGGGACATGTTTTCTCCGGATTTTGCGGAAACACAAGCTACTGACCAGGGTGACCGCGGACCTACGTTTGTGGGGCCGATCCTTTTCCATGGCGGGGTTCCCGACTCATGTTTGCCAGAGTACTTTCGCGAGGTGGCTTGGAAGTGGTTTGTGAGCAAAAGGTTGGTAAGGTCGGAAGAGATACGTAGCGCCATCAAGCGGTGGCGTGACGAAGCGAAACGCGCTAGTACCCTCCAGCGGGATCTTGAAGATCTGGACGCGCAGATCCGACAATACCGCCGCTTCGTTGAGCTGTGCACTGGCTATCTTAATCTCGACCACAGACTGGGTGTCATCCGGAAGCAACGCGACGTCCTGGTGCAGGCAGTTTCCGTCGCAACGGAAATCTTAGACCTCCGGTGCCAGCGGGAGAATCTCTTCAGTCGCTTGCAAGCCGCAGAACGGCGGGTCGTCGAGTTTTCTCAGCGGCATCGGGAGTTGCTCTCAACAAAGGCTATGGCCTTTGAGTATCGTACCAACTTGGACGATCTGCAAGCCGAACTGCATGAACTGAGGGAGCGTCTTCTCGCATGCGATGCGGAGCTGAATAAACTCAGTCAAAGGCGGTTGGGTCAAGCGTGGCAGGAATCCTTCTCGGAGCCAATCTTGGGACTTCCACCTGACGTACTAAGGGAAACTATTGTTCGTCTTAACGAGTTGCGTACATTAGACCGGGGGGCGCGACGCAGGAGCGTCGGGCTGGCCGCTGCGGGCACCGTAGTCGGGGCTGCTGGCCCGTTGCTCGCTTGCCTGGGCGGCCCATGGGGGTCTGCGGTGGTGCTCTCTGCAGGCGGCGTTGCCTTGCTAGTGACTGCGGTGTTCTCGTTGGCTAGGCTGAAGCGCTTCGTACAGACGGAGGAGCATCGCATTCGTGCCCCGCTGGAACAGTTTCCGGGCGTGGATGAGATGTTGCGTGGCGGTGACGACGCTGTGACTGACCTTGAGGGCCTGCAGCACGTGTTGGTCGAGCGCAAGACCATTCAGCGAAAGTTGCAGGAACTCGATGACAGGCTCGCCGACATCGACAAGCGGACCTTTGGACTTATGCCGGGTGCAGGAGTCCCCTGCCTCGGGGAGGTGGCGGCCGGGTTATGCAATGGGCCGCAGGCTGGCAACCATCCAGACCTCTTTGATGGCCTTCTGCTTCGCCTGGGGGTGATCCGCGAGATGGTGGACAGCTGGTGCAAAGAAGTTGAAGAGGCTGAGCGTCGTCGGTGGGAGGCCGAGACGGCGAAGCCGGAAGTGAATGAGATTCATCGCCAATTGGACAACTTGGCGGCTACGATTGACCAAGAGGAGCGTCGCCTGGAATGTCTGGTAGGAGTCATGTCGGATCTGGGCCTCAATGCCTTCCAATTTCAGCCGGACCGGGTGTCTGAGTTGCGGAGTAGGATATTGGAGCAAGATAGGATACTGCAACAAGAAGAGATGGAAGTGGTACGGCGACTGCAGAGCATTGAGGCCGAGCTTGCAGGCCACCTGGGGAACGGGGTGTCCGCGAGCTACATTCAGGAGCGAAGAGAGGCCGCAGTAGAAAAGCTGGAGGCGGCGGAAAAGCGATGGAGAGCTGCGGTGGAGAGCGCGGGTGTCGCTCCCCCTTACCGGGAGGTTGATCGCCCCACACAGCGCTTCCTGCTGCACGGAGAGGAATGGGCGGATGAATTCGTGAGCCGGACAGTATCGCTGTTGGCTCTTTCCTGCCATGTGGGGTGCCCCCACGTTCCCGCTCGACTGGCCATCGACGTACCGATACCAGCGTATCAAGGAAGCGTTCGAATCGTGGTGGGCGAACGAGGGGCGGGTACTCTGCAAGGAGCAGATCCGACATCTCCCCGGGCCGCGACTGGTGTGCTGGAAGGAAGGCGGGGAGTGGATGGTGGGGATTCAGGTACCGGAGTCGTTGGTCGGCCAGCGGGAGCTCCAGATCATGCAGGACGGAGAGGAGCTTGAGCCGTCGCCGCGGCAAGCGTGCTGGTACCTGGCTCGGGTTGGGGGAGAGGTGGTGCTGAGATGCACGGATTACGGGGAGATCACCCTAAATGTGGACCGCTGGCTGTACCGGAACCTCCCGGTACTTGTGTTTCAGGGCTGGGAGGGATACCACAAGCCATTGCCAGCTGTCAGAAAAAGCGGGCGCCGGAAGGTGCTCGTGGTCGTGCCGGATTGCTGGCGCTTTGGTGATCCGCAGCCAGCACCGGAGCCGCTGGGCAGACCGGCCGGCTACCAAGCGTACTGCCTCGATTTGGCCGAGCGTAGCTTCTTCTATTTCCGTGACGGCGAGGGCGCCGTAGTGAGAGTGAACCTCGGGGGAAGGTCCCACTTCGAACTAGTGGGCAGTGTCCTGCCGATCGACCGTGATAACGAGCAGGGTCCCATCTTCATTGGCGAACCCCCGGTACTTAGGTGTCTGGAAGCGGAAACCCTCGATGAAGTGGGTTGGGTAGAAGTCCTTCCTGGCGGTCACGTATTGCAACCCTCCTCTGAGTGGCTGTCCAGGGGCGCGGCTATCGGCGTTAGGGAGCCTAGCGGGTGCTTTGAAGTGGTCGTGTATGGCAGGGACCAACTGGAGATGGAGAGGCTGCCGTTTCGGTTCGCCGCTTACCTGAGTGGTGTGGAGATTCTTCCGGACCCCCTTGGCGTGTTCCCAGAAGTTGGCGGCCATCCCAAAGTGCGCATCAGATTCCTGGCACAACCTGGGTGTCGGGTGGAACTGAAGACCGCCGATCCGCGGACAGGAGTAGTTCCGCCAGTGACAGGGGGAGAGGTGTGCCTGCCGCCCGCGCCGACCTGGGACTGCACGTTGTGGGAAGTGTGCTGCGAAGGTGGCAGGCCTGTCCCGGTTGAGGTTACGCTCCAGCGCGTCTGGTGGGTCCTGGGGCGATGTGGGGAAGTCCCGGACCAATGGACGGATCAGATTGTCGAGTTTGACCTGTCGTGGCTGCAAGCGACTTCGGACAAAGCAATCTGGCTAAGATGCCCGCTGTCTGCAGTGCTACACGAGGTTCGGGCCGGGTTCGAGGACGACTGGCGATCGTACCGTCTCAATAAGGTCGGCCTAGTGGAGATCCCGCTAAGGAATTACTGTGACACCATCGCCGCCCCAACGGCTGACCAACGGGCCTTCAAGGTATGGTTGTGCGGACGGGATGGGGCCGAGGCGATTGGCCGCATCGGGGTTTACCGTCAGCCAGCCTCAGCTTCTCCAGAAGACGATTGCTACTTCTGTTCCCGGGAAAAGGAGGGGCTATTGCCGGAGGAGCAGTCGAGGTGCTGCGCCACGTGCAGCTTTTGCCGGACCCACAGGAGAAATTATTTTTGCATCTCCGGGGGATGGAAAGAGACGCGTCTGAGCGAGCGCGACTTTGTGCGGCTTAGAGCCAGCAATGTATGCTCCCAATGGCTGGGAGAGTATCCCGGACAGCCTTTCGAGTGGGAAGCGATGCGTCTGATCGACGCTCGCGTATGCATTCCAGTGAGTCTGCCTGAACATGGTTTCGCCAGTAAAGTGAGAGGGGTCGTGGTCGGGGTGGCTGGGGGAAAGATCCGTGTGCACTGGGATTGGAGCAGTGAACCCGGGGTGCCCGAGACATGGCTATGCAAGTTCCATTTCGACAAGTACTGTCGCGAGGAGAGACTTCGGTGAGGGGAAGTATCATGGTAGCCAACCCACCTGACTTCCTGAAGATGAGCGAAATCATAGGTGCGCGTTACCGGGGTTACCTGGAGACCATGTTTTACTTCCGGGATCCTGTGCTACGGGACTCGTTCCGCGAGGCGCTGGCTTCGGAAAACTTGATTAAGGGGCCTTACCTGGAGGCCACTCCGGTTTTCGTACGGAGTGTCACCCCTCGGCAGCTGCTAGCGGAGCTGGGGATGCGCCCGGACGAGGGTTTTCTGCGTGCGGTGCAAGGAGACCGACCGCTTTACCGTCATCAGGAAGAAGCCATACGACGGATCGTCTCCGGGAGGAATGTGGTGGTCGCTACTGGCACCGGCAGCGGAAAGACGGAATCGTTTCTGCTACCCATCCTTTTCCACCTTTACCGCGAGTTTACCGCGGGATCACTGTGCCCCGGCGTGCGGGCACTCATCCTGTACCCCATGAACGCTCTTAGCAATGATCAACGAGACCGGCTAGGGGAGATTGCGAGACGCCTCGAGGAAGCAGGATCCCCTTTTCGCTTTACATTTGGCCAGTACACTGGCGAGACCCCCGAGGATGAGAACGACAGCGCGCGCAACGCCAAGGAGCGAGGGCGGGAACGGTTGCCGGGAGAACTGGTGTTTCGAAAGGAAATGAGAAGTTCCCCGCCTCACATCTTGCTGACGAACTACTCCATGCTCGAGTACTTGTTGATACGCCCAGACGACAGCCCCCTGTTCGACAACGGGAGGGCGTGCTGGTGGACCTTCCTGGTGTTAGACGAGGCCCATCAATATCGAGGCACCCGTGGCATGGAAATGGGAATGCTGCTGCGCCGCCTAAAGCAGCGACTCCGGCAAGGTGGACGCGGTTTGCCCTTTCAGTGCATTGCTACCAGCGCCACCCTCCTCGGCGGCGAGGCAGACCGCGGCGGGGCTGCGGATTTTGCTTCCGCTCTCTTCGATGAGCCGTTCACGCCGGACGACGTGATCATGGGGGAAGCGGAGCCGGTGAGGGGCCAAGGGCGGTACACGCTGTCGCAGGATGACTACCGTGTGATTAGAGAAGCACTGGCCGCCGAACTCCAGGAAACTCCTCCCGCTCTTCTGGCTTTGGCAAACCGGTGCGGAGTGCAGCTGTCTCCGAACGTGGACCCGCTGCGTGCTGCAGGGCACATTCTCGCTGCGGACACGAGGTCGGTCGGCCTCCGTAAACCCCTCTCGGCGGGGCCAGCGGATGTGCGCGCCATCGCGGAGGAGATCTTCCCGGACGTGCCAGCCGGAGAGCGGCTGTCTGCGCTGGGGACCTTGGTCCATATACTGTCTGTAGCCTCAGATCCCGGGGCGGCGGATGGCGACACGGGGATGCGGCCCACGTTGTTGGCTCCCCGCTACCACGTTTTCCTTCGTTCGCTGGAAGGCGCGTTCATATCGTACCTGCCCGAAAAGCGCATCTTCCTGAACAGGCGGCAGGGCGGGGAAGGAGCTAGCTTTGAGGTAGCCCTATGCCGTGAGTGCGGGCAACACTACTTGGTAGGCAAAATGGGAGGAGAGTCTCGAGCCGGTTACTTCCTTGAGGCTGTGCGTGATCCGAGCCACAGTGAGTTCGGGGTCGATTTCCTGCTTCCACTAGAGGATCAGGGGGCTCAACCCGAGGGGGAGGAGGGCGAAGGGGGAGATGAAGAAGAGCCTCGCCGCCCATCCTCTGACCAGGAGCAGTTGTTTAATCTTTGCCTGCGCTGCCGAGCCTACTGGCGGGAGGGGTTACCCCCGTCGTGCGAGCACGGAGCGAACCCTGGAGCGGTTCTCCGCGTGATCCGACAACCGGTCACCGAGGGACAGGATGCCCTTCGTCGTTGTGGAGCTTGCGGGTACAGGGGGCCGGACCCCGTGCAGGAGGTGATCCACGGTGCTGACGGGCCTAGTGCCGTGATCGCGACAACACTGTACGAGGTGCTTCCGCCCGAGACCAGAAAGGTGCTGGCTTTTGCTGACGGCAGGCAGGAGGCCGCCTTTTTCGCCTGGTACCTGCAGCGTACCTACGAGGACTTGTTTTTCCGGAACCTTATGCTGAAGGCTGCCAGGCGTCTCATGCCCCACTCGCCGGAAGGGTTGTCTTTGAGAGATCTTGCCGACGAGTTACAAGCGATCATGAGCCGCGAGGGGATTGCTCCTGCGCATACCTCGCCCATTGAACTCCGCCGACAGGCATGGCGGGCCGTCTTCCGAGAGTTCCTGACCACAGAAAAGAGAATCTGCTTAGAAGGTACCGGCTTGAGCCACTGGTCCATCCGCTGGCCTCCCTGGTTCCGCGTACCACCTGTGCTTCTCGGCGAACCGTGGCACCTGAGCGAGGACGAAGCCTGGGACCTTATGTTTATGTTGCTGAACTCCATGAGGGAGACCAGGGCCGTCGAGCTGGTAGCTGATACTGCGCTCACCCTGACCTGGGAGCAGTTTAGCCTGCCCCTGCCCACACGCTTCCGGATTGGCGCACCTGGAAAGCAGAAACGCGTAATAGCGTGGGATGGCCCGCGAGGCGCCCGAGCAAAGCTGCTGAAGAAGATACTGATCCACCGCGGCCTCGGCGCTGAAGAGGCGGAAAGCTGGGCGCTTCGCACTTTACGCGAGCTGTGGCAAGCCTTCGGAGATTTCGATCGCATGATTCCGGACAGCAGTCAGGGATTGCTTCTCGTCGCGGGGGGTGACGGCCGTCGCCTGAACCCGAACTGGTGGCGCTTCCGCGCGCTCGACCCCTCCGACCCCGTACTCCAGTGCGAGCGGTGCGGGGTGCGGGAGGCTCCAGTTCTCATCGGTTGGTGGACTGTGTGCCCGGTCCGCTTGTCCCGGGACCGTTAGGAAGACGCGACTTGACCAACTGCCTTTTAACCATTACCGGAAGATGTACGAGACCGCCCTGCCTGGGTTGCTCCGCGTTGAGGAGCATACGGCCCAGCTCAGCAGGGAAAAGGCACGGGAATTTCAGCGGGCTTTCAAAGATCGGGAGATCGCTGTGCTCAGTTCTTCCACCACGTTCGAGCTGGGGGTCGATCTGGGGGATCTGGACGTCGTTTTTCTCAGGAACATTCCGCCGGAGGCCTTCAACTACGCCCAGCGCGTTGGTCGTGCGGGCCGCCGCCCCGGACGCTGTGGCTTTGCGATTACCTACTGTCGCCGGTCACCCCATGATCTTTACCACTTCGCGCGGCCGGATCGTATGCTCAAGGGTCACACTACTCCTCCCATTTTGCGGCTGCGCAATGAGAGAATCCTGCTGAGACATATGACAGCGGTAGTGCTGGGGCGGTTCTTCCGTGCACACCCCACTCGCTTTGGCGAAGTAAGGCACTTCTTCGTGGATTTGCTTGAACCGCGGGCCGTGAGCGATGTCAGACGTTTCCTGGAAGAAAGGAAGCCCGATTTGGAAGCAATTCTACGCACGGTGGTGCCCTGGGATATGTGGGCGGCGACCGGACTCAATGACGGCACATGGGTTGATCTTATTGCGGGCAGGGATGCGGGCGGACAGCCAAGTAGGCTACTGGACGCTGAGGCGGAGCTTGCCAGCGACTACCGGCGGGTTCGCCAACTCGAAAGGGAGTCTAGTGAGCAGCGTGACCACGGCAGGGCGGAATGGGCGAAGCGGCGAGCGCGCGATTTGGAAAAGGAGGACGTGCTTTCCTTCCTCTCCCGTAAAGCAGTCATCCCTAAGTACGGCTTTCCTGTGGACGTGGTTGGGCTCGATACTCAGGGGAAAGGGAGCGAGGTTGACTTGCAGCGGGATCGCGGAATCGCTATCACCGAGTACGCGCCGACGGCGAAAATCGTGGCCAACAAAAAGCTCTGGGAGTCGTACGGGGTGAAGCTCGTTCCCGAGCGTGCATGGCCGAGACGCCGCTATAGGAAGTGTACCGTTCACAACCGATTCGATGTGTGGGATGAAGCTGAAGGGGAAAAGGCCCCGGGCCCGCCCTGCTGTGATCGGATGACTCGCCCTAAGACGTATATAATACCGTGGTTCGGCTTCGTCAGCAGTATTGACGGGCCCAAGGAACCGGAACAGAGGCCCGAGAAGATGTTCAGCAGCCGCCCGTTCTTCATAGGCCTGGCGGGCGCAGACCGCGGATTCATCGACCTACCAAGCGGAAGACCCTTGATCCGGCTTACTAAGGCGTGTCCGGGCAAAATGGGGGTGATCTGCGAGGGCCGCCGAGGAAATGGGTTTTACGTTTGCCCCGCTTGCGGGGCAGGGTTCCGAGACCGTAAGGTGCCTCACAGGAGCCCGCAGGGGCTCGAGTGTCGCACACCCCCTGATCTGGTGATGCTCGGTCATGAGTTCACTACCGATGTTGTCCGGGTGGATTTCCTCTGCACACCCCCGTTGGGTATACCCGATCTCATCTGGTTCACGTACTCCGTAGCGTATGCGCTCGCCGGAGGAGCGAGCGAGGTGCTTGAGGTTCCATCTACTGATCTCAGCGCCACCGTCGGACACCCCGAGGGAAGGGATCTCCCGCCGATCATCTTGTACGACAATGTTCCGGGTTCCGGGTGGCGCGGCTCTCGTAGCTCGCCTGGAAGAGGAAGGCATAATGCGGAAGTGCCTGGAGGCTGCTCTAGCTCGGGTAGACGGCAGGTGCGAGTGTAGCTATGGTGATAGTTGCTATGGCTGCCTCCGTGGCTATTCCAACCAGTTTGCACATACCCATCTAAAACGAGGTCCGGTCCAACAGTTCCTGTCGGAGGTGCTCGCGCAGTGGCGGTCACAATAACCGCATGATTGAGCAGGAGGAGGTGCAGCCATTAGTGCTAAACAGCGAAGCTTGACAGTTGGATTAGCTTTTTAGTCCGGTTTTAGCCCTATTAAAAATGCTCAGATAAACTCTGTCAACTCCACGAAGACAGGCAAAGGCTTTACGGCGGAGGTTACCACGCAGAATACGAGGTGGAACCTTTGAAAGGAGACGATTCACCCACCATGCCCGAGTATCTAAGTCCGACAGGTTGCATTGCATTATTCCCTAGGAAAACGCCCCCCGATCTGCAAAAACTTTCGCTGCGGCATGTGGCGCGACATGGTTTACCGGAAAAAGAGCAGCATGAGGCCCTAAGGACCGGAACCTGCCGTTAAAATTCGATATACCTGCCAGGGATGGCGTCGGCCAGCCAGACCTGGTCATTCCCCCGGAAAAAACAGATTCCCTCGTTCCATGCCCTTTTGGCGTCGATCTTGAGCACAACCGGCCGGGGATCGTGCCTCTTGCCGACCTGTAGTGTGGTCTCAACATCTACGGAAAGGTGAATGTACTGGCGCCCCCCGGGCAGCAGGCCCTTTTCCCTGATGGCGGGAACGTAACGCCTGGCGGTCCCGTGGAACAGAACTTCAGGCGGGGGGACGGGTTCCCTGACAATCCTTTGGGGGATGGAATGGCCGTACAATGCCCTGATTCTGTTACCGGCTATCTCAAAACGCTGTTTGTCTGAAAGGCGGATCATGTTCTGCAGATCCGCTTCGGTCAGGCCGCGCCAGCCCCTTGCCTGCAGGGCCTTTAGCAGTTGCCGGAGGTTCGCCCACCCTTCCCCGTCCAGTTCAAGGCCGTACTTCCACGGGGCATGCCTCAAGGCGTAGGAGATCTGTTTACTGAGCTTTTTGTAATCCACTGAAACCTTCCCCCTTTCGGAGATTTTCGGCAGCAGCAATCGAGTCTATTATAGCACTCCGCTTCTTCTGAGCAATCCCGCAAGGAGCAATCCCGCAAGCGGAAAAAGCAACCGCCCCAGTTTGCGTCTAATCAGCTGGGTTCAGCTTGCGCAGCCCCCGGTTTTGCCCGTTTAAAGCTGCCATATCATGCCCCGTCATAACCGTTGAATTTATTGCTCCGGTGTGCTGAAATATACTTCGCAAAAATATTGCTGGCCAGAACTTCAAGGCTTACTCAGCAAAAGGAAAGCAGGCAGGCGGGAACTTGAAAGTTCGGGAAACTTGAAAATTTATGAAGAGTTAGCAGGAAATAGCCGATATGTGTCGAACAAGTATACCTGAACAGGATATTTGTCAGGATGTGGATGCCATTAGCCCGACAGCTCCTCAAAGAACACTTCAAAGTATTAAAAGAATATTGAAAAAAGGGCCGGAAAAAATGCTTGCTGAAAGGATGGCCGCAAAAAGCAGGGATGTAAACAGGCAGGGGAAGAATTCCCTGCCTTTTTCATTTCGCCTTTTTTCGACACTATTCGCATTAAGCTTTGCCACCTCTTTGCTCTAGAAATTTATTAACGCCACATCTTAAACCGCCCGCTGGTGACGGACTCCCTGTGCTGTGCTTTTCGAAAGGGGTGCCGTTGCGGTGAACAGAGACGTGTCTGGTATTCCATTACTGTTAAAAAGAGTAATCAGGGGCCTGGCCGTACCCTACCGGCCCGGGAGAAGATAAGCATGAGGGGCAATGCGGCTTTTAAGGGTGAGAACGCGGAGGTTCTGATTGCTACCCTCGGCGTGGAGCCCCAGGTGGTGACCATCACCCTCGACCGGCTTCTGGCTCATGGGCGCTTCATCGGCGAAGCCGCGGTGGTTTACACCCTGGGCCCCGGCGTGGGGGAGGCGCTGGCGGCAGTCGAGGCTGAGTTCGCGAAAGGCTTCTATCCGGACGTGCAGTTGCGGAAAGCGCCCGTCGTTTCCGCCAGGGGGCCGGTCGTTGACTTCTGTAGTGAAGACGACCTGCGGGCGCTGCTGCGCACCCTGTACGTGGAGGTCCGGCGCGCCCGCCAGCGTGGTGTTACGGTGCACCTGTGCGTTTCGGGTGGCCGCAAGGTCATGGGAATTATAGGGATGGTAATCGCCCAACTGCTTTTCGGCCCTGAAGATTGCGTCTGGCACCTGGTCACCGAAGGCTGGCACCCGGGCGCAGAACGCCGGTTGCACCTATCGCCTGCGGACAGGGTCTGGCTGGTCCCGGTACCGGTGCTGCGCTGGGCCGAGGCCGGCACCCTTGTACGGACGGTGGCGGAGTTAGACGAGCCGGCGGAGGTGGTGGCCTGGTACGAGCGGCTAAGCCGTAATGCGCAGATGAAGCGGAAAAAGGAGTTCGTTCGTTACTGGCTCACCAGAGCCGAGCGTGAGGTGGTCCGGCTGGCGTGCCGGGGCCTTGACAACGCCAGTATCGCTAAAGCACTCGGCAAAAGCGAGCAGACCGTAGCCAACCAGCTCCGCAACGTTTACGAAAAGCTCAGGGAATGGCTCGACTACCCGGCGGGCAACGTGGACCGCAGCGTGCTGATCGCTGAATTTGCGCCCTACTTCGCTCTGACGGAATTGGGAGGGTGAGGTGGGAGTTGTTCCTTCGGCGCAAAGCGGAGAGTTGTCGGAAGAAGACGCAGAAAAGCTGTTACAGACGGTGAAAACAGAACTGGGAGGGTAAAAAACCTTGATTCTCCTCAACTTTTCCCATCCCCTTACTGCGGAGCAGTTGCAGCAACTGGAAGAGCTTGCCGGGAGAAAGGTGGACCGGGTGGTCGAAATCGACGCCCAGATCGACCCCCAGCAGCCCATAGCCCCCCAGGTAGCGGCCATGGCCGACCGGGCCGGGCTTACGCCGGAGGAGTGGCAGACGCTGCCCTTACTAGTCAACCCGCCGTCTCTGAACTTCAGCGCGGTGACGCTCCTGGCCGAGCTGCACGGGCGCTGCGGCTATTTCCCGGCGGCGGTGCGCCTGCGCCCCGTACCCGGCTCCGTACCGCCCCGCTTCGAAGTGGCCGAGATCGTAAACCTCCAGGCGGTGCGCGAACGCGCCCGGGGGAAGCGGTAGGAGAAGGGGAGGTGAAAACCTTGCTTTTTGTCAACTGGTTGAGGGATGTGTGTGACCCATTGGGGGATCCGGAACTGGTACCAGAAAACTGCCTGCCTTCAAAGGCGCTTCTCTGGGTGCATCCGGTCACTGGAACCCGCTAATACCTCGAAACGGACAAGGTTACTGAAATCACTCGTTGCGGGTTGGTTTGGGTAGAGGTTTTGAGAAAAAATAGAGCATTGGGCCCTGCTTTGGGAAACCAAGTACTTTGGGCTTCCGGCATCACCATAACCGCAAAAACGGTAAAGATGCACGGCGATCAGCGGAAAAAATACCCTGAGGATAAAGAATGAGCGGGAACAGGCCATACAGGGGAACTCGGGGGAATACGGCTATGGCAAGAAAAAAGATCCCAGATGACATTGGTAAGATTGACCCGCGACCGGCCGTACTTAAAAACTGGTCCGGCTTTAAAAACGCAATAAACCGGGGGTTGGATACCTGATGCAGCTCACTATCTTCTTCACCGCCCCGGAGCAGGTGGCCGTTCCCGTTCAGTACGGTCATTTGCTCCAGGGGCTGATCTATCGCTATATGGATAATCCGGTGCTCAGGAGCTATCTGCACGAGCAGGGCTTTGCTCTGGAGAAGCGCCGGTTTAAGCTCTTTACCTTTTCGCGGCTCTTGGGGCGTGAGGTGCGTTACGACCAGGCAGCCGGCCGGCTGGTGCTCACCCCACCGCTGCGCTTAGTTGTCTGTTCCCCCATCCCCTTCATTCTCCAGGAGCTCGGTACCGGTTTTCTCCGTAAGGGGCAGGTGCGGCTCGGAGATGCCCAGTTGGAGGTGAAAGAGTTCGCAACTGCAGCCCCTCGGGTGAGACAAGATACCCTTCAGGTGCGGATGCTGTCGCCGGTGGTTGTTTACAGTACCCTTTCCGGCGCTGACGGGCGGAAGTTTACGTATTACTATTCGCCCTTTGAGCCGCGCTTCACCGAGCTGGTGGCAAGTAACCTGGCAAAAAAACACCTTCTGGTCTACGGGCGCCCGGCACGAGCGGATGGGTTCACCATCCGGCCGGTGCGGGTGGAAGACCGGGACCTGAAGGTGACCCGTTACAAGGAGACCGTCGTCAAGGGCTGGATGGGCGAATACGAGCTTTCCGGCGACCCGGTGCTCTTGCAGCTCGCCCTGGACGCCGGCCTGGGGGCAAAAAACTCCCAGGGCTACGGCTGCTGCGAAATCATAGAGAGAACTAAATAGGCGGCTTCGATCTAAGCTCCGAATTTTAGAGGTTAAGGCAAGGAGGGTTGATTCGTGGAGATCTCGAGAGTGCAACACCTGATTCTTTTAATCGGCAGTAACCCGCTGCCTAATGCTGTTGCCGGAAAGCTTCTCGTCCAGCCTGAGGGGGTAATTACTTTAGTTCACTCAAGTGATACTTTTTCTGTTGCGCAGCGATTGAAAGAATGGCTGGAAGAGGACCACAAAAAGAAGGGCATGGTGGAGCTAAAAGAGGTGGAAGAGTCTGAGCCATCTTCAATTTACCAGGGTGTGTGGAAGCGCCTTGAAGAGATCCAAGCTGAAAGCATTGGGCTCAACTATACCGGCGGCACGAAGATGATGTCGGTTCACGCTTACCGGGCGGTGGAACAGTGGACTGAAGATAAAGGCATTACGCCTGTATTCAGCTATCTTGATGCTCGCACCTTACAGATGGTTTTTGATCCACCTGACGGCTATTTGAGCGAGCGAAGGGTTTATGTTGGGCGGAAGGTGGTGTTGAGGCTCAAGGATTTCCTGGCTTTGCACGGCAGGAAACTCGACGAAAACCGTAAGCCGAACTGCGAACCCGTGCTTCCTAACACTGCTAGGGCCCTGGCGGAATTTTGTTGCAAAATTGATGGTTTTTGCAAGAAGTGGAATAGCTGGGTTAGTAGCGAGATAAGGAAGAAAACCGGTTGCTTAAGCGTACCGGAAGATGAGAATCTCAAAGAACTACTTGAAGACGTCAAAGATGAGGCTCGCAAAGAGGCTTTCAAGACGGCTATCAAAAAAGTTTATCGAACACTCTGCGCCGAACTTAGCCAGCCGGAGGGAGATATTACTCTTAAACAGCCTACTTTTCAAAATACTCGCCAAGATTTTTCTAAATGGTTGACCGGTACGTGGCTCGAGCACTACGTACTTGATGTTCTCAATGGACTATCTAAAAATTTGCAGTTGCATGAACGGATTCAAAACATCCAAACAGGTGGAGTTCAATTTGAAGTGGACGTAGTCGCTGTTCGTGGTTATCAGCTCTTTGCCTTTTCCTGCAAGGCAAAATCTGATGAATCAAAGGATGGTAGAGGTGAACTCAAACTGGCACTTTTTGAAGCCTATGTCCGCGCCCAACAATTAGGAGGTGACGAGGCGCGGGTAGCCTTGGTGTGCTGTGCTGAAGATCCTGCCGGTTTAGAACAGGAAATTCGACGTGACTTCGATCGCGAAGGACGCGTTCGGGTATTTGGGCGTAAGCACCTTGCGGATCTAGCCTTTCATATCGAAGATTGGATTAAGTCTCAAAGCGGAGAGGAGTGATAAGCCCGTGCAGCTAGTAATAACAGAAGTCTCCCAGATTCAGCCGTATATTTTTGCCAGCAACCGGATGCGAGAGAATGTCGGAGCTTCGTACCTGGTCGTACAGGCTACAGAAGACTGGGCGCTAAGCATTGTTAATGAGGTTGCTCCTCGCAATAACATAAGCTCAAAGGACGGGAAGAGCCTCGAAGACAATAACCGTATCGAAGACCCGGCGGCCCAGCTTGATGCTGAGGTTCTTTATGCAGGCGGAGGAAATTTCGTAGTATTGTTTCGCAGTGAAGACTTTGCCTTAGATTTTGTCCGGAAACTGTCACGCAAAATACTGACCGACGCGCCGGGCCTCCAGCTGGTTGCTACCCAAGAGCTTTTCGAATGGACGGAGTCACTTTCCCAAAAGGTTAAGGCTACTCTGGAAAAGCTGGAGGAGAAGAAACGCGCCTGGGTACCATCTGCTCCACTACTGGGGTTAGGTGTGACAGTTGTGTGCCGCTCAACGGGATTGCCAGCGGTCGGAGTTACACCTCCAATAGGTGTTGATCCAGGCTATCCGGCTTCACCAGAAGTTTTGGCCAAAATCGAGAATGTTGAACGGGCACGTAAAAGATTAAAAAAGTTCAACCCCCCTCCTGAGGGCTATGAATACCCAGAAGATCTGGACCATTTAGGCCGCTCTCCCGGGGAATACAGCCATATTGCCGTCGTTCACATAGACGGCAATGATATGGGGCAGCGCAAAAAGAAAATAGGGGAGGAATATAAAGATCCCCGGCAGAACCGCGAGTACATCAAGGCCATGCGCGCCTTTTCTGATGGAATTAAAGAAGCTGCCCAACAGGCGCTAAAAAACGTAAATGATAAGTTAGTAAAGCGACTGAAGCAGAATGGCGGAAATCGCATTGTTCTTTATTCCAAGGATAACGAAGGCAGAATTGTTAAGGAGATAACGAAAATTGAATTGAAACCAGCTGAAAACGGAAAATGGTATCTTCCTATCCTTCCCATTGTGTACGGTGGAGATGACGTAACATTCATCTGCGATGGGCGACTTGGGCTTTCACTGGCCATCGAATATATCCGCGTCTTTGAAAAAGAAACTGCTAAGCGGCCTGATTGCCGGGGTAAGGTTACGTCCTGTGCAGGTATTGCCATCGTGAAATCTCACTATCCTTTCGTTCAAGCATATAAGCTGGCAGAAGAACTATGCAAGTCCGCCAAAAATTATCGACGCAAAAATGGGATCGAAGGTTCTTGTCTTGACTGGCACTTTGCTTTAAGTGGCTTTGCTGGAAGTATCGAGGAAATTCGCGATCGGGAATACAAGATTGAAAAAATTGGAGAGCGCAAGGGTAAAGTTAAAACACGATGGCTCACTCTCCGGCCGGTCACATTGGATGAAAACCCCAAAGAACCGCTTCGTGCCTGGCCGGTAGTAAGAAAGGGCATTGAAGAATTTCGGGGACCGAATTGGGTCGGACGCCGCAACAAATTAAAAGCATTACGTGAGGCATTGCGCTTCGGCCCTGACTCTGTAAAGCAATTCATGCTGAGGTATGAAATAGAAAGGCTTCCCGTGGTAGCACCATCAATGACAGACTTGCCTGAAAAAGGCTGGCAAGGCGACTACTGCGGCTACTTTGATGCCCTCGAGCTTTGCGATTGGTTTATTCCGCTGGAGGAGGATGATCAATGAAAATGTACATCCATATCACCCTTAAAAGTGATGCCACCTTCGGGCGCGGCGAGGGAGTTGCCGGGCTTGTAGACGAAGAAGTGGAGCACGACCCGGAAACCGGCCTGCCTTATTTGCGGGGCCGTACGCTCAAGGGATTGCTGGTAGAAGAGTGCGCGAATATCCTGTATGCGCTGGAAAGGCAAAATTCGAAGGCCCTGGCTAGATTGCAGCAAGCTGCCGGCTTTCTCTTCGGACGGCCGGGCAGCACCCTGGACGACGACGCCCGTATGCATGTGGGTCCGGCCCTTTTGCCGGAAGAACTCCGCCAGGCGGTAGAAGCGCACATCAAACATAAGAAGCTGACCCCATCTGAAGTCCTGGAATCACTCACTGCTATTCGGCGCCAAACGGCGGTTGCTGAAGAAACGGGTGCGCCCGAAGAAGGCAGTCTTCGCTCAATACGTGTTGTGCTGCGGGAGACTACTTTTATTGCCTCGCTGGACTTTGACGAAGACCCGGATGAAGATGCAAAAGCGTTACTCGCAGCTTGCGTGTTTTGTCTGCGCCGCGCCGGTCTCGGGCGCAATCGCGGGCGCGGCCGCTTGAAGGCGCGGCTGCTGGATGAAAATAAAAAGGACATTACGGAGGCTTGCTTCGAGCGTTTTCGCCAATTGCTGAGAGGTGGGGCGTCATGAATGTCATCTCTTATCGCATTACCCTGCTCGAACCGGCCCTTTTGACAGCTCTGGAAGGCGACCCGAACGAAAGCGTTTCTTTTAACTATATTCCGGGCAGCGTGCTGCGGGGCGCAGTGATCGGGAAATACATGCGCGCCAGAAACCTGAAAACTCTGGATGCTGCGGAGGAGCCGGTAAGGAGGCTCTTCTTTGACGGCACCACGCGCTACCTCAACGGCTACCCCCTCCACCGCCAGGAAAAGCGCACATTGCCCGTAGCGCTGTCCTGGCAGCAGGACAAGAAAGCTGTGTCCATACAGACAGATGATGCTCCGGCTCCTATTTACGATTTCGCCATTGATGAACACCCAGA
>LDZS01004132.1_pt1 | contig 17877 bp, 16 predicted proteins | sample 615471 | NCBI WGS metagenome assembly LDZS01 (sample SAMN03408295, study PRJNA278302) | terrestrial metagenome | isolation source: oil reservoir sample K3 | place: USA: Alaska, North Slope, Kuparuk formation | collected 2013
AGGATTAGAAGGCGTGCCAAAAGACATTTTAAAGCTCATAGAAGGCACTAATTTAGGGATTGATGATATCGAAGCAATTGTTAAAAGATTATACAAGATGAAAACTGGGATCACATACAAAGAATGGCTATTCAACATCGAAGACGGAGTATACCAAAGCCAAATCTTCAAAGGCCGGAAAACAATCCTAAAAAGCCCTGAACCAGAAAAAGCAGAATTCAAAGTCATAAAAAACACTAAAAACAAATATGTAATCTATGATGAAACAACAGACTTCAAAATCACCATAGAAAAACCAAAAGGTGATAAATTCCCCTTTGGCCAAACACTTGATGAATTCGTTGAGAAACTCAAAATTGAAGTATCACACATACCCACACCCTTGAGGAAGCAGTTAAAAGGGGCCAATTTCATAAACGGTCCGAGAGCGGTTGGTGGAGTCTATGATAAAGACATGCGAATGGTGAAAATCAATTTAAACAGCAGTGAACCCGTTTTTGGCGATTTTTGGCATGAAATCACACATGCAATAGATGACATGCAACAAATCGTACAAAAGGCTGATGACCTGAGCGCATGGAATTCTATGAAGAAAAAAGCAGCTGCAAAAGACGTTATTCAAGAAGAAACCTATGATAATTTTGTTTCACAGACAGTTATGCCAGCAAAACCCTACACAGGGGATATGAAGGACATTCTTGATGAAAGGAGCATTTCCCCTTATGCATTCCTCTCCGATGCTCAAAAAGAGTATGGTCATGTCTTTGGTGAGCTGCCAGCTGAATTTGTGCGTGAGATTAGAAAAGATCCGCTCTCATTGGAAAAATTCAAAAAAAGGTATCCTAACACGTATAACTCTCTGAAACTTGCTGCCGCCGAGCAAGGGATAGATTTAGATGCGATGCTTGAATCATTTGCAAAATTGCCAAACCTATACTATTAACATGTTGATATCTGAGGTGTTATGATGGCTAAGATGGTTAAAACAACGGATGTCATTCCATTGAACATTTTGAAGATTTTGAACGGGTTTTTACCAAAGGTATTACCTGAGTGGTGTGCTGAAAAGGAATATGTCAAATTGGATGCTAATCTTGAAACAACAAGCTTTGACCCCGTGGTTATAAGATTTAAGGATGGTGATCATACATTATTTGTTGGGAACATCTCTAAGGCCTTTAAATGGGTTTTGAACGATAATGTGGTGGTTTTAGAGTGCACACGCTTTGACAGTGGCCCTACACTCATTTACGGGTTTGATAAGGATTATAATTGTATTATCATGAGTTAAACTCTTCTAAAGTTTTTTGTGGTGGTGGATGGTCTTGGAAACACTAAAAGAAAAGATAAGATCAATCAAGGAAGAATATGAAGAATTTTATGGCCTTTTAGCATGGCAACCAGAAAAAGATGAAAAAGAGCTTGGTTTTTTGGTTAGGGCTTGTTTTGATGAATCGATTCAGATTAAGAAGATGGATAAGGGTGTTTCAGCGAATATAACCTTGTTTATGGTCTTGATGGTTGCGTTGCTCAAAGAGGAAGATGCTATGAAAAAATTGGAAGACTATTATCTTGCTTTGAAATATTTTAAGGGTGGTAAACCAAATTTTAGGGCTGGATGAGGATGTATACGATTGGATGGGAAAATGCAGACTTGATAATTGGTGAATCGATGAAAATAGACTATACGGACGTTCTTGCTTGGCTTAGTCAATTAGCTTGGAAAGCAAGAAGAAAGGCTGATATGGCTGTTGAGATGATTGTAACCCCTTATTCGATGAATGATTGGCATATAAAGTTTAAAGCGGTTTGTGACATGATAAAATTCAAGTATAATGATGATAAGCCTGTTACGATCCGTGGTTTTATGATTGATTCAATGCCAACCGGTGAAAATGAAGGATACATCTATTTACACCCAATTTACATAAACAACAGTCTTATATTCAGTGATAGGACGTTTACAAGGCCGGCAAGACTTTACATTGAAAATGAGCTGATTAGGTTAGTTGAAATAAAGGAATAAAACGTGGTGTGGTGGATGTGTATGATTGGCATAGGAGATAATGTAGCTGATTTAAAAAAAAGAGGAGTGTACGTTGATATACATAAAGTCTTACCAGATCCTGTTTTAAGAAGGTTGGAGGGTGAATATCCCTCTTTGATCCCAAGGGTCTATGCAGAAGCGGGTTATGTCTTGTTGGATGCTGATTTGCATCCAATACGAACAATAGCCGACGTAGTATTTGTTGTTTTTGAAATAGGGAACATGAAATTCATTATAGGCCCTTGCAAATACTTAGAAGCTTGCAAGGATGAAAGGGCAGTTGCAATGACAATATACGATTTCAATGGTGATGGGGAAAAAGTCCTCGCAGGATACGATCATGAAATGGAATTACTATGGGTAAAATAAAATGGTGGTGGTTGTATGGCTTGGAAATTGAATAACAAGGCGTTTGAAAACGCCAAAAAATTAATAGAGGATGGTAAGATCTCAGATGAAAAATGGGAGGCCCCCAACTTATCAGATTTCAAGGATATCGAAGAATACGCTCTTTTCCACCTTGCCAAAGACCCTGACAAAGACCCTAAAACAGCCAGCGCATACGCCTACCCCTATGGAAAGAATGGTAAGGTCTATGTAAGAGCTTTGAAGGCCATACGTTCAGCTGCTGCTGGTGGAAGGGGTGCAGAGAAGAACGATGAACTATTCGAAGCAGCCGGCAAACTATTAGACCAAATAACGACTGTAACCGGGGAAATAGACAAAAAACAAATATCAAAAGAGCTGAAAGGCAGTATCAAAAAAGAATTCTCAGTGCTCGACACATATAGTAATAAAGAAGAACAAATTGTGACAGGGCCCGTATTGATCCCAAATTATCGGGATTGTGAATATGCTGCTGGTGAGAAGCAATTCAGTGCGAAAGAGATACAGGAACTGATGAATACGTTCTATCAATATCAGTATTTCGATGTGAAGCATGATATAATCTTTAACAAGGATTGGAAGAACGTTGCAGAGCTTGTTGAATCATGGCAACTTCGTGAGGATTGGAATGGCTATCCAAAGGGCACGTGGATGATCACAGCAAGAATAACTGACAATGAAACATGGGAACAGATAAAGAATGGTGAATTGACTGGTTTCAGCGTGACTGCGATTCCACGGAAGAATGTTGAAAAATTTGGCATAAAATCCGTTTTACCCTTTAAGCGCATGAATCGGAGGCCAATTTCAGAGTTGGATGATCCTGTGATTGTTAGTATAAGTTTAACGGACAGGCCATGCGTGTATGATGCTAAGATAATCTCTATGAAGGAGGATAATATGAAAGAAGAAGAAAACGTGCTTAAAAAGATATATGAACTGTTAAAAGGCCATTTTGGGATGAAGGAGGAAGATGAACCAGCAAAACAAGAAGAAACAAAAGAAGAACCCGTAAAAGAAGAAGATAAGACGAGCGAATCAGAAGAAAACAAATCACAAGATATTGTGAAAATGATCACAGAGATAACAGAGAAATTTGAAAAAACATATGAAAAAATTGACAATCTTGAAAAACAGATAAACGAACTGCAGAAAGAACCAGAAACGAAAGAAGAACCAGCAAAACAAGAAAAAGCAGAAGACAAACCAGTGAAACAAGAAAAAGAAGGAGCTGAAACAGAAGAAAAAACCACACGAAAAACAAACAGAGAACCAGTTAAACCACAAAAACGCAAAGCATTACCCCCAGACAGCACAACAACAAACACAAGAAAAACAATATATGAAATCCTTGGCAGAGATGCTCTTGGAAGAAAATTAACCTAAAAAAAAAGAATTTTGTAGGTGGTGATGGTATGGATATAGAAAAAGAACTCGAATATGCGATGAAACAGATCACAATCGACGATTTAGGCCCTTCAGTTCTTAATCCGCAGAGATACGCTGCGTACGTTAAAGGATTGATGAGGCCTGAGAGTATAATGAGTGATATCAGATTCCAAGCGATGGAGTCTAATGTTGAGCTGATTGATAGGGTTATAGCCCCTGAACGTGTCTTGAAAAAATTATCTGAGGGCACAGCGGCTACAGCTACAGATGTGACCTTCAAACAGATAACGGTGACAGCACAACCCTTAATCGGCTATATACCGATCTATGATGCGGCTTTACGCCGAAACATCGAGCGTGGAGACTTTACTAACACGCTAACAGATCTTCTTGTTCAAGCAACAAGAAGAGATATCGAAGAATATCTCGTATTCTCAAGGACCAAAACGAATGATTCAACTGGTGACATACTTCTTAGCGGTAAAGGGTTCATAAGACAGGCTATAGAGGCAAATGGAGACTCCACAGACGGTAACGTTGACGCTAACATCCTCTATGGGGTTAACTCAGCATCCGGCGGAAATCCTGATTTTGACCCTGCAATCGACTCAGATAACGTAGCTGACTTGTTTGATAAAATGTTAAGCGCAGTTCCACCAGAGTACCTTACAAACCCCGCTGATTTCAAATTCTATGTACCGTATGGTGTTGCAGACGCTTACAGGGATTATCTTGGCAGTAGAGCCACAGCCGTGGGTGATGCGGCCGTTACAAGTGGAGAACTCCCACCATACAAAGGCGTTCCAGTTAAATATATTCCAGTCTTGAATAAGACGTTTAGCGGCTACGATAGCGTTATTGACCTACTGTCAACACCAGTGATCCTCGCACAGCCAAACAACCTAATATTTGGCCTATTCCATGAAATAACCGTTGAACCAGACCGTGAAGCCAAAGCAGCGAGAACAGACTTCGTTGTACAAGTAGAACCCGCCGCTGGTATCGAAGTACCCGAATCAGTCGTTGTAGCACTACCAAAAGCTGATAAGAACGATCCAGATGCTCTATGGGCCACATCATAGGCCCTACAACCCTTTTTTTGAATTTTTGGGGGATGTGAACTGTGATCCCAACAGGTCTTTTGAAAACATTTGCAGGGGTTAGTATTGATACTTTTGATTTTGAAACCGAGGAAGAACTTGATGATTTTCTTCAAACGTGTATAGACATGGCGGAATCGCTTATAACTGATTATTGTGATCGTGATTTTGGTGATAGCCCGCCGACGGCGGTTAAGAATGTTTGTCTGCGATTAGCTGCGAATATTGTGATGCAAGCAGTTGCAAGACAGGACACAGACTTAATAAGGGCAAGAGAATACTCCACAAAGGTACTGGAGAGTAAAGTTTTTTCAGATGACTTAAAGGAAGATTTAGATCCGCACGTTAATCGTACAATCCAATTAAAACCTGTATTTTATGAGGATGATGGCTAATGGTACGTATTGTGGTCAATCTCAAGGATCTTGAACGGTTTAAATCGCTTCTTTCAGAAAGATTCGAAGAATTTTTACGGCAAGGTACTGAAAAAGCTGTTAGATTCTATGAACAACAGCTTGTAGGGTACACACCAGCCCGCAGCGGCAGAGGTGGTGGTGGAGGCCTCAGATCCAGCATAGTCTTCAAGAAAATGGGTGAATTATCATATAAAGCCACACCAAAGTTCTATTTCGAATATCTTGACAAAGGGACAGGAATTCACGGACCTAAAAAAAAATACATCAAACCCGTAAAAGCAAAAGCGTTAGCATGGACTCTTACAGGAAAGCCTTGTGAGAAGGGTGCTGATTGTATCTATGCAAAAAAAGTTGCAGGAATAAAACCATTCGACATGACTGGGAAAGCCGAGAAAGACCTCTATAAAGATGCTGATAGGATTTACCAATATGTGGCGAGCCGGATCTTGAAATAGGCCTATAAGAAGCAGGGGTTTGAAGATGGAAGAAATATACGATATAATTGAATTGGTTGTCTCTAATGTGCTAAATATCCTCACACCAGAGGGGCTTGGGGTGAAAAAGGTTTTATATGGGCCTTTGATCACATCAAAGCTTAAGAGTTTGCCAATTGTCTGGATAATCCCTGATAATCTTTCTTTTGAGGCTGAGGAGATGCACATGGATTTGTATAGATACAACATAGACTTGTTAGTCCTGATAAAACCCCGCACAATCCTTAAAAACCCAATGGAAGGAGCATCACTCGTTGCGAAGGCCTTCAAGCTTATAAGAGACGGTTTCAAGTCAAAACCAGAAACCAGAGCCTATGTACAGAACATACGCTTGCAAAAACTCGATTATATTGGTGATGAAATACGAGAAAAGAACCTTTTCATCACATCAGGACAAATAAGCTTCCTGATAAGATCCAAACCATAATTGGGGTTGTGGTGTAATGGCCAGCATCTAAGACTCCAGAAAAAAAGACGTTGGTGAGATCTTAGGATCTGGGTTCAAATCCCAGCAACCCCATTTTCATAATAAAAGGATTATAAATCAAATTTTGAGGTGATAAACGATGGGAGAACGAAAAGTAGGCTTAAAAAAGGAAGCACAATTCGGCGTTGCTGAAAGCACTGTTTCATTCTATGCCGAATTGTCTTCTTTCAACCCGAAAATTGAAGGAGAGAACCTTACACGTGAAACGCTAAGTGCAAGAGCCCCAAAAATCGTGAGACCAGGCGAATACAGTCAATCAATTGATTTTGAGGGATATGCCGATCTTGAACGCCTTGGGCACTTCTTATATGGGGTTTCAGGAGACTATATCTACACAGCTGGAACATCAGAACAACCAAACTCTCATGAGTTTTATGGGGGAAACACCATTCTGCTACCTTCTTTCACACTTTTCGCAGCTTTCGACGAGTTTAAAAGGCAATACGCAGGCACAATCATAAATAATCTCAAATTAGACATGAAAAAAGAACTAATCACATTCAGTGGTAAAGGGGTGGCAAAAACAGCATCAGAGATAGCAACATTACCCTCTGAACCAACCCCACCATCCGGGTTCGCTGATACGCCTTTGGCCTTCTACGAGACGACTGTTAAGATAGATAACACCACATTACCAGCCCCAGCTCAAAACCTGACTATTGAGATCGACAATGAAATAAAGAAAGACTTAGCGTTTGGTCTTGGTTCACGGTTCATGCAGATACAGCCCCCAGCTCAATCAAGGACCGTAACGCTCGAGTTAGACACAGCGGTGCTCAATGATCAGTGGAATAGCATAATAAAGAAAGCAGAGTTTGGCAGCTCATCAGCAACCAGCCCGGGGTACTCCATCGGCGAAGTATCGGCTGAAGTGACCATAACACCAATGGATAACAGTGGAAATCAGATGACTATCAAAATGCCGGCCGCTACGCTTGAGGCTGATTATGGAATTAAAGGTACGGATGTTATTGATTTGAAATTCAAGATGACAGGCCTTCAAAAAGGCACAGTGACAAAGGTTGGTGGTGGAACAATTACTACAGACTTCTACGTGCTCCTTAAGAATCATATGACTGACATATCTGCTTGATGACTGTTAGAACCACATTTATTTAATTTTATGGAGGTCCTATAATGCTAAAAGACCTTATAAGCAATCCCCGAACTGCTAAGAAGAATTTAAGGGATTCTGAGAAGACTATTACGGAAAATAATGAATTTCTACATGTTGATGGGGCCATGCGTCTCAATCTTAGAAATATTTGGACTTTCATCGTGAATCTTGTGAAAGCCGTGACAGACCTTGAAACTCAGGATGCAAATATTAATAATACACTCACAGAGATACAGGATACTCTTGAATCAATATCTGATTCAATTGACACGATAAACACGACATTACAATCAGTAGAAAGCACATTGGATGATCATGAAACCCGTATAAGCGCATTAGAAGGCTCATAAGCATCGTTTATCCCCTTAATTTTTTATTTGAACAAAAGGATGAAACAGGTGTTAAAATGGGAATACTAAACAAAGAAACAATATTAAAAGGCGTGGAGAAAGTAGAAACAGTATATATTGAATCCCTTGAAGGAGAAGTGAAAATAAGACCATTAACGAGCGCAGAATGGCAAGAAATCGTAGTTGAAGAACAAAAAGGCATAGGCCAAGTAAAGCTCAACGTAGGCAGCTTAAGACAAACGGATGGTACAATGAGCATAGATTTGGCAAAACAGACAATAGCATCATTCAAGGCCAAAGTTAAAGCAGTATCATTGGCAATGACCGTGGACGGGGAAGAATGGAGTGAAAATGAAGTAGAACAACTATTACCGGGCGTTGTTGATGAAATCTTTGAACATGTGAGGGAGATAAGCGGAATACAGATAGAAGAAGCAGAATTAGATCGATTTCGTGAGAAGTGATGAAGGCAAAGCAATAATTGTTTTAGATGAACTTGGATACAAGATAGCGCCTTCACAAGCTTCCTTAACGCCATTACAAGAAGCATTCCTATTAAAAGGTTATGCAAAGCTTCAGGAGGAGCGTAACAAGGCAATGGAAGATGAAATGAACCGTAATAGGAAATATTGAATGTAACGTGGTGGATGGGTGATTTAAGAATGCCTGTGAACGTACAAATCATTTTAAAGGCTGTAGATCAAGCATCAAAGGTAATAAATAAGGTAACAGGGTCTGTGAAACAAACAGAATCACAGATAAGGAATTTGACAAAATCCAGCCAATCCACAGGGAATGCGCTGCAATCAAGCATGAACAAAGCTTCAACAAGCATACAAAAAGCAAAAAACAGCACAAAACAACTACAAAACACAATAACAACAACCAGCCGCACAACCTCTAATCTTGGATCTGTGGGTTCACAGGCATTCAATACAATAAGGGCAAGTGCAACAAACACAGAATCAAAAATAACAAATGCAGGGAAATCACTGAACACAATACGGGCTGAAATGAACTCAACAGCCTCAACAGGGACTTCTGCTTTCAATAAACTGTCATCAATAACACAATCAGCATTCTCACGCATGAGAGCAGCAGGACAATCAGCTATTTCAACAATACGCCGAGGAATATCATCCCTTGCCGATGCATTCAGCGGCCTGGAGGGCATAATCAGTGGGGTGATCGGATCTTTCGGTGCTATGCAAATGGCAAGCGTAGCGATGAGTGGAGCGATGAATAAAGAAATGATGAAAGCGTGGATGACAACAAAGGTAGGTGCGAAAGCAGCTCAAGAATACCAAAACATAATAACTGAAATTAACATAAGAAGCCCCGCCCCATCGAGCTTTATTAATCAACTACTTAGTGGTGCGGTTGCAAGGCAAACAAACATCTCAACAGCAGCATTGAAGACTTTAGGCCAAGCAGCGAGCGATTATTTTGCGGCATCAACGATGATGGGAAAAAGTGCTATTGAAACGCAAATGGACTTGATAGAGTACATCAATACGGGTAATACTGCACAGTTAGAGAGAGACAGCATCCTAAAAAATCAGCTTGACAAATTGAAGGATCAAGCAACAGTAGAAGAAAGAATAAAGGCTTTAGATGCTGCTTTGAAAGCTGAAGGATATCGGGGGATAAGTCAACTTGACACAGCAAAACTGAAACTTGAAGAAGCGAAGGGAAGGATCGAGGAAACCTTAACATTGCTTGGATCACGTATTTTGCCGATTGTCGCTCAGATACTTGATAAATTCAATTGGTTGGAGCAGAAAACTGGTGGATGGGTTTCAACACTTCTTACAGCTGTTGGAGGGATCATAGCAATTGGCAGCGCCTTTGGCATGGTTGCCGTGGCCTTAAAACCGCTTTTCGAGGTTAAAACGGCACTAATGGAGTTTATAGGCGGTTCAACAACTCTATCGAGTATTTGGGGTGGCCTACGAACCCAATTTGCTGTTGCAAGAGCTGAGTTGGCTTTCGCAGCCCGTGAAGGCACATTCTTGAGCGTTGTTTTCAATAAGATGCAAGCAGTCCCCGGTTTGCTGATTGAAAAATTGAGAGAGCTCAGAACAACAATATTCGGGGTTACAGCCGCTCAAGAAGCTTCTAACGCTGCACAAAGCAAAGGATTGCTCTTAAGGATAAGAGAAGGCCTTGCAAGTGCAGCAGCAGCCGTAAAAAACATTATACTCGCAGGGTCTATAAATTTGGCGGCTGGAGCACAAGCCTTATTTAACGCTGTAATGAGCATAAACCCCATCTATCTTGTTATAGCAGCCATAGGGGCTCTTATATCCATTTTGGTTGTTCTATGGTCAACTAATGAAGGTTTCCGTAATGCTGTGATGGGATTATGGGAAAAACTCAAAGGATTCGCAGAATGGGTATGGGGAGGCCTTGTAGCAGCTTGGAACGCTCTTGTCACGGCCTTAAAACCGGTTATTGATGCTCTTAAATGGTTATATGATGTTATTGTGAAAAACTTGCAAGATGCATGGAGCAATCTAACGAAAGGAGCGTCTAATGCATGGAATTATCTGCAGGGCTTTGGTGCTTGGCTTAGCAGCCAATTTAAGAGCGCATGGGATGGTTTTGTCAAGTGGGTGAGTGATGGTTGGAGATCCTTGACAAATTTTCTGAAACCCGTCACAGATGCTGCTAATTCATTTTTTGACTTTGCTAAGAAGCTAATTTTTTCAAGTGAGGGTGCTAAGATCCTCACAGACAAATTAGGACCATTAGGATTGGCTATATCATTTCTCTTAAACCCTCTGCGAACGGTCAAATTTGCATTAGATCAACTAAAAATGGCATGGGATCAATGGGTTAAGAGCGCTGAGGGCAAAAAAGTCTTATCAGACCTCAAGAAAGCATGGGATGAAGTTAGAGAAGCAATACAGGAATTATGGAGAGCTTTACAACCAGCTATGGATGCTCTCCATGATGCCTTCAATGAGCTTATGAGAGCCTTAAAACCATTGCATGATGTAAGCAGCTCCACAAAGGACCTATCTAATTCAATGGATGATGCTAAGAAGAATATTGATGACACTAACTCCCCATTGCAATTATTTGTTGACATAATTAAGATCGTGGCTTGGATTCTTAAAACTTTTGTTGTTCCTGCTTTAAAAATCCTTGCAGCCATCCTGAGGGCTTTAAAGCCAGTTATAGAAGCTATAGCATGGGTTATACAAAATGTCATAGTACCCGTTCTAAAGATCCTTGCAGACATTATAGCCTTCCTTTGGCCTATTCTCATGAAGATGGTTGATATTTTGAAGCAATGGTGGGAGATACTTGTTAAAATAGGCCAAATCCTTTATATAGTTGGTTCTGCGATTTGGGGGGCTATGTCACTCATTAATGGGGTTATCTGGGACACTATGGAGCTTACTGGCAAATTTATTCTATTCTTAGCTACTTTACCATCCAAAATGAGTGAGATAGGCCATAAAATGGGTTCTGAGTTCATGAAAGCCCTCCAGAGCCTCCCATCACAATTATTGGGCTTGTTACGGAGCACAATCTTAAGGATAAGCAGTTTTGGAAACCAAGCTCTTGCTTTAGCCCGTAAAATTGGAAGCGACATCCTAAACGGTGTAATCAACTTTGTTAGACAATTACCTGGACGTGTTTACCAAGAATTCTTGAAGATAGGAGACCGTATAAGGTCAGCTGGCCCATACATTGTCCGTCAGGCAATGCAGATCGGTAGTGACATCCTTAACGCCGTTCTTGGCACACTTGGCATCCGTTCGCCGGGATACATTTATAGGGAGATTTCTGGAGAATTCGATAGAGTGCTCGATTATATCTCTGATTCGAAGGATCGTGCTGGTTCGGTAGCTTCAGCTTTTGCAAATGTAATACGTTCAAATGCAACTGTAAAGTTACCAGCACCAAGCACTCCATCATTAGCTGATGTTGATACTGCTAAACCGGCTGTAAAGGCCACAGCGGCTGTAAATGATACAATACAAACAAATGTGGAAACAATCAATGAAAAACTCCAAACAGTAGTCACAGAAACCGATGCCAAAATGGGAGAATGGGTAAATATTCATAAGAAAACAATGGATTCATCAAAACAAGCAATCAGCACCGGCCTAAAGGCAATAACGGATGCGAACACAAGATCACAAAACCAAAACAAAAACATCCTAAAAACCGCCACAGACGCCATGGTAAAGACCACCAAATCAGGTATGGAAAATATGAAGTCATCATGGAACGACATGAAAAACAAAGTAGTTGCAGCTGCCAAAAGAACAAAATCAAAGGTCACAAGTCATATTAACACGTTATCGGCTAACATACGTCGGTTTTACAATCTTGTCAGGAATCCGGGTGCTGGAGGGCCCGGTGCTGGAGGGCCTATTTGCAGATCTTGTGGCCCTTCATTGAGGAAATCGATTCCAACAAGTTTAGGCTTAGGTTTTGGGCCTATGCCTGTTTCTGGTGAGCGTAATAGGCCTATAACACTACCAGACCCAGCGAACTTGAGAGGGTCTATTAGGGATCTTAGAATCGCCTCAGAATTAAGAAAATACCTCAGATCCCCAGAAAAAGGATTTGGAGGATGGGACTACAGTCCACAGTGGATAAGATGGATTAACAAGACAATCGACGCTTACAGGGTTAGCATAGTCCCCGGACTAAACCTTAAAGCGGGCGATTTCGTGCAATGGCCACCCAGAGGCCTTGCAGGGAATTTGGTTGGTTTCATGGCTTTGATGGCTGCCTTGATAGGAAGAACCCGTTACTCATTTTACTATGGTAGTACTGGTCTTTCGGCTGCTGCTTTGCTTGCAAGGGGTGCTTTCAATTGTTACGATGGTGCGAGGGTTATTTGTGAATATGCAAGCCTCTTCGGGCTTCCCTGCGGGGTGTCATGTGGACTTTCATGGGCAGGCATTCCTCACTGCGCTGCACGTGTGGCGGGCATATGGATGGATACAACGGCTTTCCAAGCAGGATACGGGTGGACAAGCCCCAAGGTTAGTGGATATGGCGGGCCTACATCATCAGCTGAGATAGAACGCTTATTCAAACCAAAGGAGACAACAAGGACAGTTGATGTTAATTTAAGACATGACCTGTCCTTCAATATCGAAGTTAAAGCGTCTGGTAGCGTTTCTAAGGAAACTGTCACACAGGCCTTGAAAGAGGCTGAAATCCCTGATAAGGTTAAAAGGAACTTATTAGAGGATGAACTGTTCAGATCACGATTATTAAAGGTTATTGGTGATGCTATAAGCCGTGAGAAACGAGCATATGGAGTATGATAATATGAAACAAAACCTATTTAACGGAATCCAAAAAGACGGCAATCTCCTCGGGTATGTGAACCACAAGAACCCATTGATATTCAGTGATAGTTTTGACTCAGCGATTCGTTCGGAGTGGGCTAAATGGGTGAATAGTGGGACATTGTCAGATTATATCCAATCATATAATGGGAAGCTCAGGATCCAATACACTGGAAATGGGGCGTATAATGGAGGGGTTGTTTACCCTCTACCTGCTGGTGACTGGGAGATAAGGGCATGGATGTCGGGGATAGAAAACCCTAACCAGACCTGTACATGGACTCTACTCCTGAGACAGGATACTACCACACACTATAAAGTGGAATATAAGTTCACCGCCCCATCAACTTACACAATGAAAGTCATTGACCATAAATGGGCACCTCTGTGGAGTATGACTGGGAATGAGGCATCAACATGGAGGATACGATTCCAGAACGGTAAATTATCCTTCTACCGCAAGCCTGATAGTGGATCAGAGTCCTTAGTTGTGACAACAACATCCCAGATAGGATTAAATAATGTCTACTTCAACTTCGGTGGGAGTTCTGATGGCTTCTCAGGGACTGTCTGGATGGATGATTTCTGTTTAACTCGTTTAAATCACCCCAGGACTTATAATATGAAGCCAGTCCACTCCTATGCCCAGCAAGAGTACACTGGAGCATTATTAATCGATTATCTCAGCGAACCCCCGTTATCCTCGTACCTCATACGGAATCGGGGCCGCATCTACAGTGAAGGGTATGAATCCTCAGGCCTTGCCACTTATTCTAACTGCACATGGACATCTAAGGATGGTTACTCTGCGATGTACTTTAACGGGTCTGATAGTGTCATCCAGTCAATAATAGTAGCTCGCTTTTCCAATATGGTTTCTTCGAAGTTTACGGTCACTGCGTGGGCCTATATTGATCCAATGACCTCAAGACCATCGTATATTCTCGGTAAGACTCCTTCAGATTCTGCCTCTATAGATTATGCCTTACAAGTCGACCCCAAAATCAAGGGGATCCGGGGACATGTTAATCAAGCGGAAAGGCTCACAGTACCTAATTCTATAAGGTATAATGATTGGATTCATCTTGCTTTAACATTTGACAGCTCTCTCGGGTCTAATAACCTAAAGGCTTATGTTAATGGTTCTCTCGTAGGTCAAGCTACATATACACGCGCTGTAACTGCTAATAGCAAGCCTATTTTTATTGGTTCGAGGAATGGGGTTGCTGGACAGTTTAAAGGTTATTTGAGGAATGTGAGGCTTTATAATACTGCTTTGTCGAATGAGGAGATTGTTGATGAGATGAATAGGGATTATATAAGTCCTGTTGAGACTTATACGGTTGAACGTTCAAGTATAACGGGAACGGAAGAGCCTCCGATGCAATTAGCATATTATTGAAGGTGTGGGGGTTTAGTTTTGGCATCTGTAACTTTATATCCCAATTCTGCAACATATGAACGTGTAGAAAAAGTTTCTAATTATTACACTGAAACAATATACTATTATATTGATAGAGTGAAAAAGGCTGATGGATCGTATGCCTACACTTCAAAGATAGCCTCTAAGGCTGGTACTCAATCAAAACCGGGCAGAATAAAGGTTTATGGGTTTAATGCTAATATTCCTGCTGGTTCACGGATTGATTCGATCACAGTGGAATGGAAAAATTATATCCGCAACCCTAACGGTGGGACAACAGGAACACCCAATATTCCTTCAGTATCTGTGAATCTTCTTGGGAATACGACGTTACAGAGCAAAATAAAGACCAAAACAGGCCCTGTTCCAAAAAGTGCTACTGCATGGTCTTTGACTTGGACGGCATCAGAAACGGGCCTAACACAGGATCAACTGCTTCAGGTTGTGAATTCACCGGTTTTTGGAGCATATCTAAACCCTGCAAGAAACACAAACTATAATACGGGGATTTATTATGTTGATTACGTAAAAATCACTGTGACCTATTCTGTGCCTACTTGGACGCTTGTAGCGTCTGATTCAGCTGGTTCAACACAGGATAAGCGTAATATTTCAGTATACTTGCAGGATACAGCTGGTGTAGTTAAATCAGGGACGTATACAGTCACAATTGGCCTATCAGATGGTTTGGTAATAGATTCAGTGACAACCTGTGAAGGTAGCTTGTCAGGGAACGTGTGGAATGCTCAGATTCAATCTGATAGCAGAGCTGACCTCTCTTTTGTTGTTCGCACAACTGTGACCGGTACTAACAATTACACGGTCTCTTTCACTTGCACTCCTCCGGGGAGTAGTGAATTGTCCCAGTCAAGGTCTTTTAGCCTTACTCTGGCCCCTCAGGGCATAAATGGTCTTGTACCATCTTATTCTTACAGTGAGGCTGATGAATATTCTGTTTTACCATCAACTGGTGGTTATGGGACTTCATTTACGGTTCAGAACACTGATGTATCTGATACAAAGGAAGTGGAAGTCTATTATGACACAACAGACTACCAAAGTTATACGGTCTCTAATGGGTCTTTTACGACAGAAAACCCGGGTGTTTGGACTATTGATGCTAATTCTACGAGTACTTTGACTTTGAAGTATGCTCCAACAAGTAAACGGTTTATAAGGCTTGTAGAACCATCCACAGGCACTGTACTCTTTAGACGTGTTGTTATTCCATACGATTACTATGAAACGGGCTATGGCGCTGTAAAATACCCAGTGAATGATGCTCGTAACGGAGAATATGAATTTAAAGCACTTATTAAGGCTGTTGGGTCTATTGATTATCCTAAGTTGAAGATTCAAGCTCCCGGTGTTGGATATAATGTTTCTGTGTACGATCTAAGTGGAAATAGGATCAAATCGTATCCTTTCGGATCTTATGCCCTGTACAATGATTATCAGCTTGTAGAGTTCAGTTTCACCACAAACAATGGCGTAGGATATGTTGAAATTGAAGGCATGGCCTCTTATACTGATTGGACTAAAACAGACTATCAGTTGAATGTTTTAACCCCAACACTGCGATATGCTGGTGGTTATAGTGGAACTGGTGGAGTACTATTCCTTGAAGAAGCAACAAACATGTATAAATTGTATTTAAACCCTGGTGAGGAATCACAAGAATATTCAATCAAAACAACAGGCTTAGAACAATTATCCACAAAAAACCTCTATGGGCTCTCAATATCATTTGATTACAGCGTACAAGGAGATTCTGCAGTATTAGAAATTTATACAACTGACCAAACTGGGGAACTATTAGCACACCGCTCAATCAAATTAGAAGGAGAAGATACAATCAGCATTGGCGGGCCCGGTGATTTTATTGGCTTTGATGAAGCAGCAGGCCCCATACTTGAAAACTTAGGGGAATGCACGCTCACAATGAAAGTTATGAATGAAACAAACGAACCAGTGACCGTTTCCATATCTAATATCAAAGTAGAAGCCTTGTATTCCCAAGAATATGATGGTGAAGGCTTCACATTCAATGGAAAGCACAGCCAACTATTCAACACAAACATAAAAGAACTAAAAGCCGGCTTTGGAGAAGGAAGAAGCTTAAAACTTTATGGGATGCAGAATACAGATGACAAGATCCCAAGCGGATGGGAAGGAAAAACCCGCAATATCGAAATGAAGCTAATAACAATCGCCGACGGCTTGGAAGAAGGACAAGCACTTGCAAGAAACATAAGCGAATGGCTGTCAACTGGTTTTTGGACAAGCGGAGAAGTAGACCTTGGAACACTCATATTTGACTTTGATAAAAATATTGAGTTCAAAGTTGTACGTAGTGAAGAAATAGATATCGACATCCAAGCCCCCGGATTCCTTGAAATAAGCGTGAAATTTGATGTTATGGAAGTTTACAACCGTATAGGTGGTGTTAGCGGGCCAAGCGGAACAATTCGAGGTGTTAGGAGTATTAGGCCTGTCATAGAGCTTGTTGCAACTGGTGGTTCTATTGAAATCATAGAAGATTTCTCCAATAAGTCCATAAAGCTGTTAGGTTCATGGTCTCCGGGTACAAGGCTATATGTGGATTGCAAACGGCGTAGGGTTTATGATGATGATGGTAAACTGCTAAAGAATGTTGTAGATATCTCAAGTGACTGGATAGAATTGTATGGGGCATACAATTTCAAAAAGAGCATCGGATGCAATGTTGTTGGGATAAAATACACAGAACATTATTAGGAGCTGAAAAAGGATGGTATCAACGTTATGGATCTTATCACCAGATGAAAGCACAGTATTAGACGTTTTAAGCCCGGACCATGTCACAATCGAAGAAACAAGAGAAATAGGCAAGCCAAGACAAATAAAAGTCACACACCCAATCAGGGAATTCAGCGACGATGAACTCGAACGCTACATATCAGTTATTAGGCAAGGAAACAAAATCTGGTGGCCAGAAACCTTGGATGGGGACAGCTGCCTTTATGTTATCAACTCCAGCATCACCATTGATCCTCTTTTGAATCAAATCACTTTCTATGCTGAGGATGTGAGCGTAGAGCTCTCCTACTTGCCCCCTATTGAATTTCCAACTGTATTTTCGGATAAATTCACACACGGACTCTCTTCAGCTTGGATCACTCAATATGGTGGTGGCAGTCATGTATTAACAAATGGTGCTATACGCTTAAATGGTAATGATTCTGATACATATTTTTTGGCTGTGCCTGTAAGCGGCTCTTTTACCGCTATGACAAAAATAAAGACCTTATCATTGGCTACATACGCAGATGGGGGTATTCGTGCAGTATTCAACAATAACCCA
>LDZS01003681.1_pt1 | contig 17863 bp, 15 predicted proteins | sample 615471 | NCBI WGS metagenome assembly LDZS01 (sample SAMN03408295, study PRJNA278302) | terrestrial metagenome | isolation source: oil reservoir sample K3 | place: USA: Alaska, North Slope, Kuparuk formation | collected 2013
TGTTCCAACTCTATTTTCACGTCGTGTCCCATTCGGGATAAGGCTGCTGCGACGTTTTCCGGCATCCCGTATTCTATAGATACCATGTTGTCCTTGATCCACTGCCAGCGCGGTGCGTCCAGCGCCTCCTGGGGATTCAAATGAAAGTCAAGCAAGTTCGCTAATACTTGCACGTGAGCCTGGGGTTGCATGTAGGCCCCCATAATTCCGAAAGGCCCTACGGGTGAACCATCCTTTGTCAAAAAACCGGGAATTATCGTGTGATAGGGGCGTTTCCCCGGGGCTATGCAATTGGGGTGTTTTGGATCGAGTACGAAGCAATGGCCCCTGTTATGCAGAGCGATTCCCGTTCCCGGTACCACCAACCCCGATCCAAAGCCCATGTAGTTGCTCTGGATATAGGATACCATGTTGCCCTCTTCATCTGCCGTAGCTAGGTAAACCGTGTTGCTGTGAGGAGCAATACTTGATGTGTAGATCTTTGCGGTCTCTCCTATTTCGCTCCTTCTCTGACGGGCATAGTCTTCGGAAAGTAGCTTTAATAGGGGAATTTCGATGTGCCTTGGATCTCCGAGCAGGGACAGACCATCGGCGAAAGCCTGTTTCGTGGCCTCAATTTGAAGGTGATATGATCTTGGATCCTCTTTATCTGTAAGATCGAAGCCTTTGAGGATGTTAAGCGCCACTAGTGCGACCAGTCCTTGTCCATTCGGAGGCAGTTCCCAGACGTCGAAACCTTTGTAATTGATGTTCAGCGGATCTACCCATTCCGGTTCGAAGGACTCGAAGTCTTCCGCTTCGAAATATCCGCCTGTAGATTTCGAGAATTCCAGAATTTTTTCAGCAAGCTTACCCCTATAGAACGATTCTGCCTGAGTCTGTCCAATTTCCCGTAAGGTGTCGGCCATCGCCTCGCACTTCCAAAGCTCTCCAGGGATTGGGGCGCGTCCCTTTGGAGCAAACGTATCGAACCAATACTTGAATATTTCGTCTTTGGCGACCCTCTTGTACCACTCAAAACGCCTTCCCCAGTTTTCCGCAAGCTCAGGAGATATGGGGTAACCTTCGGAGGCATATTGAATGGCAGGCTTTAACACTTCACTCAAAGGCAATTTGCCGAAACGCCTTATCAGGGATGCCCATGCCGCTGGAATGCCGGGTACAGTCACGGGCGGCCAACCAACAGGAGGAATCTCTTTATATCCTTTGTCTTTCAGCGCCTCGATAGAGATGTTTTGAGGTGCAGGCCCGCTGGAATTTAGGCCGTATAATTTTCCCTTAACGTAGGCGATGCAGAAAGCATCTCCTCCTATGCCGTTAGAGGCAGGCTCAACGACGGTCAAACATGCAGCAGTGGCCACAGCCGCATCAATGGCGTTGCCGCCTTTCTTTAAAATTTCAAGTCCTGCCTCTGCAGCTAAAGGTTGTCCTGTTGCTACAACTCCTTTTTTGGCGAAGACCAAATTTCTCCTCGAGGGGTAGCGATGGGAGTAGGTGTTAAAAGTCATTAATATTCACCTCTTTAGAATTTTTGTAGTAGCTCAAACATACAGTTAGTTCAAAAAGTTGGTACATATACCTGCTATTACGATAGATAGCGTTGTGACCGATGCAAAGCCCGCTATTACATATGCAGGCATTATTCTCTTTAAAATTATCTCTCTTTCTTCCTCATTTTCTGCAACAGCCGTGGCAATTTCATTTGAAATCAGATATGTGGCGGGAAATCCCAAAAGTTGTGCCATTGATATTCCAACGGCCAGGTTCCTTGAGCCGACAATCTTCCAAAGAGGAAGAAAATATACCAATAAGAAGGTCCCGATTAGAACAGCTGCAAAGATGGCGACCGTCTGAAAAAGCAATGTCATCAGATCGCCTACCTCTATCATGGCAAGTGAAGGTATGATCCCAGCAAAGATTGCCATATTGAGCAATCCGGCTGAATTGCCCTTTTCAAGTATCTTTGGCGGAACTATCCCGATTTGCCCTATGACGGCGCCCAAGATTAGAGCCCATATGGAGTAATTTATCTCGACACCCATTGTCTTTGATGCCCACTGGAGGTAGTAAGAAAGCCAAGCGAAAAAGGCCGTCACTCCGAGACATGTGAATGGAGTGAAGTATTTGCCCAAACCCAATCTCTCATATAACAATGGTTTTTGGGCTTCTTCAGGATCGTCCTTTGACACTTTGCTCGATTCGGACATTCCTTTTTCGCGATACTCCTTCAATATCAATTTGGCCTCTCTTAGGCCAAAGAGCGAAGCCGGGGGCGTCCCGACGAATTTTTGGACAGCGTAGATAATGGCCCCTAAAGCTGCTGCCAAGCCCAACCCCTTATCCAGTGCAGTAGTGGTCATTATTTGTGTTGCCACTATTCCGCCGTTGATTATGGGTATGCTGACGATAGCTGCCTGTTTTCCTATGAACGGGATTATGACAACGATAGATAAACTTGCAATGGCCATTGCAGTTAAGGACATCACAACCGTCCTCCATTCGCGGGCCAATTCGCGCATGTTAATCATTGTGCCCATATGAAACACGATAAAACCAGAACTCCAACGGGCTATATCGGACAACATGGCCTGATTGATGATGTCCTTGGGGAGCACGCCCGTCAAAAAACCCACCAAAAAGATCATCAGAGCCACAAAAACCGATGACAGCTTAGCCTTTGTTGCAACTCCCAAGACATCGCCTATGGTGAAAATGATTAAGCAAATAAACAGGAAAAACATAGATTGGACCAAAACCCAATACCTCCTTTAGGTAAAAAAATAATGGTGTGTTACATATGGTATATCATGCTGCGTATATTACCAAGTATTGTATAATAAAGCAAACATTCAACGCAAATTAATCACATTCATCAGCTAATCTAAGGAGGAGACGCGAATTGCCCGATATCTTCGACGATCAAATAGCAAATGAGTACGACTTTTGGTATAAAACGCCAAAGGGTAGACTGGTAGACAAGATCGAAAAAGAGGTGATGTACAAGTTTTTAAAGCCACAGCCTGATATGGAAATACTGGATATAGGATGCGGGACCGGGAACCTTTCGCTCGAGCTTGCAAGGCTTGGGGCAATGGTTACAGGTGTAGATATATCCGAGCCCATGCTTGCCGAAGCGCGCCAAAAGGCATTGCGAGAAAAGCTCGATGTTAAATTTTATAAGGCTGACGTCCATAATTTGCCCTTCGATGACGAGACCTTTGATGCGGTTGTATCTTTGTCTGCCTTGGAGTTTGTGTCCGATTTAAGCGAAGCCCTTAAAGAAGCTTATCGCGTACTGAAACCGGGCGGCCGCATGGTAATCGGCCTCATTGGAGGAGGAAGCGCCTGGAGCAGGTATTACGAGAAAAAGGCCAAAAAAGATCCTGAAAGCGTCTTTAGACATGCCCACTTTCGAACGCTGGATGAGCTTATTGCTGCCATGCCTGGGAAAAACGTTCAGGGCAAGGCGGTTTTGTTCATTCCGCCTGATTTTAATTTTGAGGATAGAGAAAAAGCATTGGAGCTCGAAAGGGAAGCTCAAAGACAAGGAAGGAAGGACGGTGGATTTATATGTGCCGTATCTTTTAAGCCTAAAAAGGAGTTGAGTGAAAATGAGTAAAACGGCCTTTTTGATCGTCGACATGCAAAACGATTTTTGTCTGCCCGGGGCGCCCTTCGAGGTGAAAGGAGCCATGGGGGTGGCAAGTAACATACGAAGGGCTTTGGAGGCCTGTCGTCAGCACAAACTGCCTGTAGTGCACGTGTTTCGTTACTACAGGCCGGACGGAAGCGATGTTGAGATTACGAGATACGATAAATTTATGCAGGTAGGCGGCGCTTTAATTGAAGGTACAAAGGGGGGAGAGATCGTCGAAGAACTCAAGCCCTTGGCAGGCGAATATTTAGTTTGCAAGAGGCGGTGGAGCGCTTTCTTTCAGACAGAACTGGACAACTTGCTTAAGCGGCTTGGCGTGGATCAGGTGGTGGTAACGGGCGTTCAAACGCCCAACTGCATAAGAGGTACGGTTTGGGATGCCAACTCGCTTGACTATGAGGTAATCGTGCTCGTTGACGGAACGGGGGCCAATACAACAGAAGTCCACGAAGCTAACTTAACCGATATGAAAAACATCGGCGTTAAGTTGATGACCGTGGATGAATTTGTTAAAAGCCTGCCCAATCCGCCGAAAGACGGATTTATGGAAAGGATCAGGAAATATTTGGAGGAGAAGAAATAAAAGTAGAAGAAATCAGGAGAAGAAAAAAGTAATTTGTAGTTCTTTGGCCATTTCAAGGGCATGCCGAAAGACTAGTTAAAGTTCGGTGTGCCCTTTTTATTTTGGATTATTTTGTATAGATTGTGGAATATTCTTATAATAAAAAGTCCAATCATCCTCTTGACACAAGAAAATGATGATGATACTGTTATACACAAGTGGAACGCAGTATTCGGTATGCCAAAGATCGCATTTAAAAATGACTTTATTCCTCAACTTTTATGGTCCATATTTGGGAAAGTTCGATTGATTGCCCCTTCATTTGACTTCACGATGATACCCTATTAAAGCCTTTAGCATAAGATGGGAGGGGTATCGTATGGAAGTTAACGTTTTTAGGTGGATTTGTGCTTCTCTTCCGATTCTAGCCATTCTCGTCTTGATGATAGGGTTTAGGTGGAGCGCCTCAAAGGCGGGGCCTATTGGTTTTTTCGTGGCCCTGATTGGTGCTTTGGTGGTGTTTAAGGCCGACTTCCATTTGTTGGCCAATTCGAATGCCAAAGGTTTTGTCATGGCTTTTTACGTGCTTTATATCGTATGGGGTGCTTTGTTGCTATATAACGTCGTCGATGCGACTGGTGGGATCGAAAGCATAGGCGCCACCTTCATAGAGATGACGCAAAACAAAATTCTGCAGCTTCTCATGATAGGTTTTGCCTTCGTCACTTTTCTGCAGGGCGTAGCCGGCTTTGGCGTCCCGGTAGCTGTTGGGGCACCACTACTCATAGGTATGGGGTTTGACCCCGTAAGCGCTGTGGCAATTGCTCTCATCGGGCATGCCTGGGCGGTTACTTTCGGCGATATGGCAGCATCCTTTGCAAGCCTACAGCAAGCTACAGGGTTGCTGGCAGCTGATCTTGCGCCTTGGTGTGGATTTTTTATAGCCCTTGCTGGCATCTTTTGCGGAATGTTTGCGGTACATGCTTACGGAGGCATGAAGGCCTTACGCCAAGGGCTTGTGCCGACCCTTGTAGTTTCTTTTAGCATGTCGATTGCTCTGCTCTTTATTGCCCAATGGGAACCGACTTTAGCCACGTTCTTGTCGGGAATCGTTGGAATGCTTGTAACAGCTCTTTTGGCTAGGGCAAAGGTCTTCAATACTGATGAGGCTATAAGTGCGTCATTCTCGTCTACTGTTTCATCTAACTCTCCAAGCTCAAACCCTGAAACAAAGGGTAAGGTCGTTACTAAAAAACTACCCTTTAATTTGGCCTTCGCTCCCTATTACTCTTTGATAGTCATAGTTTTGTTGGTAAAGTTCATACCAGGCGTTGAGGATTGGTTAAAGGGGTTACTTGTGCTTAAGCTCAAGTTTGGCGAATACTCAACGGGCCTGGGATGGGTCACTCCTGCTGGGTCATCTACCAGCGTGGGCATCTTTTCTCATGCCGGTGCATTCCTCGTGTATGCTTCAATTGTGGGTATGTTGATCTATCGCGCAAAGGGAGTATGGAAGCCCGGAATGTTTAAGACGGTTTTGTCTAAGGTAGTAAAAGGAGGAGTTAGCTCCAGCATCGCCACCACATCCATGGTTTTGATGGCTTTCATGATGGTCGAATCCGGCATGACCTATACCCTGGCAAAGGGTGTGGCCAATGCCTTCGGATCGATATATCCAATTTTTATCCCCCTCGTAGGAGTGCTTGGGGCCTTTATGACCGGCAGCAACACCAACTCTAACGTCATGTTTGGGGCTTTCCAGGTTCAAATAGCCAAGATACTCGGCATAAGCACATTGATAAGCGCTGCCGCTCAAACTGCAGGTGGCTCCATAGGAAGCATGCTGGCGCCGTCAAAGGTAATAGTTGGCACTTCGACCGTTGGCCTAACCGGACGTGAGGGAGAGGTCATAGGTAAGACATTGAAATATTGCGTCACCTTGGCGCTCATTTTGGGCGTCATAGCATGGTGCATGCTTTTCATACTGTATAAGCACATTTATTAAGAAGAAGGGGGCGTTCAAAGTGGCAAAGAAGGGAAATAATCAAACCGTTTTGGGTTTATCGCTCCTCGGGATGTTAATAGCGCCACCTCTTTTGTTATACCCTGGGACTACACATCAAAATGTTGCCTTGGAGGCAGTTGGGTATTTAGTGCTTATCATTTCAATGTTGATTCCCATTATTAAAGGTTGATTTCGACAAGCTTATTTGTTGACTTGACGTTAACCAAAGGTAAGGTTATTTTTAAACAAAAGATTGGCATACCATATACCAAATAATATAAGAGGGATAAATGTGGATAGACAGTATTTTTATGTCGAGGAAGGTTTGCCAGAGGATAAGGGGAAGGACATAGCCAGAATGGATCCCGAGGACATCAAGTCCCTTGGGGTGCAAAGCGGCGAATTTATTCTGGTCAAAGGAAAATCGCAGGTGGCTTTAAAGGTCTTTCCCAACCCCACTGCCTTTCGCGGTTCAAAGTTGATCCAGATAGATAGCATTGCCCGCGATAACCTCGGCGTTCATATAGGAGATGCTGTTGAGGTATCGAAAGTCAATCCAATTCAGTTAAAGACCGTAATGTTGGATAAGGGTGGCCTTGCCCCCGACGAAGTCCCTTCCAGTGAGGAACTTAAAAAACACTTACTAGGTCGGGCTGTAGTTATCTCCAACAAAGTGCCTATCCTGCTTTATAGTGGAAGCGTTATTGCCCTGAGGATCCAGGGAATGGCGCCTTCCGTTGAAATAGGGCTTGTCACGAAGGATACGAGCATAATACTGGTGGATCAAACCCTCGATTCCAAAAAGGATAGAGTAAGTTATGAGGACATAGGCGGCCTCAAGGAAGAGGTAAAAAAAGTAAGAGAGCTTGTCGAACTTCCCTTGACCCGTCCAGATCTTTTTAGAAAATTGGGCATCGAACCGCCGAAAGGAATACTGCTTTACGGTCCTCCAGGAACTGGTAAGACCCTTATAGCGCGGGCAGTTGCCTCCGATTCAAGGGCTTACTTCATCGCCATTAACGGCCCAGAGATCATGAACAAATACTATGGGGAAAGTGAAGCAAGGTTAAGGGAGATCTTCGAGGAGGCAAAGAAAAACTCCCCTGCCATCATATTCATAGATGAACTTGATGCCGTAGCTCCCAAGAGATCTGAAGTCGTTGGCGACGTCGAAAAGAGGGTTGTAGCGCAGCTTCTTTCGCTCATGGACGGACTTAAATCTCGCGGCGACGTCATCGTGATCGGGGCATCGAACATGCCGGAATTGCTTGATCCAGCTTTAAGGAGGCCCGGGAGGTTTGATAGAGAAATTTTTATAGGTGTTCCAGGAACTCAAGGAAGGGAAGAGATACTCAAGATTCATACCAGGGGGATGAATCTGGCACCTGACGTCAACCTTAGAAAGATAGCGGAAGTTACGCACGGTTACACAGGAGCTGACTTGGCCCAGCTTTGTAAGGAAGCCGGAATTCGCGCCCTGGAGCGATACATGGATCGCCGAGAGACGGGCGACGTAACCGTAACAAAGGAAGACTTCGAGAGGGCGCTTAAAGCGATAGAGCCTTCGGCATTGAGAGAGATGATCGTTGAGATCCCTTCTGTGGGATTTGAAAGCGTAGGCGGGCTTGCTGATATAAAAAAGAGCTTATTGGAATTGGTCAAAATACCCCTTCAACATTCGGAAGTCTACGACGAATTCGGCTTAAAGAAATCCAGCTTCATCATGTTTTTGGGCCCTTCCGGCACGGGCAAATCCTTGATGGCAAATGCTATTGCAAAGGAAGCCGGCCTAAACCTAATTCACGTCACGCCTCCAATGTTTTTATCTCACAAGCGGGGAATAGAGCAGGCTGTAAGCGATCTGTTCAAGCTGGCAAAAAGGGTATCTCCCTGCATACTGCTCTTCGACAGAATAGACGGAATGGTCGCAGCTTTGGGAAAGCGGTTTACAAATCAGTTAATAGCGGAACTCGATGCTAATAAAGAAGTCAATAACATCATAATAGCCATCGCCAACTCCCTTGAAAACATTGACCCATCTTTGATATCCGCCGATAGGCTGACGGCGATGCTTGCCTTTAACATGCCAACCTTGGAGGAGAGAAAGGAAATACTTCAAATAATCTTCAAGAAGATATCTAGCTGCAATGTGTCCTTGGATTATCTGGCAGAGATCACCGAAGGCCTTTCCGGAGCGGACCTAAAAGCGTCTTTGGAAAGAGCCTGCCGCAAGGTGATTTATAAGATGATATTCAAAAGGGGAGGTGGTGTCCTGACCAACGAAGAGATGATGGAGGCGTTGCAGGAAATTAATAAAGGACAGGAGGTGTTTTTTAATGAGTCTTGATGCAAAGAAGTTGTTTGAAGAGCCTAGTCTGATTCAGATCACGACTTGGGCCCGCGGTGTCCTGCAAAACAAGGATGCCAGGGATGTTGTCTTTGCGTTAGCTAACGCCGGATCCAAAGAGGGCAAGTATGTTCAGGCATGGGAAAATTACGTCGATCTTCCTGACAGGGTAGGCGTTCCTGTGCGTGCTTATGCTCGAGTAAGCGAAGAGCCCATTTTAAGTAAGTACATATATGAGAACGAAAATCCGGATGTGGTAGTCCTTACGGAAGAGGCGTTGGTAAAGGGAAATGACGTATTGGCAGGGATGAAGCCGGGTGGTGTCTTGATAGTAAACACCAAGAGGGATCCGCAGTATATACTGAAGTTCTTGAAGGACACGACCAATCTTGGAACAATAGGATGCGTCGATGCTACGGGAGTTGCCGGTTATGTCCAGACGCTTTCGGGAGCAGAAGGAGCTACGGACGCATCGGGTATAGGCGTAGGCGCAGGTGCGGTTTTGGCCGGAGCTGTCGCAAAGGCTAAACCATTCGTTAAACCCGAAAGCGTATTTTCCTCGGTGAAGAACGAGCAAGCCTGCAGGTATGGCTACAACGAGGTTCACCTGATGACAGTAAATACTACTTTTCCTGCCTTTGTCCCTGCACCTAAAAAGCAGCTAGGGGTGGATGATCTTCCTTTTGCCGGTACAGTGCCCTCCGTGGATGAGGAAAACGAGAAGAGAATGACAGGCAACTGGAGATCCGAAAGGCCCGTTTGGTCAAAGGAACGTTGCACCAGCTGTTTGCTGTGTTGGGTCAGCTGTCCCGATGCTGTCATAACCTATAAGACTCCCGAGGCCATGGAGTTCAATAACCTGAAATACTGTAAGGGTTGCGGCCTTTGCGCGGCGGTGTGTCCGACGAAGGCTATAACCATGGTACCAGAGTTGGATTTTGAGGATTAGGAGGTGAGATCCATGGGAAAGAAGAGACTTATAACCGGAGTGGTGGCCACCGCCGAAGCTGTCAGGCTTGCTGACGTAGATGTGATTTCATCCTATCCTATCAGGCCTTACACGGGCATAATGTCCGAGCTTGCAAGGATGATTGCAGATGGTGAGCTTGATGCCGAGTTCGTCCATGCCGAAGGCGAACACGCCCAGCTCAGTGTTGTCTACGGTGCCTCTGCAGCCGGCGCAAGGACATTTACCGGAAGTTCGGGCGTGGGTGTTACTTTCGCTATGGAGGTTTACTCCCCGATATCAGGAGAGAGGTTACCGGTCCAGATGGCAATTGCCGACAGGACACTTGATCCTCCCGGGGACTTTGGTTCTGAGCATACTGAGGCCGAGTCGTGCCGCGATCAGTGCTGGATCCAAGGATGGGCAGCAACGCCACAGGAAGCTCTTGACCTTACGCTTCTTTACTACAGAATAGGAGAGGATCCTCGCGTGTTGCTTCCCCAATATGCCTGTCAAGACGGCTACTTTGTCTCCCATATAGCTGGCGAAGTTGAGATTCCCGACGAAGGTCAAGTCAAGGAATTTCTACCGCCATACAAAAACAAACATTCCCTTAACATCTACGATCCAATGATAATAGGTGCTCAGATAGAACCTGAGATGGGGCCACCTCTTCAGTACCAAAGATATCTGGCCGTCCAGGAAGCTAAAAAGGTCATTGCCGAAGCCTACAAGGAATTTGGCGAGATCTTTGGGCGCAAATACAGCCCCTTCGTGGAAGAATACATGACCGATGACGCCGAAGTCGTCATATTCATACAGGGTGCACATACCATTACGGCTAAGAACGTGGCCCAGAAACTTAGGAATCACGGCGAAAAGGTCGGAGTAGTACAGCTTCGTACCTTCAGGCCCTTCAACACTGAGGTAGTCAGAGATGTACTGTCTAAGTTTAAGGTGGTCGGAGTCGTAGACAACTCCGTTAATTTCGGAATAGCCGGCGACGGTGGGGTATTGCTCAGTGAAGCAAGGACAGCCCTGTACGGCTTGGGCGACAAGACCAAGACCGTCGGCTTCGTTGGCGGGCTCGGTGGAGAAGTTATAACTATGGAAGAGTTCTACAAGATGTATGCCAAGCTAAAAGAGATCGCCAAGACCGGTAAGGTTGAGAAGAACTCTTACTGGCTGCCGTACGAGCTTTAAAGGAGGTGAAGATGATGTTAGAGACCATAAAGACCCTTCGCGATATGCCTCAAAAAGAATACTATGTTCCTGGTCACAGGACATGTGCTGGATGTGGCCCTGCTTTGGTGTATAGATTGGTGGCAAAGGCTGCTGGCCCGAACACCATTTTCGTTGGTCCCACAGGTTGCATGTACGTCGCTAACACGAGCTACGGCTGTGGTCCGTGGGCTGTGCCTTGGATCCATGCTCAGATCACAAACGGCGGTGGCGTGGCCTCCGGCATAGAGTCTGCCTACAAGGCAATGATGAGAAAGGGCAAATATACGGGCGAGCGCCCTCATGTCATAGTGATGGCCGGCGACGGTGGTTCTACGGATATTGGGCTACAGGCTTTGTCAGGGATGATCTATCGCGGACACGACGTGCTTTTCATATGCTACGATAATGAATCTTACGCCAATACGGGCATTCAGACTTCGCCGTCCACTCCTTGGGGAGCGGTTACCACCTTTACTCCTTCGGGCCCTGCTGTTCCTGAAGGTAAAAGGTTGTGGCCGAAGGATAACGCCCAGATGATAGCTCACGGACATCCTGAACTGAAATATTTAGCTACGGCGTCTCCGGCGTTTCTCGTAGATCTTTTCAACAAGGTAAGAAAGGGCCTAAACGCAGAGGGACCGGCATATCTCCATATTCAAGCTCCTTGTCCAAAGGGATGGCAGTTCCCTTCAAGCAAGACGATAGAGATGGCAAAACTTGCCCTAGATACGGGCATGTTTCAGCTATATGAACTTGAAAACGGCAAGTACAAAATATCCTACATGCCTAAACAGCGCAAACCGGTGGATGAGTATCTCAAATTGCAGGGAAGGTTTAAACATCTGAAACCTGAGCACATCGAAAAGATTCAAAACTTCGTCGATCAGAAGGTCAAAGCAATAGAGATTGAGATAGCGGCGCTGTCATAAGCTTTAATTGGTAGCAAAAATAAGAGCGGCGATCATTCAGGTTAGCAAAGATCTCCGCTCTTATTTTTTAATTAATTTTTATATCGGCTTATATTAGCACGACCGGTTTAATTAAATCTCTTGGCTTGTCCTTCATCAGCATAAGAGCTTCTTGGATATGATCGAAACCCTTGAAGACATGTGTTACTAGTTTTCCTGGATCAAGGCGGCCATATTGGACTAAATCGATCAGTTTTTCCATTCTAAGTCGTCCTCCTGGACAAAGCCCGCCGCGAATGGTTTTGTGAGCCATGCCGCAGCCCCAGTCTAGTCGTGGGATGGGAAGAATGTCTCCTTCCCCGAAGTAGTTTACGTTTGCGATAGTTCCACCTGGTTTTGTGATTTTTACCGCTGAAGCAAGCGTCTCGGCGTTACCGCCAGAAATTATTGCGGCATCGACACCTGCACCGTTTGTCATATCCAGGATCTGTTTTTCAATAGGTGCTACTTTATAGTTTACTACATCTGTAGCACCATATAACTTGGATACTTCTATGCATTTTGGACGAGTGCCAGTAACTATGATACGCGATGCTCCACGCAATCTTGCTCCTGCGACAGCCATTAAACCTACAGGCCCTATACCAAATACAACTACAGTATCGCCTATTTTAATGTCTGCGAGTTCAGCTCCATGTATGCCAGTAGTTGCCATATCACTTAACATAACGGCAGATTCTAAGGGTATATCTTTTGGTAGTTTCGCTAAATTCATATCGGCATCATTTACATGAAAGAACTCCCCAAAAACTCCGTCTTTAATGTTTGAATATTTCCATCCGGCTAAGGGACCTCCAGAATGCTGTGGGAAGCCTCTTTGAACATCCATTGTTCGCCAATCGGGTGTTATAGCTGGAACAAGCACTCTGTTTCCTGGGACGAAATCTTTAACTTCTTCTCCTACTTCGACGATTTCTCCTACAGCTTCATGACCTAAGATCATATCGTGACGTTCGCCGATTGCGCCTTCAAAGACAGTATGGATGTCAGACGTACAAGGAGCAACGGCCAATGGTCTTACTATTGCGTCATAAGGTCCGGCTTTAGGTTTATCTTTCTCGATCCAACCTATTTTCCCGATTGCAAGCATGGCCAATCCCTTCATAATTATACATACACCTCCACTAGTTATATTTGGTCAGACAAATTAAAGTATTTTAATTTGATCAGCACCAATTGTTTAAAAGCCCCATATTATCTTATGATTTTCGTTAGTTCTTGGAAATTTTATAGCATAAGGCAAAATAAAGGATAATTCTATCAGTAAAATACGTGTATGTGAATGAATATTAACTAAACAAACTAGAGAAAATCTAAGAGAGGCATTTTTACACTAATAATGTAGATAACTACTTTCTAAATATATCATGACATACTAACTACCTTCTACTCCTCTATTAACACTACATAGACTTAACGATGATTGTTACATTTGTATCTATGTCGTAATTATACCATTCCGCAGTCCATTTGCAATAGGGCGATCTTCCTCGAAATTAATCTTTTCGAAACAACTTTGTTTCCCCATAATTGACAAAGAAGGCAACCATCCTGATAATTCCTTTGGACTGAATTTTCTTTAAAGGGGTTTTAAAAACCAGTCATATATCAAGAGCAACAATTCCTTTTTTATCTCTGAAAGTTTCCTACTATTTTGCGCTATCATATAACGTAAAGCCTCATCAAAGGACTGCAAAGAAGGAAAAATCCCAATGCTAGATGAATTAACCGAGATACTGCGTATGAACAGCCAGTACCTGGCAGGTCTTTTTTAGGAGAACTGTAAAGTAGTTGTAAGGAGGGGGGTAGTAGTTGTATAGGATTTGTCTTATAAAAGCATGTTGAGGAGGGGCAGGAGAAAGATCTATGACCAGGATGTAGCAGAATGGTCCCTCAGGGGTATGTATCCTCAAAGCATCCGACTGCCTTCATGAGGCTAAATTGCGGCCTGCTCTTTTCTCATCCCGAGTTTAACGACTTAAGGCAAGATATAACAAGATATGAAGGATACCATGCCATCCTTAAGGTACCTATCTCAACCGTCGATAGGTTCCTAAAATCCTATAAGGATAAAGCAAAGCTTAAAGATATATACGCGATGGAGGATGTACAACAGGGATGAAGAGTTGGAAGTGCTAGGGGATTTGTTAAGGCTTGTATTCAAGAGGCATAATTTCTGAGAAAAGGGGGGGCGGGAAGATCTTTAACTTCTAGATATATACGCCATTGAACAAGATTTTGGAAAGTCTGATAGTGGATGAGGTAGTAAAAACTATTTGCAACTAAACTCTACTGATATTGTATGACTGTCTAGGGAAATAGAACAGGCCTCAGAAAGGCTATCCCGCGCCTAGGAGAAAAAGATCTTATGGCTTAGTAACGATGATTAAGTGTAAGATGATTTCGGGGAGATTTTATTATTAGGAAAGACAGTGGGAAGGTGAACTTATTATTGCTAAAAAATAACAATACTTTAAGCTCGCCTTCCCATGAAGCTGCTTTCAGTTGGCGTTGACTAAGAAAGTTTTATTACTTTGTCACCTTTCTTGACGTGGCCGCCCTTAATGACTGCGCAAAATATGCCCTTCTTTGGCATGATGCAATCGCCTGTTATCCTATAAATCTCACACTTGCTGTGACATTCTTTGCCGATTTGTGTCACCTCAAGCAAAGCTTCGCCAACCTGCAACCTATCTCCGACGGATAAACATTTCATATTGAAACCCTTTACCGTGATGTTTTCGGCAAAACTTCCCGCTTTAAGATCGGGGAGTTTTTCTTGCATTTCTTCTATGTCCTCAAGGGCAAGCAGGCTTACCTGCCTGTGCATGAAGCCTGCATGGGCATCGCCTACCAAGCCAAGGCCTTCGACGAGCAAGGCCTCGCCCACGTCTTCCTTGACGGTGCCCTTTTCCCTAGACATACATACCGCCCACACTACGCCTTCGCACATTGTTTCTCTCCGCTTTCTTTCTTATTGTCGTTGCCTTTTTTTGCCAGGTAATCTTCGATGGCAGCTTTGATTCCTTCCTCTGCGAGCAGAGAGCAGTGAAGCTTCTGCGGCGGAAGCCCGCCTAAAGCCTCGGCAACATCCTTGTTGGTGACTTTAAGTGCTTCGTCCAGCGTCTTGCCCTTGACCATCTCGGTTACCATCGAGCTTGTTGCAATGGCAGCGGCGCAGCCGAAGGTCTCAAATTTGACGTCCACAATGCGATCATCTTTTATCTTTAAATATATCTTCATCACGTCGCCGCATATGGGATTGCCGACCTCTCCAATTCCGTCCGCATCCTCTATTCGTCCCACATTTTTGGGATTCATGAACAGCTCCATGACCTTTTCGGTGTACATAATATTTTACCCCCTTTTGCCGTAAGGAGACATTGCCCTTAACGACTCTACCACTTTGGGCAGATTTTCCAATACGTAATCTATGTCCTCGTCGCTTGTGTCCTTACCCATCGTCAACCTCAACGATCCGTGAGCTACCTCGTGAGGCAACCCTATAGCGAGAAGCACATGGCTGGGCTCCAAGCTTCCCGATGTGCAGGCTGAGCCGCTGCTTGCGCCTATTCCAAGTGCGTCCAAGCGCAGGAGCATTGATTCACCTTCAATGTAGCGAAAGCAAAAGCTTGCATGAAAGGGAAGCCGCTCAAGGCGATGGCCAGTCAAAATGACGTCCGAAATGTTCTTTAAAACTCCATCGATCAACTTGTCTCTAAGGCGCGTTTCCTTTTCTATCTCACCCTTTGCAAGCCTTTCTGCGGCCAATGCGGCTGCCTCGCCGAAGCCCACTATTCCTGCGGTGTTTTCCGTGCCAGAATGAAGTCCCCTTTCCTGGCCGCCACCATGAATGAGCGGGATGACTTTGACCCCTTTTTTGATATACAGTGCCCCCACGCCCTTGGGGCCGTACATCTTGTGTGCTGCCATCGTCATAAGATCTACGGGAAGATTTTTAACGTCGATAGGTATGTGCCCGGCAGCCTGGACGGCATCGCTGTGGAAGAGCACTCCGTGGCTGCGACATATGTTTCCAATCTTTTCTATGGGCTCAATAGTGCCTATTTCGTTATTGGCGAAATGAATGGATACCAATATGGTGTCAGGGCGAATGGCGCGTTCAAGCTCATCAGGTCTTACCATACCGTACTCGTCGACCGGCAAGACGGTTATATCGAAGCCCTCCTTGGCGAGCCAGTTGCATGTATTCAACACAGCGTGGTGTTCTATGGCAGAAGTTATGATGTGTCGTCCCTTGTCTTTTTTGGCAAAGGCTACGCCTTTTATGGCGAGGTTATCAGCCTCGCTTCCGCCTCCTGTAAAAATTATCTCTGCAGGATCGGCGTTTATCAGCTGTGCTACCTGATTTCTGGCTTTATCCACAGCCTGTCTTGCCTTTCTGCCCCAGGCATGCAGGCTGTTGGGGTTTCCGAAATCAGGCGCAAAAAAGGGCATCATAGCATCAATTACCTTTTGGTCGACCGGCGTTGTTGCCGAATGGTCCAAGTAAACGAAACGGCTCATTTTTGTATCGCCTCTCTTTATTAGAGATACCTAACTTCTATTAGAAAGTTTATTCCTTGACACGCCGGTTGTCAATGATACCATGCAATAAGCGTATTTCGAGTATTGCTTTGAGTAAGCCGTTCGCCTATGAATGAGCATGGAATTTGTTGTTTAGGATTTTGTGCGAGTTTAACTCGTGCTATTAGTCAAGGGTTTAGTTGGAATTGGTCTTTGATATTTGGTATACTTAAAAATAATAATCCAGATCGACATATTATTTTAAGTGGGGATGAAGAATGGAGAATTCAAGTGTTATCAGACCACTGGTCGATGTAAACATTAGCGATAAGGTGTTTGATGTACTGAAAAAGGCAATACAGTGCGGAGAGCTAAAGCCGGGCGATGTCCTCATAGAGCGTGATCTTGCGGAAAAACTGGGAGTTTCACGCACGCCTGTTCGCGAGGCAATACAGCACCTAAAGTCAATGGGGCTGGCTGTCCAGATTTCAAAGAAGGCCGTAATCGTGGCAAGGCCCACGCCGAAGGAAGTGATAGATACCTATGACGTCAGAGAGGTCCTGGAAGGGCTTGCCGCTAGTAAAGCAGTTGATAACGTTACTGCCGAGGATATCTCTTACCTCAAGAAATTGATGGACGATATGCATAGATGTATCGAAATAAACGACGACGAAGAGCTTGAAAAAATCCACATGCTCTTTCACGAACGTTTGTTCAGTTTATCGGGAAACAAAAAGCTTTATCAGATATTGATGGACCTCAGGGAATGCATAAAGGCCTACACTCACGTGGGTTACTCTTTTCCGGGCAGAAAATTGGAGGCCGCGAAAGAACATGCTGAGATCTTAGAGGCCTTAATATCTCGTAATTCCAAAAAGGCACAAGACTGGGCCAGGAAACATATTGAAAGGTCCAAGGAAGCGTATATAAGGGAACTACAGAAAGACTAAAAGCTTTATAGCAGAAGAACCGTCGAAATAAATTGATAATACGAGATATATTATCACGTTAATATGGAATACTAGATATTGTTGATGCGCTTAAGTTATTTGTTATTAAAATTCATTAATGCGCTGAGGTATTTTTGTGCCCTTACTTCAGAGTATAGAGCCCTCGAATCAAGGCTCTATACTCTTTAATATGGAATTTGGATTTGAAAATACAATTGTGGTAAGAACCAACCAAACCCATGAAAAAGGAGGCTCTTACCACTATGGCCAATGGCCATAAAAAATAATATTACCAATACGCTCGGCCTTAAAAGCTTTTAAGGTAACGGATACGCGTGAAAAAAAGAAGCAGAAGGACGCCTCTATCCCAAACCTAGGGCGACGAAACTTGCGTCTTTGGAAGTTCAAAGGCGATCGCTTGTAGTTTACGACGTCCTATCTTGAGGTGAATACAAAATGATAGAGCTTGTAATGACAAAAGCTAACTTGGAAAGCCTAGAACTGACTGCCGTTGCCAAATACCTTGACGCCTTCTTGGAGAGGGCACAAGGCGAAAACTACACCTATCTATCGTTCTTAAATGGTCGCCGGCATAGATATCTCTGAGGCGATGCTTGTTAAGGCGCGAGAGAAGGCAGCGAGGGAAAATCTCTGCATAAACTTTTGCTGTGCCGACGCT
>LDZS01002366.1_pt1 | contig 17838 bp, 16 predicted proteins | sample 615471 | NCBI WGS metagenome assembly LDZS01 (sample SAMN03408295, study PRJNA278302) | terrestrial metagenome | isolation source: oil reservoir sample K3 | place: USA: Alaska, North Slope, Kuparuk formation | collected 2013
TGGGCCTTGAGAACTACCTCACCGAGCAGCTGGAGGAGGACTAGCTTGAAGGCAGCGGGGAGAACATCTATACCATAAGGCTTTCCGACTTCCCGGTGGCGGCCACAAGGGAAAGGTCCCAGGTGCTTCTTGCCCTAAACGGGGAGATGCTCTCCCAGTATGAGCTGTTTATTGAGCCCGAAGGGGTGGTGATCTGCGACGAAGCCCTTTCCCCCGCATCCCGGGCGATGAAGGTCCCCTCGAAAAGCTCGCGCGGAAGGGGACGCTTTCGCGCTTTTGGGGTCTGGACGACGGAATCCTTGAGGACCTGGTGCTGGAAGCCGCCAAAGACAAGGCCGAAGTGAACCTGTGGGCGCTGGAGCTTGGGGCGGGTTTTTCCTACCTGGGCCCTTGGTCGCTTCCGGTGCGAGACCCCAACGGGAAGAAGTTTCTCAACGGGGCCCAAGGGGCGGGAGCCGGGACCATCGCGGCCGGCTGCCACTTCCTCTCCTCTTACCATGCCCCGGCGCCGGGAAAGCCATCGAGTACGGGATCATGGGGGAGCAGGACGAGATCGCCACCGATCAACATGGCCTTGGGGGCCTCGTACGCCGGGGTTCGGCCCATGGTCACCACCTCCGACGGGGGGTTCGCCCTGATCGTGGAGGGGTTCTCCCTGTCGGGGATGATCGAGACCTCGGTGGTGCACCCCGGGCAGCGTTCCGGCCCCGGCCATCGGGCTTCCCACCCGCACCGCCCCGGAAGACCTCCTGTTCGCCCTCCACGCCGGCATGGCGAGTCCGATATGTCTGCGCCCTCGGGACCCCAGGGGCCGTCAAGGCCTTCCAGCTCGCCAAGGAGCACCAGGTCCCGGCCATCAACCTTTCCCAGGTGGAGGGCCCCGATCACCGGCTTTCCAAAGAGAAGCTCAATGTCCGACGAGGCTCGAGATCACCGAATCCGGGGTCTTCCCCCGGGAGGACCCTCGCTTGCCGCCGCGGGGATAAAGATCGCAAACAAGGCCCTCGTTGTGATCGCCGAGTTGGGCGGCGGCGATATCTACGGGGAAGGGGGGAACCACCTCCTCCACAGCATCCGCCGCAACTTCAGATATCACCCTGATCGTCCACCACAGCCGGGGTTACGGCCTCACGAAAGGACAGGCCGCCCCCCCAATCCCCACGGATTAGCTTCGGTCATTTCCGAGTTCGGCCAGTGAACCATACGGGGGCTTTCGGGGGTACCTCAGCCGCCTAGAACCGTACCCGCGGTCGTCACCGCCTTCGTTGCTACCAACGTCAGCCCCACAAATCCGATGGTAAAATTCTAAAATTGCTTCGCGTCTTGGTGGCAAGAACCACCGGGCACAGAAAATCCATAACTTAACCAGGGCTCTCGAATTGCGGTCAACGATTATAGCCGATGGTGGCGCCAATGGTTGGGGCTAGGAGGAGCGCCGTCATCCCCATGGCCTCGACGTGGGGATCGTCGATCTCAAAACCCCCAAGCCCGTACAAAATGGGCTCGGTGAAAAGGGCAACAAGTCCCCCGAGGAAGGCACCCAAAACACAGGCCGAGGGGTTTCCCGGCTCACCGAGCAGGGAGGCTGCCCCCATCACTCCAAGGCTCGCCCCCGTGGTGATCCCACCGGTCAGGAAACCCAGCATGATGGGAGGGCGGTATTCTCCAAGGCCGGCTATCTCCACTAAGACATCGCCGAGCTCCCCGGCCAGGAGCACCCCCACCATGGTCCCTACCGCCCCGCCCAAAGCCTCTGCACCTAAGGCAAGGGGGGAAGCCCCCAATGCGGCTGTCCCCATCGTCAGCACCACACCAACACACAAAATCCTCCGCATTTCCCCACCTCCAGAACCAGTATACCATAGGGAGCCCGGCAGGCTCCATTTAAAACATCGGAAGGGATCGTCGTGCTTATGCCGAGGCCAGGATAGGAAATGGCCGAGCCCCGCCGCAAAGTTAATTTGCAAAATATTCCAATTAGGAGTAATCTATTTTGTATGAAAGGGTTGCCGGTTGGGTACGCGGTGCTTGGGGCGCTGCTTTCGGGGCCGGCGCATGGCTACGAGCTCAAGCGGCGGCTCAACTCGGGGCTAGGTCCCATCTGGCACATCGCCCAATCCCAGCTATATTCCGTCCTCGCCCGCCTGGAAAGGGAGGGCCTGGTCGAAGGGCATCTTGAGCCCCAAGGGGCCAGGCCCCCCCGCCGGGTTTTCTCCCTCACCCAGGCCGGGGAAAGCGCCTTCTGGGATTGGGCCACCTCCCCGGTGCGGCACGTCCGCGACGTGCGTATTGAGCTTTTCGCCAAGCTTTACTTTTTGCGCCGCCACGCCCCGGACCGCGTCCCGGAGCTCCTCTCCGCCCAGGCCGAGCGCCTGACCCGCCTCAAGGACCGGCTTTCCCAACGGAAGGCCTTGCCCACCGACGATCCAGCCTTGGCCCGGCTCACGCTGGACTTCCGCCGCACGCTCCTTTCAACTCTTCTCTCCTGGCTGGAGGAGGCAAAGCTTCAGCTCCTAAAGGAGGTTCAGGATGCGTAAGTGTCTTGTCCTGCTTTTATGCCTGGCCTTACCTGCGTTGGCCCAGGTGACCGTGGTGGATCAAGCAGGGCGGGAGGTGACCATCCCCCAGCCGCCGGAGCGGGTGGTGAGCCTCTACGGGGTCGCCACCCTCTACCTCTACGCCCTGGGCGTACAGGAAAAGCTGACGCTCGGGACCTATGTTGGCTTGAAGCCCGGCTCCTCTTCTTGGGAAGCTCTGTCTGCGGTAGACCCCAGGCTTGCGGAGAAGTTCCTCTCAAGGGAGCCCTCCTTGGAGGAGGCCCTCGCCAAGGAGCCCGATCTCGTCCTAGCAAGCGCTAGGAAGGATCCTGAGGCAGCCGAGGATTTCGCCGCCTTTGGTATCCCCGTCCTCCTCCTCTTTTCTGAGGACCTGGAGGGGATGAAGGGCGCCACCTGGCTCCTCGGAAGGGCCTTCGGCGTGGAGGACCGGGCCGCAAAGCTCCTTTCCTACCTCGAGGAGAAGGTGCAGGGAATCGAGGCCCTCATCGCCGAAGGGGGGAATTCAAGGCCCCGGGTCCTGTTCTGCGGCACCCAGCCCTTCCGCGTGGCGAGCGGCGACATGTACCAGAGCCAGATGATCGTCCTCGCCGGAGGGGAACCGGTGACGAAGGGGCTCCAGGGCTACTGGCAGGATGTGAACGCCGAACAGGTTCTCCTTTGGGACCCCGAGGTGATCTTCATCGCCCCCTACGGCGGGGTCCTTCCGGGAGACATCCTCGATGATCCCGTATGGCAGGGAATCAGCGCGGTGAGGTCCGGGCAGGTCTACAAAATGCCGCGTGTCTTTTCCCCTTGGGACGTGCCCACCCCGGAGTCCTTCCTCGGGGTCATCTGGATGGCGCTCAAGCTTCACCCGGGGCTCCCCATCGACCTTGCGGCGGAGGCCAGGGCCTTCTACCGCGATTTCTACGGCTACGAGCTTCCGGAGGAGCTTCTCTTGCGGATCTCAGAGTGAGGGGGAAGGTCTTTTGGGCGCTGCTTTTGCTCTTTCCCCTGGGGGTGGCCTTTTCCTCCCTGTTTGTGGGGCGTTATCCCGTGGGCTTTGGGGAGGTGGTGGGGGCGCTCCTTGGGTTTAAGGGGGTGCCCCCTGTTATCCGCACCTTGGTCTTGAACGTGCGGCTTCCCAGGGCCCTGGCGGCGGCACTAGTGGGGTTGGACCTGGCCCTGGCCGGGGCCGCATTCCAGGGGATCTTCCGCAACCCCCTTGTGGACTCCCGCATCCTGGGGGTGAGCTCGGGGGCGGCCTTCGGGGCGGCCCTGGCGCTCCTTTCGGGGGTGCCTTGGCAGCTGATCGACGGGGTCTCGTTCCTTTTCGGGGTCCTCGCCGTGGGGCTCGTGATCCTGGTGGCGCGGCGGTTTGGGGGGACGGTGCTCGTGCTCGTCATCTCCGGGATCCTGGTGGGGTCCCTGTTCAGTGCGCTGCTTGGGGCGATAAAGTACATGGCCGACCCGCTGGATGTGCTCCCTGCCATCACCTACTGGCTCCTGGGGAGCCTTTCCGGGGCCCGGTGGGGAAATGTCTGGAAGCTCCTTCCCGTTAGCCTCCTTGGGGCGGGGGCGCTGATGCTCATCAGGTGGCGGCTTGACCTCCTCTCCCTGGACGAGCGGGAGGCCGCCTCCCTGGGGGTGAACGTCCGGCGGCTCCGCACCGGGGTGGTGCTCCTGGGCACCTTGCTCGTTGCCTCCGCGGTCTCCCAGGCGGGGATGATCGGCTGGATCGGCCTCATCACCCCCCACGCCGCCCGGGCGGTGGTGGGGCCGGGGCATACCCGGGTGCTCCCCCTTGCCGCGGCCATGGGCGCCTCCTTCCTCCTTTTGCTCGACCTCGTCTCCCGCTGTGCCATGCAAAGCGAGATCCCTTTGGGGGTGCTCACCGGGATCTTAGGGGTGCCGGCCTTCTTGCTCATCTTCATGCGATACCTAGTTAAAGGGGGCGGATGGCTATGAGGCTTGCCGCCGCGGGGCTCTCCTACGCCTACACCCCGGGAAGCCCCGTCTTAAATCGGGTCTCCTTGGAGGTGGGGGAAGGCGACGTCCTCTTCCTCCTTGGGCCGAACGGCTCGGGGAAGACCACACTCCTTGAGTGCCTCTGTGGCCTCAGGCGGCCACAGACGGGGAGGGTACTCCTCGGGGGGGAGGACCTCTACGGGCTTCCTGCAAGGGAGAGGGCAAAGCACGTTGGCTACGTCCCCCAGATTCACCGGCCGGTCTTCGGTTTCCGGGTGATCGAGGTGGTCCTCATGGGACGGGCGCCGCACCTTGGGCCCTTTTCCTCCCCACGGGGGCCGGACTTCAAGGCGGCTTGGCAGGCCCTGGAGGCGGTGGGGCTCTCCGAGCTCGCCCGGCGCCCCTATACCGAGCTTTCAGGGGGTGAAATGCGGCTTGTCTTCATCGCCCGGGGCCTGGCTCAAGGGGCCAGGTTCCTCCTCCTGGACGAGCCTGATGCGCACCTGGACCCCAATAACCAACATGAGGTCTTGAAGCTCGTGCGGGGGTTGGCCACAGAAGGCCTTTCACCGGTTGTAAGTTCTCATAACCCAAATAACGCTCTGTTTTACGCAACCCGCGCCGCCCTCCTGCGGGAGGGGGAGCTCCTGTCCCTGGGGGCCCCGGAGGCGGTCCTCACCCCCAAGGCCCTCGGCCGCGTCTATGGGATGGGGTTCAGGCTTTTGGTGGGCGAGGACGGGGCCCGGGCCCTGATCCCGGCTCAGGGAAGGAGCTCTTCAAGCCGCTCCACCGGAAGGGAAAGGGGCTCGGGGAGCGCATGCTCCCGGGCGATCTCCGAAAACCTTTCTGCGACGGCGAAGGGGGCGTAGGGGTCCTCGGGCCAGAAACGCTCGTCTACAAAGAGCTCGAGGGCCCCATCCAGTGCTAACTTCCACTCCGAGAGGGGGACCATGTCCGGAGGGGGGTCGTAGCTCGGGTGCAGGGCGAGGAAGACACGCTTTACCGGGTGCTCCTCCAGCACCTCCTCCGCGAAGGCGAGGGCATCCCGGGTGTGAAAGGGAAGGTGGAGAGGGGGTATCCCAGTTATAAGACAAACCCGGGCGTCCATGGTGGTGAAACAGTCAACCACTAGCACGTCCTCCCTGGCCCCGGCGGTAAGGTAGGCCCTCAGGGCAAGGCGCGAGTACTCCGTGGGATGGGCCGCGGGAAGTTCTATGAGCCTGTAGCCCCCTTCAGCCGCAAGCCTCCGCACCGCCTCGGCAAACGCCTCGGGACAACCCCACTCGGATTCCCGCCGGACTTCCGCCTCACCGGGTGGTGGATAGCCCTGTAGGTACTCCTGTGGCGAGATCCCACCCAGACCCCCGAGCTGGAGCCAAACGCCGGAGGAAAGCTCCACCTGGGGCCAGGGGTACGTGCCCTCGGCCAGGACGAGGACGCCGCCTGGGGCGAGGTGCTCTTCGATGAACCCCCGGTAGGCTTCGGGGAGGGAAAGGAGCCGCACCCTCAGGAGGGCGGCATGGCGGACCAGGTCCCGGTCGTGGATGGGGTCGTAGTGCACGATGACCTCGAAGCGGCCGTCCGGGGCGATGGCCCTCGCTGCCTCCACCCCGGTCTTGAGGTAGCCGGGAAGGTCATCGGGCTCGATTCGGTGCCGGGCGCCCAGAAGGCCGCAGACCGGAAGGAGCGGGGCCCCAAGCAGGGCTGCCAGGTGCGCCACCCCGCCTCCTGGGGCCCCGAGCACGATGGCCGGGTATTTCCCCGCGGGATAGCGGGCGGTGTAGGCGCGGAAGAAGGCCTCCAGGTCGAACCGGGCTAAAGCCGATATGGGGACGCCCAGGCTTCGGGCCATCCCGAAGTCGAGCACCGCCCGCTTGAGGGACTGCGGCGCGTAGCGCAGGGCGAAGAGCACGGGGCGGGCCGCGGGGGGATAGGGGTCCAGAAGCCCCCGGCCGGGGCCGCCCAGGGCCCGGGCCACCTCCCCTACCGCCCGGGCCGCTGAATCGAAGGAAAGCGGGCGGAGCGGGGGTTTATTCCCCGCGGCCAGGATCAAACCCAATGCGGCGAAAAGGACCAAGAACTTCACCGGAAGAGCCTGTCCGCCTGGGAAAGGAGCTCCTGGGCCTTTTCCTTGGCGATCCTGTTCCAGAACGGCCAATCCCCGATGGGGGCCTGGAGGACATGGCGCAAAAGGTCCTCGAACAGGGCCCGGTCGCCGGCCCGCACCGCGTATTGTTCGGCGTAGGTGACGAAGGGGATAAGGTACCCGGCCCCGCTTGCGATCTCAATGGCCCGGTCAAAATGAGCCTTGGCCTCCTCCAGCGTAGCCCCATAGAGGTGGAACCTGGTGAAGTTTACAAGGAGCGCCCCGTAGTCCTCGTGGGGCCCGCCCCCGAAGTAGGTCTCGTCCAGGGCGATGGCCGCAAGGTAAAGCGCCCGCACCTTGGCTGGCATCCCAGTGAAGATGGCGTTTAGCTGGGCGGAAAGCCCCCCCGTGTCCACAAGCATCCCCCAGCACTTGGCGGACCAATACAGGGCCGCCACGTTTTCGCTCTGGGAGACGCGGCCCTCGAACCCCTCGGCCGGGGTTTTCTGCACTTCCCCAAGCCCCTCAAACCCCAGGGCCGAGAACCCCAAATCAGCCCCCCGTTGAAAGGCCCTGCGGGAGGAGGCCTTGTCCTCGGCTGTGATGCCCAGCTCATACCAAAGTTGGGCCAGCTTGGTCATCAGGGCCGTGTCCTGGGGCGAAAGGGCCAGCGCCCGCTCGTAGAGGTCGATGGCACTCCTCAGGTTCTCCGGGAGGTAGCGGGTGGCCAAGAGCCCCTCGGCCTGATCGAGGAGCTCGGCGGCCGACTGCCCGGGCGCAAGCGCCCCCGCCGCCAGTAAAAGCGCCGCCATCGAAATAGCCCTGTACATCCTTCCTCCTTTCCTTGCGAGCTCCACAAGGCCACGCTTATAATCGCAAGCCAAGGTCCCGTCGTCTAGTGGCCTAGGATACCGGGCTCTCATCCCGGCGACAGGGGTTCAAATCCCCTCGGGACCACCAGGGCGCTCAGGCCAGCGCTAGCCATAGGGTGCGGGCCTGGAGGGTGATTATGGCTACCCCCACTGCAAGCATCAGCCAGCGCGTGGGAAGGATCCTTAAGACATAGGCGGAAAGCGGGGCGGCAAGGACCCCACCTAGAAGCAGCCCAGCTATGATCCGCCAACTGGCAAGCCCTATCAGGCCGAAGAAGGTGGCCGCTTCGGTGACCGTAACGAAGAACTCGGTTAGGTTCACCGAGCCGATGCTAAAGCGGGGATGGTTGCCCCTGGCGACCAAGGTGGAGGTCACGATGGGTCCCCAACCGCCCCCGCCCACGGCGTCCAAGAAGCCGCCCACTGCCCCAAGTGGGATCAACCCCTTCCTGATTTCCCTTGTCTTGGGCATTTTGAACGAGCGGGTGAGGATTACCAGGCCCATGAGTAGGAGATAGCCGGCGACGTACGGCCTTATGCTTTGCGTGGGCACGGAGCTTAGGACGTATGCCCCCAAGGCGCCGCCTACCATCCCGGGCACAACCAGCCTTTTGACGAGGTGCCAATCGACGTTCCCCAGCCGCCAGTGGGCAAGGCCCGAGATCAAGGTGGTGAAGACCTCGGCGGTGTGGACCCCGGCGCTGGCCAGCGCCGGTGGGACGCCCAAGCTAAGGAGGAAGGTGGTGGATGTGACTCCATAGGCCATGCCCATGGCCCCATCGATGAGCTGGGCGAAAAACCCCACTGCCACAAACAAGCCGAGCGATGTGTCCACCTTGGTCCCTGCCCCAAGTTGTCCCCGGGAAAAAGGGGGCTAAAATGTTTGTACTACAAACGGAGTATAAAGGAGGGTTAAGCCCGTGCAAACAGACCACCAGCCGCGCGAAGAACCCGCCTTTCCACATGGAGGACACCTCCTTGACAAACCCAAGACCAAAAAGCTCAAACAAGAAGCGGTTTACCTCCCCTCCTGGGACCTCACCCAAAGACAGGTCTGCGACCTGGAACTCCTGCTAAACGGCGCCTTCTTCCCCCTGGAGGGCTTCATGGGGAAGGCCGACTACGCATCCGTCTGCGAGAGGCTGCGCCTCTCCAACGGGACCCTGTGGCCCATCCCCATCACCCTGGACGTCACCGAAGGGTTCGCCTCCTCTATCTCCGAGGGGGACCGCATCGCCCTACGTCACCCCGAGGGGATGGTCCTGGCGGTGATGGCCGTGACCGACATCTGGAAGCCGGACCGCCTGGCCGAAGCCGAGGCCGTCTTCGGCACCACAAACGAAGACCACCCCGGGGTCTTTTCCCTCCTACACCAGACGAACCCCGTCTACATCGGGGGAAGGCTAGAAGGGATAGAGCTCCCCCCACACCACACCTTCAAGCACCTCCGCCATACCCCCGCCCAGCTCCGCGCCAAATTCCAAGAACTCGGTTGGGAGGGGGTTGTTGCTTTCCAGACCAGGAACCCCATGCACCGGGCCCATGTGGAGCTCACCAAGAGGGCCATGGAGGAGACCGGGGGAAATCTCCTCATCCACCCGGTGGTGGGCCGGACCAGCCCCGGGGACATCGACTACTTCACCCGGGTGCGCTGTTATGAGGCGGTCCTCAAGTACTACCCCCAGGGCTCGGTTATTTTGAGCTTGCTCCCTTTGGCCATGCGGATGGCTGGGCCCAGGGAAGCCCTGTGGCACGCCATCATCCGCAAGAACTACGGGGCCACCCACTTCATCGTAGGAAGGGATCACGCCGGCCCCAAGGACAGAAACGGCAACCCTTTTTACGAGCCCTACGAGGCCCAGGAGCTTGTGGAAAAACACGAAAAAGAGCTGGGGATTAAGATGGTCCCCTTCCAGGAGATGGTTTACGTGGCGGACCTGGGTAAGTACATGACCCGGGATGAGGTGCCGGAGGGGGCCAAAATCCTCTCCATCTCAGGCACCGAGCTCCGCCGCCTCCTCCGGGAGGGAAAAAGGATACCGGAGTGGTACTCCTACCCCGAGGTGATCGAAGCGTTGCGGCGGGAGTATCCGCCGCGTAGACAGCAGGGGTTTACGGTGTTCTTCACCGGCCTTCCCTCCTCGGGGAAATCCACCGTGGCACAAGTCCTCATGACCAAGCTCATGGAGATCGGGACCCGGCCGGTTACGCTTCTCGACGGGGACATCGTGCGTAAGCACCTCTCAAGCGAGCTTGGCTTCTCCAAACGCGACCGGGACCTCAACATCACGCGCATAGGCTTCGTGGCAAGTGAGATCACCAAAAACGGCGGGATCGCCATCTGTGCCCCCATCGCCCCCTACGACGCCACCAGGCGCCAGGTGCGGGAGATGATCTCCCAATACGGGGGGTTCATCCTCGTCTACGTGGCCACCCCCCTTGAGGTATGTGAAAAGCGCGATCGCAAAGGTCTTTACGCCAAAGCTCGGGCAGGGCTCATCAAGGGTTTCACCGGGATAGACGACCCTTATGAGCCGCCGGAGGACGCCGAGCTCGTGATCGATACCGCCGAGCTCAGCCCCGAGGAGGCGGCCGAAAGGATCCTGGATTACCTACGCCGGGAAGGGTACCTTCCGGGCTGATAAGGCCTTATGGCCAGAGCCTTTCTCCAAGCGGCCCCACATCCTGGGCCGGCCCTGCCAATGCCCTCCCTTTCGCGTAAACACGCTCGATGGAGAGGTCCTCGCCCAAAACCAACAGATCGGCGTCCTTTCCCTCCTCGATGGAACCCTTCCTATCGGCGATCCCGAGCACCCGCGCCGGGTTTTCGGTGACCAAGGGCAGGACATGCTCCAGGGGATAACCCTCCTTGACCAGCGTCCTGACCGCCTGCCAAAGGGAGGCCGGCCTTCCGGTGGCAAAACCCACCAGGTTTCCCGTCCCATCGAATTTGGGCATGGAGCCTCCACCGTCGGAGCTCAAGGTGACCCGGTCCCAAGGGACGCCCGCCCGCTCAAGCCGCCGCACGATCTCCGGGAAGGGCCGGTCCCAAGAAAGCGTAGCGCTGGGGGCGGTGAGATCGAAGGTGCCGCCTTCTTTTGCCCACTCAATGGCCTCATCCAAAAGGTCCGCGGTTCTCCCTACGTGGGTGGGGTGGAATTGCAGGATGGGGATCTCCGTCTCCTCCACCAGGCGGAAGAGGGGCGAAAGCCCTTTCCGGCCAGCCCCCACATGGAGGTGCACAACCCCCTTCTTCCCCGCCAGCATCCCCCCAACCCGGGCCTCGGCCGCGATGCGCGCCAGCTCCTCAAAGGTGGGCTGGGATGAACGGTGGTCGGAGATGGCTATCTCCCCAACCCCCAGGACCTCAGGGATAAGCACCAGGTCCCGCCGCACGCTTCCGGTCAAGGTGGGAGGGGGAACTTGGTATGAACCTGTATACATGTACGCAGTAATCCCTTGTGTGGAAAGCGCGCGTACCTTGGCAAGCAAAGCCTCAAGGTGACGGGTCACGTCATCCGTGCCCAAGCACCCCACCAAGGTGGTGATACCCCCGGCCACGATCTCAGCCAGGGAAAGCTCAGGCACCCGCGAGGTGGGGCCAGCCTCACCCCCTCCCCCAATCGGATGCGTATGTAAATCAATAAGGCCGGGAACGAGCAGGCGCCCCTCAGCATCGTATAGCTCAACGGCGATCCCCTTCGGCTCGGGGATGCGCTCGCCCAAAGCTAAGATGACGTTTGAAAACAGAACGTCAACTTCCCGGGAGGACGCATAAAGGCGCGCCCCCTTGATAAGCGTCAAAGGAGGTCTCATCCTCCTTCCCCTCCCAGATACCGGCGGAACCAAGCCAGCTTCCTCTTCAGGCGCTCCACGCGGTGCCGGGGCTTTCCGACGATGGAAAGGGAATGGTGCTCCCCTGGGAAGATCAAGAGCTCCGTTTCCCGGTTTAAGTACTTCAAGGCGGTGAAGAGCTGGACTGCTTGATCGAGCCAGCAGCGATAGTCGGCGTCGGAGTGGATTATGAGAAGCGGGGTGCAAATCCTGGGGGCATAGGTGAGGGGCGACTTTTCGAGGTAAAGCTCGGGGGCTGAAAAGATGTCCTGGCCCGCCCCGATCTGATCCCGGTTGAACCAAAAGCCGATGTCGGTGGTGCCGAACTTGCTGTGCCAGTTGGAGATGGACTGCTCGGCCACGGCTGCCTTGAACCGATCGGTATGCCCTACGATCCAGTTGGTCATGAAGCCCCCATAGGAGATCCCCGTCACCCCCAGCCGGTCTGGATCAACGAACGGGTAGTTCCGGCACACATAATCGACGGCCTCCATGAGGTCCTGATAGTCGCGCTCACCGTAGTGTCCCCGGACGGCGTCCGCGAACCCCTCCCCGTAACCGTTGCTCCCGCGGGGGTTGACGTAAAAAACGCAAAAGCCCTCGGCAGCCAAAAGCTGGAACTCGAACATGAACCCTTCCCCGTACATCCCCTTCGGCCCCCCATGGATCTCGAGGATGCTCGGATATCTCTTCCCTTCCTCCTTTTCCAGTGGGGGGATGATCCATCCCTCTACGGTCACGCCATCTGAAGCCGCAAAGGAGAACTTTTCTGGCTTGGAGAAGCGGACTTCGCCCATCAGATCTTGGTTGAAGCTCGTGAGCCTCCTTTCGGTCCCGTCCTTCTCCTTGTACCAAAGCTCGGGCAGGCTCACGCCGTCCAGGGAGACGAATGCGATCCCGTCGGCCCCTACATCGAAGGGGCCGATGGCCCGGTCCCCGGCCACTGTCTCTTCGATATTCCCTGAATCGAGGCTTACCCGGTAGATCGAACTGTGGCCGTGATGGGGAACCTGGAGGTAGAGGGCGTTTTCTTCTATCTGCAGCCGAGGAGGGATGCTGGTCCCTGCCCCGATGAAGGAGACGTCGTCGCGGACGCGCCCCTCCACGCTGAGGTCAAAGCCCTCCAGGAGGTCTTTGAGTTCCCCTTCCCAGGAAAGTCGCCACAGGTGGAAGTTGCTGGCCCTCCCCTTTTCCCACGTGGAGGCCAAAAGGAGGAGGCCTTCCCCGTCGGGCTCCCAGAGGAGATGCGAGACGTTCATCCGGGGGGGCAGGATGGTCGTGGGCTTTCCCAGCTCGAGGTCCAGGATGCACACCTCCTGGAACATGGGCGTAAGCCCCCGTTCGGTGGTGGCAAGGGCAATCCGTCTGCCGTCAGGGGACCATTCTGCGACTGCCACGTCCAAGGGCCCTTCGGTCAACTGGCGAACCTGACCGCTTTTAAGGTCCAGGAGGAACAGGTGATCGTAACGATTGTAAACGTATCCTTTGCCGTTTAGCCAAATTGGTATGCTCCGGATAACTTTTACGTCTGTGTCCTCTTTTTTCTCCACGGAGCCGATGAATATGACGATTTTTCCGTCGGGGGACCACTTGGGCGAACGGATTTCGCCGGGGAGCGAGGTGAGGAGGGCTGCCTCCCCGCCGGTCTCCACCGGCAAGCACCAGAGCCCCGACTCTCCATTTGGGGCCTTGCTTACGAACAAGAGTTTCTCCCCGTCAGGGGACCAGCTTGGATGGGCCACATCCCCGCGAAAGGTCAGGCGATGGGGACCGGGACGTCCTTTTAGGTTCACAAGGAAAAGGTCCTTGAAGTAGGTGTCCTCCTCCAAGTTCGGGTGGCCGGCCACAAAGGCCGCCACATCACCTTTCGGGCGGACCTCCACCTCCCCCAGGGCCCACACCCGCCCCAAATCTTCTACCGTAATTTTCCGCATTTCCCTTCCTTAAAAAGGCTATCCCTCTTCTTTTCGGTACACGATTTTCCCGTCTATCAATACAACCTCAACGCGGCTTTTTGTGAGCTCGAAGGGGTGGGCGGAGAGGATCACCAGGTCAGCGTCCTTACCCGGCTCCAGGCTACCAACCCTGTCGGCTACCCCCAGGATCTCCGCCGGGTTGATGGTGATCGCCTTGAGGGCCTCCCCCTCGTCCATCCCCTCCCTGACAGCGAGAGCGGCGTCAAACAGGATATACTTCACGGCGGACATTTGGTCAGTTTGGATCGCCACCTTAACCCCCGCACGCGAAAGGATAGCCGGGTTCTTAGGGGTCATGCCCCGCAGCTCGTACTTGCGACGGGAGAACAGGATGGGCCCCACCACACAAGGGACGCCCCTCCCCGCCAAGATGTCCGCCACCTTGTAACCCTCCGTGGCATGGATGAGGACCAGTTTCTTTATGCCAAATTCATCTGCTATGCGCAGGGCTGTTAGGATGTCATCGGCACGATGGGCATGTATGTGGGCGGGGATCTCCCCCTTCAGCACCCGGGCAAGCTCCTCCAGGCGGAGGTCCCTCTCTGGGGGTTCGGGCTCCTTCTCACCGGCCTTGCATTCAGCGAGCCTCCGCTTGTAACGCTCCCACCGCTCGAGGTAGTTCTGGGCCTTGGTGAGCCACTCCCTGAGCACGGCGGCGTTTCCCATCCTGGTGGAAGGGGTTTTCTTCTGTTCCCCGTAAACCCGTTTGGGATTCTCCCCCAGGGCCATCTTCATGGCAGCCGGGGCGCGTACGAGCATCTCCTCCACCGTGCGCCCCCACGTCTTGACGATGGCCGTCTGCCCACCCACTACGTTGGCGCTGCCGGGCCCGGTGTTGATCGTGGTGACCCCGGCCCTCCGTAGGTCGTCGAAGGCCATGTCTTCAGGGTGAATAGCATCGATGGCCCGCAAATGCGGGGTCACAGGATCGGTCATCTCGTTGCCGTCGCTTTGCTCGTGGCCCACCCCATCGGGGAAAAGGCCCGTATGGCAGTGGGCGTCGATCAGGCCCGGGATTATGTATTTGCCCTGGGCATCAATCACCTCTGCATCCGGAGGGACGGCTACATCCTTTCCCACCTCGAGGATCTTCCCGTCCTCTATCAGGAGCGCCCCACCCTCGATACGTTCCTCCGGCGTAAGGATCGTTCCCCCTTTGATCACAAGCATGCTTTACACCTCCTAGGTTAGTTACTTGGACTGGAAGAAGGCCATCTGCTCGGAGGAAAAGAGCCCCGGGATCCCGCCCGTGTGCACAAAGACGACTACCTCCTCCTTGCGGAAATACCCCTTGCGGGCAAGGTCAATGAGCCCTGCCATGGCCTTGCCGGTGTAAACGGGATCCAGGACGATCCCCTCCGTTCTCGCCACCAGCTCCACCGCCTCCCGCATGGCCGGGGTGGGAAGACCGTAACCCTCCCCCACGTACTCGTCGTAGACGATGATTTCGCGGTCGGTTTTGTCCTCCAGGCCCAGGAATCCGTACGCTTCCCCAAGCGAGCGGTCGATCTTCTCGATCAACTGGTCTTTCCTGCGCGATATGCTGATTCCCACCACCTTGGCCCGGCCCTGGCAGTAGAGCTCGCTTCCCAGGATGAGCCCGGTTTGGGTGCTGGTGGAACCGCAAGCGACGACGAAACAGTCCGGGGCCAGCCCAAGCCGGAAAAGCTGGTCGACGACCTCCCGCACACAAACCGCATACCCCAGCGCCCCATGAAGGGGCCTACAACCGTTGGGTATGTAATAGGGGGTCTCCCCCCTCGTCCTCAGCTCGGCCTCGAGCTCCTCCACCTTTTGCTCCACAGGGCCCTTTTCTTCCTTGGTGTAGGCACTGGCTTTTGGGACGAAGTAGATCCCGGCTGCCCCTAAGATCTTGTCGAGGAGCAGGTTCCCCGTGGCGAGTTCGGGCTCCTCCCCGGCCAACACCAGGTATGCCTTCAGCCCCAGCTTGTTCGCTGCTGCCACCACGAGGCGGCAGTGGTTGGACTGCACCGCCCCGGTGGTAATCACGCAACTTGCCCCTTTGGCCAGGGCATCCGCCATGGCGTATTCCAGTTTCCTGAGCTTATTCCCGCCGAGGCCAAGGCCATTAAGATCGTCCCTTTTGATAAAAATCCGAGGGCCACCCAAACAGCGGCTGAGGGCCTTCAGCTCCTCAAGAGGGGTGGGAAATAGTCCCAGGGAAACCCGCTTTATTGCCCCAAGCTGCATGTGAACCCCCTTTGTATCCACGGTCATCTCTTCAGGAATTCATCGAACCAGAGAAGCTTCTGTCGCAGTCTTTCGATCCGGAGGCTGGGCCTTCCCGTCCACCCGACGACGTGCCCGCCACTTGGGAGCAAAAGCAGCTTTGCCTTCCGCCCCAGGCAGCGAAGGGCGGTGAAAAGCTGAATGGACTGCTCCACCCCACAGCGCAGGTCATCCAGGGAGTGGATGAACATGATCGGCGTTTTCACCCGATCGGCCCTCAAAAGCGGCGACTTCTCTAGATAGCTTTCCAGGTTGCTCCATGGTTCCCCGCCAATGACGTCCTTGTTGAAAAACGGGCCTATGTCCGTCGTTCCGAACATGGTTATCTGGTCCGAGATCCCCTCCTCCGATACGGCGGCGGCAAATCGGTCGGTGTGGGTGACGATCCAGTTGGTCATGAAGCCCCCGTAGGAGATCCCCGTCACCCCCAGGCGGTCAGGGTCTATCCAGGGGAATTTGTTTAAAAGCCAGTCGGTCCCTTCCATGATGTCCTGGTAGTCCCGTTCACCGAAGTGTTTTCTTATATCGGCGAAATCCTCCGAATAGCCGTCGCTCCCCCGGGGGTTGAGGTAGGCGACCGCGTAGCCGTTTGCGGCGTAAAGCTGGAATTCGTGCATGAAGTCATAGCCGAACTTGCTTTTAGGCCCTCCGTGGATCCAGAGGATAGCCGGGTACCCTCTGTTGGGGTCGAAATCGTTCGGTTTTATAATCCAGCCCTCTATCGCCTGCCCGTCGCTTGCCCGGAAGGTGAAACGCTCAGGCCTTGCGATGTTTACGTGCCTTAACAAGCCGTCGTTGAAGTGCGTAATACGCCGTTCCCCCTCTTTTGTCTTCTCCCATAGCTCGATGGGGGCTGTATCAGTCCCCTTAGAGAAGGCCAGGTAATCGCCTTTAACCGAAAAGCTGTTCACTCCAACATCCCCATCCACGATCACTTTCAGCTCGCCGCTTTCGACGTTCACCCGCGCCAGCTTGACCGCTCCCCCTTCGGAGAGGAGGAAGTACACACACTTACCCTCCCATACCGGTCCTTGCAAGATTCTGATTCTTACATCGCAATAAAGCGAGTTCCCAATATTCAATGGAAGTTGAGCTGTAAGATTTCTTGGCTTTCCACCGTCGACGGGGATTAACCAAAGGTCGTTGTGGGAAGCCATCCCCCTTTGGCGTCTGTGGCCTTGGATTAAGATGAATTTATCGTCTGGGCTCCAGGCGGGTGGGACAAAGGTTTGAAAGCCGGAAGCCATTTCCTGGATGGCTCCGGTCTCCATGTCCATCAGGAGGACATCGCAGAGGTAGAAGTCCCGTTTATGGGCAAGGCACAACGCGACCCTGTCGCCCTTGTGGGAGCAAGCAAAGGAGCGCACGTCCGTCTCCGTATCCGTAAGCGTCTCGACTTCCCCGCTTAGAATATTTAACCTCAAAAGCTGCGTGGCCCCCTGACAGATGAAACCCTCCCCATCTATCCAGAATGGGATGTCTTCGATCTCTTTGATGTCTTTTTCCTCTTTTCTGTGAAGGAACAAGATGTGTTCCCCCTCAGGGGACCAATGAAATCGAGGTATCCTGCCCTTTGTGTGGAAGACCGGTCTCGGTGCGGCATGGCCTTCCAGATCCGCGATCCAGATGGCCATCCCCTGGGGGTTGCGGGAGACAAAGGCGAGCCTCAGCCCATCCGGCGCCCATGCGGGGCTGTGATCGCCTCCCCCGCTTGTGAGTTGGCTTAATCTTCTAGTTTGTCGATTATAAATCCAAAGGTTACTGCTATATCGATCTTCTGTCACCAAGGTACGTTTCACAAGAAAAGCCACCAGCCACCCATCCGGAGAGATCACCGGCTCGTCTACCATCACAAACCGCCCTACATCCCCTACCTGAATTTTCCTTTTCTCCATAAGTCCTCCCATACATTCTCCGCTTTAAAGTTCATCTCTACCTACTGTCCTTCAATCCCACGGAGGCGCGGATCCAAGGCGTCGCGAAGGGCATCGCCAATAAAGTTGAGGCTCAATACAACAAGCATTATTGCGAGTCCTGGGATGGTGATTAAATGCGGGGCGTTGCGCATGAAACGTTTGCCTTCGTTGAGCATAGCCCCCCACTCGGGCGTAGGCGGTTGGGCCCCCAATCCCAAAAAACCCAAGGCCGCGACGGACAATATCGCACTCGCTACCTGCATAGTGGCTGTTACTATAATGGGCGGTACTTGTTTAGCGTTGGCTAAGCGAGCTGAGGTAGCGGGGGCGGTCGCTCAAGGCTCAAGGGTGAAGGCTTGCCCCAAGCCGTCAGCACCTGTGCCAGATAATTCACGGGAT
>LDZS01001810.1_pt1 | contig 17793 bp, 16 predicted proteins | sample 615471 | NCBI WGS metagenome assembly LDZS01 (sample SAMN03408295, study PRJNA278302) | terrestrial metagenome | isolation source: oil reservoir sample K3 | place: USA: Alaska, North Slope, Kuparuk formation | collected 2013
TGGGAATCGGTGCCTGATTTGAATCCCTGCACCATCGCTCTTAACCTGTTTAACTCCTGCTTCCACTGGGAAGCGATGCCTGATTTGAGTTTCTCCACTATCGCTCTCATCCTGTTTGACTCCTGCTCCCTCTAGTTTCTTGTATGCTGGAACCTCGTTTGTTGGGAAGCCCTGGGAAGAACCTTCCCGATGGGTCCGAAGATTAACGAGTGTTTCCTTCTGGTCGTTGCAGTGACCAATGAGAGGTGTTCTCGATGTGGAATTATTTTCTGGCATGGGTGCAGCAAGGCTGCAATCTGAATTGCCTCCATTGTTTTGAAGAACACCGCCCTCGGACAACGCTTTCCCAGCAGTTTCTCTGCTGGTTTGTTGAGACAGAAAGGCGAAGATTTCTGCGCGTGGCCCAGAGGCAACCGGTGAGGCAGCAATTCTACTGGCGTAATTCTCCTTGATCCCGATTCCTTGTCCCTTGCCTTGCAAAACCTCAAGTTCAGAAGTCTCAGAGGTCTTCTCGCTTACCTGGGCCTCAGTTGCCACCCTATTCTGCAGCCAGGAAACATTCTGCCCCTGAAGAAGCCGGCGCAATTCCGGGAAATGATCCTCGATGAGCTTCCCTATATCAGGAGCGAACGCCACTGTAGGCACAACACTACTGTTTTTTCCACCATTAGAGATGAACTCCTCGGATGGCGCTGGCGAGAAAACCAAACCTTGAGAAAGCAGAAACTCCAGCAAACCTCTATTCTCCTTGAGGAAAACTTCGGGCAAATCTTGCGGTGATTGTTCAGTAATCTCAGACAAGGAACTTTCCCCAGTTGCTGGTAAAACAATTCCCGGTAGAAGGGAAAACCCGGCAAAAGCAGCATATCCTTCCGTTTTTTCTCTTATCCTGGATAAAGTGGCCTTCTCGAGACCAGCGCTACTGCCGCTTACCATTTCTTCTTCTGATTCAGTATCTCTACCACCAGAACTACTACCATTGGCGAAAACCGAACCCTCGGCGTCTCTGGGGACATCTCTAGAGAGGAGCAAACTCAAAAGCAAGTTAAGAAAACAAGCTCCTCTTGTAATCGCCTTTTCTGAAGTTGTGACTACAGAACTTTTCGGCAATGGTTCCAAGAATCCCAGCAGCGAACATTCAACCGTGCTTCCCACCAATCCACCTCCTTTCTCTCGAAATTTTCTTATTTAAAGGTCAAAAGCTCAGGTTTCAGCCTTGCTTACCATAAGCTTTAGCAATTCCGCCGCTCGCCCCGGATCCATCGCTTCCAAAATCGCTCCCGCCTGTTCGGGGTCCATTGCCTGGAGAATCTCAGCCACCATCCCGGGGTCCAAATTGTCGAGAATGGCTACAGCACTCTCGGGTTCCATTTCTGCATAGTAAGTAGCAAGGTCACGGTACCTTTCTTTTCTTCGCTGTTCCTCAGCAAGGCGCTCTTCCTCGGCTGCCTTGCTCTCTTCGAGATTTTTTTGAAGCTGCTGAAGCATCTCTTTCTGAGCCCGCAATTCCTTAACTTCTTTCTCTAACTTGGCAATTTTCGCCTTTAGCTTCTTGTTCTCTTCCTCAAGAGAAGCATCCTCTTTCACGTTTTCTGAACTTACCCACTTGGCGAGAAAAGGGAAACTTTCCCCCAATCTACCAAGGTCAATCCAACCGGTAGTTACCGCCGCAACTATACCTCCTGCCACGATTACCAAGAGACAGAGAAGAAACAGCTTCCAGGAAAAAGTTTTCGAATTGGTCATCTGGTTTCCTCCTGGTGCCTCCAAAAACAAAGGTTTCCGACTTCATCAAGGTATTTCTGCTCCTCCCGAAGATACTCCTGGTAATAATCCTTCCAGGCCCGTTTTTTCATCCGTTCGAGCATCTTTTTCTCCTTGAGCACCTGCTGGAAACTTTCCTCGGCTTTTGCTAGTCTTTCCTTGGCTTCGTCCACGAGCCTTTTTTGCTCCTCTTTTTCATTCCGCTTGCGCGCTTCGTAAAGCTCTCCCATAATCAGAAACTCCGGCTGGATCAGTCCGCGTCGCAGTTCCCTCTTTGTCTGCTGAAGTTGCTCGAGCCCCATTTGCACACTTTGTAAAATTCTGAGGCGTTCCTGATACTCGAGAAGCGCTTGGGCAAACCTCAGACGCTGAAGCCTTTCTTCTTGTTCCTTTAAATTGAGGAACCCCTGCAAGCGAAACCGAAAACGCCTCATTTAAGCAGCCTCCGCTGAAAATAGCTGAAAAAGCTGTTTTTCCGTTTCTTCGAAGCTATAACTTTCTTCAATGCCCTGGCGTAGAAACTGGTTACACTTGTCGATCATTTTGATGGCATAATCAATTTTTGGGTTTGAGCCCATTTGGTAAGCACCTACTTCGATCAAATCCTTGGCTTCTCTATATGTCGCAAGGATACTCTTCAACTGGGCAGCTTTTTCCAAATGCTCCTTGGAAACGATATCAATCATCACCCTGCTCACAGAGTTGAGAACATCAATCGCCGGGTAATGATTCTGGGCAGCAAGCTCCCGCGAAAGCACAATGTGTCCATCCAAAGTGCCCCTAATAGCATCAGCAATCGGCTCATTGAAGTCATCCCCGTCTACGAGAACAGCATAAAGCCCCGTGATTGTCCCTTTGGCAGAGGTCCCGGCACGCTCCAGCAATTTGGGAAGCAAAGCAAAAACTGAGGGAGTGTAGCCCCGTGTTGCCGGCGGCTCTCCAATCGCCAGGCCCACTTCCCGCTGAGCCATCGCAAATCTCGTAACAGAATCCATAATCAGAAGCACATCCTGCCCCTGGTCACGGAAGTATTCGGCGATTGCTGTTGCCAGAAAAGCCCCTTTCAGCCTGACCAGTGCCGGCTGGTCAGAGGTGGCAGCAATCACCACAGAGCGAGACAAGCCTTCAGAACCGAGCACCTTTTCCACAAATTCTCTAACCTCACGACCCCGCTCCCCGATAAGGGCGATGACGCTGACATCTGCCTTGGCGTATTTCGCCGCCATCCCCAAAAGAATGCTTTTCCCGACACCACTGCCAGCGAATATCCCCAACCTCTGACCCTTCCCACACGTAAGGAGGCCGTCAATCGCCTTGATTCCTAAAGGTAAAACTTCCCGAATCCGCTGTCTTTCCAGTGGGTTGCACCCTTCAGAAAGAACTGGATACCACTCATCAAAAGATACCGGGCCTTTTCCGTCGATTGGTCTTCCCAGGCCGTCCAGCACCCTTCCAAGCAACCCTGCGCCGACACCAACCCTGAAGGGTTCCCCAGTGCCCACAACTTCACAACCCGGCCCAATCCCGTTCATTTCTCCAAGAGGCATAAGCAGGCTCCGCTCTCCTCGGAACCCAACGATTTCAGCCATAATCCTACCTGTCGGTGTTTTAATGTAGCAGATTTCCCCAATGAATCCGGTCAAGCCTTCAGCCTCGATGGTAAGCCCAACAACTTGGACAATTCTACCCCGATACCTAAGCAGGTTAAGTTTCTCAAGCTTCTTGATGTATTTCCCTAGCTCAACCATTTTGTTCCACCTCTAAAAGCTCAGAAGCAACTGCCTCAAGCTGCCCTTCAACAGTGGCATCAACCATTCCGTAGTCTGTCTCCATCAGACACCCCTTGCTAGCCAATGCCGCATCAGCTTCTAATTTTATCTTTTTTCCGTTCTTTTCCTCTTGGAGAAATTCAAGCAAATAGCTGTAATCCTCGGGCCGGACTTTAAGGGTCACCTCACTACTATCACCAGCACGTTCAAGAGCCATTCTGACGATTCCTTTAATCTTTTCAGGAGCGATGGAAAGCTCTGCGTTAATCACCTTTCTGGCTATACTGATGGCAAGCTGCACAACTTCGGGCTCGAGCTGAGCCATCCGGTGCCGGTACTCCTCTTCAAGAGCTTTTCTTTGAGTCTCAATTTCTTCCTGGAGCTTCTTGCGCTCTGCGGCAAGAGCCTTTTGAGCTTCCTGGTAACCGGTCCGGTAACCTTCCTTTTCTGCCTGGTCACGAATCTGCTCAACTTCTTTTCGAGCCTCAGCTAAAATCGTTTCAGCTTTTTTGCGGGCCTCAGCAATGATCTCTTCTGCCTTCACCCTGGCTTCGTCAAGAAGGTCTTCCACCATCTTTTCCGTTTCCGCAATAATTTCCTCAGCATCAGTCTCTCCGCAACCGAATTCTGCACTTTCACCATTCAGATAATTCTGAAGTCGCCCAGAACGCTCAATTAACCTGGGGAAGGTAAGAACAAGGTGTGTCGCCTTGATCACCTTAGACAATAATCTCTTCCCTCCCCCCACGAGAAATGATGATCTGCCCCTGTTCTTCGAGCTTCCTAATTACGGCAACAATCCTCTGCTGAGCGTCTTCAACATCCCGGAGCCTGACGGGCCCCATGTACTCAATATCTTCTCTGAGGATTTGAGCAGCTCGCTTGGACATGTTCTTCTCGATCTTCGCCCTCACTTCTTCTCCTGCTCCCTTTAGGGCAAGAGCGAGATCGTGGGAATCAACCTCCCGCAAAACCAACTGGACAGCCCGATCATCAAGGTAAACGATGTCCTCAAAGACAAACATCAGTTTCTTGATTTCTTCCGCAAGCTCGGGGTCCTGAACCTCAAGTGACTCAATAATTGTTTTCTCTGTAGCTCTGTCTACCCTGTTCAAAACTTCAACCAGGGACTTTACTCCTCCTGCACTGGTGTAGTCCTGGAGAACCACCGAGGATAATTTTCTCTCAAGAACTCTCTCCACTTCCTTAATAATCTCGGGAGAAGTGCGATCCATTAAAGCCACTCTGCGGGCAACGTCAACCTGAAGCTCTGGAGGAAGCGCAGAAAGCACTGCTGCTGCCTGCTCCGGGTCCAGATAGGCGATGATCAGGGCAATGGTTTGAGGGTGCTCGTTCTGAATGAAGTTCAGCAGTTGATTGGGGTCTGCCTTTCTGATGAAGTCGAACGGCCTCACCTGCAGAGTTGCTGTAAGCCGAGCAATTATCTCTGCTGACTTCTGGGGTCCAAAGGCTTTTTCCAAAAGCTCCTTCGCGTACTCGATGCCTCCCTGAGTGATATACTCATGAGCAACACACATCTGGTAAAACTCCTGGCAAACTTCGTCTCTCTCCTCAGGAGGTATTTTCCTGATGTTGGCGATCTCGAGGGTGAGTTGTTCTACTTCATCCTCATTCATGTGTTTCAAAACCTGTGCTGAAAGTTCCGGCCCTAATGAAATTAAGAGTATTGCCGCTTTCTGTTTACCAGTTAGCTTCCGAGCCATAGCTTTCACCTCGGTTTTTCAGCAAGCCAAATCTTGATGAGCTGAGCAACCTCCTTGGGACTCTTTTTCACCAAGTTTTGAATCTTCTGAAGGACACGCATTCTTTCCCGTTCTTCTTCTGAAAGCTCCTCTTCAGGAAGAGTTGGCTCTTCAACTACAGTAGGGCGAGGCACAAACCCTTTCTCTTCGCGCCTCTTCAAACTCCGGAAAACCAAAAACAAGAACAAGGAAAAACCCACCGTTCCAGCAACCGCAAGTCCGTAGGTTAACATTTGCTGACGTTTTCTCTCTGCCTCCATCTCCGCTTCCATCTTTTGGGCCCAGGCAGTATTAAAAGGCATACCTGTGACTGTGACAGTATCGCCGCGCTCTGGATTAATTCCTGCAGCAGATGCCACGAGTTCTTCGATTTCCCGCTGTTTCTGACTGTCAAGTTCCCCGTCAATGACCACTGAGAGCGACAATTGCTTTACTTGCCCCGGCGCCACCACGCGGTATTCCTCTTCTTTGTCTACCTCGTAGTTGGTGATCTTTTCAGTTTTTTGGTACTGGCCAAGCTCCTGCCCTGCAGTCGCCTCCCCGTAAAGGGGGATGTTGCTTCCAACTCCGGGCTCTCCTTCAGCAGTCAGGTTTCTCGAACTCGAGGACTCCTCATTGATCTGCTGACTCCTGATGGTCTTGTCTCCATAATCCTCTTTCCGGATTTCCACTTGATCAAAATCGAGGAGGACGCTCGCCCTAACGACGGCTTTCCCGGGGCCAACAACTCGCTCCAGCATTGACTGAATGGATTCTTCCAGTTTTCTTTCGTAGTCCTGCTGGACCTTGATTTGACTGGCAGTAAGACGCGGTGCACTGCTTTCCTTTGCCTCGGCGATCCCTTCAGAAAGGATGTTTCCGTGAACATCGACAACAGTCACATTTTCGGGTTTCAAGCCTTCAACCCCACTGGCGACAAGCCGCATCAGCCCTAAAACCTGGCGCTCATCCAGCTTCCGCCCCGGCTTCAGCTTCACCAAGACTGAGGCCGTAGCCTCTCTCTCCTTTTCCAAGAAAAGCGACGGCTCCGGAACTACGATATGTACGCGCACATCGTCTACTGCTTCCAGCTTTCTAATCGTCCGCTCAAGTTCCCCCTGGAGAGCAATCAGATAACGGATCCTCCGCTGACTCTCAGTTTCCCCAAATCCGGACTTACTAAAAAACTCAAACCCGACGCTTCCCCCACTAGGAAGCCCTTCATTAGCCAAGTCGAGCCGGAGTTGGTATTTAAACGATGACGGAACAAGAATCGTGCTGCCCTCATCAGCCAGTTTGTAGGGGATCTTTTTTTCCTTCAAGTAGTCAGTAATGGCGGCTGCATCCTGAGGCTCAAGGTTGGTGTAAAGGGGGACGAAATCTGGCTTTGTGGCGAAACTGATCAGTAAAACAGCAACTGCCAGAGTCAGGCTGACACCTGCAACAAAGAGTATCTTCTGATTTCGAGACAATTTATTCCAGAAAGCCAGGGCTTTCTCTTTCTGGTTCAACCAAATTTCCTTCATCGCACTAACCGCCGAAATTTTTAAATGGTCATCCTCATAATCTCGTGATAGGCATCAACCAACTTATTCTGAAACTGGGTAAGCAACTGAAGAGCGAGGGTAGCCTTCTCGATGGCAATAACTACTTCATGAATACTTTCCGCGTTTCCAATAGCAACTTCCAGTGACTTCCGCTCTGCCTCCTTTTGGAGGGCATCAACTTCCTGCCAGAACTTCCAGAAGATATCACCAAAAGAAGCGTCTTCCCTTTTGTTGTCTTCTACTTCAAACTTGCTCAGTTGAAGAAGTGGTAACTCAGTAACACCCAAGTCGAGGGGACGAAGCATCTCCTAACCCCACCTTCGCAAAGTCTTTTTCTAACGGCGACCGATCTCCAGAGCCCTCATGCTCATCTCCTTGATCGCGCTGAGCACAGTTGCATTCGCCTCATACGCTCTGCTGGCGCTTACCAGGTCAACCATTTCCTCGACAATGTTGATGTTGGGCATCCTTACATAGCCTCGCACATCAGCATCAGGATGATCAGGATCGTAAACAAGGCGAAAGGGGTGGGGGTCTTCCACAATCTCCTTCACCCTCACGCCCTGAAGCTTTTCCTCCAGCAACGAGGAAAAAGGGGAACCCTTTGCCTCAAAAATCACGGTTCGCCTTCGATAAGGAAGCGGCCGACCCTCGGGGTCAAAACGGCCCGACCTCGTTGTTTCCACATTGGCAATATTACTGGCGATCACATCGAGACGCAGGCGCTGGGCAGTGAGCCCGCTCCCACAGATCTCAATCCCGGTAAAAAGAGACATTACTCACTCAGCGCCTCCCTTCGGTAACAGCAATCCTCAGCATCTCTAAGTGATCCGTCACCAATCTAGTCAGCAAATTATAGTGTAGATAATTGGCCGTCTGTTTTGCCATTTCCGCATCAATATCCACATTGTTGCCATCGTTACGGTAACTCGAGCCCAAAACCTGGTAAACTTGGGGTTGCACATCCTCCAAACTGGCGGCTTTGCTCAGATGGGTGGGGTGGGTTCTGGTCAAAGGAAGTTTCCCCACTTCGGCGAGAGCCTTTTGAAGCTGCTTTTCAAAAGAAACCTCCCAGCGCTTATAACCAGGTGTATCCACATTAGCAATGTTGTTGGCGATCACCTGCTGCCTGATCCAGCTTGCGTCAAGTGCTTTATGGAGAACTTGGAGCAAAGGCTCCCCTAACTGGTTTAGCATTTCAGCCCCTCCTCGAAAGATGAAACATCCCTACTTTGGTTTAGTAAATACTAGATAATCTTCCAAAACCCTTCTCCAGGCGACAAAAAATGAAGCAATAGTAGTTTTTCATCTTTTAATCTACCACTGCTTCGCGAAATTTGTAAAGTTACCAAACAAATTGTGGGCTAAAGTTCTAATTTCTTAGGACTTAGGTCTTATAAGCTTCCTTTTCCAGTTCATCGAGGAAGTTGGGATCAAGTATCGTGATCCTAGTTCCTTTCATCCCGTGTGACCTTACAGCAATCACCCCCGCCCCTTCCAGCTTGCGGAGGGCATTAACGATCAGGGAACGACCGAGCCCGGTTTCTTCCGCAACCCTGGTGATCACCAGCAACCCTTCAGGCCCGTCAATCGCCCGAAAGATGCACTTCACGGCTCTCAGCTCTCGGGGAGTCAAAGTTTTCAGGGCAATCTGGTAAGCCGCCGACTTTTCAGCTTCCTTTTCCGCCCGCTTAGACTTCATACCCAAGATTTTGTTTCCCAAGACCAGTGCAGCAAATTCTGCAAGAACCACTTCTTCAGCACCAAGACCAACATCCCCTTTGAGGAAAATCAAAGTTGCCAAGCGTTCACCTTCACCAAAGACGGGAACAATCGTTACCTTCCTTGAGCCCAGCGGACACTGTTTTAGGAAGTGGAAGATACATTTGTCAGTTGCTTTTTCGATGTTGACTTGCGTCTCTGTGATCCGAAGCAGTTCCTGATTATAGGACTCGGGGAAACATTCGCTTCGCTTGATCACCTCATCCATTCCACAGTCAAAACCATCAGGAAAGGCATACCCTAAGATCTTGCCCCTTCTTCCCACAATGTAGGTGTGGGCAGCGATCGCATCACAATAGGCTTCGGCTAGTTCCCTGAAATCTAAGGGCTCCTCTGCAGGATTCTGGACAGCAGCCTTCAAGATCCCTATTTTTTTCAAGAGATCGCTCATCGAAACTCTTTCCCCTTACCCTCTAGGATTTTTTTAGTCTAACACCGAGTCAGGCTTCTCCAGCAAGATCCACGGGAAAATCAACGAACTTTAGAGGATATACCTGCTCATGTCCTCGCTCTTGACGATCTCAGCCAGGCGTTCAGAAACATACTTTCCATCAATGACCACTTTCTTCGGCTCAAGCTCCGGAGCCAAATAAGAAATATCCTCAAGAACCTTCTCGAGAACAGTGTGCAAGCGGCGGGCCCCAATGTTTTCGGTGCGGATGTTGACCTGATAGGCGACATCGGCAATCTCCTCAAGGGCATCTCTGGTGAATTCGACCTCCAGTCCTTCAGTCCGCAGAAGTTCCGTATACTGGCGGATCAAAGAATTATCAGGCTCTGTAAGAATCCGCAGAAAATCCTCTTTGGTCAAAGGTTCTAGTTCCACCCGAATGGGGAAACGTCCCTGAAGCTCAGGAATTAGGTCAGAAGGCTTTGAGTAGTGAAATGCTCCAGCAGCAATAAAGAGGATGTGGTCAGTTTTCACAGGACCATATTTAGTCATTACAGTTGACCCTTCAACAATCGGCAGAATGTCCCTTTGAACCCCACCACGAGAGACATCAGGACCATAGGTGGCTTCCCTACTGGCAATCTTGTCGATCTCATCGAGGAAAATAATCCCGGACTGCTCTGCCCGCTCGATACCCAGGGAAATCACTTCATCCATATCGATCAACTTTTGCGCCTCTTCCTGAGTCAGGATTCTTCGGGCCTCCTTCACAGGAAGGCGACGCTTTTTCTTTCTTCTGGGCAGCAGATTCCCCAGCATGTCCTGGATATTGATCCCCATCTCCTCCATCCCACTAGCCGTGAAAATCTCTAGCATGTGGGGGGTTCTTTCTTCGACTTCGATTTCTACCATTTCCTCTTCGAGTTCTCCAGCCCGCAACTTTTTGGCTAGAATCTTGCGCTTTTCCGCCCTCGAAAGAATCTTCTCCTCCTCTTCCTGTCTTTCTGCCTCCACCTGCTGGCTGCCCTGGAACTCGGTAATTAAAAATTCCAGAGGATTCCTGGTGGCCTTTCTGCGTCGCGAAGGGGGCACGAGAAGGTCGAGAATTCGTTCTTCCGCCAATTCTGCAGCTTTTTCTTCGACTTCCTTCATCTTTTCCTGCTTTACCATCCTGATAGCTACTTCCACAAGATCCCTGACCATTGACTCAACGTCACGACCCACATAACCAACCTCAGTAAATTTGGTAGCCTCCACCTTGATAAAGGGAGCATTAACTAGTTTTGCCAGACGCCTGGCGATTTCCGTCTTGCCCACCCCTGTTGGTCCGATAAGGATAATATTCTTGGGCATGACCTCATCTCTCAACTCAGGAGGCAGCTTGCGTCTGCGGTATCTGTTACGCAGGGCAATTGCTACAGCCTTTTTGGCTTTTTCCTGACCGACTATGTACCTGTCAAGCTCGGCAACGATCTGACGTGGTGTTAACTCTTCCACTTTCTCTCTCCCCTTATCAAAGTGTCTCTACAGTAATAAATTTGTTGGTATAAACACAGATCGAAGCAGCTATTTCCAGAGATATTTGAACAATCTCTGAAGCCCCGAGACTGGTATAGTTGGCAAGTGCCCTTGCCGCCGCAAGGGCATAAGGTCCCCCTGAACCTACTGCAGCAATTCCATCATCAGGCTCGATAACTTCCCCGTTTCCCGAGATAATCAAAAGGTGTTCTCTATCTGCAACAACCAACAGTGCCTCCAAACGACGCAGATACCTGTCAGTCCTCCAGTCCCGCGCCAGTTCCACAGCAGCACGGAGAATGCTGCCCCGAAAAGCTTCTAATTTCTGTTCAAATTTGTCGAAAAGTGTGAGAGAATCAGCAACTGAACCGGCAAAACCAGCAAGAACCTGATTATTGTAAATCCTCCGCACTTTGCAGGCATGTTCTTTGAGAATCGTACTGTCACCAAGAGTTACCTGCCCATCACCACCAAGAGCTACTTGATCTCCCCTTTTGACCCCGACAATCGTAGTCCCTCTTAACAACATCTTCCTCTCCTCTTCTATTTTATTTTAGCTCTTGGATGAGCCTTTTCATATACTGCCCTGATTCTTTCCCTGGTAACGTGGGTGTAGATCTGGGTGCTTGACATCCGCTGATGGCCCAGCAGTTCCTGAACAGAGCGGAGATCAGCTCCTCTGTCCAGGAGGTGAGTGGCAAAAGTGTGACGCAGGACATGGGGGGTTAATCGGCGCGTCTCGTCAACCTGGACCAAATACCTTTTGACAATACCGTAAATCCCGCGGACACTCAGCCGCTGACCACGCTTGCTAACGAAAAAAGGTTCATCTGGCCCAGGGTCAACTTTTCCTGTGAACTGGGGACGGACTTTCATCAAATAGGCTTTAAGAGCCTCCTCGGCAAAGGAACCGATAGGAACCATTCTTTCCTTTTTTCCTTTTCCTTTCACCAGGAGAAGTTTGTTTCGAAAATCAAAATCTCCCACATTAATCCTGGCCACCTCACTGACCCGCAAACCCGAACCGTAGAGCAACTCCAAAATGGCACGATCCCTGATTCCCAAGAGGTCATTCTGTTGAGGAATAGATAAAAGTGCTTCCACTTCGTGCAGGTAGAGAAACTGGGGTAATTTTTTGATCCCTCTAGGTGCATGAATTAAAGCGAGAGGATTTGTCGATACCACCTGGTTTTGCAAAAGATACCTGAAAAATGAGCGCAAGCAAGCAATCCGCCGAGCGATCGTGCTCGGAGCATAACCCCTTTGATAAAGAAAGCCGAGATATTCTTTGATTATCTTTGAATCCACTTCTTTGGGGGAGTTCACCGAAGTTAACTTTAAGAATTCGAAAAAATGGTCGAGATCTGCTAGATAATTGGTAATCGTGTGTTCACTCAAATTTTTCTGATCCCGCAGATAAACCCTAAATTTCTCCCGTAGTTGAGCAAACATTAAAAAAGCCCTCCCCCTGAATCCTAACACACATCTTTTTTCAGCACAAGCTTATTGCTCGAGGGTTTCGAGAAACTTCGCCCAGGCTTCAAGGGCGCGTTCGACGACAGCCCTCACTCTTAGCCGCTTAGGAAGCCGCTTTTGCAAGGGTGGGAAAAGCCCAAAATTTACGTTCATCGGTTGAAAGTCAAGGGTCGAGGATGTCGACACATACCAGCAGAGAGCACCATGAGCTGTCTCCGGAGGTGGAACCAAAACCGGCTTACCCTGGGCAAGACGGGCGCTGTTGATCCCGGCAATAAAACCGGTTGCCGCAGATTCGACATAACCCTCAACACCAGTAATCTGGCCAGCAAAGAAGATCTCTGGAAACTTCTTCATTTGGAGAGTCGGCTGGAGAACACGAGGACCATTGATGAAAGTATTTCTGTGCATCACCCCATAACGGACGAACTCAGCATTCTCAAGTCCGGGGATGAGGCGGAAAACACGCTTTTGTTCTCCCCATTTGAGTTGGGTTTGAAAACCAACCATATTGTAGAGGGTTCCTTCTTGGTTATCCTGCCGTAATTGGACAACAGCAAAGGGCTCTTTCCCGGTTCGGGGATCAATAAGTCCTACGGGTTTGAGGGGACCAAAGCGGAGAGTGTCGGGACCCCTCCGAGCAATTACTTCAATGGGAAGACATCCTTCAAAAAAGCGACCATCTTCGAAAGCTTTGGGTTCGTGAACCTCAGCTTCCACAAGTTCTCTCCAAAAACGGTAGTATTCTTCCTCATTCATCGGGGCATTCAGGTAAGCGGCTTCACCTTTGCCGTAGCGAGATGCCTTGAATAGCTTGTCCATATTAAGGGACTCACTGGTCACTATCGGAGCAGCAGCATCATAAAAATAAAGGTAATCCTCCCCTGTCAACAGAGCAAGAGACTTGCTGAAGTCCTCCGAGGTGAGAGGACCTGTGGCAATTACCAGGGGACGTGCTTCTGGAATTTCTTTAACCTCTTTCCTGACCAACTTGATCCTGGGGTTGTTGGTAATCGCCTCCGTAACTTCTTGAGCGAACCTTTCTCTGTCAACAGCGAGAGCACCTCCTGCAGGGACTTCTGTTTTCTCAGCACAGCGGATGATCAGAGAACCGGCCCTCCTCATTTCTTCTTTTAAGAGACCAACTGCATTTTCAAGGGAACGGGCACGCAGAGAATTGCTACAAACAAGCTCAGCCAAGAGTCCTGTACGATGCACAGGGGTCTGCTGGCAAGGTCGCATTTCCCAAAGGACCACCTGGACGCCAAGTCGGCTTGCCTGCCACGCCGCTTCACAACCGGCCAAGCCTCCTCCGATTATCGTCACTTCCGCCATCATTTCACCTCAACCACTTCTGGGGATAATTCGGACTCATTAATACAGGCACCACATTCCGGGCAAACAATTTTTCTTTTCTTCCCCCGCCCCCGGTAAACTAAAAAATGACCGCACTGGGAACAGGTTTTACCTACAGGTTCATCCCAAGAAACAAAATCACAATCAGGGTAATTGATACATCCGTAAAACTTTTTTCCTTTCTTAGTCTTGCGGACGACGACCTGGGCACCACACTTGGGACAAGGAACTCCAGTCTTTTCCAGGTACTGCTCTGTATAGCGGCACTCCGGAAATCCAGGACAGGCCAAAAACTTGCCGTACCGCCCTTTCTTGATCACCAGTTGACGCCCACACTTGGGGCAGTGTTTCTCGCTTTTTTCCTCCTCCACCTCGATCTTGGTGATCTCGCTCTCAGCATGTTCGAGTTCCTTTTTGAAAGGGACATAAAAATCACTTACAACCTGGCGCCACGAAAGGACTCCTTCTTCCACTTGGTCGAGCTTCTCCTCCATGCTGGCGGTGAACTCCACATCGATGATCTTGGGGAAGTATTGCTTCAATAAATCTACGACGACAAACCCGAGTTCAGTCGGATAGAAGTACTTATCCTCTTTGACCACATAACCTCGTGCCTGGATGGTCTCGATGATCGGGGCATAAGTGCTCGGCCTACCAATGCCTTTTTCTTCGAGCAGCTTCACCAAACTCGCTTCGGTAAACCTGGGAGGTGGTTGGGTAAAATGTTGCTTCGGAACCAGTTCCTGGAGCTCCAGAACCTCACCTTCAGAAAGAGGTGGAAGAATTACTTCTTTTTCTTCAACCTCACCAGCTAATTGAAGAAAACCGGGGAAACTAATTACAGAACCACTTGCTCGAAACACACAGGAAGCCGCAGTCACATCAACTGTGGTGACCTCCAAGAGAGCAGGACTCATTTGACTGGCAAGGTATCTTTCCCAGATCAACTTATAGAGCTTAAATTGGTCCTCAGTAAGAAATTTTCGAACATCCTGGGGTCGCCTCCAAACAGATGTTGGTCTGATGGCTTCGTGAGCATCCTGAGCCTTTCCTTTGCTGTGATACTGTGGTGGTTTCGCGGGGAGATACTCAGTACCAAAGTTTTCTTTGATAAAATCCCGAGCCTCCATTTGGGCAACTTCAGCAACCCTTGTGGAATCAGTCCGCATATAGGTAATCAAACCAACGGAACCCGCTTCCCCAAGGTCAAGCCCTTCATAAAGCTGTTGAGCTACCGCCATCGTCTTCTGCACAGAAAAATTGAGCTTTTCGCTCGCTTCCTGTTGCAGAGTGCTCGTGGTAAAAGGGGGTAAGGGATTGCGCTTCTTTTTCTTTTTGGTGACCTTGCTGACAGTGAAAAAGGCGTCTTTCAGTTCCTGGAGAACTTGCCTCACGTCTTCTTCCCGTTTCAGGTCTGCCTTTTTCCCAGCACGCTGCAACAGCTTGGCTTCAAAAACCGATTCTCCACTTTTCAAAACAGCAGTTAGCGTCCAGTATTCCTCAGGTTGAAACCTCTTGATTTCCTCTTCTCGCTCACAAATAAGCCGGACCGCTACTGACTGCACTCGGCCTGCGCTCAAACCACTCCTAATCTTCCTCCACAGTAGAGGACTCAAGCTGTAACCAACCAAGCGGTCAAGAACCCGCCTTGCCTGCTGGGCATAAACCCTATTCATGTTCACGGGGTGTGGTTGTTTTACAGCTTCTTCAAGCGCCTTCTTTGTGACCTCGTGGAATTCGATCCTGCACTTGGAATCTGAAGGCAAGTTGAGAAGGTTTTGGAGGTGCCACGCAATTGCTTCACCCTCCCGATCAGGGTCAGGCCCAAGCAAAACTTTTTCCGCTTGGCGTGCTGTTTCCCGCAGTTCCTTGATCACTTCCCCTTTGCCGCGAATGGTAACGTATTTAGGTGTGAACCCGTTTTCTACATCTACCCCCAACTGACTTTTAGGAAGATCGCGCACATGCCCTAGTGAAGCCTTTACAATGTAGCGTCGACCCAAAAGCCTGCTGATTGCTCTAGCCTTAGCCGGGGATTCCACAATTACGAGCACCTTTTTCAGCATCTCTGAACCTCCATAAGCTTGATTTTCAGAGAATAACTCTTGTTCGAATATAATAACCCCCAGGGAGTTGTCTGACAACTCCTTTTAACTCCAAAGTGGTGAGAATCCCACTTACTCTAGCTACGGAAAATCCGAGCACAGAAGCAACCTCATCAAGGTGCACAGGGTCAAGAGTGATCTGTTGAAAAACGAGTTTCTCCTCTTCGGAAAGTTCAGGCCCACTTTCCCGCTGCTTTTGCTGTTCCTGCTTCTCTGAACAACTTAAATAAGGGAACTCTTCCAGGATGTCTTCTACCCTTTCCACGAGCTTGGCACCTTGTTTGATTAAGGCATGGGTTCCTCTGCTTCTGGTGCTGGTAACCGGGCCAGGAACAGCAAAAACTTCCCTCCCTTGCTCAAGGGCAAAAGCCGCCGTAATCAAAGCACCACTTTTTTCCTCTGCTTCAACAACAAGAGTCCCCAGGGTACACCCACTGATAATGCGGTTGCGGATTGGGAAATTCTTAGCCTCGGGTTTCGTCCCCAAGGGAAACTCTGTCAGCAGACACCCTTCCTGCGCAATCTTTTCTTTTAGCTTATAGTTTTCACGAGGATAACAAATATCTATTCCACATCCTAAAACTGCTATTGTATAACCACTTTCCTGAAGTGCGCCTTCGTGTGCTGCAGTATCAATTCCACGAGCCATTCCGCTGACTATGCCCCAGCCCAATCGGGTGAGCTCCCTTGAGAGGCACTTGGCAACCTCAATGCCGTAAGGAGTCGCCCGACGGGCACCAACAACAGCCAGGAGCGGTTTTTCAGGTATTGGGAAGTTACCCGAAACATACAGAATTAGTGGAGGATGGGCAATCTCCCCTAGATAATGCGGGTAGTCAGGGTGGCCGTAAAAAATTACCCGTATATTCTTCTTTTGCAGTTCCTCGGCAATCTTTTCAGGTTCCAGCAGATCCCGGTAATAAATGATCTTATTGACAACCTCGGGTGAAAGCTGAGTGACCCCTCGAAGCTCAGCTTCCTTCGCTTTCCAGACAGCCTCCCCTGAGGGAAAACTGTTGTGGAGATGGTTCAGGGTTCGCAACCCAACACCAGGAATGGTCTGCAAAGCAACCCAGTAAAAACAGTCATCCATTAAAAACGCTCCTCATTTAAATATTTTAAAGGTCTCTTCCTAAGTATACTTATTAAAAGCAGAAACGTAAACATTTGGAGAACAGATAAAACTTTACCCCAGGCAAGAGCAGGAAAAAGTTATCTTGCAGCGAACCATGAAAATAAACAGAGAATTTGCATGGGGGAATATCCGGTGCTGGCCATTGTCCACAGTTGCTGCTATATGGGGATGGAAACACATTTCGTGCGGGTAGAAGTCGATGTTTCCCCAGGGTTGCCGTGTTTTAATATCGTCGGCCTTCCCAACCCTGCAGTAAGAGAATCAACTGAACGGGTTCGCAGTGCGATCAAGAATTCTGGCTTCGATTTTCCCTTAAGAAGAATTACTGTCAACCTGGCACCAGCAGATATCCGAAAAGAAGGAGCACTCTTTGATCTTCCTATTGCCATTGGCATCCTGATAGCAACAAAGCAACTTACGTCCGAAAAACTGGAGCATGTAGTAACTGTCGGTGAGTTGTCTCTCGATGGTTCAATATGTCCGGTGCCCGGTATTCTCCTGATGGCAGCAAACATAGCCAAATCAAACAGTGAAAAAGTTTTTGTGGTGCCTAAAGACAATTTAGAAGAGGCTTCCTTAATCAGCGGGATCAAGGTTTTCGGCGGACATCATCTCCAAGAAGTCATTGGATATTTGCAAGGCAAAGGCGATCTCCAGCACCAAACCGGAAACCTAGAAAAACTTCGAAAAAAGCTCTTTGATAATGACGAGGTAGATGTTGGCCTTGACTTTTCTGACATCAAAGGTCAAAAACAGGCCAAAAGGGCTTTAGAAATTGCGGCAGCAGGCGGGCACAACATCCTTCTGGTAGGACCACCTGGAACTGGGAAAACCATGCTGGCAAAAAGGCTGCCTTCAATCCTACCACCACTGACCTGGGATGAGTGCCTGGAAGTCAGCAAAATCTATAGTCTCGCAGGGCTGCTCCCCAAAAACAACCCAATAATCTTCTCTCGACCTTTCCGCAGTCCTCACCATACAGCATCTCCAGGAAGTATTATCGGAGGAGGCAAAAACCCTCGACCCGGCGAAATCAGCTTGGCAACACATGGAGTTCTTTTTCTTGATGAACTCCCTGAGTTCCACAGAGATGTCCTGGAAGCCTTACGTCAGCCCTTAGAAGAAAAAATAGTCACCATCACGAGGACTTCGGGATCGTTCTCCTACCCAGCAAATTTCATCCTGGTGGGAGCAATGAACCCGTGCCC
>LDZS01000022.1_pt1 | contig 17775 bp, 18 predicted proteins | sample 615471 | NCBI WGS metagenome assembly LDZS01 (sample SAMN03408295, study PRJNA278302) | terrestrial metagenome | isolation source: oil reservoir sample K3 | place: USA: Alaska, North Slope, Kuparuk formation | collected 2013
CTTAACCATTATCTGTGGAGTTGTTTTACTTTTGAGACGTTTTTTGGTTAAGGATGTTAAGTATCTAAGCACCCCAGTAGATTATGCTCTTTTAGCTTTGGTGATCTTAGTTTTTTTAACCGGGTTTTTAGCAAGATATCAGTTGGTTTTTACCTATCAGGTTATAGCAGGTTTACATATCTTATCAGGAGAAATGATGTTAGTTCTTATTCCTTTTACTAAGCTTTCGCATATTTTTTATTTTTGGTTGATTAGAGCCTATACTGCCTCAGAGTTTGGTGCGGTTAGGCGGTCAAAGGACTATTGAGGAAAAACATGGAAGGGTTTGTAAGAAAACCGGTTTCTGATATAGGGATAGACAAAACGATAGAACGATTAGACCAACAAAAGATTAAAAGGGCTATCGAGAGGGTTTTAAACGAAGAGGTTACGGTAAGATTTAAGATCTTTTTAGAAACTTGTATGCGCTGTGGTATGTGTTCTGCGTCTTGTCATCATTATCTTTCTCATGACAGAGACCCAAGTTATGCGCCGGCCTCAAAAGTAAAGCTCACCTTAGGAGACTTGGTTGCTAAAAAAGGCAAAATAGAAAAAGCCGATTTAAAGCGATATGCAAGGATTGCTTTTACCGAATGTAATCTTTGTCGCCGGTGTACTCAGTTTTGTCCCTTCGGTATTGATATTGCCTATTTGATCTCTTTGGTGAGAAGACTTTGTGGAGTTTTAGGGGTAGCTCCTCAGTTTATTCAGGACCAGGTCTACAGTCATATGTCTTCTTACAACATGCTCTGGTTTAAACAGGATGAGTGGATAGACACGATACAATGGATAGAAGACGAGCTAAGGTATGAGATAAAAAATGCAAGGATCCCTCTTGGGAAAAAAGATGCAGACATTTTGTTACTTATTCATGGTCTTGAAGCTAAATACATGACTCCTTTGCTTTCTAACATGCTTAAGATCATGCTTGTTTCAGGGGTTGATTTTACTTTACCTGACACAGACGGTTGGGATTATACCAATAAGTCTCTCTATATGCATGATTTTGAGACGATGACGTTGGTAACCAAAAGGCATTATGAAATAGCCTCTAAACTAAGGGTTAAAAGGATTTTGATTACAGAGTGCGGACATGCCTATAGAGCAGCGCTTTATGAATCAGCAAGACTTTTAGGCTGGAAAGAGGCCCCTATACCTTTTATCCATGCAGTAGAGTTTTTCTATGAGATTTTAACCCAGGGAAAGATAAAGATCGCTCATAAGGTTAAAGAAAAGGCTACCTTACAAGATCCTTGCAACATAGTGAGATACAGAGGGTTAGGACAAAAACTCAGATTTATAGTTAGGGAACTTTGTGAAGATTTTGTGGAAATGACCCCTAATCAAGAATACAATTATTGTTGTAGTTCAGGAGGAGGGATGGTTGATGCAGGGCCTCCCTGGAAGGGGGCAAGGATAGAAGGAGGAAAAGTCAAGATAGAACAGATAAAAGAAACAGGGGCATCTTTAGTGATAGCACCTTGTCATACCTGTCATAAGGGGATAGAAGATTTGATTGAGCACTATAAAGTAGAGGCCCATGTTAAATTTTTGGCAGACCTAATAGCAGAACATATGGAAATCCCTGAGAGGTTAAGACCTTAGGATGAAGAAAGAAACAGTCTTGTTGATTTTAGGGTTAGGTTTGACGGTTTTATTCTGGTGCTGTTTGAGTAATCCCTTGGCTTTAACTGAACCCTTTAGAAAAGTGGAAAAAACTTTAACTCCTACAGAGGTCCAGAAAAATCTTCTTCTTATTAAACATCCTGAGGTTTTTGGGAGGTTAGAGTATGCCCCTGTTTTGTTTAACCACCTAAAACATGTTAAGGCGTTAGAAAAAGAAGGTTGTGGGATTTGTCACCCGGTAGATAATAACAAGAATCTACGTTTTGTTTTTCCTAAGGAGTTTTTATCTGTTAAAGATCCAGAAAAGTTAAAAGACCTTTACCATCAAGCTTGCATTAAATGCCATCAACAGAAAAAGCTTGAGCAAAAACCTTATGGTCCGGTAAGACTTTCTTGTGGGGATTGCCATGTAAATATTTATGCGTACAAAGATATAAACTATCCTAAGTTTGATTTTGATTTTGTTTACCATGAAACCCATGTCAAAGAGTTAGACCAAAAATGTGAGAAGTGCCATCATACCTATGATTTAGAAGAACCTGATAAAACAAAGGCACTAAAATATGTAAAGGGTAAAGAAGAATCTTGCTACTATTGCCATGATTTTACTAAGAAGAAAGGTCCTGAGTTAACCAAGATATTGAAGATAGCTCAAGAAAAAAGTTTAAACCTTTCTCAGGCCTTTCATGGGTTATGTTTGAACTGTCATGTAGAATTAAAAAAGGATGGGAAAAAGGGTGGTCCGATAATCTGCAGTGATTGCCATAAAGGAGAAAAAAGGAGTTTGGAAGATCTGTCTAAAGCTCCAAGGCCAGATAGAGGACAAAAAGAGTTTTATTTGATGGAATTCCCTAAAGCTTCTAAGATGAAAGCAGTAGTGTTTAATCACCGAATTCACCAGTTTACAGCCCAGAAATGTAGAGATTGTCATCATGAAAGACTTGAAGGGTGTCGGAATTGTCATACCTTAGAAGGTAGTCCTAAAGGGAATTTTGTAAATGCTGTCACAGCTTTTCATTCAGTATTTTCAGACAGAAGCTGCCAGGGATGTCATCAAAAGGAAATAAATGCAAGAAAAGAATGTTTAGCTTGTCATCATCTTGACAAAAAAGAAACCTCTCGCACAGAAGTTGCTTCTGAAACTACTTGTGTTAAATGCCATATAGGTAGAGCGAGGTCTGATATTAAAAATTTAAAACCCTATTCAGGAGAGATAAAATCTCAAATAGAAATAGAGGTTTTATCCAAGGAGTTTGAAAAGGCAACCATGCCTCATCAAAAGATAGTGAAAAGTTTGGTTGCTAAGACCTCAGGCAATAGACTTGCGGTATACTTCCATGATAAGGAAGAAACCCTGTGTAAAGGATGTCATCATAAAACGAACCCTGAAGGGAAAATAAAAGGACAAGAGGTTAAATGCAGTTCTTGCCATGGAATAAGTTTTGATGCTTTACACCCTGAAAGGCCAAGACTACAGGCAGCTTATCATGGACAGTGTATTAAATGCCATGAGTATTTAAAGATAGAAAAGGCTATGAGTTGTGATAGTTGCCATAAACCTAAAAAAGAGAGAGGTTTACCTAGTTTTTAGGGAGAAAAAATGTATATATGGGAAAAACTTTTTAGTTATCATGGTGCGGAATATGTAATTTCTGGAGCCGCGTTTTTTATGTTCATCCTGCTTTTTTTATGGTTTAAGTCTAAGAAAAAGTTTTAGGAAATAGGTATGAAGAGAAGGAATTTTTTGAAAGGTTTTTTGAGTTTGCCTGGGCTTTTGGGAATAGATACTGCCTCTAAATTTATCGAAGAAGAAAGAGCTTTTAAAACCATCCATACCCAGGCCAACGCTAAAAACTGGGAGATTTACCTAAAAAGAAAAGAGAGCAAGTACGAACCTAAAGAAGGAAGTTATGGCGTACTTTTTGATGCTACTAAATGTATAGGGTGTCGTAGATGTGAATGGGCCTGTAATGAATGGAATAAAAACCCTAATCAGCCGATAGAAAATTTTGAAAGGTCAAGATTTGAAATCAATTCAGTTTTTGAAAAAATTAGAAGACCTTCTGCCGGTGCTTTTACGGTAGTAAATCGGTTTGATGTTGACGGAAAAGTTATCTATGTAAAAAAACAATGTATGCACTGTTTAGACCCAGCCTGTGCTTCTTCGTGTTTTGTTGGGGCATTTACAAGGACAGAAGAAGGGGCGGTGATCTATAATCCTACGGTATGCGTAGGATGTAGGTATTGTATGGTTGCCTGTCCTTTTGACATTCCTGCCTATGAATACTATGACCCTTTAACCCCACAGGTTACTAAATGCACGATGTGCTTTGACAGGATGGTTGAAGGCAAAGTACCTGCCTGTGTGGCTGTTTGTTCGGCTGATGCCTTGAAGTTTGGGAAACGGGAGGAGTTATTAAAACTTGCTTATAAATTGATTGCAGACAACCCACATAGATACTATCCTAAGGTCTATGGGGAGGACGATTTTGGTGGGACAAGCTGGTTATATCTCTCTCCTGTTCCTTTTGAAAAGATAGGATTACCTACTGGACTTAAAAAAAGTCCGGCGGTTTATACCAGAAACTATCTTTTTGCGGTAAAGGTGTTAGAAATTTTAGCCTCCCCGGTGCTGGTCTACTTAGCTTATAAGGCTATGTCTAAGAAGGGTAAAGACGAGGAATAAAGATGGAAAAGTTTGATTTAAAGGGATTTAAACAAAAGTTGCTCTTAGCTCCAGATTTTAAGTCTTATGTTTTTGGGCTCTTTACTCCTTGGAATGTGATAGCAGGAATAATTTTGCTTTTTGGTTTTTACGCGATGGTTTATAGGCTTATTTTTGGCCTTGGTCCTGCGACCAACTTAAATAACGACTATCCTTGGGGGCTGTGGATAGCCTTTGACATTTTAGCAGGTATCGCCCTTGCAGCTCCTGGGTTAACCTTAGGAACTGTGGTATATCTTTTTAGACTGAAAGATTACAAGAGTTTTGCCAGACCTGCCATCCTTTCAAGCCTGTTAGGATATGTTTTTGCGGTTATAGCCCTTCTTTTTGACCTTGGAAGGTATTATCGGGTGTTTTATCCTATCGTTTGGTCCTGGGGTTTAGAATCGGTGCTGTTTTTAGTTGGTTGGCATTTCTTTCTGTATATCATCATCTGTGTGGTTGAGTGGTTCCCTTCCTTTTTTGAATGGTTAGGGCAAGAAAGGTTGAGAAACTTCTTTTCTTCCTTGGGGATTTGGGCTACGGCTTTTGGGGTGATCATAGCCGGTGGCCATCAGTCAGCCTTAGGAGCACTTTTTTTGATAGCTCCAACCAAGCTACATCCCCTCTGGTATTCTCCTTTGTTGCCTCTGTTTTTCCTTATTACAGCAGTATTAGGTGGAATGGCTGTGGTGGTGATAGAAAGTGCGATTACCCATAGATATTTTAAACATCAGCTAAAAAGGTTTGACCAAAAGGCATTTGATAAAAAGACCCTTGGTCTTGGAAAAGCTTTGGCTGTAGTTTTGACGTTATATCTTCTTCTTAGGGGATTGGACCTGTTCCATCAAGAAAAACTACACTATATAAATTTAAGTTCTACCTATGGAGTCCTTTTTGTGTTAGAACATTTGCTTTTTGGTGTAATTCCATTGATTTTACTTTTATGGGCCGTAAAGGAAGAAAAACCTTTTTGGGTTAGGATATTGTCTTTTTGGATAGCCCTGGGGATAATAGTTAATCGTCTGATCGTCTGTTTGATTGCCTATAACTGGTATATTCCTTGGTCTCAAAAATACTATCCCTCTTGGATGGAGGTTGCGCTTTCTCTTTCGATGGTTGTGTTAATCATCTTGTCTACCAGGTTTATGATAAGAAGACTTCCTATCCTTTCAGACTAATCGCTGTCCTTTTTGGGACAAACTTTAGTCCAAATAGGTTAATCGTTTAGGAGAAAGAGTCTTTATAGGCAAGTAAGTTTGTTTCTGTTTTTAGGCATAAATTTTGTTATTAAACTCCATAAAAACTTGGGGTAAAAAGCAGGCAGGGGAGGGCATATGAAAAAACAGGTGTTTTCTGTATGTGGGATGTGTTCTGCAAGGTGTCCTATAAGGGTTGAGGTAACAGATGGAAGGATTACCTGGATAGAGGGTAATCCCTATGCAGCTGGTATCGAGGGTTCAATGTGTGCCAGGGGCTCTGCTGGGTTGGTTCACGTATATGATTTTGAGCGTCCTCAAGGTCCTATGGTAAGGATAGGGGAGAGAGGGTCAGGAGAGTGGAAAAGGGTTTCTTGGGATGAAGCTTTGAACTATATTGCCAACAGACTTTCTGAGATAATTGGTAAATACGGACCTAAGTCAGTGGCTCTTTTAGACCGAGGAGGTGGTCTTTTTGGAGAAATGCAAAGGGTTTTTATCAAGGCGATAGGTTCTCCTAACTATTTTAACCATGATGACCTGTGTAGAAAAGACGCAGATTTAGCACTTCAAAGTTTAATCGGTATTCCGAGAAATCAAATAAGTTATGATTTTGCTAACGCCAGACATATAGTGTCCTTTGGTAGGGCCTTTTTTGATGCAGTGGTGGTTAAAGAGGCTAACAATGTGTTAAAAGCCTTAGAAAAGGGAGCTAAACTTACCTATTTTGACCCAAGGGTAAACGTAACTGCCACCAAGGCAACACGATACTTAAGAATCAGACCTGGGACAGACTATGCTGTAGTACTGGCTTTGATCCATCAAATTTTAAAAGAAGATTTATACGACAGGGATTTTGTAAATAAATACATGTTGGGTATTACAGATTTAGAAGAATTTATAAAACCTTATACTCCAAAGTGGGCTGAAGCAGAGTCTGGAGTTCCTGAGTACCAAATCATAAAATTGGCAAGAGAACTTTCTGAGGCTAAGCCAAGGGTGATAATCTATCCTTACTGGTTTGGTGCAAGGTATACAGATTCTTTCTATTATGCCAGGGCAGTCTGGATATTAAACTTTTTACTTGGGAATTTGGAACAAAAAGGAGGTTTGATTTTAGCTAAATCTCCTAAAGAGGTAGGGGCTCAACCGTTAAAAAGTCTCTTAGACCCCATTCCAGCCCCTCAAGATAAACGAATTGAGGCTGAATTAGGTAAGGGATTTTTGTATGATGGAGCTGGCCATATCTTACATCTATACAAAGCGATCAAAACTGAAGAACCCTATCCTATAAAAGCACTTTTTGTGTATAGATATGACCCCTTTGCAGGGATGCCGTTAGAAGATATTAAGGAAATCACCAGGAAACTTGAACTTTTAGTCCATATTCCTGTAGATTATGGTACTACCAGTTGGTTTGCCGATGTTATCCTTCCAGAATCAACCTATCTTGAAAGGGATGACATCATTGGTTTACAGAGAGGGGCTAAACCTGCTTTTATTTTAAGAAGGAAGGCCATCGACCCGGTTTACGATACCAAACCCAGGTGGTGGATTTTTACCCAGTTATGTAAAAAGCTTGGTTTGGAAAAATACGTCCCCTATGAAAGTATTGAGGACATCTGGAATTATCAATTAGAGGGTACAGGGATAAAAATCGAGGACTTTGAGGCTAAGGGTTTTGTTTCGCTTTGTAAGGAGCAGGTTCTTTATTCTCGGGATCAGCTAAAGTTTAAAACTCCTTCCGGAAAGATCGAAATTGTTTCTTCCAAGATGCAAGAAAGAGAGGTACCAATCTTTTATCCTTATAAAACTCCAGAGAAACCTAAGGTAGAAGAGGGAGAGTTTAGACTTATTTTTGGAAGAGCAGCCATGCATACCCATGTTAGGACCCAGAATAATCCGTTATTGAATGAAATCAAACCAGAAAACGAACTCTGGATAAACGACGAGGTAGCAGAAAGATTAGGGATAAAAGATGGGGATTGGGTAGAGGTTTCCTCAGGAGACTATACAGGAAAAATCAAGGCCAAAGTAACTCCTTTTATCCATCCTGAGGCAGTGTTTATGGTAAGAGGATATCAAAATGACATTCCCTGGCTAAGCAGGGTTTATGGTAAAGGGCTTAACGAGGGAAGATTGCTTAAAGGAGCTTTTGATAAATTTGCATTAGGAAGCCATACAGGTGTTCTTTTTGAAAACTTTGTAAAAGTCAAAAAAGCTTAAGAAGGAGGGGAGTTATGAGCCTTTATTATATATATCAGGACCACAACAGATGTATCGGTTGTTTTGCCTGTGAAGTTCACTGTAAAACCAACAAAGGGTTAGGCCCTGGGCCAAGGCTTTGCAGGATCATCCCAACCGAAATCAAAGCTATAAACGAACAGGTGGTTCAACGGTTTATCTTTATGCCCTGTTTTCATTGTGAAGACCCCTGGTGTGTAAAAGCCTGCCCCACAGGAGCTATGCAGAAAAGGGCTAAAGATGGAATAGTTTTTGTAGAACCAAATCTTTGTGTTGGTTGTAAAAACTGTATCACTGCCTGTCCCTGGGGTATTCCTCAGTTTAACCCAGAGACCGGGAAAGTAGTTAAGTGTGACTATTGTAAAGACAGGATTGACCAGGGACTTTTACCTGCTTGTGTGTCTAAATGTACTACCCATGCTTTAAAATGGGTTTCAACTCAAGAAGCTTCTACTATTAAAAGAGAAAAGTTTGTAAAGGAAGCCTATGCTAACCTCTATTAAGATGGAAAACCCTACGGTTGAAATAGCAGACGGGGTAAAGTTGGTAAAGGGGACTGATAGTGTCCTTCTCACCACCCTTGATAAACTCATAAACTGGGGCCGGGCAAATTCGCTTTGGCCCTTTACCTTTGGGCTTGCCTGTTGTGCTATAGAGATGATGGCAGCCGGTGCCAGTCACTATGATTTTGATAGGTTAGGGGTTCTTTTTAGAGCCTCTCCTCGTCAAGCAGATTTGATGATAGTAGCCGGAACGGTTACCTATAAAATGGCTCCGATTGTGAGAAGGCTTTATGATCAGATGCCAGAGCCTAAGTTCGTTATTGCGGTAGGTAGCTGTGCCTCAACCGGAGGAATTTTTCAAACCTATAGTGTTTTGCAAGGGGTAGACCAGATCCTTCCGGTAGATGTTTACATACCTGGTTGTCCACCAAGGCCAGAGGCTTTTTTCCAGGGGATTATAAAATTACAACAAAAAATTTTAGAAGGTTATAACAAATGAAAGGGTATGTTTTAGAACAGATAGAACCCTCAAAGTTTGTTTTACAGATGGGTCCTCACCATCCAGCTACCCATGGAGTGTTAAAGCTTTTTTTAGAACTTGAGGGGGAAAGGGTTGCCCGCTGTAGGCCTGAGGTAGGGTATCTTCATCGAGGTATAGAAAAGCTTGCTGAGACTAAAACCTATCCTCAAGTTGTACCTTTAACCGATAGGTTAGATTACATCGCAAGCATGATAAACAACGTAGGTTATTGTGTGGCTGTTGAGAGACTTTTAGGGATAGAGCCTCCTCCAAGAGCTAAGTTTCTCCGTACTATGGTCTGCGAATTGTCAAGGATTAGCAATCATTTACTTTGGTTAGCTACTCATGCCCTTGATATAGGTGCGATGACAGTCTTTCTTTATTGTTTTAGAGAAAGAGAACAGATCCTCTGGTTTTTAGAAGAAATTTGCGGAGCAAGGCTTACCTTTAGTTATCCAAGAATAGGAGGAGTAAGGATTGATGTAGAAGAAAAAACCTTAGAAAAAATAGACAGGTTTATCGATGGATTTTTTCAAAAAATAGATGAATACGAGGGTTTGCTTACAGAAAACAGGATTTGGATAGCCCGTACCAGAGGGGTTGGAGTTATAAATCCTGAAGATGCTATAGCTTATGGTCTTACAGGTCCCAGTCTTAGGGGTTCGGGAATAAACTATGATGTAAGAAAACATTTCCCTTATGACGCATACAGTGAGGTAGATTTTGAGGTCCCGGTAGGAAAACACGGAGATACCTATGATAGATATTTATGTCGTGTCCAAGAGATGAGGCAATCTGCTAAAATAGTTAAACAATGTATTCAGAAAATGCCAGAAGGAAGTATCCTGGCAGAAAACGCTATAGAGTTAGACCTTCCCCCTTCTGGTAAAAAAAAGCTTCATCCAGAAGGTTGGTCTACCGGTGCTTTTATTTCTTTTTTAAAAGAGAAGGAACCTCTTTTACCTGAAGGGGAAATCTATTCAGCAGTAGAAGGGGCAAAAGGAGAACTTGGGTTTTTTATCATAAGTGATGGGTCAGGGAGACCTTACCGGGTAAGGATTAGGGTGCCCTCTTTTATACATATTTCAGCCATTCCTAAGCTTGCAGAGGGTCAGTTTTTGGCAGACGTGGTAGCCATCATCGGAACCCTTGATATCGTTATGGGAGAGGCTGATAAATGAAACAACTGTTAAAAAAGATCTTGTTGATAGACCTTATAAAAGGGCTTTTAATCACCTTAAGAACCATTTTTACCCAGCCGGTTACCATAAGATACCCCAAACAAAAAAGAGAGATCGCTCCAGGTTTTAGAGGAAGACATGCCTTAGTTAGAGACCCTGAAACAGGTAAAGAGAGATGTGTGGCCTGTTTAAGATGTGCAAGAGTTTGTCCTTCTCAGTGCATCTACATCGGATACAAGGAAGATGAAACCTCAGGAAGAAGAGTGCTTACTAAATATGAAATTGAGGCCTTTAGATGTGTTTATTGTGGATATTGTGTAGAGGTATGCCCTGTAAATGCTATCGTCCTTACTGAGTTTTATGAGTATGCAGCATACGATAAAGAGGAAAATTACTTTACCAAAGAAAAGTTACTTCAAAACTGGGATGAGTTTTTAAGTCTTTATAAGCACCAAGAATATATAAACAAATTCTGGTATCTAAGAGGGATAGAAAGGATAAGACTTCCTTATGAAAAAAGGTTTCCTACCCCTATCAGGATTAAAAAGGAGGGTTAGCCTGTGACCCCAGGTACTTACTTACCGATAAAATACTTGCCTGTTTTTTTGATGTTAATTTTGGCTACCATTTTTAGTGTGGCCGCGATTTTTATAAATCAATTGCTTAGTCCAAAGAAAAAGACCGCTGTGAAACTTATGGCCTATGAATCAGGTAATTTGCCTTCAGGAGAGGTAAGAGAAAGGTTCTTCATCGGTTATTATGTGTTAGCTATCCTTTTTGTGGTGTTTGACGTGGAGTTGGTCTTTCTTTTTCCTTGGGCCTTAACCTTTAATAGCCTTGGTTTCCTTGGTTTCTGGGGGATGCTGTTTTTTATCTTTCTTATTTTGTTAGGCTATTTTTATGAGATCAAAAAGGAGGCTTTGGAATGGTTGAAGAGATCTTAAAGGACCTTCAACAGCAATTTAAAGAAGAAATTTTAGAGATAGGAGAGTTTAGAAAACAGAAGTTTTTGGTGGTAAAAAAAGATAAAGTAAAAGCTGTTTTAAGGTGGCTTAAAGAGAATTGGAGTTTTAACTATCTGCAAGACCTTTTTGGGGTAGATTTTTTAGGGAAGATCCCTCGTTTTGCGGTAGTTTATCAGCTTTATAGCCTTCCTAATAAGGTTCAGCTTAGGATAAAAGCCCTTATCGATGAAGAAGACCTTACCATAGACAGTGTAGTAGACCTTTGGCCTGTTGCCAACTGGTTAGAAAGGGAATGCTATGACATGTTTGGGATCGTTTTTAAAGGGCATCCAGATTTAAAAAGGATTTACATGCCAGAAGACTGGAAAGGTTATCCTTTGAGAAAAGATTATCCTGTTAAAGGGGAAGGCCCCTGGGATGGAGTAAAGGACCTAATCCGTTAGACTTAGGGAGAAGGACAAACCATGGATAGAACTTTAGATTTTTATCAGTTTGGTTTTTTGGTTTTAAAAACTGTATTTATCTTTGCTATAACCTTGGTGCATGTGGCCTTTACCACCTATGCTGAAAGAAAGATAATCGGAAGAGCTCAGGCACGTTTTGGTCCAAAAGAAGTAGGACCTCATGGTATTCTTCAGCCTTTAGCTGATTTTTTAAAAATTTTCGGAAAAGAAGACATAATCCCTCAATCTGCCTATCAACCGGTATTTAAGATAGCTCCGATCATAGTTTTTGCTTTTACCGCGGTTAATCTTACGGTCATCCCTTTTGAGCAAGGTTTTATTTTAGCAGACCTCAACGTAGGAGTTCTTTTTATTCTGGCTTCAGCCAGTTTGGCTGTATATGGTATTATCCTTGCAGGCTGGTCCTCTAACAGCAGATATTCCTTTTTAGGTGGACTAAGGTCAGCTGCTCAGGTGCTAAGCTACGAAATCGCTCTAACCTTAAGCTTAGCCTCGGTAGTTCTTATGGCAGGATCTCTTAAGCTGAGCGACATCGTCGTTGCTCAGCATAACTCCTTTTTTGGTTTTTATGCCATACCTCAGATAATAGGTTTCGTGGTTTTTGTGATCGCTGCCTTTGCTGAAACCAACAGAACCCCTTTTGACCTTCCTGAGGCAGAAACCGAGCTGGTTGCTGGGTATCTAACCGAATATAGTGCTTTTAGGTATGCCTTGTTTTTCCTCGGAGAATATACAGCTATGTATATCATGGCAAGCCTGGCAGCGCTGTGTTATTTAGGTGGATGGACCGTTCCTAAATATGTGATGGCTATTCTTCCTTTTTTGAAGTGGATACCAGGATGGGTGTGGTTTTTGTTAAAGGTGTATCTTTTTATCTTTCTTTATATCTGGGTTAGGGCTACTTTCCCAAGATACAGGTTTGACCAGTTATTAAGTCTTGGATGGAAAGTTCTAATACCTTTGGGATTTGTGAACCTTTTTATTACCATCTTGTTTAAAAAGTTGTTTGCATAGGAGAAAAGGATGGTTCTACAAGGTCTTTTTCTTTATTTTGCCTTGATGATTTTAGGGACAGGGATTTTAGGTATTACTCAGAAAAATCCTGTAAAAAGTTTGCTCTGGATTTTATTAACCTTTGTGCATTTAGGAGGGTTGTATCTTTTACTTAATGCAGAATTTTTAGCGGTGGTACAGATTATAGTTTATGCAGGGGCGATCTTGGTGATGTTTTTGTTTGTCATCTTTCTGTTAGACCTGAAAGAGGAAGAAAAAGGTGAGGTGTTTTTAAAGTCTTGGCAGTTAAGAGTTTGGGCTATTCTTTTGCTGGTGTTTTTTTTAGTAATAGGTGGTTTGAATTATAAGATTTTTTATCAAGGTCCTTATACCATAGAGTTTATAGAAAAGGAAGGACACAGTAAAGCCTTAGGCTTGGTTCTTTTTAGCGACTATGTTTATCCTCTTATTTTGTTAGGGTTTATCCTTTTAGTACCCCTTATTGGGATAGGAATTATGCTTTTTGGGAGGAAGACTAATGGTTCCTCTTAGCTGGTATCTTATTGTAAGCTTTTGTCTTTTTGGGATAGGTCTGGTAGGTTTTCTTATCAGAAGAAACCTGATAATGTTACTTCTTTCTATAGAGATTATGCTTAATGCAGTCAATCTTTCTTTAGTGGCTTTAGGCCATTATTTACAAGACATAAGACCTCAGGTTATGGCGCTTTTTATCATAGGGTGTGCTGCTGGAGCTGTAGCTGTGGGTCTTATTCTCTTGGTTATAACCTATCGTAATAAAGCAACCTTAAAAGTAGACGAATTCAATTTATTGAGGGAAGACTAAGATGGTAGTAGAAACCTCTATCACACCTTTACTCTGTGTGCTGGTTTCTCTTTTAGCTATACCCTTTATCATCGCTACCGGAGAAAGGAATCCTAACTTAAGAGAATTCTGGTCTGTTTTGGCAGGTATAATCAAATTTATCTTGGTTTTATCGATGGTCCCTGAGGTAGTTTCAGGAAAGATTTTAGAGTTTGAAGTTTTCTCTATACTTCCTGGGATCTCTTTGAAGTTTAGAGTAGATGCGATGGGACTGCTTTTTGCCCTTGGAGCCTCATTTTTATGGATCATTACTACGTTTTATTCTATAGGATACATGAGGGGCCATCACGAACAAAAACAAACTCGATTTTATGCTTGTTTTGCTGGTGCACTTTCTTCTACCATAGGGGTTGCCTTTTCTGCCAACCTTTTTACGATGTTTTTATTTTACGAAGCCCTTACCTTTGTAACCTATCCTTTAGTGGCTCATCATGAGACACAAGAGGCTCGAGCCGGGGCGAGAAAGTATGCCATTTATTTGATAGGTTCTGCTAAGCTGTTTTTGGTAGCAGCCATAACCATCACCTATCTTTTAGCAGGTACCCTTGAGTTTCAAAAAGGAGGAATCTTCCCTAGCCATATAGTAGAGGCTCATCGAGGACTTTTAAGTGTACTTTTTCTTATGTATTTTTATGGGTTTGCCAAGGCTGCTGCGATGCCTTTACATGGTTGGCTTCCTGCGGCGATGGTGGCTCCTACTCCAGTTTCTGCCCTTCTTCATGCGGTAGCGGTGGTAAAAACCGGGGTTTTTACCGTGTTAAGAACCATATTTTTTGTGTTTGGTCAAGAAACGATGAAACTTCTTTATACCACGGATTTGGCTCTTTTTATAGCAGCTTTTACCATTACCACTGCTTCGATCATTGCCCTTACCAGAGATAACTTAAAAGCAAGGCTTGCCTATTCAACCGTTAGCCAACTTTCATACATCTTACTCGGTGCTCTTTTGCTTACCTATCATGGTACTATCGGAAGCATTATCCATATCTCTAACCATGCCTTTGCCAAAATAACCCTCTTTTTTTGTGCTGGCTCTATCTATGTTTGTGCTCACAAAACTGAGGTTAGTCAACTCGACGGTATAGCGAAAAAACTACCTATTACCATGGCCTCTTTTACGATAGGAGCACTTGGTATGGTAGGTATCCCTATGGTAGGAGGCTTTATTACCAAATGGTATCTCCTTCTTGGTACCATAGAAGCCCATAATTTTTGGACCTTAGTTGTCCTTCTTTTTAGTTCTTTACTTAATGCAGGCTATTTTTTTCCCATAGTTTATAGAGCTTATTTTAAGGAATATAAGGGAGAAGGGCATGAAACCCATCATCCAGTCAAAGAAAACCCTTTTATGGCTACTACCCTTTTGATTACAGCTATCATCAGCGTTATTTTAGGTCTTTATCCGGACTTTTTAATAAACCTTGCTAAGGAGGTTATTAGGTGAGCTTGCCTCAGGAAAATGGAGCCCAAGAAAGACAAATACTAAAACATAACCCCTGGCCAGGATACAAAAGGGCATTTTACATAGTTTTTACCATTGCTGTTTTGTATTTGTTTTTCATCTTTTATCTGGGATACAGGCCTCACTAAAGGGGGGTACCTTTATGCAAGAAGAAAAAAAAGGTTTTTTTGATTATCAGGAAAACGTTAAGAGGTTTTTAAGAGGGTTTTATCTATTTTTGGTGCTGGTAGTTTTAATAGACCCTTTTATCCATAAACATGCTTATTTCGGTTTTGATGGTTATCCTTCTTTTTATGGAACCTTTGGTTTTGTAGCCTGTGTGTTGTTGGTGTTAGCAGCAAAGCACATTTTAAGGCCTCTGGTAATGAGGAGGGAAGACTACTATGATGATTAACATACCCCCTGCACTCATCCTCATCTTTGGAAGTTTGTTAATCCCTTTTTTAAGAGGTAGGCTTAGGAGCGTTTATATAGTAGGATTACCGCTTTTGACTTTTTTCTATGTAATTAGTTTGTCAGAGGGTATCTCATGGGTTTTTAAGGTGCTTGATTTAGAGCTTGTTTTAAAAAGGGTAGACAGGTTGTCTTTGCCTTTTGGGTATATTTTTTCTTTAATTTCGGTTATAGCTGCCATCTACAGCCTTCATGTTAAAGACAACCTTCATTTAGTATCTGCTTTTATCTATGCAGGTGCAGCTTTAGGGGTGGTTTTCGCAGGAGACTTAGCTACACTTTATGTTTTCTGGGAGATTATGGCCTTAGCTTCAACCTTGGTCATCCTTACAGCTAGGAATAAAAAAGCTATTTCTGCAGGTATGAGGTATCTGTTGGTTCATTTAGCCGGAGGTTTATTGCTTTTAGGAGGTATGGTACTCTGGTTTAAACAAACAGGTTCTCTTAAGTTTGAATATATCGGGTTGAATTATCAAGATTTAGCTTCTTGGCTTATCTTTTTGGGTTTTGGGATTAACGCTGCCTTTCCTATCCTTCATGCCTGGCTTCCTGATGCTTATCCTGAGTCTACCGAAACAGGAACGGTCTTCCTTTCTGCTTTTACAACCAAGACAGCAGTCTATGTTTTGGCAAGAGGTTTTTACGGGACAGAGCTTTTAATCTATATAGGGGCTTTGATGACCGCTTTTCCTATATTTTATGCCGTGATCGAAAATAATCTCAGGCGAGTGCTTTCCTATAGCCTTATAAACCAGGTTGGATTTATGATCACAGGTATTGGGATTGGGACCCAACTTTCTTTAAACGGTACAGTAGCCCATGCCTTTTGCCATATCCTGTATAAAGCCTTGCTTTTTATGTCTATGGGGGCAGTGCTTTATAGAACTGGGAAGATTAATGCCACTGACCTGGGGGGATTATATAAGTATATGCCTCTTACGACGATATTCTGTATCGTTGGTGCAGCTTCTATTTCTGGTGTTCCTTTAACCAGTGGTTTTGTTAGTAAGTCTATGATAGTTTCTGCCGCTGGTGAAGGAGGAATGCTATTTATATGGTTGACGCTTTTATTTGCTTCTGCTGGTGTATTCCATCACTCGGGAATTAAAATTCCCTTTTTTGCCTTTTTCAGCCATGACTCTGGCTTAAAACCTAAGGAAGCCCCTACTCATATGTTGGTAGCCATGGGAATAGCGGCTTTTCTATGTGTGGCTATAGGTATTTTCCCTGGAACGCTTTATGGTATCTTACCTTATCCTGTAGATTATAACCCTTATACCCCAGCCCATGTAATCGATCAAACACAGCTTCTTGCTTTTTCGGCCTTAGCCTTTACCCTACTTATGCTTTCAGGCCTTTATCCTCCTGAAATCAGATGTGTAAACCTTGATACCGACTGGTTTTATCGCAAGGCCACAGCTGGGTTTTTGTTTTTGGCAGAAAAGGTGATCGCTAAGATAGACTACCAGATAATCGGTGAGGCTTACGAAAAAATCTTTGTAAGAGGTATGTTAGCCTTAGCAAGGCTTTCTAAAAAATTTGATACTTCTGGGGTTGACAAAAGTTATCATAACTTAGCCAAAGGATCTTTAAAGTTAAGTGAGATTATAAAAGTAATCCAAACAGGAAAGGTTTCAGATTATGCCTTTCTCATGATCATAGGTTTGATAACCCTTTTGTTAATTTTGGTTTTACCGATGCTTTCTTAAAGGGGTGAGTAGATGGGTGAATTAGGCTTTCCAACCCTTTCTTTTCTTATTTTCTTTCCTTTGTTAGGGGCTGCTTTGATCTTTCTGGTTAAAAAAGAGAGTTTGGCTAAGTTTATTGCCTTAGGGACTACCCTGTTAAACTTGGTCTTTGGTATTCCTTTGTGGACAAATTTTGACAAAACCAATCCACAGTTTCAATTTGTAGAAACCTTTTGGTGGATTCCTTTCTTAAACGCTTACTATAAGGTCGGGATAGATGGAATAAGTTTACTTTTTGTTATGTTAACCCTTTTAATCAGTGTTTTATGTGTGTTGTGTTCCTGGACAGCTATTAAACAAAGGGTAAAAGAGTTTTATGCTTTACTTTTGATGATGGAAACCATCATGTTAGGTGTTTTTTGTGCGTTAGACATGTTTTTGTTTTATGTCTTTTGGGAAGCGATGCTTATCCCGATGTTTTTGCTTATAGGTATCTGGGGTAGTCACAACAGAATTTATGCCTCGGTTAAGTTTGTAATCTTTACCTTTGCTGGTAGTGTGTTGATGTTAATAGGAATTATCGTGCTTTATTATGCAGGAGGAAAGACTTTTGATGTCATAGAGCTTTCTAAAGTTCAATTGCCTGTAAACCTTCAATACTGGCTGTTTTTAGCCTTTTTTGTAGCTTTTGCCGTGAAGGTTCCCATGTTTCCCTTCCATACCTGGCTTCCTGATGCCCATACAGAAGCCCCTACCGCAGGTTCAGTGATTTTGGCTGGTATCCTTCTTAAAGTTGGGGCTTATGGATTTTTAAGGTTTACCATTCCTTTCTGTCCAGAAGCAACCCTTGG
>LDZS01001811.1_pt1 | contig 17764 bp, 13 predicted proteins | sample 615471 | NCBI WGS metagenome assembly LDZS01 (sample SAMN03408295, study PRJNA278302) | terrestrial metagenome | isolation source: oil reservoir sample K3 | place: USA: Alaska, North Slope, Kuparuk formation | collected 2013
CCAGGACACCTCCAGGCAGGACGTCACCGCCAGGTTCAACAAGGCCTACGAGGAGTACCAGCAGTTGCAGGTGAGGCTGAAGGAAGCACCTGAAGAAGAAAAACCGGGAATCGAGGAGCAGATCAAATTCCTCGAGGAGCAGTTGAAGAAGTGGGACGAAGAAGCCGGAAAGCACGTGATCATCCTGTGGCTCACCAGTTGAGCCACTTTTTTATCCTTTTTTATCTTAATTAATTAATTTGCAACGAAATTGACACAAGCAATGCGTCAACATTATAATGGTAATGGAGGTGATGTCAGTGAACCGCACGCAAATTTATCTTCCTCCCGAACAACACCAAGCACTGCGCCAAGAAGCGGCCCGAAGAGGAATTTCCCTTGCTGGTTTGATCCGGGAAATCATCGCCGAACATCTCGAAAAAAACAAAAAATTACAAAAACCACCCAAGGAAGTTTACATGCGCCTTGTTGGGTTAGGAAACAGTGGGGCAGAAGATGTTTCCAAACACCACGATCGCTACCTAGCGGAGGTCTTAAAGAATGAGCATCATGGTTGATACTGGCGCTTGGTATGCTCTCGCTGATACATCAGACGCGAACCACCACAAGGCAAAAGAATTTTATCAAAAAGTTGCCGGAGAAGTGCCTTTACTAACAACCGATGCCATCTTCGTTGAAGTATGGCTGCTTTTAAGGGGACGCCTAGGTCGCCCAGCCGCACTTACTTTCTGGCAAACTCTGCGCGAGGCAAATATTGAAGTCATTTGCCTTACAGAATCCGATATTGAGGGAGCATGGCAAATCATGAATACCTGGGCCGACCAGGACTTCAGTTTTACTGACTGCTCCACTTTTGTAGTCATGGAACGGCTGGGAATCACCGAAATTTTCACTTTTGACCACCACTTTTTGGTCTACCGCTACGGCCCCCAGCGGAAGAAGGCTTTTACCTGCCTGCCTTAATTTATGCCTTAATTTAGCTGCGGATAGTTTCCAGGAGGCGGTTGACCGCGGCCGCAGCTTCCCCCCGCTTCAGGTAATCTCCAGGTGCGAACTCCCCTGATGTCCGACCGTGCAAGATCCCCTCTTCCCAGGCAAGGGCCGCTGCTGAGCGCGCCCATGCCGGGATCACTTCCCAGTCCGACCACGGTGGCTGCTGATCCGGAGTTGTGTGTTCCCCCATCTGGAAGTTAGCGAGCGAAGAGACGAGGATCACGGCGGCCTCAGCCCGCGTTACCAGGCGCTGCGGCCGGAAAGTGCCGTCAGGGTAACCGCGCACAATCCCCCTCCTTTCGGCAGCAGAAACAGCAGGCCGCGCCCATTCCGGGATTGTCGCTCTGTCGGCAAAGCCGAGGGCTGAAGTGCTGCCGGTTTCTTCTCCCCAGCGGAGCGCCCTGCTGAGCAGGACGAGGAACTCGGCACGGGTGACTGGCTCCTCGGGCCTGAAGCTACCGTCAGGATAGCCCTTAACGACCTGCTGGGCAAGCAGCACTTCCACATCTGCAGCCGCCCAGTGCCCCTCAAGGTCGCTGAAGCTCTTTTCCACCCCCGGGGGGATGGTGAGGAACTGTCCGGTGACCCCGCCTGTCCTGGAGTCAACGGCAACCAACTGGACGACGATTTCGCCTTTTGGTGAAGCCAGGTCCTCCCCTTCCGGGTCAATGAGACAGACGAACCTGCCGTCGTCTTCAATCGGAACGACCTTCCTCTGACCGCCCTCGAAGTAGATGTAGAGCCTGTCGGCAGTCGTCGCCCCCGAGACGACGACATGGCTGCCGCGCCAGGGAGCCGCTACCTCCAGCCGTGGTGGTTTCACCGAAGGCCTCACCTCGGCAGCGACAATAGCAAGCAGCGGCTTCTCCCCAACAGTAGCCAGGAGAGGAGTGAGCCTCACCTCCTCACCAGGGAGGAGGTCGTCGGCAGTTACCGGGTAGCCGTTTTTCGTCACCAGGGTGTGCCCGCTCAAGACGTAGGTGCCGCTGCTCGTGTAGAGTTCCCCTTTCTCCGTGTCGTAGCCCAGCAGCACTTCCCTCTTCTCGCCCCTCGTCTCCGCCAGGTCGAGGCGGGCCACCTGACCTGTGCCGGGGTCGAGGTAGAAGCGTCCCCAGATGCCGGGTTCCACCAGTTCCAGGCCCCCAGGCAGCCCCCAACGGAAGACCTCGGCCTCAGGCGCCACTTCCAGAACCCGGAACCTGTTGCGCTGGTCGAGGAGGTAGATGATCCTCTCCTTGCTGCTGGCGTAGACCACCTGGCCGTAGGTGAAGCTGCTGTGTGCGGCCAGGGAGAGCACTTCCGGCGAATCGGGGAAGAGCACTGCAATCAGGTGCATCCCCGGAAGCAGTTGCTCGAGGGAAGAGCTCTTCCCGTCAACGACCACCGAGATCCCCGGCTGCACCTGATAAGCCTTTCCCGTGCTCAAAACTACTTTTCCCTCCTGAGGAGCAACTGCGGTGACGGTTCCCACAGCCAGGCGGCGCTTCGCCCCCAGGAAAATCACCTCACCTGTTTCCGGTGAGCAAACCAACTGCACCCGCAGGCCCGGAAGCAAGGCCTCCCAGCCGGGGCTGGAAACCGCCCCAAACGGGAGGTCGGCAGGGTCAGCGTCGGCAAGTTCATCAGTATAGGTGATCACGGCATCTTGGGCAAGTTGGTAGGGCTCCGGCTCACCGATCAGGAAGACCTTTCTGTTTTCAGGGTCGGCCCTGTCGAGAAAGCCCTCGACCTGTTGGTAGCTGATCCCCGCCTGCCACAGTGTCTGGGAGCTGGGGTTGACCAGGCCCCTGACTTCCCCACCAGGGGGGACAGCGTCAAAGTCGTCGACATCGGTTCCGTTCACCAGGAGGGATTCCCGGGAAGCGGAAACGAGGAGGTAGCCGCCCTCCCGCACCTCAGGGTTGACCTCAGCGAGGAGGGTCCCCTCAGATGTCTGAAAAACCTGGATACCGCGGGCCTTCCAGCTCCTGGAGACGACGTAGGCGAGACCGTGCTCCGGGAACCCTGCGGAAAAGTAAATGTCGGCACCGGGAAGCCTGTTTGCAGCGAGCCGGTAAAGCTCCCTGTTCCGGTCCTCGACAGAATAGCTTCCGGTGACCAGTCGTTCAAGGTCGACGAAAACTCCGTCCCGCACCAGTCTCACTTTTTCCGGGTCTATTCTCAGTTCTTGCCCCGAGGCGAGGGTGACCGAACCATCACCGACACCAGCGATTACGTCCCTCCTTAGGGGCTGGCCGAAGACGAGGGCGAAGTCCTGATTTTTTCCGGGAACAACAGGAACAGCATCCTGCCGGATCTCCGTTCCCCGGACGATGATCGTGTACCTACCAGGGAGAGGATTGGGGATGATCACCTGCTCGACGTTATTCACATCATCAGGATGATCGCCAAAAAGAAAGGAGTTGCCCCAATACTCCCGGCCCCCGGGGTCGCGGACAACCAGGTCGAGGTTGTTGACAAGGGCCTTTTTCGCCCCTGGTGCTGCCGGTGGGTCGGTCCAGGCGAGGGTGACCTTCAGAGGTGAAGAGGGATCATCAACCTCGAAGGTGAAGCTGAGGGCGTCACCAGCAGTCACCCCTTCGCCGGAATCGACGAAACCGAAGGTGTCCTCTCTCAAGGAGAGCACGGTCACCATGAGGTCGAGGACCCCGAAGCTGCCCCCAGAATCTTCAAGAGGCCGCGCTCCGTTGATCAAAGCAGCCTTGAGGAGGGCGGCGCTCGGGCTCTTCACACCTTCGAACTCCTGAAAGTACTCCCGGAGAAGGGTGGCACTCCCGGCAGCAACAGCGGCAGCCATGCTCGTCCCCTCGAGGTAGGTGTAGTCCGGATCTGGCTTGAAGTTGCCGGTAACAAGGCGGGAACAGACCGAAACCAGGGCCCCGGGGGCGAGGATTTCCGGTTTTAAGCGCCCGTCACTCGTGGGGCCGCGGCTGGAAAAGGAGGCGATCCTGCTGGCATCCACCTGGTCAGGGTCGAGCGCCGGCCTGGGGTTCTGGCTGGCTCCGACCACGAGGCCGTTCTTGGTGTGGGCCTCCGGGGTGAGCGTGCCCGCAGCAGGGCCGTTGTTCCCTGAGCCGAAGACGACTAAAAAGTCAGGGTGGTCCCTGACGAAGCGATCGACCTGGGAGGCGTGTCCCAGGTAGCCGCCGCCTTCTCCACCCCAGGCGTTGAGGTGGACGCGGACACCGGCCTCGTAAGCAGGAGCGAACATCGCCGTCAGGTCGGGAGGAGGGGCGATCTCTCCCTTGGCATCGAGCAACGCCTGGAAGTAGATGCTGGCACCCGGGGCGATGCCCCGGAACTTGCCGTTAGAGGCGGCACCGGTCCCGGCCACGGTTGCCGCCACATGGGTGCCGTGGCCAACCGGGTCGGCGGCACTAGAAGCACCGGCCCACGACTTCAGCATCACCACTTTCGGGATCTGCCCCGGCCTGCTGGCTAGATCCGGGTGGATGTCTTCCATTGAGCCGAGGTCGAGCCCGGAGTCGGCAATCCCGATGAACTGCCCGCTTCCGGTGAGCCCCTCCGGCAGGAAACCGGAGACGTTTAAGGGCACTGCTCCAACGATGTCGGCAGCCCGGTTGTTGAGGAGGTGATGGCGGACGACAGGCTCAATGTAAACGACCTCCGGGAAACCTGCCAGGTCTTTCAGGTGCTCTGCAGGAATCTGCACCCGCAGGACGCGCCCTGGCTCCTCGAGGCCGCGCTCGATCCTGCCCCCCAGGTCTTCGACGAGCCTGGCAAGGCTATCTTTATCCCCTTCGCGGAACAGAGTGACCTCAACCTGGAGGACTTCCTTTCCCGGGGAATCCAGTTTCTCCTGGAGGCGGGGGTGGATTCTCTTCTCTGGAGGATACGGCTCAGGAGCCTCACCCAAAAGGTGGGAAATTTCCTCATAACGACCTGCGGGAAGGCGTACCAGGAAACCGCTGTCACCGAGAGCGTCTCCGGGTTCTGCCCCCAGTTCAACAAGGGCGCTGAGGGTGCTCTCATCGATGGGGCTGGCAGGGAGCACGAAAAGATCCCTGGCACCCGTTTCCCTTTCACCAGCGGTCTCCTTTTCTGCGGTAGGCTCCCCCGGAGACGAAGGGACTTTTTCGGCACTATGCTGACCGGCATTCGTGCTGATGACCAAATAGGAGCAGAAGACGACTGCCAGCACCAGGACAACGGCAATGATGGCACTGAACAGCAACTGCCTCGTGGCAAACCAAGATCGGTGTTGATCTCCCACGAAAAACCCTCCCGCCAGCTTCTCCCACCGAACATTCACCATAACAACAGATGACCCAGTGTACCCCGTACGATTGATTATACACGTCAAATTCTAACCTTTAGAACAAAGTCTTTCGGAGGACCACCCAGGCAAACCTGGGAAGGGCAAGGGCACGCCCCCAGCGGGAAGGGTCCCTCGAGATACGGTAAAGCCACTCCAGGTGGAGCTTCCGCAGAAAGAGTGGTGCCCGCGGAACCCTTCCGGAAAGGACGTCGAAGCTCCCTCCAACCCCGATGGCCACACAAGCACCGAGTCTCTCCTTGTGCCTGTTGATGAAAAACTCCTGCTTCGGTGCTCCAAGAGCCACCAGCAGGATGTCCGGGCTCGCTTCCCGGACTTTTTTTAAGACAGTTGCCTCTTCATCCTGGGAAAAGTAGCCGTGGTGCGTCCCCACAACCTGAAGCCCTGGTGCCCTTTTCACCAGGTTGGCGGCAGCCTCCTCGGCAACCCCGGCCGCCGCCCCCAGCAAAAAAAAGCGCCAGCCTTCTGCGCTGCCAGCAGCAGCGAGGGCCGAGACCAGGTCGATTCCGGCAACCTGCTCCGGGAAACGGTGACCGAAGCGGCGCCCCGCCCAGATGACCCCGTAACCGTCGGGAACGACCAGGTCGGCCTTGTTGAGCAGGTCCCGCAGTCGAGGGTCGTGCTGGGCATGGTAGAGGATTTCGGCATTGAGGGTGACCACCTGACGGGTCACCCAACTGCTGTCAGCACTACACTCAGGAGCATCAGCCTGCTTCTCGGTTCCCTTTCCGCAGCTACGGTATTCCCTGATCCAGCCGCCGATCACGGCAACAGCTTCGGACAAAGTTAAAGGGTGGACACCCACCCCCAAGACTTCCTTCCGTTCAGGCAACAACTCCAACACCTCATCCAGCAGATCCCTGACTCCCCCTCAGGGGTCAATTAAGGCCATCCGAGGAAACCGGAAGAGCACCTTCAGGAGCGCTTTCAGGCTCCTCTCCGCTGATCAGTGATTCGACAAGTGGGGGAATTTCCTCCTCCCGCGGCACCCAGTAGCTGACACCATCGATCATCTGTGGGTCACCAGGCAGGGTGTAAGCCTCTAGCTGCGAGCTGTTGATGTTCCTGAAGGTATTGCCCAGTTCGACCATCTGAGAAATGCTCAAATTGGTGTCAACGGCGTCTCTGACGGCGCGGACGAGGTCAGGGATCTTCCAGATGTTGCGCCACTGCATCGCCTCATCAGCAAGCGCCCTAAAGAAACGCTGCTGGTGCTCGATGCGGTCAATGTCCCCCCTCGGGTAGCCCCGGAAGCGGACAAAGGCGAGAGCATCCTCACCGTTGAGGTGCTGCACACCAGGGTAAAGATTGATCCCCTCAGCAGGGTAATACATCCGTTGATCGACGTTGATCGTTACCCCCCCAAGGGTGTCGACGATCTCTTTGAAGCCTTCAAAGTTGGTTTCCACGTAGTGGTTGATCTCGATCCCCAGCAGTTCGCTGACAGCCATCATCGTCCCCTCCGGCCCTTTTAAGGCATGGGAGACGTTGATCTTCGTCATGTGCGAGTAACCGGGAACCCAGGCATAGGTGTCGCGGGGGATCGAAAGCAGGCGCACCTCTTTTTTTTCCTTGTCCAGAAAAGCGACGATGATCGTGTCCGCTCTCGAGGGCTCACCAGGCTGCCTCTGGTCAACACCCAAAAGGAGCACAGGGAAGACTTTTTTTCCCTGAGAAGCCGCAGCCTCTGGAGGAAGAGTCCCCTGCTCCAAAGCATCGAAATCACCACCCGCGAGGTGGTATCCCAGAACCAGGCAACCGGCGAATAACACCAAAAAGATCAAGACCTTCACCAAGAAAGAAACCGGTGAGCGCTTTTTTCTCGTTTTCCTCTTCGCCGGAAGGCTGTACCCCCACTCCCTCGTTTCTCCCCAGTCATCGAAAAATCCGTAGTCCATCTCCTCTCACCAGGCTCCTTTTCCTTACTCCTTCAGAATCTTGGCCAGCATCGTGGCCAACTCCGACCTCTTCACCTTCCAGTCAGGTCTGAAGGTGCCGTCAGGGTAACCACCGATGATCCCGGCAGCAGCCAATTGCTGCACATCTGGTGCCGCCCAGTGGCCGCTCAGGTCACTGAAAGTGGGGAAAATCTTCACGGCACTGGGGTGAAAAGCCCTGTTCAAGACAACAGCGGCTTCGGCACGGGTCAGCTCCCTCTCAGGACGGAAGGTGCCGTCGGGGTAACCCTTCAGAAACCCGGCAGCACGCACCGCGCCGATCGCCCCGGCAGCCCAGTGGTCTCTGGGAACATCAGGGAAAACAGCAGCTCCAGGATCAGGATCGAGGTTTTTCGCTTTGAGGATCATCACCGCCAGTGCCGCCCTTGTTACCGGTTCCTCAGGGTGGAAGTTGCCGTCGGGATAACCCCCGATGATGCCTCGCGACTGCAGGAAACTGACGTATTCGAAGGCCCAGTGGCCTTTCATGTCAGGGAAAACCCTGCCGATTCTTTCGCGGACCTGCTCTACCTGCAGTGCCACCCGATCCAACCGATCCTCAATAGCAGAGAGTTCCCCACGGACACCGCTCAGCAGTTGCTCCACGTAGCTGTGAAAAGATGAGCGGGTGAACACAGGGTCGGCAGCAGACCCAGGGCCCTGATCGATGGCGGCACTCTCTTCAAAAAGGTAATCTTCGAGAGCAACGGCAGGTCGAAGGAAAACCAAGACCGCCGTTCCCACACAAAGCAGAATCAGGCACAACAGCAACTTCTTGCCCACAGCCAGATACCTCGACACCTTCGCTGAATTTGCAATCTTTTTTAGACTTCGCCAATAAGGTGGCGAAATCCTTCCCAACAATTCGGGACTCTACTAACTAGCGCCAGATTTTGTCGACGGTGACACCAGAATAGTAGTATTTAATGATCTCCTCCGGGGACTTACCCTCTCTGGCGAAGTAGTAAGCACCCCACTGGCTCATTCCCACGCCGTGACCGTGGCCACGCCCGGACACCACCAAGGCACCGTCACGGACCTCCAGCCTGTCGAGCAGGGTTGACCTCATCGCTTCCGTCCCCAGAGCAAGCCTCAAAGCAGGGCCACTGACGACGGTGCTCCCCAACCTGATTTTGGTTGCCCTTCCCGAAGGGCCCCTCTCGACAATAGCGGCACTGGTGAACTCTCCCGGGTCTTGGCCTGTCTCTCTACTGACTGCTTTGCGCACCCCTCCCACGGGGAACGATGCCGCCCAGTTCCGCTCTTCAGGTGGAGCGATCTCCTGGCCTGGGTCGGCCACACTTTTGATGTAAGGTGTCGGCTCCTTGGTAAACCCCAAGCCCTCGGCAGGAGTGGCGGTCTTGCCGCCGGCATTAGCGTGAAACCAGGCACGAACATACTTTCCGTTGTATCTGATCACCTTTCCCCGCGTCATTTCAACTGCAGCCCTGACATTATCGTTGATCCGCCCCGGGTCGTAGGCCTGGAACTCCTCGGTGTCCGTGGAGGCATCTGCCCCGTGCTGGGGAACCCCTCCCTCGTACTTGATCTTGTGGAGGGTAAACGTCCTGGCGATAATCGCCTGGGCGGCGAGGGCCTCCCGCGGCCATGTCGGTGCCATTTCCGCAGCAACAACACCGGCAATGTAGTCCTCAAATCTGATCTTCTTTTTTTCTCCTGTTTTGTGGTCGTAAAGGGTGATCGTTGGTTCCTGATACTTGAATTCCTCACCCGCTTTTTCAGGCGAGGATTGCCTGCCCCGGACGATCCCCACGAAAACAGCAACCACCAGGGCAAAAAGGGCAATGTAGATGAGGAGGCGCGACCTGTTCAACTGCTCCACACGAATTCCCTCCCGTGGCCAGACATTTGTTGAGACCCTATTGCGCTTCTTGTGCTTAATATGCTCAGGAGGGATAATCAGTATTCCGCTCACTCTTCAGGTGGCAGCAGTTTTTCTTCCAGGCACTTGTAAAGAGTCCTCGCCTGGCTCGCCGGGACATTGCCTTCAGGCACCTTCAAGACCTGGAAACTGCTGACTCTCCTCCCCCAGGTAATCGTGATCACGTCACCCGTTGTAACCACACTTCCCGGTTTGGCTGGCCTGCCGTTGATTGCCACGTTTCCGGCAGCACAGACTTCCTTTGCCACTGTCCTTCTCTTGATCAATCGGCTCACCTGGAGAAACTTATCGAGCCGCAACTACGTCTCCCCTCCCCATAAATATAAATAATAAAAAAGGGGGGAAATCCCCCCAATCCTCGCCTCAAATTGACTGACAGAAAGAATTCAGGACTCAAAGCTAGCTGACAGCATCTTTGAGGGCTTTCCCAGCGCGGAAAGCAGGAACTTTGGTAGCAGGAATCTGGATCTCTTCACCGGTCTGCGGGTTGCGGCCTGTGCGTGCTGCCCGCTCACGGATTTCAAAGGTCCCAAATCCGACGAGTTGAACCTTCTCACCCCGCGCCAGGGCCTCCTCAATAGCTGCAAAAACGGCATTGACGGCCTTTTCCGCATCCTTCTTGGTCATCTCCGCTTTCTCCGCCACACAGTTGATAAGCTCTGCCTTGTTCAAATACGAACCCTCCTTTTCCCGAGTTTTTAGGTTTTTGACTTCAACGCCTACATATTCGCCAGGATCCCCAAAAATCCTGCTGGTCGTGAGCAAGTTGAGAAATTTTTTAGCAAATTTTTTCTTCCTCTTTCTTAGCCTCTTCCCAAAGCTGGTCAAGCTCGTCGAGAGAAAGTTGGTCCAGCTTCAAGTTGCGGGTTCGTGCTTTTTCCTCCATCTTCTGAAATCTCCGGATAAACTTATCAACAGCAGAGCGGAGAGCATCCTCAGCATCGACGCCAAGAAGGCGGGCAACATTAACAACGGCAAAAAGCAGGTCTCCGATTTCCGAGTTGATCTCCTGCAGGTCTTTTCCCTTGAAGGCAGCCTTGAACTCCCGCAGTTCCTCCTCCATTTTGGCAACAGCACCAGAAACATCAGGCCAATCAAACCCTACAAGAGAGGCCTTTGCCTGGACCTTGTCGGCCTTCTGGAGGGCAGGAAGGCAGCGTGGGATTCCTTCCATGAGAGATTTTCTCTGTTTCTTTTCCTTTTCCGAGTGCTTGATCTCCTCCCAGTTGACTAGAACCTGGCGGGCATCCTTCACTTCTTTTGTTCCGAAGACATGGGGATGGCGCCTGACCAGTTTCTCCGTGATTCCGGCAATGACTTTATTGATGTCAAAATCCCCTCTTTTTCTGGCAAGTGTGGCATGGAAGACGACCTGCAGTAATAAGTCTCCCAACTCTTCGCAAAGTTTATGCATGTCTTCCTGGTCGATCGCCTCAATTACCTCATAAGCCTCTTCGATCAGGTACTTCTTTAGAGTCTGGTGGGTCTGCTGGCGGTCCCAGGGGCAGCCACCTGGTCCCAAAAGGCGCTCCATCACTTCTACAAGGGGATCGAGGGGATAAGAAGACGGTTTCGAGGAAGCCTCCTCTCCAAGGTAAGGCAGAGGAGGAACATAAACAGCAGTCAAGTGGTCGAAGCTGTGCTGACGGTCAAGCTCGAAGAGAGGACACTTTTTTACCTTCTCCTCCCCAGGGATACCCGCGGCCCGAACCACATAAACGGTCTGAGTGTCTGGCAGGTGTTCCATCAGAGTGAGCTTGACTTCTGAAGCCATGACCCTGTTGTAAACCTGGCTGACGATCACCCCGGTCTCTGGAGGAACGGTGAACTTTCCGCTCTTCCTGGCAAAACTGCACAACTGGAAAGCATCGACAACCAGAAGCCCCTCCATCGGGTCGATCCTCAAAAGGCTGTAGATGTTTGCCAGGAAGCTCGGGGCCGGCCAGACGGATACCTTCACGTTTTTACGTGGTGCTTCATCGAGAAGGATCCTGACAACCGTTTCCCCGACAAGAGGATGACCTGGAACAGCAAATACAACTGGACGGTTTTCCGATATAGCAAGTTCTAAAAGCCTGGCAGCCATTCTCTGGTAAACTTCGTCAAATGACCTCGATGTTTCGTAAATATCATCGAAAGTCTGGTATCTGATGCCCTCGTTTTCCAGAAAAGCAACAACCGGGTGGTAGGCAGTGCGCAGGTAAACGCCAGACCCTTGACGCAGCAGGCTGAGGTTAATCGGCGGCAGATCCAGAGGGTCACCTGGCCCCAGACCCACCACATAGATTTCTCCAGCATAGACCTTCCCTTCCTGACCAGCCAATCTTACCTTCGCCTCCAGAACTTTTGTTTATTCAAAAGAGCTTTCTCAAGCTCGACAACTTCACTCCCCCGAATCCTAAGAAGAACAAAAAATAAACGCAAGCACCCACGAAAATCGAAGCACAAGTTGCCACACCGTTGCCGTAAAGCTTCAGAAAACCGTAGACCTGAGGCAACATCACTCCCATTATTGTAGCAGCCAGAAGCGAAGGGGACAAGTAGGGGAAAAATCCGGAATACCCCCAAACCCTCAGCCTCAGGGAGAAATCATTGAGCAAAGAAGCCACCAGGAAACAAAAGACACTGCCAACAGCCGCTCCCTTAACACCGAGAACGGGAAAGACGGTCAGGTAGTAATTGCAGAAGATCTTGACCAGACAGCCAACGACGAGGTTGATCACCGGGATCCAGGTGCAGCCAAGCCCCTGCAAAGCTCCTGAGGTCGTCTGATAAAGTCCGGAGAAGAAGGCAGCAGGAGCCAGCCATGAGGTAACCTCTCCGGCACCGGGATCGGCAAAAAGGAAAGTTGTCATTGGGGTGGCCAGCAAGGCAATACCGACAGCAGCAGGGAGGACGAGAGCAACCGTGATCCTCACCGAAGTGCTCACTCCTCTCCTCACCTGCATCTGATCCTTCCGGGCGTAGGCAGCAGCAATACTGGGGACGAGGCTGGTGGCCAGGGCTGCGGTAAAGACGACCGGCAGAAAGACGAGGGAACCCGCCATTCCCGAGAACTGCCCGAAAAGGGACGTCGCCTCAGAGACAGAACAACCGGCATCCTGGAGCCTGTGGGGGATGATCATCGTATCGATCGCCTGCACCACCGGCATTACAAGGGAACCAGCGGAAATAGGGAGAGCGTAAGAAAAAAGCCTTCTCAAGATTTGGACGAAGTCTTCAGAAATCGAGATTCCCGGTTTCCAGGAATGACCCGGAGGTCTGCTCGTTTTTTCAAACCACAGGAAAACCGCGACCAGCACGAGAAGCCCGGAAAATCCCCCGGTGACCGCGCCAAAAGTTGCCCCGGCAGCGGCGAACTCCACCCCTTTCGGCAGGAGACAAATCCCCGCCCAGAAAACCGTGGCCACTCTCACTACCTGCTCAGCCACCTGGGAGACGGCAGTCGGCCACATCACCTGACACCCCTGAAAGTAGCCCCGGAAGGCCGAGGCCACCGAAACCACCAGGATCGCCGGGGCAACAGTGAAAAGGGGGTAGTAGGCACGGGTGTCACCGAGGAGGTTAACAGCGAGGTAGTAGGCGCTCCGGAAAAGGACCACCGAAAAAGTCATCCCTAAAATAAAGAGGATTCCCAGCGAAAGGAAAAAAGTAACCCTCGCACCTGAGAAGTCACCACGTGCCCGCTTTTCGGCGACAAGATAAGAAATGGCGACCGGAAGCCCAGATGTGGAAAGAGCAAGGATCGTGGCATAAATGGGGTAGGCCATCTGGTAGAGACCGATCCCTTCACTGCCTACCATTCTCGTGAAAGGGATCCTGTAGAAAACCCCGAGCAGTTTGACGATAATCCCTGCTACCGTGAGGATAAATGCACCCCGCAAAAAGGAGTCCCTCACAGCTCTCCTCCCTTGAACCAAACTAAAAGACACAAAAAATTAAAGGCAGCTAATGGCGCTACCTTTGGAATTGTGAATTCAAACCTCTTTTACAATCACTTTTTTCATTATTGCTCCATCTGTTTGGCTAAAAAACTGGCTGCTGTTTCTGCGAGCTTCAGCTCAAGTTCCCCCATCTGCACACCGGGTTCCTTGGAACAGATGATCACCGCTCCAATCGGGTCCCCTCCAGCAATAATGGGAGCGATCACCTCACTGGAAAACTTGCACTTCTCCTCTTCCTCGTCAATCAAACAGCCCTCACAGAAGGGATGTTCTCCGGCCTTGTTGATGAGCACAGGTTTGCGTTCTTCAAAGACTCGCTCGACGGCAGGACCTACTGGCTTGTTGAGAAACTCCTTTTTTGGGGCCCCAGCAACAGCAATGATGTTGTCCCTGTCAGCGATACAGGCAATATGCCCTGTTGCCTCGTGGAGAGAATCTGCATACTCCTTGGCAAAGTCGCCAAGCTCGCCGATAGGTGAGTATTTCTTAAGGATCACTTCTCCATCCCTATCAACAAATATTTCCAGGGGATCCCCTTCACGTATCCGCAGGGTGCGGCGAATCTCTTTCGGAATCACAACACGACCAAGGTCATCAATGCGGCGGACGATACCTGTTGCCTTCACATGCTTATCCCCCTTTCATATCTCTCGATTGACCTCAAGCAAGGCTCTCATGAATAGTATATAACGCACAAGGGGGATTTATTCATTTTTTTCCATACCTCTCTATGTATCCCCACCTTCCTCAGATTCTCGTGGTGATCCGGGCGTGGCGGCGCAGGCTTTCCAGGTACTCCAGGAAGACCTCGTTCTTCTTCTCGGCAAGGACTTCCTCATAGAGTTGCTGGCGCACCTCTTCGTAAGTAGCAACTTTCCCCTCTTTCCTGTCGAAAACAATGACGATGTGGTAACCGAACTCACTCTTGACAGGTTCTCTGGTGAATGCGCCTGGGGGCAAACTGAAGGCTGCTTCCCGAAGGCTCTCTGGGATGAGAGGGTCATCCCTTCTGATGTAGCCGATAACACCCTTGTTCTGAGAAACACTGGGATCGCGAGAGTGCTTCACAGCAAGTTCCTGAAAATCCGCACCTTCTTCAAGGGCAGTGATCAGAGAGCGTGCCAGGTCCTCTGACTTGACCAGGATATGACCGATTTTGACTTCCTCAGGCTGAGAAAACTCGTCTCGGCGCGCCTTGTAGGCGGATTTCAGCTCTTCTTCACTTACAGTAACCTCTTTCGTAAGATAATCCCAGAGCTTGCTGATCAGCAGGTTCTCCTCAACTTTTTTCCTGTAGTCCTCGAGGGTCAAACCCTGACCGCGGAGGATTTCCCGAAATCTTTTTTCTCCCCCGCTCTGCCGTTGGTCGGAAAGCAGAAGGGCCTCCACCTCAGCCTCAGAAACATCGATCCCGTAGAAGCGGGCAGCCTGACAGAGGAGGACACGGTCAACCAGCCTCCTTAAGACCTCTTCTTCGACCTGCTGGCGCAGCTTCCGGGCCTGAGATTCTTGGAGATCGATGTCATAAACCCTCAAAAGGAAGTTCTCAGCAAAGGAGACTTCTTTCAGCCAGGCCTGCCGGGAAATCTTCTCCCTGTTGACTCTCACCACCCAGTCTCCGCTTTCAGACCAGAAATACCAGCCTCCACCAACAGCCACAATCAACAAAAACAGCAGTGCTTGTTTCCAAAAACCTGCAACCTTTGAAAGACGCTGATTCAAACGAATCACACCCCAATCCCGATCATTTTTCCCTAAGCAGAGAGCAAGACACTCGCCAGCATCCCTAGCAGTTCCTGCGAACCCAGCCCCCTCGTATTGATCCGCACCTCAAACCCGCCGGCAGCAGAAAAGCTCAGGCGCTTTCCAAAAACCCTGCTCCAGAGCGCCAATTCTTCCCTTCCTGGAGCATACCCTTCCTGGAAGCGGACAACCAGAGAGTGGTCACTCTGCTCGACCTCTCTCACCTGAAGCTCGCGAGACCGCACCCGGAGCCTGGCGAGGGTGAACAAGCGAAGGGCTGGTTCAGGCAGAGGTCCAAAGCGGTCACGGACCTCAGCCTGCAGTTCATCCACTTCTTTGGTCTCCTTCGCCAGGGCAAGCCTTCTGTAGATCTCTACCTTTTGAGCAGGGTCACCGACATAGTCGTCAGGAAGATAGGAATCTACGTGCAGTTCCCAGACCCGTGGTTCTGCCCTGCGTTCCGGTTTCTTTTCCCCTTTGAGTTCGCGGACTGCTTCTTCCAGCAACTGGTTAAACATGTCAAAGCCAACTGCAGCTACGTGACCGTGCTGCTCGGGTCCTAGGAGGTTGCCAGCACCGCGGATCTCCAGGTCACGCAGGGCGAGCTTGAAACCGGAGCCGAACTCAGTAAACTCCTGGAGGGCACGGAGACGCTTTTCCGCCTGCTCTGTGAGGATTTTGTCCTTCTCAAAAGTAAAGTAGGCATAGGCAAGCCTGCTCGAGCGGCCGACTCGGCCGCGTAGCTGGTAGAGCTGGGCAAGCCCGAACTGGTCGGCGTTCTCCACAATAAGGGTGTTCACATTAGGAAGGTCGAGCCCGTTTTCAATAATCGTGGTGCAGACCAGACAATCAAATTTGTGGTTGATGAAGTCCCACATCACCTCTTCGAGTTCATCTTCCTTCATCTGCCCGTGAGCAATGCGAAACGATGCCTCGGGCACGAGCTTCTGGAGAAATGCAGCACAGCGCTCGATCGTCTGGACGCGGTTGTGGACGTAAAACACCTGTCCACCCCGCTGAATCTCCCGCAAAATGGCATCCCTGACGACCTCGGGGCTGTACTCCAGGACATAGGTCTGGACCGGCAGCCGGTCCTGAGGTGGAGTGGTAATCAGGCTCAAGTCACGCACACCGCTCAGCGACATCTGCAGTGTCCTGGGAATGGGTGTTGCCGTTAAGGTGAGAACATCCACATTCGTCTTCATCGCCTTGATCTTCTCTTTGTGGTTGACGCCAAAACGCTGTTCCTCATCGATGATCAGAAGACCCAAGTCCCTGAACCTGACGTCATCGGAGAGAAGCCTATGCGTCCCGATAACGATGTCAACCAGGCCCTTGGCAACAGCTTCTACGATCATCTTCTGTTCCTTCGGTGACCTAAACCTGCTCAGCATCTCGATGCGCACAGGGTAATTGGCAAACCTTTCTTTGAAAGTGTGGTAGTGCTGCTGGGCGAGGACTGTTGTCGGGACCAGCACAGCCACCTGTTTGTTGTCCTGGACAGCCTTGAAAGCAGCCCTCAAAGCGACCTCAGTCTTTCCAAAGCCGACATCACCGCAGACAAGCCGGTCCATTGGAAAAGGTTTCTCCATATCAGCCTTGACCTCGGCAATCGCCCGCAACTGGTCAGGGGTTTCCTCATAAGGGAAAGCCTCTTCGAACTCCTTCTGCCAGACCGTATCCGGAGAAAAGGCGTAACCAGGGGTTGTCTTCCTTTCAGCATAGAGCTTCAGAAGGTCGTGGGCAAGCTGTTTAACCTTCTTTTTCACCCGCTGCTTGGTGCGCGCCCAGTCGGCTCCTCCAATGCGGGAAAGCCTGGGAACATGACCCTCAGGACCAACGTACTTCTGAACGATGTCCGCCTGGGTCACTGGGACGTAGAGGCGGTCACCACCTGCATAGACGATCTCGAGGTAGTCTCTGGTGCCCTCTTCTCCAGTGATCCGCTTGATCCCTACATAGCGACCGATCCCGTGGTGGGGGTGGACGACGTAGTCACCAGAAACAAACTCGGGGCGGAAAGCAGAAGTGTCGCCAGCAGTTCTCAGCCGCGCTCGCGACCTCACCTTCTTTTTACCATAAAGCTCCTCATCTGTGACTACCGCCAGGCGACCAGGGACCTCGAAACCGCGGCTCAGGTAACCCATCCCTATCTGCAAACGTCCCTTTTCCAATACGCTCCACCACTCAGGAGCAAAGAAGCCGGCGAGTTCCCGCTCCCGGAGGTCGTTCTCTAACTGCCTCTTTTGGACCTCCCTCTGGACGAGCAAAAGCACTGTCATCCCTTTTTGCAGCCAGCCACGAACCTCAGGAGCAAGGAGGTCGGGGCGGCCGAGGAAAGGCTGCATTTCTTTGACAGTGAGCTTCACCACTTCCTGAGGTGCAAAAATAGAAAGGCTTCCCATAAGATGGGAAAAGATCAACAATGGGAAACTCTTCAGGTGCTGGCAGATCTCCTCCCCACTGAAATAGTAGTCTCGCCAGGGCGTGAAGTTGCGGCCCTCCTGGAAAAGGCGCTTGTAATCAGATTCCAGAAGCGCAGTTGCTGAACGCCACTGTTCGAGCAAGCGCCCTGGGTCATCAAGAACAACCAGAGAACCAGGAGGCAGGTAATCAACAAGGGAGACCTGGGATGGATAGAAATAAGGCTGCAAAAGGTGCAGAGAAAAACCAGTTCCCTCACTGGCCATTTCGCTCAAGCGGGCATACCGCTGGCTGAGGCGTGTCTGGGCCTCCCGACTCCCTTTAATCTGCTCCTTACCTCTCCTGTAGGCCTCCTTGAGCCTGGAAAGCGCGGCTTCCACAAGCTCTGGCCTGTAGACGAACTCGCGTGCTGGCCAGATCTCGATTCTTTCCAGATCCCTTTTCGAGCGCTGGGTCTCCGGAGAAAACTCCCTGATCGAGGTCAGTTCATCTCCCCAGAACTCAAGGCGCACCGGGTTCCCCT
>LDZS01001812.1_pt1 | contig 17759 bp, 19 predicted proteins | sample 615471 | NCBI WGS metagenome assembly LDZS01 (sample SAMN03408295, study PRJNA278302) | terrestrial metagenome | isolation source: oil reservoir sample K3 | place: USA: Alaska, North Slope, Kuparuk formation | collected 2013
CTTTTCGGCAACATCTTCTGGCTGCACTTTGTAGGATCCGCTTTCCAGTTCATTCCTGAGCCTCTCGACGAGTTCTTCTCTCACCTCTGAAGCCTGGAGTGCCGTTTCCCGGGCTCTCTTGTACAATCGAGCCTCCTCAGAAAGCTCAGCACGGTCCCTCGCTCCTTCCCTTACTTCCTGAGCAGAACCGGGGGCTCGCTCACCTTCCGATGCCCTCGTTTTGGCCACCCCATAGAGGCGAAGAATTGCTTGAATCTGTTGGTTAGAAATGATCATTACCTTTTCCTCCCTCTCATAACCTTCTTCCCCCAGTGGAGAAGCAACCCTCACCAATAACCATTGAAAATCGCCACTCTTTATATATATCGTCTTGAACGAAAATGACTTTAGAGTATCCTTATAAATCAGCAGTTTACGCCTTCAATCTTCGCTCCGCAAGCGGCGAACACGGTCCGCGGTGTGCATCCGGCCTTTTTCCCGCTTCACTGGCTGAAAGTGGTCACTTTGGCGGCTCTCTTTTTCGAGCCTCCTCACTGGTGGTGATGAATCTAGAGACCTCACAACCGATCCTAGAGCTTCCCGGCAGTTTTTGCAAAAGCGCCCACTGGCTATCGGTTTCCCACAGCGCTCGCACACCAGTTGCTGAAGCGGTGTCCGCGCAATCAGCCTGCCTTCTTTAAAAAAATAAATAATCTTCTCCTCGGGAACACCGGTTGCCTCACTGATCTCCTGAACAGAAGCACCTGAGTTTCTTCTTAAAAACTTTTCTACTTTTTCAAACATTTCCTCTTCCTTTTTTACACACTCTGGACAAAGGTCCCTACCCATATACACAAAAAGCTTCCCACATTCAGGACAATTTCTCAGGTCCACTTCCCCACCACCCCAGAAAAATGAGAACTCTCTTCGCCTCCAGTATATCAGAACCAACCACTGCCATCAACAAATATCTGGCTTCATTACCCGAGAAAGGCAGCAATGATCCCCACCAGAAAGATTCCGTCAAAAACCCCAGCACCACCGATACTCACCATTTGGGCGCCCAACTCCTGAATCGACCTCCAGTTGAGGAGATCAGCACCAACAAGCGTCCCCATCGTTCCGGCGACATAAGCAACAGGTGCTGTTTGGCCCGAAGGAGCCAAGAGCAAAGCTGCTGCTGCGGCCACAAGTGGAGGAATAAACGCCGGCATCACGATTCCTACTCCAGGTTGGGGTCTGGACATCAACTTGGCCACTACAGTCACGATGATCAGGGCTAGAAAAGAGGGGAGCAGAGGCGCCCTCCCGGTCAGGAGCAGGTACAACGAAAAGAGCACAGGAAGGCCCGCACCCCCCACATTAAAGCAGATCACCTGTTCTCTAACCACGGGAGGGTAGTAAAAGAAAAGCAGGGGAAAAGGGAAAACCTGGTGCTCCTGGACAACCACCCGCCTCCTGCTGAGGGGAATGTTGATCAAACTCCCCAAAACCGAGGCAGTTAAGAAAAGCAAGGCTCCCGCAGGAGAAAGCCCGAGCCTGGAAAACGAAATCGTGGCCACATTAAAGAAAAGCATCAAAAGCAAGAAAGGCAACATCAAAATCAATAAGATGAAAGCAATAGGCATCAAAAGCCCTCCTTGAATTTAGAAACCCATGTCACCTCTGGTAACACTATCAGAGGATGAAAATAAAGGGTTATTCTTGCAGGCGAAGCGTTAGAAGCAAGTCAAGGATAACCGAAAAACTTAATCGAGGAAAAGTCACCTGTCGGGAACAATCTTGAACTTCATCTCATCAGCCTCCTTCCTGTTGAAGATGCGCACCCTGATTCCTGAAAAACACGCACCAAGAGCTGCGGCAAGTGCGGCAAAAGTGAATGCAGCCTGCCAGCCGTGCAAGAAAGCCCTTATCTCCTGAACACGACTGGGAACCTCTATACCTGCCAGGTACCTCCCCTGGAAACTCGAAAAAAGCAGAACAACCACAGTAGTGCCCAGAAGCATCCCCAGATTACGGACAAGGGCGTTTGCTCCACCGGCAACTCCTAGCTTGGAAAAAGGCACTGACCCCATAAGAGTGCTGTTATTGGGGGAGTGGAACATCCCCATCCCCAACCCGAGCAGGGCGAAGCGCAGCGCCAGATCGAGATATGAGGTGTCGCTCCCCAGGAATCCCAACGAAAGGAGCACAAAAACGTTGAGTAGCAAGCCTCCCGTCGTCAGGTAAACAGGCCCCCAGTGATCGGAAAGCCAACCACTCAAAGGAGCCACAAGAGTGAGCAGCAGAGGGTAGGGAGCCATCAAAAAGCCCACCTGTGAGGGAGAACAGCCGAGCACCTCTTCCAGATAAAAGGGGCCGAGAATCAGGAGTGCAGCCATCGAAAGATAGGCAAAAAAGGCGGCAGCGAGAGAGGTGCTGAAAAGGGGGATTTTGAACAAACCGAGATCAAGCAGTGGGGCTTCTTGGTTCTTCTCCCACCAGAGAAAGATTCCAAAAACAGCAACACCAGCCGTGGTTAGAGCGGAAACAGTGGTCCTGTCCGCAACCCCGGAAAGCGCCAGGAGAAACAGGACCATGGAAACGGCAAAGAGAAAGGCGCCAGCACCATCAAAACCCTCGTGCTGTCGGGACTGGGAGTCTTGAGGAAGAAGCGCCAGCGCGGTGGAAAAAGCCAGCAGCCCCAGAGGAATGTTGATGAAGAAGACCCAGTGCCAACCCAGGACATCAATGAGAAAACCGCCAAGAACAGGCCCTGTCAGAGAACCGACACCCACCATGCTACCGACGATTCCCAGAGCACGGCCCCGCTCCTCAACGGGAAAAGTTGTCGTCGTGATCGCCATCCCGTTGGCCATCGGCATGGCTGCTCCCAGTCCTTGAATGAAGCGTCCCACAAGGAGAACAGGAAAATTTGGTGCAAGCCCGCAAACCAAAGAACCCAACATCAGAACCAGGAAACCCCCAGAATACACCTTTTTCCTTCCCACAAGATCGGCCAAGTTACCGGCAATCAAAAGTGTGGCCGCAACAGTTACCGAAAAGACGAGGACAACCCATTGCACCTGGGAAATTTCCAGATCCATAACCCTGCTAATAGTGGGCAAAGCCACATTAACGAGATTGACGTTGAGGACGGAAACAAAGGTTCCCAATGAAATACTGGTAAGAATCCACCATCGACGACTCAAGCTTCCACCTCCTCAGAAACGACCCCTGAAGCCAAGGTTACCACATAGACTGCAGCCACACCGGCACTGAGGAGAGTTCGCGTGCACTCCCCTGCAGTTGCCCCCGTAGTATAAACGTCATCAACAAGCAACACGGTTCTCCCGCGGAGGGAAGAAACACTCTCCCCTGCAAGAAAGGCTCCACACAGATTGGAACGCCTGCCGGCACGCGAAAGGGTGACCTGACCGGGGGTTTCCCTGCACCTGACAAGTGCTCCAGGGAATAAGGGGAGCCTCAGACCTCGAGCAACCACCTCTGCCAGCAGGAGTGCCTGATTAAACCCTCGCTCCCGCTCCCGCGCCTGGTGAAGAGGTACCGGAACAACAGCACCAAAATACTGATAAGGAAAAACCTCTCTCACAAGTGAAACCATCAATCCCCCTAAGGGTAAAGCAAGCTCTCGTTTCCCAGCAAACTTAAAGAAATGTAAAGCCCCGCGTACTGGTCCCTCATAAGGGACCACAGCCCGGGCCAACACAAAAGGTGGTCTCTCCTGCAAACAGTCACGGCAAAGACCAGGTTCTGTGGCTCCCATCCTAAAGGTAGCACAGTGCTCGCATACAAGCTTCTGATGCGTCAACTCTGCCCAGGTTCGGAGGCAGTGCGAACAAGGCTGCCAGGAGAACCCCGGCCTTCCACACAAAGGGCAGGCAGAAGCTGAGCTTGAAAGCAACTCTTTAATTATATCTAATAAAGTATTCCTGAGCCTCAAATTTAATACACCTGCCGCAGCTATTCATAAACGGTCACAAACGCCCAAGCTTGGCCTGGAATGTTCACCATTTCATCGATCCCCACCAGTGAGCCTCCTCCAACAAACCGAAAAAAGCTGTTTCAAGAGACCGGTGCTCCCTGTAGCAAAATTTTCATTTTTCTCTGGCTGCTGAACAACAGATAAATAGCCCGCAGCCATTGCTTCATCATTGAAGGCTCTGATCTGCTCCAGAGCCTCTTCCATCTCTCTGGTGACCGTGGGGGCCACAAACCACACTTCTCCCCGGGGATATTTGGGGCTTCGCCCACACCTTCCGGCGATCTGAACCAGTGTCGGGGTGTCGAACACAGCAGCTTGGTCGGCAAAGAGAACGATGACATGGACGCGGGGAACAGTCACTCCCCGCTCCATGATCGTTGTAGTCACCAAAACGGGAAGTTTTCCGGCGTAAAAACTTTCCCTTTTCTGAGAGCGGTCCTGGTCACTGGCAAAGCTCCACTCGATCCACTCACTGCGAAAGTTCTCAAGGGGAGGTTTGCCAACTGCTTTCCTGAGTGCCTTTCCGACTACCTGTGTCATCTCTACCGTGGGAACGAAGATAAAAACCTGAGCTTTCGACTTTTCTACTGTATCCCTGACGATCTCGAGCACCGAGTTTTCTAGAAAACCCCTGCGGAGCGGGTTAACCTTCAGAAAGCGGGGCTCAGGGAGAGGAAAACCGTGCGGTCTTGCCGGAATTTTGATGAGGTCGATAGAGCCGCTTTTCGCCCTCCTCAGCAGTTCCTGATCCGGAGTCGCCGTCAGATAAACGACCTTGCCTTCAGGGCGACGCGCCTCCCGAACACCGAAGTGGAGCATTCTGTTTCCTGGATAGGGAAAAGCGTCCCCTTCATCAAGGATCACCATATCGAAAGCCCTGTGGAACCTCAACGTCTGATGCGTTGTAGCTACAACAAGGGGTGCTTTCTTGTAAACACTCCTACTTCCCCCATAAAGAGCAACCACCATGTCTTCCCCAAAGGCCCGTTGCATCCGGGAAGCCACCTCGAGAACGACATCCCTGCGGGGAGTTGCAAACAGGACCTTCTCACCCCTCCTCAGCACCTTCGCAATGAGAGGAAAGGTAACCTCGGTCTTGCCCGCTCCGCAAGCTGCCCAGACAAGACACTCCTGGTTTTTCCCGCACTTTTCCCCAAATTTCAATAGGGCATCGACTGCTGCCTTTTGGGGTGATGTAAACTCCACCTCTAAATTCAAAAAGATTTGCCTCCGAAAACCCCTCTCTTTCCCCTCCCTGTTCTGAAGAAAGCCCTCGGCACGACTCCTGGAAACACCGGTTACAGAAAAAACAAGTGGTTCCCAGAGACCGACCTGCCTAAATGCAGCCCCTTTCCCAAACCCGCGGACACCTGAAACGGGCGTATCTGACGCCGTAAACAAAACCTCACAGAGGCTCACTTTTCCCAAAATCAAGCAGTCAGGGCAGGAGCAACAGTCTTCACTGCCGCAAGAGGAACAGGAAACTAATTCAGGAATACCCTGCCAGCCGCAGCGCTGGCAGAAAAACATGTCTCCGTGAAGAGGGACAAGGGCGGGCAAGAAGTCTATCCTCCTGGTGAGGCAGAGAACCTGGAGTGCGTGCAAAAGATTCTTTCTCTCCTGCTCACAAACAGCGCCAGTGAGGCGGGCGATCTCGGAGAACCGCAACAGACGTCCCCGGAGCAACCGCTCCAATGCGGCAAGTTCTTCGGAGGAAGGGAGAAACTGTTCCTGAGAGAAAGAAACTCCAGAAATCAATTGGACACCGCACTCAGCCAACAGTTCCTCAACACCATGGAACTTAGTCCGATGAAGAGATGCCGTAAGTTTTTCGCGGATCTCAAGCAGCAGCCTTGCGGCAATCCCCGCAGGTAAAGCTTCAGTCAAGACGCTAAACCTTCGACAATCCCTGGATCGCTGGAGGTAGAAGCAATCAAAAGCAGGTTCCGGGGAAAGAAAAATTAAGTTCTCGTTTTCCCCTTGAGCGAGATACAAATAATAGGGGTCCACCCTTACCCCCTCCTCTAGTCGATTTTACCACACCACCCACATTAAGCAAAACAAACGTCCTCTCAACAAAAGCAAAAGCGGAGAAGAGCCACGACCAGCATCCCCGCCAGCAAAGTCCAGCCCAGGCTCCTGGTCCGTAAAGCAACAGCTAAAGTGGGCACAGAAGCAAGGAGATAAATGTTATCCAGGGAAAAATCTACTTTCTGCTCCGGGGTAAAAACCCCAACAGCCACCATCACAGCGATCACTGCGCATGGAGTGAGATTAAGGAACCTCTCCAATGGCTTCGGAATTTCCACTTTGCTCAAGACCACCACAGGAACCATTCTAAGAAGATAGTTGCAAACCGCAACAATGATGACCAGGTAAATCACTTTTTGATCCATTTCTCGCAAACCATACCTCCTACGCTAGCCAGAACTGTTGCGACAATGATGTTCCAAGCACTCTGATTGCAGACAGCCAGCACCAGATAAAAGAAAAACCCTAAAAGGGCCACAAAAAACTTCTGACGATCGGTAACCTGCCACACCAAAAGGCAGATAAACATCGCTGTAAGAGCAAAGTCAAGACCCCACTCCCTGACATTTCCGAGGATACCTCCCAGAATCGCCCCAAGGCAGGAACCCGTGATCCAGGACAGGTGAGCGGTAACAAAAAGCCCGAGTAGGTAAGGAACCGTTGGCTTATTCCGGGAAAAACGAGTAACCCCTACCGCGTAGCTTTCATCAGTTATCTCAGCAGCGATCAAAGCCAAGAACCACCTGGGGAGGTTTCGGGTGTATGTTGCCAAAGAAGCACTTAGGAGGAGGTAGCGGAGGTTGACCAAAAAAACGGTAATAACAATCGCCAGCAGTCCGCTCCCAGCAGCCAGCAGAGCCACCAGGATGAACTGACCAGAACCAGAATAAATAAAAAGGGACATCAGTGTTGCCGTAAGTGGACTCAAACCTTCAACCCGGGCCAGCCCTCCAAAAGCCAAACCAAGAGGCAGATAACCAAGCACAATCGGGACAGCATCTTTAGCCCCGGATAGGAAATTGGAACTGTTCTCCACTCTCGCGGACACTCCTTTTTCCTTCGTTGCTGCTGCCTGCTCTCAGAATAAACCCTCACGTAGTCAGAATTTCAGCACCTCAACTCCTAATTAAAATTCTTCAACCCAAGAAGTAAAACCTCCTCCACAACTGTAGGAGAAAGCAAGCTGGTCACCGACACGTGTTCCGCTGTTCCTGACGCTACCCGCAGGCAACTCAAGAACTGCCTGTGCTTCCCGAATCACCGGGCTACACCTGAAGGGTGGCATTTCCTCGATGATGTGGACGACGACCAGTCCCTCGTCGAGAAAAATAGCATCAAAAGGAAAAAACAGAAACCAAGAGTGGACAGCAGCACAGGGCTTCAAAAGAAGACCCTCACCTGGAGAAAAGCTTCTCCGCCCTAAAAGGCCCTTGAGCCGCTTCCAGAAACTGAAAGCAAGGTAGACCTTGTGAGCGAGGACCACCTGGCGTGTCAGATTCCGAACCTCAAATTCTGGAAATCTTCTTCTTTTATTACCCAAGTGAGACACCACCCCGTTCAGAAGCTTTGCATAATCTGGATCAAAGCGGGACCGAGAAGAACAACGAAAATTGCTGGGAAAATGAAAAACACGAGGGGAAAAAGCATTTTTACGGGGGCCTGCATTGCCTGTTCTTGGGCACGTTGACGGCGCTTGCGCCGTATCTGTTGAGACTGCAGGTGGAGGATGTCGGCGATGCTGACTCCAAGTTGGTCAGCCTGTGTGAGGGCGCTGACAAAAGACGAGAAATCTTCGACGGCAATACGGTTTGCCATGTCCTTCAAAGCATCTCTCCGGGGCTTTCCCATTTTAATTTCCTGGAGTACCCTTTTAAACTCCTCCCCAAGAACACCCTTAAACCGTTCCGTAACCTTCACCATTGCCATATCAAACCCCAAACCAGCCTGCACACTGATAGTGAGGAGGTCCAGAAGAACGGGCAGATCCTTCAGGACCTGGCGCTGCCTTTTGCTAATCCGAACGTTAAGGTAGACCTGGGGGAAGAGATATCCGAAAACCAAACCAGTACCCGCAAGAACCGCTACCCTCAGGTAGTCCCAACCTGCAAGCAATCCGTAGCTCAAGAAGGCTCCGCCTACGAGCAGGGACGCAAAAAACTGAATCACGGCAAATTCCCCTGGCTCCAAACCCAAGGGAAATCCGGCGGCCACCAGGCGATGCTGCAAGCTGGAAGACCACCCGGCTGTCATCTTTGTGCCAATAACCTGGACTAGTTTTTTCCAAATCGGCTTCCCAAGGCGCTCCCAGAGAGGTTTCTGCAGTTCTTCCCTGATCATTCTGCTCTCTTTCTGCTCCTGAAGCCCTCTCAAACGCTCCTCAACGAGGAAGCGGTCACCCCAGATGATCTGGCCCAGACCTAGAAGGAAAAGAAAAAAGCTGCAAAACACCAGAAAACACACACCACAGAGCACAAATGCTCACCCTACCCCTTAGAATTGATCAATTTTGGTGACTCACAGTCACACTTCGATGCTGACAATGCGGCGGATGACCAAAACTCCCAGAAGTTCCCCTAATACTGCACAGCCGAGAAGAACAAGACCGACCCGATCGGTAAATAGGACACCAATATAACTCGGACTGATCAGAAAAAGAATAAACGCGAGGACAACTGGTAAGATGCCGATAATCAAACCAGAAATCCGACCCTGTGCTGTCAATGTCCTGATCTCCCCCTTAATGCGAACCCTTTCTCTGATCGTGGCAGCGATGTTGTCCAGGATTTCCGCCAGGTTGCCTCCGACCTGACGCTGGATCAGAAAGGCGGTAACGAGCAAGTCAAGGTCTTCACTACCCACTCTCCTGCTTAGGTTGCTGAGCGCTACCTCGGCTTCTGTTCCCAGGTGCATCTCCCTCAAGGTACGCCCAAATTCCACAGAAATTGGTGGTGGCATTTCCTTCACAACCATCTCCAGTGCCTGGAGAAAGCTGTAACCAGCTCGGAGAGAGTTAGTCATAACTGTTAGGAAATCGGCTAACTGGTTGCTCAGAGCAGTGAGCCGCTTGTGCTGTACCTGCTGGAGATAAACCCAGGGCAAAATCAAAAAGAAGAGGAACCCAAACAGCACCAAGCTGGTCTTCCATGTCAGAATCCAGAGAAAAAAAGCTGCCCCACATGCCAGGACGAGGTCGAGAAAAAGAAATTCTTCCCCCCGGAGAGGGAGATCCGCTCGTGCTAGCTTTTTTTCTACCTGCTCCGCCAATTTCAATGAGGCGAAAAACCGCCCTCCCCAATGGAGGAGCCTTTTTCCCAAGGGTTCCCGGTTCTCCGAAGTTTTTTTCTCCCTGAAAAAGCGGTCGGTGTAGTATTGTACCCTTTTTTCGATGATAAGCCGGTCTGTAGACAGTAATCCCCAAAGACCGACCACAAAGGTGAATGCTGCCAAGAAAACCAATACCAGGATAAGGATCGGGAGCAATTTATTCACCCGCCTCCTTCAAGAAAACCTCGTCAGGAAGGGCAATACCAGCAGCCCGAATCTTCGGCAAAAACTTCGGTCTGACTCCTGTGCTTCGGAAAAAACCTTTGACCTTCCCACTTGCGTCTAGTCCCACCTGCTCAAAGACGAAGAGATCCTGAAGGACAATGGTATCTCCCTCCATACCCTGAACCTCGGTGATCTTGGTGATTTTCCTGCTACCATCCCGCAGCCTGTTCTGGTGAACAATCAGGTCAATGGCTGAGGCGATCTGCTCTCTAATCGCCCGCACCGGCAGGTCGAGACCAGCCATCAAAACCATCGTTTCCAACCTGGAGAGCATGTCACGCGGGGAATTAGCATGCCCTGTCGTCAAAGAACCATCATGCCCTGTATTCATCGCCTGCAGCATGTCAAGAGCCTCACCACTGCGAACCTCTCCAACAATGATGCGGTCAGGACGCATGCGCAAGGCGTTTCTGACGAGATCCCGCATCGTCACTTCCCCCTTCCCTTCGATATTTGGGGGACGGGTCTCCAAGCGCACCCAGTGCTCCTGGTGCAACTGAAGTTCTGCAGCATCTTCGATGGTAATGATTCGTTCCCCCTCAGGGATAAAAGATGAGAGAACATTGAGAGTGGTCGTTTTTCCGGAACCAGTTCCTCCAGAAACAATAATGTTCAGGCGTGCTTTCACACAGGCCTCGAGAAACTTCGCCATTTCCGGAGTTAGGGTCCCTAATTGGATCAGGTTATCGATCTGCAAAGGATCCTTGCTGAACTTACGGATGGTAAGAGTAGGGCCATTGAGTGCCAGCGGGGGGATAATGGCATTGACCCGTGAACCATCGGGAAGTCGGGCATCCACCATTGGAGAAGCCTCATCTATGCGCCTTCCAAGGGGTGCCACGATTCTCTCGATAACTGAGAGCAGATGGGCGTTGTTCCGAAACCTGATCCCCGTCTTTTCCAGTTTTCCGTTCCTTTCGACATAAACTTGGTGAGGCCCATTGACCATGATCTCGGAAACCTTCTCATCCCTGAGGAGGGGGCTGATCGGGCCAAAAGCAAAAACCTCATCAAGAAGATCCTGAAGCAAGCGCTGGCGGTCAGAACGGCTCAAGGGTATTTCTTTCTCCTTGAGAAAAGAGGTGATAACTTCTTCGATCAGTTCTGAGGCCGCTTCCCGATCATTATCTCCAGAGCGCAACTGTTCTTCTAGTTCCTCTACAACCCTCTGGTGCAGCTCATACTTCAAATCCAGCAGAGGATCTTCCCGGGCTTCCAGTACCTGAGCAGATTGGTCTCTGGGCCTTTCGTGAGTTACGTTTTCTTTGCCCTGGAGCCGCTGAAGGAGAGACATGGCCACCACACCACCACCCTGCAAAAATTTTCCCTATCCTCTAACTGTTGAATGAAAGCCTGCCAAACAGGCGAAGACCTCTCTTCCTTTTTTCCAACTCCTGATCTCCATCTCCACCCGCCAGATGAAGAGCAATCTGGCGAATGCTTTCCGCAACCCGGCTCTGAGGATCACTGAGACAGAATGGAATTCCTTTATTCACAGACTTCACAACCAGTCGCCCGTCACTGGGTATCTGAGCTGCTAAGGGAATCCCCAGTGTCTTCTCGACCTCTGTCGGAGTGATCCCTATTTCTGGTATTGCTCTGTTGAGGACAACTTTAACCTTATCCTTATGGTGCAGAGAATCAAGAACCTCAAGCCCAAGTTTGACGTTCTTCAAAGTGGGAAGGTCAAGGGAAAGAACAAAGAGAATTGTGTGAGCGTAATCAAGTGCCACCAGCACGGGATCCGTAAAAATTCCCGGGGTATCGATGAGGACATAATCGTAATTGTTTTTCAGGATATTGATCACTTTTTCGACGAGCTCAGGAGAAACGATTTCAGCATACTCGGGCCTTGCAGGAGCAGCAAGAACACGGATCCCAGAAGTGTGATGGAGAAGGTAGGAATTGAGAAGTTCTTCATCAAGTTGACTGTATTCTGTCACTAAGTCAGACAGCGTCTGCCGGGGTTTCAGGTTGAGCATCACAGCAATATCACCGAACTGCAGGTCGAGGTCGACGAGGGCAACCGAATACCTGAAATCCTTGGCCAGGGATACTGCCAAATTTACGGCAATGGTCGTCTTCCCTACCCCCCCTTTGGTGCTGAAAACAGTAACCACCTTTCCTTCGCGGAAACGCGACATCTGATCTGACCATCTACGGTAATGGAACTTGCGCTTCTGTTCTAATTCGTAGACACGGTAAATCGTGGACACCAGTTCATCGCTGGTAAAGGGCTTGACGATATACTCCCGCGCCCCGGCAGCCATTGCCCGCCTCAGGTATTCCTGTTCTCCCTGGACAGACATGATGATGATGGCACTTTCTGGGAAATGGAGAGAGATGGTTTCCGTTGCCGCGACTCCATCGAGAACAGGCATGTTGATGTCCATGAGGATGATGTCCGGATGCAGCTTCTCTGTTTTTTTGATGGCTTCTTCACCATCCCGTGCTTCTCCAACCACCTCGATACGGGGATCAAAATGGAGCAGACACCTGATATTTTCGCATGTTTCCGGCACATCATCGACAATTAAGACTCGAATTTTCTCCAAAACCTTCACCCCTCAAATTTAACTCAGTGTTGTTTGTGGTATTCCTCGGGAATGGTGTCGAGATACAGAAAATCTTCCAACTCGAAGGGTGCCGAGGGCACTTTCCCTTTCTCCAGAGGTGAACGCAAAGCCATCCTAATCTTCCCTTCCTCATCAGCAAGCACCAATGGTTTTGCTTCTTCGAGGGTCACCGCGAGGGTCACTGTCTTTGTTTCGATCTTCTTTTCCTTTTCTTGATCCCTTACAATTTCAACATTTGTCCCGACGGCAAGAACTTCCACGTCCTGAAGAGCAACAACAGTGATCACTCTGTTCTCCCGTTCCCCCTGGCTGCCCCTACCAGGCATAGGAACTTCGATCGTTCCAATGATATCCACATGATCACCAGGCCGAACATGCCAGCCAACCGCGCTCACTTCATCAACAGCAACGGTCACTGCACGTTTTCCCTGAGGCACCAGGTAGGAAAGACCCGCTTTCGCCTCTTTCTCCTTGACAATCCTGTCCATGATGATCTGCTCACCAGCCACCAGCGGCTGGCAGGTAATCGCACCGACAACATCGTTCAGGCTGCGGGCCGCTCGCGGATGGATGTAATCAGCAGGCATTTCTACCTGCTCGACCATCGATCTCGTGATTCGGGTCTTCTCCGGAACAGCCGACCTGGCAACAACCACGGTGCCTTTGACCCCAGTTGCTGCCATCTGAACCTGCTGCAGATACAAGTAGACCGCACCTGCGGCTACAGCAGCCAAAATCAAAGCAATGACCATCAACACCCTTGGTTTTAACAACAGTCTCACACTCCCACAACAAACACATTTCTAGCTGGTCAAACGAACCGTGTAAACCCCAAAATCACCACCTGCTCCAACTTCACCAGGGCAGACAGTGCGGACAAAGCGACCGACTACATTATTGTCTGTTCCTTGCCCCTCAACCCCTTCCAGGAAAAACGCCGCAAAGCCCTGAATCTGAGCACACCAGGGACGATTGTCTCGCCACTCGACAATCCTGATCACGGGAACGATCACCAAACGCGGGCAGTCACGCCTGAAGTCATCAAAAGAGCATCCGTGCTGGCACTGGTCGATTCTGTACTCTATTCCTCGTGTCGTTGGTCCGGACATGTTCCCTGGCTCAATAAAAACCACATCACCTACATGAAGCATTCCTTCATACCCGTACTTGACCCTTTCTTCGTAGTCCCTTGCTCCCCCACCCTGGTGTTCGTCAAGGTCAAGGGCTCCATACCAGCCGTGGTAACGGCCATCCTCACCTCTTTCAGCTCCCCCATTCCCTGCCCCCTCCTTGAGGACGTATTCCTCACCATAGACAAGCTCTTGTTCCTCAATTCCGAAAGGAACAGCTCCGCTGACAGCAGACAGAGGACCAACAGTAGCAGTGGCAGCGGCTGTGACCTCTTTCTCCAAAAAACCAAGCACTCTGGCAAACAGGAGTTCTACCCGGGAGCAGGCTCGCACCGTGAGAGAGCGATCATCTGGAGACACTTCGATGTCTGCCTGCTCGGCAGCAACACCATTTGCTTCCAGATATTCTTTCGCCACCTCGCGGGCAGCATCAGGATCACCAGGCAGTTCCTGGGCGCCGGCAAGAGCAGCGGCATCAGCAGCATTTACAAGCTGCGCCCGGTGGCTGTAAAGGAGACCAACATCGGTAACCAGAGCTACACTGCCGAGCAGTCCAGTGAGTGCCAGCGCAAAAAGAACCACGGCTGTACCCTCATTGTTCCGCAACAAGCGAATCAGAAAATTCGGCAAGCCCCCTCACCTCTCATTCCACCCGCATCGTCGCCACTGCAGTCAGGGGAAAAGGATTGGGGAGAAGTTCTGTAATGATCGGCGCGACAAGGGGAAGATCATAGCTAACTGCCACACGGAGACTGTCCCCCCGTGACCGCTGATCTTCAACTGGATCAATATCTACCTTGATCCGGTTCTCATCCAGACCCACTGCCACATCGCGGACAAGAGCAACGATTTCCTGGTCACTCCCACCGACAGCCCCCAGGCGTGCCCCTTCCCGCGCCGCCTGGGTGACCATAAGATAAGAGTAAAAGATCCTCCCAAACTCGATGATGCCGAAGACCAAGAGCAGAAGAAGGGGCAGGATCAGGGCAAACTCCGCGAGGGCCTGCCCGCGCTGGGAGCGCCGTAGGAACACGATCCTCACCCTCTCAAAAACGGCAAGTAAGCCAACAGGGTCCCCAAAAAAATCGCCGCACCGTAAGGGAGATAAGAACTATAGGGACTGCGGTCGAGCAGAAGAAAGGCCCCTTGAGCAGTCCTCCTCTTCCCCACAAAAACCAGAAAAAAAGCAATAGCCAGCCGCTTCAATGTCTCCAGAAGACGCCTCTTCCAAACAAGCACCCCAACAGCGATGAGACCACCAACAAGGGCGGTGCCTAGGGCTGCGTAAAAAACGAAAAGAGGTCCTTTCAAGGCACCAACTGCTCCGAGAAGTTTGACATCACCGGCCCCAAGACCACCGAGCAGATAAGGAAGGAAAAAGAGCAGGAAACCAAGACACAACCCTTTGATACTGAATTGCAACCCAGTGAAGCCGTCGCAGGTGAGGTGAATGACGAGTCCAGCGCCAGCAGCAGGAAAAACCACTTTATTGTAGATTTTTCGCTCCTTAAGGTCAGTGTAGAGGCAAACCACGAGGACGAGGAAAAGCACCAGATCCTCCGGCCTTACCAAATTGAAATCCCCCTTTTTGCGAGTGATCCCGAACCCCAATTGAAATAAAGACCCTACAGGAAATGTAGGGCCCGAGAAATAAACAATTAGCCACATAAAGTGCTACATAATTCTCGATGCCTAATTCCCGCTTTGCTGTCCCGACAATCCGTTGGTTACGTTGTTGAAGATTTCCGAAATTTTACCACCCAACAATCCTAATGCCGCAATCACTGCAACTGCTACAAGAGCAAGAATTAAGCCATACTCTGCCATACCCTGACCCTCTTCTTCAACCAAAAACCTCTTTAAGGCTTCCAGCATCTTCACCCCTCCTCACTTTTCTTGCAAACGGTCCAACCCCACTCACCTTCGGGGCCATTCCTGAAACCCGTTCTTTTTTATCTCTTCTGAGAACAATTATAAATCTGCCCAAAAATAAAAAAATCGACCTGAAGTCGTCACTTAATAAGCCTCCCGGTTCAAGTTTTTACCAGACTCAGCGCTCTCTGGAACCTATATGCCTCAAACCACATGTCCTAAAAAATACTCTCCCTCGAGGGCACAACCATTTAGTAATTAAGTCCTAAGAAGGGGACATGGGTGGCGCTAACGAATGCAGGCAAGTTCATCGGGCAATGGAGGTCTCAGCTTCATCACAACCAAGTTCTGCGCCTGCCAGCCGCGAGCACAGGAGAGATTCCCCCACACCCACGCAAAAAGAAGCAGTAGACCTGCTTTCCCCCGCAGGACTGCAACCCCACCTCAAGTGGCTTCTTTTCTGGCTCATGCCCCTCCATGCGGATCAGGCAAAATCCATACTTCTTTTGTAATCGCTCGAGAATCTCGGGGGTTTCGTCAGTTGAATGATCGTCAATAATGATTACCTCAGGCAGTTCACGAGAAGCCTGAGAGATCAAGGAAGCAAAAGCAACAACTTTCCTGATCACGGTCTCAATGAAACAAGCCTGGTTACGCACCACAAAAAGTAAGCTGGTACCTGTTTTGGGAATGGCACCCTTTTCTAAGAAGCCAGCGATCTCGCAGGAAAAGCGGATCAGCCCCCAAACAACGAGAAGGTAACAGGCGGCAAGAAGCAAGTTTAAAAACACAAAAAACCCCCCTCTTCCCCCAGCAGTATATGTCGGAGAAGAGGAAAGGGTCACTATAACCAAAGCTTAAAGCTCGACAAGACCTTTTTTGATGGCATAGATAGCAGCTTGGGTTCGGTCTTCTACCTTCAGCTTGCGGAAGATGTTGGTAATGTGGTTTTTCACGGTTTTCTCGCTGATGAAGAGCTTTCTGGCAATGCTCCGGTTGGATTCCCCCTGTGCAATCAGGGTAAGGACTTCCTTCTCTCTCTCTGTAAGCGAATTGATCCCTTCATCTTCTTCGGGATGTGCAGTGAGGCGGTTAAGTTCACCCAGCAGACGCTGGGTGGCAACAGGGTGAAGTGCGGGTTTTCCTTCCATTACATTGTAGATCGCTTTGATCAGTTCCGCTGGTTCCACATCCTTCAGCAAGTAGCCTGATGCCCCGGAGCGCACAACTTCCATGATTTCTTCGTCTTCATCAGCCACCGTCAGAAAAATGATTTTCGTGTCTGGAAACTCCCTCCTAATTACCCTACTTGCCTCGATCCCATCCGTTCCCGGCATTTTGATGTCCATTAAGACAACGTCAGGATGCAGGGCACGCGTGAGATTAATCGCACCCTGCCCGTCTCCAACTTCCCCTACTACTTTGAGGCCAGGGTCGAGTTCCAAGACATGCCTCAGTCCCTCCCTGATTAAGGGATGGTCATCAGCGATAAGCACCCTGATTTCCTCCAAACCCGTTTCCCCCCTCTTCTACAGGAATGACCACTTTAACTTCTGTCCCCTTGCCGGGAGCAGTCTTGATCTCTATTTCTCCTTCAAGGAGCCGAACTCGTTCCTGCATGTTCAGTAATCCGAAGTGATTACCTTCCATTTCGACCTTTCGCATATCGAAGCCCTTGCCATTGTCTTTGACAACAGCAACCACCTTGTCTTCCTGTAATTCCAGGCGCACCTCGACGTGGGTCGCTTCGGCGTGTTTAAAGATATTGTTTAAGGCTTCCTGAATGATCCGGAAGAGCCCAACCTCGAAGTTGGGATCAAACCTTCGTTCCTTCCCGTAAAAGCGAAAATTTACCGGCAAACCATAGCGCTCCTGAAAGTCAATGAGAAAGCGGCGCAACCCTTCTACAAGTCCTAAGTCATCCAAGGCCATTGGTCTGAGATCAAAAATGATCTTTCTAATATCCTTAAGACTGCTTCTGACCATTTCTTTAAGCCGGCGGAGCTCTTCCCCAACCCTTTCTGGCTCCCTCAAGAGAAGCTGTTCACAAAACTCTGCCCTCAACACAATATTCGCCAGTGCCTGGGCAGGACCATCATGGATCTCGCGGGCAACACGCCGCCTTTCTTCTTCCTGGGCCTTGATAATCCGCAGCCCGATCTGCTGCATACGCTGGAGACTTTCGATTTTCAGGTTGATCTCCTTGAGTGTTCCCTGAAGAAACTGGAGAACAACCCCTATCTGAGTCACCAAAGTCTCTGCTTTTTCGACAGTTTTGGTCAAGCGCTGGAGGCTCCGCTCCAGTTCGTCACGCCGCCGGCGGAGGTTTTTCTCTTTTTCTCGCAAAACAAAGAGCTGAACACGGATCTCGTCGGCGTAATTATAAGCCTCTTTAATAACCTCTTCACTATGCTTCCGGAAGTCCCGGCTGACCTCCATTAAGCGAATCCGAGCCTGTTTCTCAAGGCGCTCGTAGTGGTCAACTTCTTGAATTGTTTTGAGGGTCTCCTGCTTGACAGCGATCAACTCCTGCTTTACCCGCTCCAACTCTTCACGGGCTCCCTCGGCGATCTCGTAGATGTTTTCCTTACCTTTTTCAATGGCATTGATCGTCTCCTTGACTACCCGGTCGAGCGC
>LDZS01000023.1_pt1 | contig 17739 bp, 13 predicted proteins | sample 615471 | NCBI WGS metagenome assembly LDZS01 (sample SAMN03408295, study PRJNA278302) | terrestrial metagenome | isolation source: oil reservoir sample K3 | place: USA: Alaska, North Slope, Kuparuk formation | collected 2013
CTTAATGACATACCTTAAGTATCCGGAGGGGATAAGGAAGACCATATATACCACCAATCCCCTTGAGCGGTTTATAAAAGAGGTCAAGATTATAAAAGAGGTCAAGAGGAGGACAAAAGTCATAGAGGTCTTTTAAAGACCCAGAAGCTTGTAGTAAAGTCGTCTACCTCGCAGCGCAGGAGATGAACGAAAAATATGGCAAGAGGGCGGTCTTGGAATTCTCTTCGGTCAAAGAGGAGCTGCTGCACATTAGGAGGGAAAAATACGGTCCAGTCGAGACCAGTTCTCAAGAGCTGTGCATGGTGAGCTATACACAAAGTTCTTGACACTATGCTCCTATTACGTGGCTCAGGCTTTCTGTCATTGGGGCAGCGCCGACAGAGCTTACGGCCGCCACTGTGGGAGCTCAGGCCTATGGGGTTGAATTTGGCTCCCCGGATTATGACATGATGGCTCTTGCCACATCGTGGTGGACTATGGCTATAAATGGCGTGGGATGGTTACTATTAGTCGCAGTAGTCGGCAAGTATCTTGAAGGCATGAGAGAGAAAATGGGCGGTGGTGACCCAGTATGGCTTGCCGTAATCTCAGGGGCGGCCATGCTTGGGTGTTTTGCATATCTAAATTCGAGCAGCATATTAGCCGGAGGCCCTCGCCTTATAGCTGCCGTGACGGGCGGAGTCTCCATGGTCATCTTTCTAAACATAGCCAAACGAGCTCCCTGGCTCAGAGAGTATTCCTTAGGCATCGCTATGATAATCGGCATTGTAGCAGCAGCTCTGATGTGAGAGGAGAGAGCGATGGATGATTACGAGAGAAGAGTTTGCCAAGATCTGGGACGAGCCCATAGTGAAGTTGGGGACTATTACGCTTATAGTAGCGGTGGTCTTTAGCTTTCCGCCGAGCTTCTACCTTTACTTTGAATACGGGGTCTTTCCACCACTGTCTCTCGCGCTCAAGGCTTGGGGGATGATCGCCATCATATTCGGAGCCTTCTACATAGTTGAGCCCATCTCATACTATCCAATCTTAGGACTCTCTGGAACATACATGTCCTTCTTGGCTGGCAACATTTCAAACTTACGGCTTCCATGCTAAGCCATGGCCCAAGAGGTCATAAGCGTAGAGCCCGCCACCCCTGAGGCAGAGATTATTTCAACGCTGGGAATCGCCGGCTCTATCATCATTAACGTTATCTTCCTCACTGTAGGGGCCATTGCTGGATTCGCTCTCCTTCGCCTATTTCCCCAGGCTGTGGCTGATGCCTTGAAGAATTACGCAGCCGCGGCGATCTTTGGGGCTGTCTATGGACAGTTTTCGTTGCGGTATCCCAAGATTGCCGTTATAGCATTCCGATACCTCTCATCATAATAGGGCTTTTAAAATTCCCAGCCTGGTCGGCTATTGCGATTTCAGTATTCGGCACCATCGGTATAAGCTGGTGGTTGTATGTCAGCAAGAAACTCTAAAAAAGGAGGGCCTTTCATGCCATCTATAGAAGAGATAAAAGAAGAGGCTCAAAAATTGCAAGAGGAGCTCGTTGCCTGGCGAAGACATCTCCACCAGTATCCTGAAGTAGTACTTGATGTCCCCAAGACCGCAGCCTTTGTTGCAGAACGATTGCGAGAATTTGGCCTGGAGGTCAGAATAGGCGTGGGTGGTCACGGCGTCGTGGCTCTTCTTAGGGGTAAAAGACCGGGCAAAACCGTAGCCATAAGGGCCGATATGGATGCCTTGCCAATAAGCGAGGAAACCGGTCTTCCATTTTCCTCGAAGATTGAAGGACGTATGCACGTCTGTGGACACGATGCCCACATGGCTATGGCACTTGGTGCAGCCAAGCTGCTTTCTCGGCACAGGGGAGAGCTTGCCGGAAACGTCAAGTTTTTGTTTCAGCCTGCGGAAGAAGGTCCAGGCGGAGCCAAGCCTATGATCGAGGACGGAGCACTCGAAAATCCCAAGGTTGACGCCATAATAGGCCTTCATACAGGTTGCATCTGGAAATCCGACAAGCCAGGAGAGGTTTATATCAGTCATGGCCCTATGATGGCTTGCCTGGACCGGATTGACGTGACGGTAAAGGACAAGGGGGGACATGGCGCCATGCTCCATCAGGCTGTCGATGCCATTGTCATTGCCTCTTGTGCGATCTCTACGCTTCATCCATCATCATTCGAGAGTTAAGCCCTGTGGAACCTGCGGTTGTCAATATAGGCAAAATCGAGGGCGGAACAGCCTATAACATAATCTCAGGTGATGTACGTTTCTGCGGCACAGTGCGCGCTCTGAAACAGAAACTTAGAGGATTTCTCAACAAAAGAATCTACGGTATCCACAAAGGGATTGTACAAGGCATGAGGGGTGAACTTGAATATCTCTATACTTATGGCTATCCGCCTCTTATAAATGACGCTGAGTTTACCGACCGCTTCACCAGAGTGGCAAAAAGGTTGTGGGAGAAGAAAATGTGAAGGAGATGCCCTAGCCTACCATGGGTGGCGAGGATATGGCCTATTTCTTGAACGAGGTCAAAGGCACTTACTTCTTTCTCCCTGGCTGTAATCCCAACAAGGGTCAAACATATCCTCACCACAACTCGCGTTTCGATATCGACGAGGATATCCTTCGGCTTGGGGTAAGCCTGTTTTGTGCTGCACCGATAGATTATTTAGAAAGTGAAAGAGCGTGAGGAATATAGGCCTGTCAATGCTGTCCTTTCACGGAGTTTAAGGGCAGAGAAAAGAGACCTGCGCTCGCTAACCTCAAACTGCGATCATCCATTAGGTTAGCGAGCGCTTCTGCCTTACCACCAACGGCTGTTGCAAGCCAATCCTTCCAGTCCTGGTTCATGGGCTACCTCATAGCATGCCTCTTCAAGCTTGGCCTTTATTAGGTCAGCTACTCCCTTTGATACCGCGACTGCCATCATACTACCTCATACGCAATCGTATTCCAACTCCTTAAATCGCTAAAAGGATCTGAAAAGAGGAATAAGTGGCACGTCAAAGTCCTATGATCGAAATCACTACGACAAACTAGCAAAGCACCTCTTTCTTGACACTGCATATTTTAACGTAATATCTGCCAAATAATAGCAAAGTGCCGTAGATCAGCAGTGGGGATACGAGCAGAGCGAACACATCGCTCCCACCACGTCGACCTGCTCTATAAGTAGTCGTGGGCCTGGAATCAGGCCATGGATCATGAAAATGCCCAACATCACAGTGGTAACCGCGTCGCCTGGTATGACAAAAGATGAGCATGAACACCACGGCACCTAGACACATGGCATTATTTGCGACCCTGGCGATCGCTATTCCCTTATGAGTTCTCTCATCTTTATGCATCGATAGCTTCATCTATGCCATTTAAGGCAATGCTTTTGTTAAGTAGTAATTTCACTTTGATTTTACGCAAGGCAATGAATCGGTTTCGCTTTGATTTTAGGTGTGGTAACTAGGATGATTGACTTTCATTGTGTCTTGGGTATAAATTAACCTTGAGATTAAATGAAAACAACCAGAGGTTATAATCCTTAGATAGCAAGAAGAGGGCAAGAGTTGAAAGTTCTGAGGAGGAGTGGTACTTATGGCGGGTAGGAAACCCTGAGGCAATTTGCGATTAAGTTGCCGAAAGTTTGGTGTGTCATGCTAACGGATAAAGGGGCAATCTTAGAACGGTGCTGCCAGCACCTGGTAACATTGGGCAAAATACAAGGCGGCTACATCACTTATGAAGCCGTAAGCGATATCTTTCGTAATGTTAAATGTGACCTTTCCTTGGATCTTGTCGATTTAGTTTATGAACGCTTAACTGCAGAGGGAATAGAGTGTGTCGATCATCTGCCCGAAAGTAAGGTCTCAGAGAGAAGGCAACAGCATTTTTATGAAGAAAAACGCTCAAAGAATCTACCTGAGCCACAGCCGAGAGCAACAACCAGAAGAAGACGACGTAAAAGGCATGCATGGCGTTTAGAGGATATGGAACAGGGAGCAGAAGTCGACGTTTTGCCCTTCGTTCGAGACCGCGACCTTTCGCCGATGGAGACCTATCAGTCGTCAGAACATTGGAACTCAAACGAGATCAATTTTCCAGAGGCTGATTTGCCAAAGGGGTTTGGGAATGTTTTTGGGAAGGGTAGCGAAGCGTGTAGCGATCCAGGCCAAGATATTTTTGCTGATCCCATTGTGAAGATATTGCTGCACGACATTGCTCGGATAGAAAAAATGACAGCCGCTGAAGAAAAAGAGCTATCTCGCTTGGCTGAAGAGGGCGATCAAAACGCCGCCGCGCGCCTGGTCGAAGCAAATCTTAGCCATGTCTTCAAGCAGGCGACAAATTATATCGGCCAAGGCTTGGAATTCCTTGACCTGTTTCAGGAGGGGTGCATTGGCCTGATAAAGGCGGTTGAGAGGTTTGACTGGAGGGCGGGAAAACGGTTAATGTCCTACTCTGCTTTTTGGGTTTTACAAGCGATGAGTAGGGCTATTGCCGACTATGGCCGGACTATTCGACTGCCAGTTCACATGGTAGATGCCGTAAGGCAGCTACGAAGCGTTACAAACCGGCTCTATGAAGTTTATGGAAGGGAGCCGACAACGACAGAAATAGCTGGCGAAATGGGCTTATCCGAAGAAAAGGTGTGCGAACTGCAGATTCTTTCTCAGCCCGTTGTGTCTTTGGAGACTATTTTAGCTGAATGGAAAGAGGAAGAAGCGTATCCAGATTGGTTTTTAGCAGCAGGCAACGTGATTTTGGATAACGACATAGACGAGTATGTTGACCGCTCTATAATGCGCGAAGTTATTCCAAGGGTTTTAGAAAGGTTACAACCAAGGGAAAAAGAGGTTTTACAATTGCGTTTTGGCCTCAACGAAGATGAGCCGCAAACCTTGGAGCAAATTGCACAACGCTTTGGTTTAACGCGCGAACGGATACGGCAAATCGAAGCTAAAGCTATAAAAAAGCTGAGGCATCCCAAATACCGCAATGTGTTTCAGACTATTTTCGATTAGCAATCTTTATTGCTTAACGTATTTTGAGGGAGGAAGCAGGCTTTTATGTACAAGATAGAGTGGGATAGTGACAGTGGCGGCATTTTATTGGCCGATACGAGGGAAACCGGGGTGGGAAGAGAGGTGCGCCCCGTATTCTTCGAGGAGCTTGACCTGTTAGGCTTCAATCAACATTGGCATTATCCAAGGGTGAATGAGCCTCTGTTATGGGCTATTGGTGGTCGTAAATATTATTATCGTGGCGAATTCGTGGCAGAAGCTAAAGGAGGGGGATTGTTCACCTTTCCAGATCTTAAAATTTACCGGCCCAAATTGAGCTTGGAACCGGTCGATGTTGAGGCAATGATTACTCGAAATGGGTCCCTGCTTCAAGGGTTGGTGCAGAGATCGCTCAGGTTTATTTATCAGACCTACGCCCAGCAGAGCAAAAACGTGGATATCGTAGCCGTAGCCTTCTCTGGCGGAAAGGACTCGTTTGTAACTTTGGATTTGATACAACGGGTTTTGGAACCGGGGCAATTCGTCGTTGTCTTTGGCGATACGGGTATGGAAGTTAGCGATACCTACCAAGCTGTGGAAGAGGCTAAGGCGCGGTGGCCACACCTGGCATTCCACACAGCTAAAAGCGTCAAAGATGCAAAAACGAGCTGGCGGGAGATGGGCCCTCCCAGCCGTATTCAGCGGTGGTGCTGTTCTGTCCATAAATCGGCTCCCACCCTGCTGTTATTGCGCAAATTGGTCGGCAAGGCATCTGTGAGGGCTTTGGTCTTTGACGGCGTGCGCCATGAAGAAAGCGCGCATCGCGCTGTCTACGCTGCTGTAACTTCAGGAGGCAAACATAAGACGCAGGTCAATGCTAGCCCTATTATCGCCTGGAACGCAGCTGAGATTTTTTTATATATCTTCGGTCACCGCCTGTGGTTGAACCAGGCCTACCGTTATGGGGCTACCCGCGTGGGCTGCGCGGTGTGTCCTATGGCTTCGCCATGGAAAGATATGATTAATGGAGCCATCTATTACAAAGACATTGAAGGACTTTTGGGAGAATTACGGACTTGTGCTATTAGTGCAGGGATCAGTCCTGAAGAAGTAGACCACTACATTGAGAAGGGCGGTTGGAAAAGTCGTGCCGGTGGGCGCTATCTCCCTAACGGCGGAAACCGCGTAGTAGAGCAAATAAAGGGAAATGATGTTACTTTCACCCTGCGCCATCCAACCGAAGATTGGCAGGAATGGGCCAAGACCTTGGGCCATTTGACGCTGACTGGCCCTGGTCAGGGATATATAGATAAAAACGGCATTGCGTATCCTTACGTCATACAGCGCAATGAACATAGCGTTACTGTAAAAGTAAGCGGCCTTGCCCGTGCCGACCGCTACACCCTCAAACTGTTTCGGGCTGTGGCTCTAAAAAGCGCCTATTGCTGCCACTGCCAGGCCTGTGAGGTCGAGTGTCCCACTGGTGCGTTGGCCATCGCCGACTGTGTGAAAGTGGGCGACGACTGCCTGAGGTGCGGTCAATGTCTCGATTTACATGGAAAAGCTTGTCTCGCTGCAAAATCTTTAGCGACAAGTGAGGGGAACACAGATATGAATGACGTAAAAAAACAAAGATTGCAATCTTATCAAACATTTGGATTACGAAAGGATTGGTTGACGGAGTTTTTGCAATCTTCGCAGGATTGGATTAATAACAACAGCCTTGGTAATCGGCAATTTGAGGCTATGCTGCTGTGGCTAAAACATGCCGAGCTGATAACGAGCGGCAGTGGCAAGAGGTCTCTGGTCGTTACGGAGCTATGCGAGAAAATCACTCGGCGTGGAGCCGATGATCCGCTAACTTGGGCCGTCATTTGGGTAAACCTGGCCCGCAACTCCGCGCCTGTGCAGTGGTATCTCAGCGCCATTCCCTGGGGGGCGACTGTGACCAAAACCGATTGCGTGACCAAGATAGGCGAGGCATACTCTAAGAGTGAAAGATTATGCAAGAATGCTATATCAGCCCTCTTTGGTTTGCTTACTAAGACGCCTTTGGGTAAAGAATTAGGGTTGGGTGAAAAATTAGAGCCCGAAAGACGCGCCGACGCCCTTTATAAAAAAGGCTGGCTCAGCCCAGATCCCGTGGCCGTCATTTACTCTCTTTACCGATATGCGGAAAAAACCGGCCGTTACGATTTGACCGTAAGCGAACTGTACGAGAGCGCAAAAGAGGGGCCTTACGTTTTGTTCGGCATCGGTCGCGAAACGTTAGAAGGTATCCTAAAAGGGCTGTCCGCTCGAGATGACGGCCTTATCCGAGTTAACATCGTGCGAGATCTGGACAATATCTTCTTGGATCGGACCCGTAAGGCGGTTGAGGTGCTCGACCGTGTTTGATTGGAGTAGCGAGAAAGGGTGGTCCAGGTACCAACATTTCGGCCTGCGGCAGGAATGGCTGGAATTTTACCTATCAGACCGCATCGATTGGCGCTGCCATTCCTTTTTGGGCAATAGGCAGGTGGATTCTCTGGCCACTTGGCTCAAGACGGCCGGTATAGAAGATAGCAGCGGCTGCCTAACTCGCTTAGGGGAGCAATTTGCCGCGCGTGGTGTTGATTGTCTTGCGCTGTGGGAATTGCTTTGGGTCAATGTGGTGTTTTCTTTTCCTACGGCGCGTTGGTATGCGCACTTGGGGCTTGGCGAGTGGACCACCGTCGAGCTTAAAATGCTTTTGCTCCAGGCAGTGCCTCGCCTGGCGGAATGGACAGCGACTAAATGCTGTCATGGAACTCGCGGGGCTGCTTGAGCGGACGCTCGTGGGCAGCGAGCTGAAGCAAGGCCAAGTGATAGCAAAAAGGTCGCGTAGCATTGTGCGAAGCGGAAAAGAACCCAACGATGCCGCATTGATTCACGCCATAGGGCTATTTTATCTGCAACGGGGCCAAAATAGACTCCCCTGGAGGCCGAGCTCACCTGGCCTTGGGTGGTTTTCGGTTGCAGTAGGCAGTTTGTTTTTAACCGCCTAACTGTATTAGACCAAGAATTTTTTGAGATTGACGAACAGGGCCTAACGGTATGCTCTACCGGAAAGGAGGAATGGCAATGTGGAGATATAGCGATTTCCTGGCTGTGAGCGAAGACTTCATCCCGGTGTTTACTGAAGAGGTGGATAAAAAATACCACGGCAACTGGAAGGCCTTCATCCCTCATGAGCAGATGCGAATCCTTTTGGAAACGCTCATAAAGGCTTTAGAACGAGCGCGCGGGGGCGACATGCGCTCCATTTGGCTTACCGGGGCTTACGGAACGGGTAAGACGTACGCCTCCTTTGTAGTCAAACACATGCTGGAGGACGATCTTGAGGCCGTAGAAGAATATTTCCTGAAACATCAAATATTAAAACCTTTATGGCCGCGTTTTAGGGCTTTGCGGCAGGACAAGCGCCACTTGGTGATCTACCGCTCATCGTCAGGGTCCATAACATCGAGTCGTCGCATGATGATAGAAGTGCAGCAGGCGATCAAGGATCAGTTGCGCGTTAAAGACTACACAAATGCCTTCCCTGCAGGGCTAATGGATCAGCTGGTGAATAGACTTAGCGACCCGGATGGAGTCTTCAACTGGGAAGCTGCTTTCGTCAAATATCGTGGCCGCTTTATGTCTGTAGCTTCAGCTGAAGAAGCGCTCGAACGCCTGCGCGAGGGTGACTTAAGGTTAGGCGAACAGGTGGCAGCTGTGTTGGAAGAAGAAGGTTTGACCTTGGGCGATTCTCCTTCTGACGTCAAGGCTTGGATAAAAGAGGTGATATCTGCCAACAACTTGGGCAGCATTGTCTTTATATGGGATGAGTTTACGGAGTTTTTTGCCAACAATGTGCCAGTTACGCCCTTGCAGGAGCTGGCTCAAGCTACGGCTGAGATGCCTTTCTACCTTTTCCTCGTAACCCATCGCGCTTTAGAGCAATTACGCCTCGATGATCATACGCGAGTAAAGCTCCTCGATCGGTTTCACAGATGTCGGTTAGAAATGACGCAGGTTACAGCTTATGGGCTTATTGCAAATGCGATCGACGTTCATGCTGACATGCGCGATAGATGGGAAGAGGAACTCAATTCTCTTTGGAATAAAGTAGATGTGGCTGCATTACAAATCAACCTGCTTGGAGAGCGAGTTAACAAAAACGAGCTTAAGCACATGGTGCCCATTCATCCGTCTACCGCCTATCTTTTGGCTACCATTTCGTCGCTTTTTAGCTCAAGCCAGCGCACCCTTTTTCAATTTCTAAAGACCGATACCATAGGATCGTTTCAGTGGTTCATCGTCAACTACCCTCAGGACAACTGGCATTGGTTGACCCCCGATTACCTGTGGCAATATTTCTTTGAGGACGTTAAGCTCGAAAGTATCGAAGCGATAAGCTATCTGTTAAGCCATTATCGTTCTTTTAAGGATAAATTAAATGAGGAAGAAGTCCGCGTGTTTTGTGCGATATTGTTACTTATAGCCCTGCAGCGGCAGACGGCAGGTTCTTCCACTTTGCTTAAACCAAGGCTATCGGTTCTGAAGCACATGTTCGTCGGCACTGATCTATATCAACGGGTGGAGAAAGTGGCAGACGACTTGTGTGCTAACGGCATTGTGCATGCTATATCGGTGGACAATGATCGTGAGTATTCTCTGCCCACCGTGACTATTGACCCTGCGAAGCTGAACGAATGCAGGCAGCGCGTCAAAGCCACGCGGACCTTCGAAAATATGATAAAGGCAGAAAGTCGGGAGGGCGGGTTTGCCGATGGGCTTTATGGATTATTGTCACTGCAGGGAGCAGTCAAATTGCGACATCCCATTGAAGTTGTTTCCGCCAAGGAATTTAAGCTGCAACGCGAACGGATCCTAAAAGGTATTATTAAGCCCTACGAAGTTGGTGTAATCTTGGTCGTCGCTCAAAAGGAGGAGCAGTTGACCGAATCGGAGGAGATAGCTGCTGAGGTAAGCAAAAGTTGTGACAATTACTGCATATTGGTCAGTCAAATCGCCTTTGGCGATAGACGATGGAATGAGTGGCTCGATCATAAGGCCTACGCTCTGTACCATGAGGAGATGCGAGATATTAAAACCCGCCAGTATTATGACGACAGGGCTAAGCATATCGCAACTGAATGGCTTAACGAGGTCAATATAGGGCGGATTCGAGCCTTCTTTAAAGGGCAACAGGAAGAGCTGAGCGGTTGTGAGTTTGTCGGTGGATATTTACACAACATATCTGATTCAGTATTTCCCTATGGTCCAGAGAAACTGAGCCAGAAAGCCACATTATATAATCCGAGAGGCTGGGGTAAGGTGGGTGCACTGATCGGCCTTGGAATCGCGAAAAAAATTACGGAACCGTACAAAAGCTTAGTGAAAGCATTACAGGATAAAAGTTTATGGGATGCCACTATAACCCCCATGCAGGCTTTAGTGGACAACTTCTTCGAGAACAACGACCAAGTCCATTTGAATGAGATATGGGAAGCCCTGCAGAGACCTCCCTTCGGTCTAATGCCATCGCATATCGGCCTCTTCCTTTTTGCTTTGCTGATGCGCAAATATGCCCAAAATTATTATTACTCAGATGGGGTTAATTCGCTGCCTCTCAGCCCTGACAAGTTGGCCGAACTCATAGATGAGGTGGTCAGAAATTCCGGGTCAAGGTCGCCAGTAGACTATACAATACGAAAAATCTCAATCCATGGGGAGCGCTTTTGTGATATAGCTCGAGAAATCTTTCAACTTCCTCGTGAACAGACGCTTTACCCTGAAGAAGCTCGCAAAAACGTGCGCAACAGAGTCAAGGAAATAGGCTATCCTTTATGGACCCTCGTTTACTATGCTCAGGGAGCACCTGCTTCTTATTCTGTGGAGAATATAGAACGAGCTGTAAAAGCCCTCGAGGAAATTTTGTCCTACTCTAAAGGCGAACTCAAGGATAGCGAGGTGCAGGCTGTCGTTGATGCTGTAAAACCGGCATGCCAAGAGCTATCGCGGCTGCTAAGTCGTGATCGGATGCAAGAGGGGATGAAAAGATTTTTAGACGTTCATGCTCCTAAACTGGTATCGCTCATGAGCGCCATAGGGCTAGATGTTTCTGATATAAGAGAACGGTTGCGAGGATTATTAAACGAAGAGGTTTACCTGTGGCGAGAAGAACAAGTAAAGGAAAAATTGTTAGAGATCGTCCCCATGCTCGACTTGGTTGACGCTTTGAATACCCTTTGTGGGGTTAAAAAACGCGATCTGAACGAAGTGCGAAACTACTTCCGTGACGCTTGGTTTAAGGGCAAACTGCCACTTTTATGCTATAAGGAAGGGCAAACTGCCGAAATAGTTCAAGTCATAGATTATCTCCATAGGCTCATTTATTCCACGAGCGTAAATGTTGAAGATGGTCGATCCGACGACATCCGAGGCTTGAGCAGCCAATTGGTATCTTTATTCAGCGATGTTCGCTCCGTGCTCAAAATGTTAGTTAAAAAATATACCAATCAGGTTCTCGACGAGGAAGAAATCGCAGCTCTGTATGATGCCCTATCTAATTTATCGAAAGGCAGCGAGGAAGAGGTTAAGAATGCCATCATCGACGAATTGTCTCGACAAGTCCGGCAGAAGAAGATAGCCGAATTGCGACAGTATTGGCAAGACATAACAGGCTCAGCTTCTCCAAGTCAGTGGAGTGAGAAGAAAGGCGTTCCTATACAATGGGTGCTTGAGGGCCAAGCGCATCATGAGTTTATCTCTCGTTACAAGAATGTAGATAGATTAGCAGAAAAGGATATAGATGAATTAATAAACCATCTAACCAAACATGCATCAGAACTCACTCTCTTACAGAATGATGAATACATTTTAGAGAAATTCCTTCAAGTGACTGCAGGAGAGTATGCTGATTTGGTGTATCGAGCGGGCATAGTGGGCGATTTGCTGGCATATATTCGAAATAGTTTCGATGGTAGTGTATCTCAGTGGCCAGGGCGGTTGAGCGAAATCCAACGGATGGTTCGCAAGTGGATAAGGGAAAATTATACGAAAGCCTATCAAGAAGTGCGCAAGGCCCTCGATTCCATATCGCCGGATGATGCAAAACAAATTATCGAAGAAATGGCCGCCGATGACGCCCTTGTCGGTGCCAGGTTGCTGGCTATCCTTAGAAGGAAAACGGAGAGCGGGGCAAGCCCTTGTTCCGCATAGTAAGGGTTAGGTAGGTTGTTCGGTGCTTTTAAAAAGGAAAATAGGTAAAGCAAGGCGGAGTGGTGCAAATGATAGATTTTGCCAGTGTCGATGAGTTGCTGGCCCACCTGCAAGATGAAAGTCGCAAAGGCGAGCGCTTTGCCACCAGGTTCATTCTCATCCAGGGGCGTGAAGCTTGGTGTGAATTGATTTCTAAGCTAATTGGCGAGGTAGATCGGGTTGTGCGGTTGTCTCAATTCTGTAGCGGCAAAGATGTTTTCCCAGACATGATGCGGCTGCAAGCTTACCTTAGAGATGAGGCCTCAGGCGACTGTAGATTCTTGTTGATACCACTAGCTGAATGTCTGCGACTCGACCTGGAAAATGCTTCCGAAATGCTCCGCTCTATTGCAGAGTGGCCTACTGGGAAAGTGCGCCGTTTATATGTGCCGCTATTAGAGGTAGAAGATATCTTTTCTTCTGAAATGAAGCGCGTTATACGATATGGACAAAATCTACTTCCCGATGTTTGGCGCCTTAGAGGGGAAGGTGGTTTTGAGATTACCATAGCTCCTTTTATAACCGAACACACGGATCAGCCGGTAATTGAGGGCATTAAGGCATATCTATCTCTGTGGGAAGAAAGCAGCGTGAGCAAAGCTTGGGTATCGACGGCTCTTGCGCCTTGGTTGTCGGTAAAACAGACGTGGGGCAATTGTCGTGTCAATATATATCGTTCCTGTTTTGAATATATCAAGGCCAAAACCGCATGCGACGAGCTTGTACAAGAGTGGGGCTCTTTCGATGATTGGGTGTGGCTGGTTTCTTTTTATCGAGAGGGCGACACTTTGGACAAAACGGCAAGCAGGATATTAAATGTGGCCCATTATAATGCTCAACAGCTTTTCTCCTTATGGCCTCGCTTAGATGAACGAAAACGTTGGTTGGTGTGGCTGTGGAGCAAATTGAGAAGCAAATCAGGTACATATCTGGGTTTTGTTATGCAGAATAGCAGCAATCTATATGATTTCAGCCGATATGATGCCGTCATGACTATCTTCGATTTGCCGAGGTCGTTATCCTTTAGTAGCGAGCGCAAGGAACTATTGGCTTGCCTTGGTGTAAGTGCGATGCCCCCTGAGTTTTGGAAATGCTATCGTAGCCTTATGGATTTGCTCGACAGGTTAGCAGTGTTGACCGACTTGACGTCAGAAGAACAAGGCGAGATTGTGTCTTGTGTCGGTGAAATGTTGAGCGAATATAGCCCTGATCTTTGGTGGAACTATCTCGAGGTCGCTTTTCCTGCATTATCTTGGTACTTGCAACTGCCCTTTATTGAGGATGAATTTGTATGTGCGTATTTTTCTGCCTACCTACGGTGTCGCCTGAAAGATAAGCCAGATGAGGCTTTGAGCTCTCTGGTAGCTCAATGGAAGGCAGAAAAATTGCTTTGGAACTATCCGACCAGAAACAAAATCCTCACCGAGCTACGCGCTGCTGGAGCAAAAGTTCTGTGGGTTGATGCCATGGGGGTGGAATGGGCAGGTTTATTGACACAACTTTTGACGGCGAAAGACCAAGTTGAGTGTGAGGTGAAGATCGTCAGAGCCAATTTGCCCACTACGACCGCCGCCAATAAGGATTGGGACGAAGACAAAGAGGAAGTGATGCGTGGATTAGATAACATTGCTCATCACTATGAGTATAAATTTCCAAAATCCTATTTGGATGCGATGGGTGTTATAAAAGATGTATCTAAACAAGTTTCAGCTTTGTTGTCTCAAGTTTCTACAGTTGTTGTCGTCTCTGATCACGGTTTAAGTCGCTTTGCTGCCACCAGCGATGTAAAAATAGAGGCTCCAGAGAAAGCCGAAGTGGGGCCATACGGACGATATGCTACTTTGCAGAATAACGACCAGGCAAAAGAGATCGATATAGATGCCGAGTGGATAAGAGAAGAAAATTACATCTGTTTGCTCGCCCATAATCGGTTTAGACATGGTGGCGGTTCTTCTGGTGAGGTGCACGGCGGTGCTGCACCTGAAGAGTGTTTGATACCGGCAATTATAGCAAGAAGGCGCGAAGGTAAAGTCGTGCAATTGCAGTTTGAGGTAGTAACGACAACAGTCAAGCTCAACCCTAAAGGCGAAGGCAGGCTCGACGTGCGGTGTAATCGCAAGATAGACGGTCTTCAATTGCGGGTCAGCGGTCATCAATTACTTGGCCAAAAGGGCGATGACCGCCATACCTGGTCTTTTTCCTTGAAGAACTGGAAGGCCGGTCGACATGTCTGTAAGTTATATAGCGCAAATAGATTAGTAGGCGAAATTAGTTTTGAAGCGACGAAAGGCATTAGCGAAGAGGACCTTGGGTTATGAGGTGATGTATGGCGATGTCGGTTCACGATAAGGTTAAGACTTATTTCCAAGATATGGCTGTTTATAAAGATCCCGCTCATCACAGGCTGTTTTCTTCCTTGAGCATTCCTTCTTATCTGCGCGATTGGGTAGTCATGCGCTTTGCTGACGAAAATGGCAAAATTGATGCGGTTGAGGTGGAAGAATACGTCAGAAACAACATTCCGAGCAAGAAAGATTGGGAATTGCTCAAAAGCAGGATGATCAAGGACGGACAAAAAGTCAAGTTTTTGGCCAAAGTAAGGGTGGAGCTGGATGTGCGCACTGGCCAAGGGATGTTCAGCTTGCCCGACCTTAGCTTTCCCAACCGAAAGACCGAAGCTATTGTCGAAGATAGGGTGTTATATCAACATCGCGAAGAGCTTCTGTCTGAGAGTGAAACCTGGGGAGTGATCGAGTGCGAGTGGAACTCGTATGGATTAAATGGGAAAGAAGGAAGCGGGGCCATCTATTTAGTTAACTTTACCCCATTTAAGCCATATAAAGTTGACTTAGAGTATTACCAAGAAGTGCGTAAGGAGTTCGCCTTAGATGAATGGATAGATATGCTACTACTGGCAGTGGACTATAACCCTTTTGGGTTTTCGGATGTCCGCCAGAAGGTGACGCTTCTCAGCCGGCTTTTACCCTTCGTGGAAAAGCGCGTCAACTTGATCGAGTTGGCCCCTAAGGGCACAGGCAAATCTTACATGATGTCGCAACTATCTAAATACGGCTGGTTAGTGAGCGGTGGTAGCGTTTCACGAGCTCGTTTGTTCTATGATATCTCACGCAAGACCCCTGGTTTGGTAAGTAGGTATGACTACGTCGCCCTCGATGAGGTGCAGACCATCACTTTTCCTGACGTCGAAGAGGTCAGAGGCGCATTGAAAGGGTATTTAGAGTCAGGCGAATACCGCGTGGGTGACTATCGAGGTATAGGCGACGCGGGTTTGGTGCTAATGGGCAACATCCTTGAGGAAAAGATGAGTGAGAATTTGAATATGTTTACTGAGCTCCCACCTGCCTTCCAGGAATCCGCTCTTATCGATCGCTTTCACGGCTTTATCAAAGGGTGGAATATCCCACGGATGCGTGAGAATATGAAGGCTGAAGGATGGGCCCTCAATGTGGAGTATTTTTCGGAGATTATGCATTCCTTAAGAAGCGGGCTTGCTTCTCCTCTGAATGACTTATTGGAAATACCTAAGTCGAGCGATACTCGTGATACCATCGCCATAAAGCGACTTTGCTCAGGGTTAATGAAACTATTCTTTCCACATGTCAAGAGCGCAGATGATTTTGACGATAGGGAAGAATTTCGAATCTACTGCTTGGAGCCCGCTATGCAAATGCGCGGCATTATCAGGCATCAACTCCATTTGGTGGATAGCGAGTATAGTGACACCTTGCCCGATATTCGAATACGAGACTCTTAACAGCACCTTGCCCATAACTCTTCCCCCATACTATCCTCATGCCCTCAGCTTTCAAGAGCTCTTCTCTGGTAACCTCATAGTTAATAACCTAATGAACCCTCGTATCAAAAGATAAGGGCCATTTCTCTCGCTCTTTATTCCCAACCTGCCTCCCAAATCCAAGAGGAGCTCCTTAAAGGGACTTTCCTCCATTTTGACCTTGTATAGAAATATCACTAATCCCAACAGGATGGCTATTATCTTTCGGATGTGCGATAGCTTTTCCACCTGAAATTCCTCTAATCCCAATCCAGCTTTCAACAGCCCGAAGAACTCTTCAACGGTTCACCGCTTTCTGCAGATCTCTACCACCCTTTTGGCCTCTTCAGGCGAGTTTACGAGTAGGTTGGTAAGTAAAAGCCACCTGCCGCGGTTTTTAGGGCAGGAACGTGGGAAGCTACGAGGGTTAGCTTTGTTCCTCCTATGCTTACGTGAGTGTAACCGAAGTAGATCGGAAACATCGCAGTAGCTGCCCCTTACCTTCATTATCGCTTTATATCGTCCTAGAAAAGCAATGCTGTCTGAGACTTCTTTTTAGCTTACGTCCTCCATCGAATTTCCTGTCCTTGTACACTCGGATCACGAAGGACTCGTCGAGCTCCGCCACCTTCTCGAAGACTTTCCTGTCGTCGAAGCCTCTATCATAGACTATATGAGGCAGCTATTTCCCCTTTTTAGGTTTACAGCAGCCTCTTCTATTGTCACCACCGGCATATAATTGACCCAGTATCAACGGGTTGAAAATGACCCACTCCCTAGCTAATAATCCCTCTTGAGATAGCTTCAGATCGGAGGGAAATAAATGCTAAGGAGTGAGTCGATAATCATGCTACATGAACTAAGAGCAAAAGACAAGAGCATTCGAGCGATAGCTCGAGAAACAGGCCGTTCGAGGAATACTGTGAGAAAGTATCTAAGGGTCGAAGGGATCCCGGAGAGGAAGCCGCATCGCAGGCGCAGTTCTAAGCTCGATCCATATAAGAAAACTGTAGGAGAGCTAATGGATCAAGGCATATTCAACTGCGAAGTCATCTACGAAAGGATAAAGGCAGAAGGATATGCCGGCGGACGCACGATATTGCGGGATTACGTAAAGGATTTTAGACCACCCAGGCAAACGCCTGCCGTACGCCGATACGAGACGAAACCTGGAGAGCAAGCACAAGTAGACTGGGGGGAATATACGTACATCGACGAAGTAAGCGGTGAGGTGAGAAAGCTATACCTCTTCGTGATGGTCTTAGGATACTCGAGGGCCATATACACGGAATTCGCCAACCGCTGCAATGCCAATGCCTTTAACCGCTGTCTAATCCATGCCTTTGAATACTTCGGCGGTGTTACAGACGTACTGCTTACAGACAGGATGAAGACCGTAATTTTGGGTACCGACGATGACAGAAAGCCTATATGGAATGCAAACTTTTCTGACCTGGCGGCAACGTTAGGGTTTACTCCAAAGGTATGTAGGCCCTATCGTCCACAGACGAAGGGTAAAGTTGAACGGGGCATAGAGTTCGTGAAGGGCAACTTCTTAGCAGGTAGGCACTTTTCGGACTACGGCGACTTGAACCGGCAGGCTTTAAGCTGGTGTGATGAAAAAAACAGACGAATACATGGAACTTTGGGCGAAAGGCCCATCGACAGGTTGAAGGAAGAAAACCT
>LDZS01000024.1_pt1 | contig 17739 bp, 20 predicted proteins | sample 615471 | NCBI WGS metagenome assembly LDZS01 (sample SAMN03408295, study PRJNA278302) | terrestrial metagenome | isolation source: oil reservoir sample K3 | place: USA: Alaska, North Slope, Kuparuk formation | collected 2013
CCTTCAGTGCTCAGGAGCGGTTGCCCTCTGAATCGGACTTAAGTACGTATTACGGGGTCAATCGCCATACCGTGCGTCAGGCCATTGCCGAGTTGATAAATGCGGGCCTGGTTTACCGCCTTAAGGGGAAGGGAACCTATCCCGTGCGGGGAGCGGAAAGGCAAATACAGTATAAGGTATCAAGCCGCACCTGTTTTACCCGAAACATTATGGAACTGGGGCATTCCCCTGCTGCAAGGATTTTGAAAGCGGTGGAGATGCCCCCCTCTCCCGAAGTGGTCACAGAACTGAACCTGGATCAGAACCAGCGGGTCGTGGTTCTGGAAATTTTACGCTCCGTAGACAATGAGCCCTTTTCCGTAGCTACCTCTTATCTCCCAAGCCATCTGGTGCCAGGCCTGTTAAATTTTCTGGAAGGATTCACCTCTCTTTACCACCTCCTGGAAAAACACTATCATCTGCGCCCCATCCGCGCTCGCTCAGCTTTGCGCGCCGTCCTGCCTACCGCTGATGATGCAGCAATATTGGAAATTTCACCCAATGTACCGGTGCTGCAGGTGAAAAGTACCATGCTTACGGAAGGGGGGGTGGTAATAGAATACTGCGTCTCGCGATTCAGGGGAGACAGGAGTTGTTTGCAGGTAGATTTTTCCCGTGGTCAAGAGGTTCGTAAGTAGGATGAGACCGCAAACCCTGTGCAAGGAGTTCAGTATTTAATCAGTCAGAGCAGTCTGCGAGGAGGGAAAATATGTTCCGGAAAAGCAAATTTTTCATCCTGTTAGCTACCCTGGCGGTATCAATACTTTTTGTAACCGGTTGCGGCGGTGGAAAAGAGAACGAAAGATCTAACCCCCCTGCTGATAAACAAAACGCAGAAATGAAAGTGTTAAAAATGGGTCTGATTCCGGCGGAAGATCAGGAAGAAATGATGAAACGCTTTGGTAGTACCATTGCCTATCTGGAGAAAAAATTGGGAATAAAGGTGGAGCCTTTCATGGCCACCGATTATTCCGGGGTAATCGAAGCCATGCGTTCGAAGAAGATCGACGTTGCTTTTTTTGGTCCTTTTTCCTATGTACTGGCAGCCGATGTGGCCAATGCTGAGGCTTTTGCTGTAGGGGTACGCAGTAACGGTAAGTCAACCTACCAGAGTATCATTGTTGCCCACAAAGACAGCGGGATTAAGACATTGAACGATTTAAGGGGCAAGGACTTTGTGTTTGTGGATCCTGCCTCTACTTCCGGCAACCTTTTTCCGCGTGTGATATTGAAAAAAGCCGGCATTGACCCAGAAAAGGACTTCAAGAGTGTGACTTATGCCGGCGGCCACGATGCGGTGGAGTTGGCGATCAAAAACAGGAAAGTGCCTGCGGGAGCGGATAATGATATTACTTATGAAAAGATGGTAAAAGAAGGGCTGATCTCTCCTGAAGAGAATATCATCATTGCCAAATCGGACCCCATTCCGGGATCTCCCATTGCCTGGCGGAAGGATTTGCCGGAAGACTTAAAGCAAAAGATTAAACAGGCTTTCTTGAACATGCACAATGAAGATCCCCAGGCACTGAGTGGTTACGGCGAGATCATTCGTTACGATGAGGCCAGGGACAGCGATTATAACATTATCCGGGAAACAGCAAAGATTCTGAACCTTGATCTGAAGAAGATGAAGTAAGACGAACCTTCGTTGGCGTGGGTCGGGTTGTACTCGCCCCACGCCAACCATGGCGCAGGATGGGCATGGGGTAGAAATAATGTGGAGGTGTTGGCAGTGATCAGAATCACTGGTTTATATAAGGAATATCCCAATGGTGTGCAGGCACTGTGCGATGTAAATCTGGAAATTGGTAAGGGCGAATTTGTGGTCTTGCTGGGACCGAGCGGGGCGGGTAAATCAACCCTTCTGCGTTGTATCAATGGTCTGGTAAGACCAACTGCCGGGCAGGTAGAGGTAAACGGGGTACAGGTGGGGGCAGAAAACGGCAGCAACCTGAGGAAGTTGCGCCGCCAGATCGGTATAATATTCCAGCAATTCAACCTGGTTAAGCGACTGAGGGTACTGGATAATGTACTTTGCGGCCGGTTGGCCTATACTCCCTTATGGAGCAGCTGCTTTCGCTTCTTTTCCCGTCGAGATGTGGAACTGGCCAAATCCTGCCTGGAACGGGTGGGTCTTATTGATAAGGCTTACCAGCGGGCTGACCAGTTAAGCGGTGGCCAGCAACAGCGGGTGGGTATTGCCCGGGCTCTTGTTCAGCAACCTGCGGTGCTTTTGGCCGATGAACCGGTAGCGAGCCTGGATCCCCGTTCTTCCCGTACGGTTATGAAAACATTGTGGGAAATCAACTGCCAGGATCATATTACGGTGATCGTCAGCCTGCATGACGTGGACCTGGCCATGGAGTTTGCCCGGCGGGTGGTTGGCATTCGAGATGGTAATGTGATCATGGATAAGCCCGTAAGTCAAGTAACACGGAAAGATCTGGAGTACGTCTATGATGGTATGGCAAGCGAACCATCGGTTAATTCGGGTACTTATGGGAGGACAGAGTATGCCCATGCCTGACCACGAAAAAATAGGCCCGGCCTGGGATGGCTATCTTCTTCTGCAGCGGGTACTGGTTCTGGCCCTTTTGCTGAGTGTCTACGTCTGGAGCGCCTACGGTACCAACCTTAGCCTAGCAGAGTTGGTGCGGGGTTATCCACATGTGCTGGATTTTCTTTCCCGCATGTTTCCACCAAACCTGATCATCATCCCGGAATTGGTCCGTCCCACTATTGAAACCATTCAGATAGCCATCTGGGGGACTACTCTGGCAGTATTGCTGGCCATTCCTTTAGGTTTGCTGGCGGCAGCTAACCTGACTCCCCACCCGGTTCTTTATGCTGTGGCCAGGATCATCCTCAATGCTCTGCGGGCTGTCTCCGAAATGGTTTTCGGCCTGATTTTTGTGGCCGCAGTGGGTTTGGGGCCCTTTCCCGGCGTGTTAGCGCTGGCTTTGCACTCGGCAGGAATGCTGGGCAAGTTTTACGCCGAAGCTATCGAAAACATTGACCCCGGACCGGTGGAGGCACTTGAGGCCACCGGTGCCCATAAATTACAGGTGATTATTTACGGTGTAGTGCCTCAGGTACTTCCTGAGTTTATTACCTATAATCTTTACCGTTGGGAACACAATGTCCGTGCCGCTACTGTTCTGGGTTTGGTAGGGGCTGGAGGGATTGGTTTTGAACTAATCACCAGCATGCGTTTGTTTAAATATGCCGATACAGCCAGTATTCTGCTGGTGATTTTGTTGACAGTGACAGTGGTGGATTATATTTCCTCGCGTATCCGTTCTTTTGTAATTTAAGGTTGTTATAAGGAGGATTGGGATGCCTTTGGATTATCAAAAAATCAGTTACATTGTGGCTGAAGGGGAACTGGAGGTACTGGTCACGCTGGCCGAAGAGTTGTTGCAAGCTGCAGATATAAAGGTAATAAAAGAACCTGCTACCAGCCTGGTAATGATGCGGGCGCTGGAATCGGTACAGGGGTACCCGTTTAATCTGGGTGAGGTACTGATTACCGAGTGCGTAGTAGAGGTAAACGGGGTGCCAGGGAGGGGATTTGCCCTCGGCGATGAACCAGAAAGGGCATTGTGCCTGGCGCTTTTCGATGCTGCTACCAGGGGGAACCACCCGCTGACAGCCAGGATCATGGCCGTTCTGCGGGAGGAAGAAGATAAAATCCGGCGTCGGGAGAGGGCTGAATTTTCCCTGGTGAGCCGGACCAGGGTCGAGTTTGAGGTGATGAATCCGTGATTGAAGGGAAACAAGGCTTTGACCCGGTTTTTGATTCTCAGAAAATATTTCGCTGTATATTAGATTCCATGGCCCGGCCGGGCAAGATCAACCTGTTGCCCGCTACCGGTCTTTGCCCCCCTGGTGAATGGTGTTCCCATGTGGCAGCGGTAGCTTTTACGCTCCTGGATCGGGAGGTTACATTCTGCGTACTGGGCAAAGAAGCACAGAAAATGGAAAGTTACCTGGTTTTAAATACGGGCAGCAGGCCCGTAAAAGTTGAGGAGGCAGATTTCATTATAGTACCAGGGAAGGATCTTATACCCCGGTTATCTCTGGCCAAGCGTGGGAATTTAGAATACCCCGATGGTGGGGCCACGGTTATTGTTACTGTCGATGAAATCCTTTCTGATCCGGAGCACCGTTACCAGGGGCTGGCGGTAACGCTTTCCGGACCCGGTATACCCGATCATTGCCGGCTGCTGATCCGTGGCCTGCACCTGTCTTACCTGGAACACTTCAATAACCTGAACCGGGAATATCCCCTGGGAGTTGATTGGATTATAGTGGCTGAGGATGGCCGGATAGCCTGCCTGCCCAGAACCACCACGGTGAATCAGGAGGTGGTGATCTAGTGGGTTATGTGGCCGTAAGGGGTGGTACGGAAGCCATTACCGAAGCGATGAAAATGCTGCGCTATTTTCGCCTCAAAGGGGGGTCCCGGCCGCTGGAAGTCCGTCAGATTCAAGAACAGTTGCGTCTGGCCGTGGACAGGGTGATGAGCGAAGGTTCTTTATATGCCCCGTTTCATGCCGCCCTGGCCTTAAAACAAGCTGAGGGAGATACCATCGAAGCGTCTTTTATCCTGCGGGCTTACCGTTCTACCCTACCCCGCAGTTATGTTTCATTGCCGGCGGATACCAGCCAAATGCGTATCCTGCGGCGCATCTCTGCTGCTTTTAAGGATATTCCGGGCGGCCAGTTGCTCGGGCCCACCCGGGACTATACCCAGCGCCTTCTGGATTTTACCCTGGTTGAAGAAGGGGAAGAGCAGGTAGCGGAATTTATTGAAGAGTATCTTAAGGACCTGGATATCCCGGAAGAAGTTCCCTCATTTCCCAAGGTAATCGAGCTGCTGCGCCTCGAGGGGTTACTGGCAGAAGAGGAACCGGTAAAACCGGAGCCTCCCGACATCACCCGGGAACCCTTGACCTTTCCTGCTCCCCGCCAGGCCGCTCTGCAGGTACTGGCCCGCGGGGAAACAGGAGGGTTGCTGGCGCTGGCTTACAGCAGCATGAAGGGTTATGGAGATATTCATCCCACCATTGGTGAGTTGCGAGTAGGTTACGTTCCCTTACGCCTGAAGGACTCCTGGGGGCGGGAGGTATATGTAGGCCGGGTGCTGGTTACCGAGGCCGAAGTGATTGCCATGTTGGGAACCGCCGGTGAAAAGGGCAAGCCGCAGTTTACCTTGGGCTACGGGCTTTGCTTCGGTCACAACGAGTTGAAAGCAATTTCCATGGCCGTGCTTGACCGTGCCATGCGCAGCACCAGACCTCAGGTGCCAGCCGAGGATCAAGAATTTGTGCTCTCCATTGTGGACGGTATCGAATCATCCGGGTTTGCCGCCCACTACAAGCTGCCCCATTACATCACTTTTCAGTCCGATCTGGACCGTTTGCGTACTATCCGGCGGTATAAGGGGAGAGAAATGGAATGAAATTTGCTGAGCTGGTTCCGCCGCGCCATACGGGCTATAACTTTGCCTTTCTTGACGAGTATACCAAGCGAGAAGTACGGCGAAAGATTCTTAAAGCCGTGGCCCTTCCGGGATACCAGGTTCCTTTTGCCTCCCGCGAGTTGCCCATTGCCCGGGGATGGGGCACCGGGGGCTTACAGATTACCCTTTCCCTGCTGGGGCCACATGATGTGCTTAAAGTAATCGATCAGGGTTGCGACGGCAGCGTTAATGCGGTTAACCTGCGGCAACTGGTGGTGCTTACCACGGGTATTAAGACCACCTTTGATACTACCCAGGCGACGATCATCCAAACAAGGCACCGCATTCCTGAAGAGCCTTTGACCGAAAAGCAGATCCTGGTACTGCAGGTACCCTATCCGGACGCCTTACGTATTGTGGAGCCCAGCGAACGGAAGACCAGGCAAATGCACGCCGAGCAGGACTATAGCCGGATGTGGGTCTATCTTTACGAGGATATTGTGCGCTGGGGGGAAATCACTATTGGCGCCCGCTACCCGGTTCTGGTGCATGGACGATATATTATGGATCCATCTCCTATTCCTCGCTGGGATGTACCCAAGCTAAATATGGCCGAAACCCTCTACCTCTTTGGTGCCGGCAGGGAAAAACGTATTTATGCCATTCCGCCTTACACCCGCGTCGTTCCCCTGGAATTTAAGGATCACCCCTTCCGGGTGGAGGATTTCTCCGGGCAGGCCTGTTTCCGCTGCGGCAGCGTGAATAGCTTTCTGGATGAAATCTACGACAGCCGTACCGGTCGGAAGGTTTACGCCTGTTCCGATACGGCCTATTGTGATAAACGGCTGGGGATGCGTTTTAGTGCGGGGAGGAATGGCCTTTGAGTGAGCATGGATGGGATGGTTTACTGCTTCAGGTAAAAAACCTCCTTAAGATTTACGGTGAGCAGTGCCCTTATTGTCTTGAACTAACGGGACCGCAAGCAAATAGCCAGGTTTGTCCCCGCTGCGGTTCAATAGTGGCCTGCGGCGGCATTTCCCTGGAGTTATACGGGGGGGAAGTTCTGGGGATCGTGGGAGAGAGCGGTTCCGGTAAGAGTACTCTGCTGCGGTGTCTTTATTTTGATGAAGAAGCTACCGGGGGAGAGGTTTACCTGTCCTGTTACGAACAAGGCAAAGTTAATATCTTACAGGAAAGCGGCCAGCGCAAGCGTTACCTTCGCAATCACCTCATTGGTATGGTTTACCAGAATCCTCAACTGGGGCTGAATTTCAATTTTTCGTGCAGCGGTAACATTGCTGAAAAACTCCTGGCAGCCGATGTCAGGCACGTAGGCTATATCCGTGAGCAGGCAGCCCGCTTACTGATGCGTACCGAAGTGCCCGTAGAACGGATGGATGAACTGCCAGGTCGTTTTAGCGGCGGGATGCAGCAACGGGTGCAAATAGCCAAGGCTTTGGCTCACAACCCTCCCCTGCTTTTGTTGGATGAAGTGACTACCGGCCTGGATGTTTCAGTCCAGGCCCGGGTGCTGGATCTGATCAAGCAGTTGCAACGCCAGTTAGGGATCGCCATGATTGTGGTTTCCCATGATCTGGGGGTAATCCGGTTGCTGGCCCATCGCACTGCTGTGATGAAAAACGGTCGTGTAGTTGAAATTGGGCTTACCGATCAGATCCTGGAGGACCCACAACATCCCTATACCCAATTATTGGTAAATTCTCTTTTATAGTTAATGGGGGAAAACGAATGAGCGTGATTTTGAAAGTAGAAAACCTGTGTAAAAAATTTACCCTGCATATGCTGGGCGGCAAAACCATTGTGGGCTGCCAGGACGTTTCCTTCGTTGTTGAGGAAGGAGCTTTTTTGGGCATCTTTGGCCCCAGCGGGTCCGGTAAATCTACGATCTTAAAATGCATTTACCGGACTTACCTGCCTTCAAACGGCTGCATCAAGTACCTTTCTCGCTGCTACGGTGAGGTGGACCTGGCCCTGGCACCGGAACGACAGGTGCTGGTTTTACGTCAGGAGATAGGCTATGTTTCGCAGTTTTTGAAAATCATGCCCCGGGTGCCGGCGGTGGACGTGGTGGCCGAAGGGCTGTGGCTGCAGGGCACAGACCAGGAGGAGGCCCGCAAGGCAGCCCGGGAATATCTGGCACGGCTGGGCGTGGCCAGGGAGTTGTGGGATGCCTACCCGGTTACCTTCAGCGGAGGAGAACAGCAACGGGTCAACCTGGCCCGGGCACTGATTACCCGCCCCCGCCTTTTGCTTCTGGATGAGCCCACTGCTTCCCTGGATTTAAATACCAAAAACACAGTAATTGAATTGCTGCGGGAACTGAAGGGATCCGGCACAAGCATGGTCGGCATCTTTCACGATATGGATGCGGCCAGGCGGCTGGTAGACAGCGCATTCGTTATGCGGGACGGCTTTTGTTATCCGGAAAACGGAGGGTACTGGCGTGATTAGTGATCTGTTAATTGTTAACGGTCGCGCTGTTATTCCGGGAGGCGTGGTAGAAAATGCCTGTGTTATGATTTCAGGGGGGGTAATTGCGGATATCAGACCGGCCGGGCCGGAACAAGCTTTTTTGGAGAGGCAAATGGAAAAATATGTTATTAATGCCGGTGGGGCCTGGATACTGCCTGGATGTGTTGACCTGCACAGCGATGCCATTGAAAGGGAAATCGAACCCCGCCCCGGGGCAATATTTCCGGTTGAACTGGCTTTTCGTGAATTGGAAAAACGCCTCGCCGGCTGCGGAATAACCACCGTATTTCATTCCCTTTCTTTTGCCAGGGAAGAACTGGGTTTACGTTCCAACGAACTGGTTGCCCGGGTTATCCGGCGCATCTGCGAACTATCCGCCGGTTCGACCCTGATCCGGCACCGGATCCATTTGCGTTATGAAATTACCGACCTGTCGGCGGTACCTGTTATTATGGAACTGATGAACGAAGGCAAGGTGGATTTGCTTTCATTTATGGATCATACCCCCGGCCAGGGCCAGTTCCGGGAGTTGGAAAAGTATAAGGAGTGGATGCGCTGGTCTTCCGGTGTAGAGGAGGAAAAGATAGAAGAAATTTTGGCCCAAAAGAATAATGTGGATAGACGACTGGTGCTCGCCGGGATGCGCCAGCTGTCAGATAAAGCCCGGGAGTTGGGTATACCCGTGGCTTCCCACGATGATGACAGTCCGGCCAGGATAAAAATGGCTCATGAGCTGGGAATCAGTATCAGCGAATTTCCTGTAAATATGGAAACTGCCTCTTTTGCCAGAAGAATGGGCCTGAATGTCTGCGTGGGGGCCCCGAATGTGGTGCGGGGGGTTTCCCAGGCCAAGAATCTGAGTGCCAGAGAAGCAGTGGCTGTTGGAGCAGCGAACATCCTGTGTTCCGATTATTACCCGCCAGCCATGCTTCCTGCTGTTTTTGCACTGGCTGAAACTCCTGATTCATTACCTCAGAGCGTATCTCTGGTATCGGCAAATCCTGCCCGGGCTGCCGGACTAGCTGGAGAAGTAGGAGCACTGGAGGTTGGACGGCGGGCGGATCTGGTACTGGTGAGGCTTGACGAAGGAATTCCCGTCGTGTTAATGACAATGGTTGATGGCCGCGTTGTTTATTCCCTGAACTATCACTGTAGGGGAGAGCAGGTGGCAACCTGCAATAACCGGTCATTTTAAGGTAAGGAGCAGGATTTTTATGCCCATCAAAGGATTTGGTATCAACGCCGATGCTGCCCGGCTGGATAACAATTTGGACACCCTGGCCCGGGATTTAGAGTATTTTGCCGGGCTCGGTTTTGAGTATGTGGAAATTCCTGTGCACGGAGTGGGGGCCATGATAGGGGGACGGCTGCTACCCCCGCGGGTGGAGGAAATATGCCGGCTACTTGCCCGGTTTCCCTTTCGTTACACAGTCCATGCCCCCAATCCTTTAAACCTGATGGATATTGAAAACCTATTCTGGCAAAAACAGGCTTTTAAGGAAAGCCTGGAGTTTGCTGCAGCCATTGGATCGGAGGTACTGGTTTACCACAGCGGCAGATATGTACCGGAGGAGACCTTCCACCTGCCCGGAGGTCGACAGAACCTTAGCCCGGAAGTCAGAGATGAAATGCGACGGCAGGAGCGGGAAGCGTTACTGGATCTGGCCGAAAGGGCGAAACAACTGGGGATTACCATAGCTATGGAAAATGCCCGGCCTTACCTGGATGGCAGTCCCTATTGTTATGCGGAGCACTTGTCCCTGCTGGTGGAACAGGTGAAGGCTATCGGTCATCCCCAGGTGGGCATAACTCTGGATGTAGGTCATGCATATCTATCGGCCCGGCATTATGGCTTTGATTTCCTGGGAGCCGTGGCCCTGGCTGCTCCATACGTACGTCACGTGCACCTGCACGATAACTTCGGCCGGATTTCCGGTTCGCTGGAAAAGAAACAGGCTGAGTTGATGGCCGCCGGCCGGGGGGATCTGCACCTGCCCATCGGTTTGGGTGAAATCCCGGTCGCTGACGTACTTGCTTTATTGCGGGATTACTCCGGTGTGATAATACACGAAATTCGCCCCCGTTACCGGGAGTGGGCCGGGACGGCCCTGGAACGGGGGCGGCAGCTGGTGGCCTGTTGTTATTAGCTTCTCGATTGGGCTTGTCCGGCAAAACCAGCCATGGTATTATGGAAAATAAATGTGAAGGCATTACAAGAAACAAGACATAATGGACACCCTTATCCACGTCTGCGGTAGTTATCAGGGTCATTGGTGATTAAATTGTGTTCACGGTTAAGCAAAAAACGAATTGATTTTTGGAGGTGTGTAGCAGCTGCTAATAGGCCAACAAATGTTGACAAAACATAACAAGGTAGCTACCATAAAATTATGGAACTTTTAACCATAAGCAAAGCGGTAAAAAAATTAGGCGTTCATCCCAACAGCCTGCGCAACTGGGAAAAGCGCGGCAAAATCTTGTCCCGTCCGTTTGCCTGGAGGCCAGCGCCGGTACTTTATGGACGAATGCAACAGACTCTTAAAATCCGACCAATTGACTGACAGGCGAGAAACAGTCGTGCTTTGCGCCCGGGTATCCACCAGAAAGCAGGCCGACGCGGGCAACCTTGACCGGCAGATGGAACGGTTGCGAAAGTCAGCCCGGGAAAACGGTTTTACCGTCAGGGCGGAATTCACGGACGTGGCCAGCGGTTTAAACCAGAAGCGCCGCGGTTTAGCGAACGTGCTCAAGCTGGCCGGGCGGGGCGAGTATAAAAAGCTTATCATCGAATATCCCGACCGGCTGGCCCGGTTTGGATATTCGTACATCGAGCGGTACCTGTAATACTGCGGCGTGGAAATAATCGCTATCACGGAAAAAGAACCGGAAGACGCTCACACCGAGCTAGACGGGGACTTGCTGGCCATAGTCACGTCCTTTTCGGCCCGGTTATTCGGGGCCAGGGGCGGCAAAAAAGTCAGGCAGGGGTTTCGGGAACTGATCGCGGGGATGACGCAAGATGAGGAAGCCGAAAAAGAAGAAAACGGTTAACCCGGAAGACGGCATAAAATACACTGTCTGTGGCGAGTTTTTCCCAGAGGCCTACCCTGCCTTTCGCTCCCAGAAGTGGGGCCGGGGCGACGAAGACCCTCTGGCCACCGAGATGCGCCTTTTTTGCTCGTGCGAGCGCTGGGCCTTCAACCGGCTGCAGGAAGGCCGTTCCCGCGAAGAGCTTAAAAAAGAAGGCCAGAAGATATTCGGCATAAACTCTCGTTTTTGTGACGATGCCATATTAAAGGCAAAGGCCATTATTGAATCACAGAGGGAACTGCTGGCGCTGGAAATCGAAGAAACCGAAACAAAACTGGCCCGTGCAAGGAAAAAACTCAACCGGGCGGGAAAAGACCTGGATAAAACTGTTGAAGCAAACGACCTGGTAAAAATCGAAAAAGCCGAACGCACCGTGCACGGCTGCAAAGCGCGGGTTAAGAAACTGAGTGATAAGCTGGATGAGCTGAAAACCCATCAAAATAACGGTACCATACCCACAGTAATCTTTGGCGGTCGTTCTTTGTGGAAGCGGGTCTGCAGGGGTAGAGCCACAAAAGAAGAATGGCGGCAGGCCCGGCAGAACCGGTTGTACGCCCGGGGAGACGAAACCAAGGGCGGCAACCCGAACATCAAAATAAGCTATCGCAGCGGAGAATTTACTTTGTCCGTGACCATTTCCCACCTTTAGGAGCAAATAGGCACAGACAGCAGAGGCAGGCCGGTAATGACGAAGGCACCCCGGGTAACAGGAAAGCTCTGGCTGCCGGAAAAACACCGGCTCAAGGTGTGGGAACTGCTTCTTTCCGGCACTCCCTATAACATCGAGTTAATCAGAGGCCGGGACGGCCGGTACAGGGTGCACATTACCTTCACCATAGCAGCACCTGAACCGGTAACCAATCCCAACCGGGGCTACCTGGGCATGGACACCAACCCGGACGGTGTAGCTTTGGCCAACGTCAATTATTTCGGCCAACCCGAACCCTGGCCGGAAGGATTCGCTGTTCCTTACCCGAAGGCACTGCATAAATTTGCCGGAGAGTTCCAGGTGACAGTACAACCGAACGGTTTTCTCTACATCAAGATACCGGAGCTTGCTTACAGCCGCGGATACCGGCGCACCTACCTGATAGGCGTGCTGGCCAAAGTGGTGGTGGACATCGCCAGAGTTTTAGGCAAACCCATCGCATTAGAGAATCTGGACTTCGGCAAAGACCGGCTGGACACGGACAGGAAATTCAACCGCATGGCGGCCAACTACCCGTTTAAGAAGATAATCGAGGCCGTCACGCGCAGGGCATTCAAGGAAGGTGTCGGCGTAAAACCGGTCTGGCCGGCACACACGTCCACCATTGGTTATTACAAATACATGGAGTGGTACGGGGTAATTATCCACCACGCCGCCGCTTTAACTATCGCCCGGCGGGCGATAGGCTTCAGAGAGCGCATTACCAACGAGTTGAAGCAAAAAATTCGAGTCATCAAAGAGAAGCTGAACCGAAAGGTTGATTCCTTACCTGGGGAAGGAAAAGGGATGACCCAAAAGGTGAAGCGGCTCTTCAACCGGCTGGACGAAAAGATTCCCGTATATAACGGTTTGGACCGTTTCAAGCAGGAATCGTTTTATTCCGTCTGGCACGACTTGAAGCAGCTTGCTTTATCGAGTAGGTGACCCCGTTTAGCCGGTGTCGGATAAACCGGTAGGTCGTATCTAACAGATCGCGGGAGGCGGTGTTTTCCGCGAAATAGTCAACATTGATGAAGGCGCAAGCCGGAAGTGCCTATTTCGCGCAGTTCTCCCGTCCGGGTGGAACTCCCGGGGCCGAGGTCTCCCTGTCGCTTCAGCCCGCTCCCAGGGGTAGGCAAATCCAATCCAGAAAGGAGCGAAAGCCTGGTCATGGGGAGGCCGGGTTCACAAAAACTAACAGCTTGTTAGGTATTGTGAGCTTTTTTGAACCAGGTTTTTGACTTGCGAGCGCTGGTAGTACAAAATGTGGCCATTGAAGGGCCGGGTCTTCTGCAGCCGGCCATGGAGAAAGAGGGCTGGCAGCTTGATATACGGGTGATGGATCAACCGGGGGCACACTTGCCCGCCTCTTTAGATGGCTATGGCGCCCTGGTAATCCTGGGCGGCCCGATGAACGTCTATGAAGAGGAGTCCTACCCTTATTTGAGGCAAGTTGATCAACTGATTAAAGAAGCAATCCAAAAAAGTTTACCCGTGCTGGGGATATGTCTTGGCGGTCAGCTGATTGCCAAGGCCCTGGGTGCACCTGTTGTCCGCAATCCGGTTCCGGAGATCGGCTGGTATAAGCTCCGGCTTACCGCCGACGGTTTGAAGTCGCCCCTGTTTGCCGGTTTGCCGGAAGAATTTTTTGTCTTCCAGTGGCACGGCGATACCTTTGCCCTGCCTTCCGGGGTTTCCCACCTGGCTGCCAGCGAGGATTGTGTTAACCAGGCCTTTTCTTTAGGGCGGCACATCTTTGCCCTGCAGTTTCATCTGGAGGTGAACCCGGAGATAATTAATACCTGGGTCGAAGCTTATGCCGATGAATTGGAAGAATACGGCGGTCCCGGTGCCGCCGGCCGCCTGGTGCAGGAGACCGCGGCTGTCTGGGAGGAGTACCGGCAGGTGGCCGGGCAATTTTTGACTAACTGGATGGCTATTTTGTCGGGACACGGGACAGCGCCGCATCCAACCGGGTTCACTGAATATTTACCTTCAGGTTAAAATAAAACGCGAAAAAGAGAGGAAAACTTTGCCCGAACGCGAATTATTTGGGCAAAGTTTTCTGGTTCCGGGAGGGATTTTTCATGGAGGTGCGTTTGGGTTCAACCTTGCTGCGCTTGATGGTGGGGGATATCACCCAGCAGGATACCGAAGCCATTGTTAATGCGGCCAATTCCAGCCTGATGGGCGGTGGGGGTGTGGACGGGGCCATTCACCGGGCCGGGGGGCCGCAGATCCTGGAGGAATGCAAGCAGATTGTGGCCCGGCAGGGCAGCTTGCCCACGGGTCAGGCGGTAATTACCACCGGCGGCAAATTGAAAGCCCGGTATGTCATCCATACCGTGGGCCCCATCTGGTCGGGGGGCAACCGGGGAGAAGACGAGCTGCTGCACAATGCCTATTATAACAGCCTTTCCCTGGCCAGAGAGAAGGGTATCAAATCCATTTCCTTTCCCTCCATCAGTACCGGTGCCTACCGTTTTCCCATCGAGCGGGCGGCTACCATTGCTTTGAAAACGGTGCGGGATTTTATTTTAGAAAACGATTTCTTTACGGAAGTACGCTTTGTTCTGTTCCGTGAAGATGATTTCAAAGTCTACCAGAGGGCCTGGGAAAAACTTTCCGGTGGGGTGGAAGGTTGAAAAGTACAGGCGCTCAAGAGGCTTTTCTGCCTAAAAGCCCGGGATTTTCCCGGGCTTTTTAGGGATTTTTCCTTTTTTAATGAGGAGTAACCTGTCACTTATTAGCCTGGTCATGCTGTGGGAGCTTTTTCAAGGCGCTTCGTATGGGTATCTTGCTCCTTTTGGGAGAGCAGCTTTACCCACGTCCTCACGGAATCGGCGATAATCAGGATAACCATGATCAGCATGATTGCTGAAATGGCCGCCAGCAGGTAGTTATGCTTACTGGTGGAGCAAAGAACGCGGCGGGAAAGCTCTACGAAGAGTTCAAGGCTGAAGGTAACCCGGAAAAGTTCGGCTACCTGCTCAACGTGGCCGAACAGTTAGCGGAATTCTATGCCGGGCACGAAAGGCTGCCGCAGGACTTTTTCGAATTTCAGAGAAAGCCGGAACCGAAGCGGTTCACGTACACCCTGGCTCCGGATGACGGGGCGGAGGACGGGCAGGCGATAAAATACCGTTTGGAAGGAAACCGGCTGGCGGGCGAAATAAAACTCCCGGTTGTCCCGGAACCGCGGTTGAAAAAGGACTGGCAGTGGTTCCCCTTCTCTGTAGAGCTGCCTGCTGAACTGCAGGAGAGGCTGGTTGCGGGTGGGACTTTGTGCGCCCCCGACCTGCGGCTCAAGGTCAAGCCGGACGGCGAACTTGCAGCTTTGCTGGACGTAAAAGTGGAGGTACCGGAGGAGGAACCTTCCGGTGACCCTGGCCGGGCATTGAGTGTGGACTGGGGACTGCGGAAGCTGGTGACCTGCACGGTGGTTTCGAGGAAGGGCCAGCTCACGCCGCCTTTTTTTGTGTTCTGGTCCGGGCTCAAGGCCAGGCTGTTCCGCATCCGGGAAGACATCAAAAAACTCCAGGGAGAACGTGACCGGTACGAAAAAGGGACTCCAGGCTGGAAGAAATGCAACCGGAAGGTAGCGGCGGCCTGGCAGAAGTACCACCGGGTACAGCACGCCCTTGCTCACGCGGTGAGCACGCTGCTGGTCCTGCTGGCCAAAATCTTTGGCTGCCGGCACATTTTCATCGAATGGCTGGTCACGCTGCGCGGCAAAAAGGGCCGCAGCAAAGATCTCAACTGGTGGGTGTCCACGGTGGTGCGGGGTCTGCTTTTCCGGCTATTGAGATACAAGGCGAAGCTGGCGGGTATCCGGGTGTTCATGGTGCCGCCGGGAGGCACGAGCCGGGTCTGCCCGCGGTGTCTCGGTGCCGGGAAGCACGTAATCTCTCCGGGGAATAAGACCGAAAAGGATTCCGGTTCCTGGTTCGTCTGTCCTTCGTGCGGCTGGCAGGCGGACCGGGACTATGCAGGAAGCTTGAACATTGCACGGGTCGGTTTTAGTCTTGCGAGGCCGCTGTCCTATAGGGTCGGCGGCGCGGCGATGCCGTTCCCGTCGCGGGTAGCTTCTGCGGAAATTTCTCAGGAAGCGATGACCTTTACCACAACTCTCGGTTATGTATGCAGCGTCTTCCTTGCTAACATTGGTTGCTTAGTTAAACTACTGAATTTGCAAAGCTGTACCTAGAAAAGTCTAGTGTGGGAGGAACGGTGTATGCAGCTAAAAGCTTTACAGGGCGATCTGGTGGTCGTATAATAATGTTGGGTAAGATGTATTCAGGGGGTAAGATGATTGTGATAAAAGTAACCCTTTCGGAAAAAGGTCAGATAGTGCTCCCCGTTGCTTTACGCAATCGTTATGGTTTAAAAAAAGGAGATAAGCTGGCCGTTGAAGAAGTGGAGGGAGCTATACTGCTCCGGCCCATTCCCCGTAACCCCCTCCTTGCCCTGCGGGGTAAATACAGGACTAAAGGGCGGGAAAAATTGACGGACATTCTCCTCCGGGAGCGCCGGCTGGACAGGGAGCGGGAAGAATGGTAGACGGAAAGACAGTTGTTCTGGACACATATGCCATACTGGCTCTCATTGAGGATGAAGAAGGGGCGGATACGGTAGCCGCAGCTATTTCGGATGAGCAGACAACAGTTTATTTTAGCGTGATTAACCTTGGGGAACTGTACTATATTCTTTTACGCAAAAAAGGTGAACGGGTGGCAGAAGAAGTATTACGGAACATCTTACTGGAAGAATCAATCAACATTGTGGAAGTTCCCTGGCCGAGGGTAAAAGAAGCAGCCCGCATTAAAGCCAGAGGAGGCCTTTCTTACGCCGACTCTTTCGTCCTGGAACTGGCCCGGGAACTTAAAGCGCCGGTGCTCACCGGTGATCCTGAAATTCAGACGGTTGCCAAAGAGCTTGACGTGCCGGTTATCTGGGTGGGCAGCAATTTAGCTGTGGACAAATAATCGTTGGTGATGGTCCCCATGAGTTTACCATAAACCTGGCCAAGGCAGTTGAAAGACCACATTTTATAGAAAATGCCTCTGAAAACCTACGGCCTTGTGCCGTAGGATGAAAGAGGCATCGCCCGGTAGGGCGATAAATACTTTACAAACATCTGTTTCCGTGGTATGATATTCCTGTGCTCTTTGACAATCAGTATGGGGTTGCAGCGGGTCAATGGGCTGCTGCGTAAAACTGATTCCCGAAAGAGACTGGTGCTTTGAAGTAAGCACGTATCTACGTAGCCAAATGGCGAAGTAGTAGACGCCCATGGACCGGGCCTTCCCGGCAAATGCCGGGATGTAGCTCACGAGGAAAGCGTAAGACCTGCGCTTTAGCAGGCAGCATTCCGATGACATGAGAAACCTTCGGGACGAAGCCCCCGGGCTTGTCCCGGAGGAGGTTCACTGGGAAGTTTACTATGGACAACTTATCAGAAATGTGTTACTGTTTCATGTAAAGGGATTTAACTGCATAGCCGTGTCCGGGTTCCCCTGCCAATCAGGCAGGGGTAAAAGGGAACCAGGTGAAAATCCTGGACGGTGGGGCCACTGTGAATGGGTAGCAGCTTTCCACAGGGCCACTGGTCTAGCACTCACTGATAAGGGTACTCCGTTCAACAGTGAATGATGTAACAGCATGGTAGTTTAACCAATGTCACTGGTGAGTACTGGGCCGGGAAGGCGGAAAGCAGGCGATGACCCATGAGTCAGGAGACCTGCCCGGGCACGCGGCACGGAAAGCCTCCCAGGGAACAGGGGGTTGCACTCCTAACCCCGACGAAAAGGGGACTGAAAGAGGATCTCCGAAGTGGTGCGCAGGATAGGTCCTTTAGTTGCACTCCTAACCCCGACGAAAAGGGGACTGAAAGCTATTCGGCGAAGCCGTCCAGAAAGCTCCAAGACCGTTGCACTCCTAACCCCGACGAAAAGGGGACTGAAAG
>LDZS01000025.1_pt1 | contig 17680 bp, 17 predicted proteins | sample 615471 | NCBI WGS metagenome assembly LDZS01 (sample SAMN03408295, study PRJNA278302) | terrestrial metagenome | isolation source: oil reservoir sample K3 | place: USA: Alaska, North Slope, Kuparuk formation | collected 2013
TAAAGCTTTTGCAGAAAAGAACGGATTTTCCTTATCGATCCTCCGCGAAAAGGCTCCACTTAACATGCCAGAAGACAGCATATTAATTAGAAAGCTTCAGAAGGTGTATGAAGAAAAGACCGGACAAGAAGCAAAATTGCTATCGATGGGCGGGGGTACTTACGCAAAAGCTCTCCCAAACATGGTTGCCTTTGGCCCGAAGTTTCCAGGAAGTCCAGATGTAGCACACAAAGCAGATGAGTTCGTAGACTTAGACGAATACTTAAAGGTCATCCAAATAATCGGGGCTGCCATGGTAGAGTTGGCAAAATAATTTTTATTTTTAGTTAAATTGCGCGTGCTTGGTTACTGCTTAATATTATTAATTAAGTGAATTTGAGGAGGAGCAAAATGATGAAGAAGGTCATTTTTAGGACTATGCTTATTGGTTTGTTTGTTGGAATGATTTTTACGGGTTACGCTTGGGCTACCGTTGATGACCGTATAGTGAGGTTTACTGCTTCTAATACACCCAATATAGATCCAGCCCAAGGACATGATCGAGCCTCCCAGATCGCCTTAGTAAACTTATATGATTCTTTGATATTTCAAGATTATTTAGGTAACCTAAAAAACGGTGTTGCTGAATCTTGGACGGTATCTGATGATGGTCTAAAATATACGTTTAAAATTCGAGATGGCATACTTTTCCATAATGGAGACAAGCTCACTGCAGATGACGTGGTATTTAGCATGAAGCGGCTTCTGACGATCAAAAGAGGCTTTTCCTACTTGTTTGAAGGACTAGTGAAGGATATTTCAAATCCTTCGGATGATACCGTTGTGATCACCTTAAGCGAGCCCTTTGGTCCATTTCTTTCTACACTTACCCGATTTTATATTGTCAACAAAAAACAAGTTCTAGAGCATTTACAAGATGGAAATTTCGGTGAATTTAAAGATTACGGTACAAATTGGCTCATAAATAACGATGCCGGGAGTGGTCCCTATAAGGTTGTAGAAATGGCACACAATCAACATTTAAGAGCTGTTAAATTTCCCGAATATTGGAAGGGCTTCAGCTCAGGCAATCCGGAAGGGTTCGAATTGCTTGCCGTTTCTGAGCCTGTAAGTGTGAGAACTATGATGATGCGCAGACAGCTTGAGTTTACTGACGAATATCAGCCTGTGGAAACCTATAAAAGTCTCGAAAAAGTCAAAGGGATTGATATATTTGCAATATCCAATGGCAAAATGTTGTACTTATCGTTGAACAATGCTAAGGCTCCTACTGATGATGTTCATTTCAGGAAAGCTTTGTCTTATGCCATAGATTACGAGGCGCTGCTTCAGATTTTTCCGTGGAGAAAACAACCTAAAGCTCCAATTGCACTTTCACTTATAGGCGCAGTTTCTGATTTGCCTTATTATGACTATGATTTGGAGAAGGCAAAAGAAGAACTATCTCTTTCCAAGTATGCCGACAATCCTGATCAATTTCCCGTTGAAATAGCATGGGTAGCTGACGTGCCCGATAGGGAAAAACTAGCTTTAGCTTTCCAAACTTACTTCGATAAACTGGGAGTTAATGTTGAGGTTGTCAAAGTTCCGTGGGCTAAGTTTGTTGACCAGGCATCACGTTTGGAGGATACCCCCCATGGTACCACTATCAGTGAATCTTCTCATTATAGCGAGGCAGGTTCGCTTTTGCGGGCAATATATCATTCAGAATCAATTGGAACCTACACTAACACAAGTTGGGTAAAGTACCCTGATATCGATGAAGCAATTGATAAGGCACTTAAGGAAACCGATTTAAATGAGCGTCTAAAACTTTATCGCAAAGCGCAAGAATTAATAGTAGAATACCAACCTCACATTCCTATTTTTGAAGAGCCGGAAGTTCACGCCTATCAATCTGGTTATTTAACGTGGGAACCTGCGGAACTTCAGAAACAAGAAAAAACAATTGCTCCTGGTTTAGATTTGCTGTATATGCTGGGTGTCCAATTTAGAGAAGAATAAACTGGCAGCTAATTTATAGCTATTGTCAGGGAGGAAAATTGATGGAGATTTTTCGCTTTATTTGTAAGCGCACCTTATGGTCGTTAGTAGCTCTAGTAGGGCTATCGATCATCATATTCACTTTATCCAGAGTTGTACCAGGTGATCCAGCACGTATGGCATTAGGGCCACGGGCTACAGAAGAGGCAGTTGAGGCTCTAAGAATTGAATTGAAGTTGGACCAACCGATAATATATCAGTACTTTCATTGGATCGCCAGTGTTTTAAAGGGAGATTTTGGACTGTCGTTAATGACAATGAGATCGGTAACGGATGATATTAAGATTTATTTACCTGCCACATTAGAACTTGTAATTGTTGCAGCTATAATTCAATGTGTTTTCGGAATACTTCTCGGAGTTCTTGCTACTGCAAGTCAAGGCAGTTATATGGATTACTTTCTTAGGATAGTAGCTTATATAGGCGTTGTAACACCTTCATTTGTTTTCGCAGTTTTGTTCATGCTCCTTTTTGGTTACAAATGGCCAATTCTCCCAGTTTTAGGGCGTACAAGCGTTGGATTAGGTGTTCAACCGATTACGGGGATGATCGTGGTGGATAGTATCTTACGTTGTAATTTTCCTGTCGCAGTAGATGCTTTTGTTCACCTTCTCCTCCCAGCGACCGCCCTTGCAATGAATGGCATGGCTCAACTGGCGAGGATTACCCGGTCTTCTATGATAGACAATGGCGAGAGAGATTATATTGTCATGGAAACAGCTCAGGGATTAAGTAAAAGGGAGATATTTTTTAAATACTTACTTAGACCTTCTGTGATCCCTGCCGTTTCCGTGTTAGCGCTACAGATCGGCGCATTGTTTGCTAATGCTTTTTTAGTTGAATCAATATTTAACTGGCCAGGCCTCTCGCGTTATGGAGTGGAAGCTATGTTATTCAAAGACTTAAACGCGGTGAGTGCGGTTATTTGCATCGTCGGATTTGTTTTTATAATTGCCAATATATTTGTTGACATACTAGTAGCCATCATAGATCCCAGAGTCAGGCTTAAGGCTGGGGAGTGAGCGTATTTATGAACGACAGAAGGCGTGACAATTTTGTAAGCTTTAGCGATAAGTCTAAAAGAGCTTGGTATAGGTTATCAAAGAATAAGTTATCTGTTGTAGGTTTTGCGGGCGTTGTTGTGATAGTTTTGGTTGCCATATTTGCCCCTTTTATTGCACCTTATCCAACTCATGCCGGTAAAGTAGTCGATTTTTTGAATGCAAATCAACCTCCCAGTCTAGCACATTTATGTGGCACCGATCCCATGGGAAGAGATGTATTTAGCCGTATAATATTTGCCCTTAGGTCGACCTTATTAATGGGAGTCGTTGTACTAAGTATTTCAGTCCCCTTTGGGACAACTATGGGTTTAATAGCGGGTTATTTCCAAGGTTCATTAATCGATTCTTTAATTACTCGGCTTACAGACATCTTTCTTGCCGTTCCACCTTTAATCCTGGCGTTATCGGTTGCAGCACTTCTCAAACCAAATCTAATGAATGCCATGCTGGCTATAACCATTACGTGGTGGACATGGTATGCCCGGTTAGCTTATGGTATGGCAGTTACCTTAAATAGGGAGTATTATGTTCGCTCAGCGCAACTACTGGGGGCCAGTTGGGTGCATATCATTTTCAGAGAAATGCTTCCCAATTGTTTGTCTCCTATACTGACGAAGATGACCCTGGATATGGGCATAGTAATCATGACGGCAGCTGCGCTAAGCTTTGTTGGTTTGGGTGAACAGCCACCAACACCAGCTCTTGGAACTATGATATCTGATGGAGCCAAGTATATGCCTACACAGTGGTGGCTAACTGTATTTCCTGCGCTCGCTATTATGATCATCGTACTTTCGTTTAATTTGTTGGGAGATGGGTTTAGAGATCTCTTCTCGACGGAGGAAAAACAATGAGTAGCGAAGTGTTATTGGAAGTCAAAAACCTTAACGTGTATTACAGGGTTTACGAAGGTTTGATGCATGTTTTGGACGATGTTTCTTTTTCTCTTGTCGAGGGCGAAAGGCTTGGTTTAGTGGGAGAGACAGGCTGTGGCAAGACAACCACCTTTAGGGCATTACTTAGAGTTCTTGATAGTAATGCTAGCTCTAAGGGTGACATTTTGTATAAAGGGTGCAATGTTAACAAGATGAGTCAAACAGAATTGCTAAATACGAGAAGGACAGAGATGTCTATGATATTTCAGGATCCGACCAGTTCTTTAAATCCGGTTTTTACAGTTGGTGAACAAATATCTTCTGTCATAAGGGCAAACTTGCAGGCTAAAAGGATAAATTACAGCGAAAATGATGTTAAGGACATAGCGCTCAAGGCCTTATCTGACGTCCTTTTGCCGGATCCTGAAAGAATTTTTGATGCATATCCTTTTCAGTTAAGTGGCGGGATGAGACAGCGGATATGCATAGCTATGTCAGTGGCAACCGATAGAAAGCTTTTGTTGGCTGATGAACCCGGTACGTCATTGGATGTCACTATACAAGCACAGATTTTGGGTCTCCTTAATAATTTAGTTAAAACTACTGGCATGTCGGTCATTTTGGCTACTCACTCCTTAGGGGTCGTCAGGGAAACTACTGACCGCGTCTGCATCATGTATGGTGGTGAGATTGTAGAAATAGGTCCTACCCGCTCTCTTTTCGCAAATCCATCTCACCCTTATACAAGGGCGTTATTGGCATGCGTTCCTAAATTGACAGGAGAAGGCATAGCTGAAGGTATACCGGGAGAGATGGTAAGTTATCTGAATCCGCCTAAGGGATGTAGATTTCAACCACGATGTTCTTTTTGCAATGAAGATTGCAACAGGACAAAGCCAAAATTAACTCTGTATGAGGACGATCACTACGTTGCATGCCATAAGGCTGATCTCTAAAGGGAGGATAGTACGTTGGACATTCCTATTTTAAAGTTGAGCATGTTGAAGAAATATTTTCCATATAAAAAAGGTAGCTTTGTAAAGGCAGTTGACGGGGTAAGCTTAGAAATATTTCGAGGAGAAACGTTGGGCTTAGTTGGAGAGTCTGGTTCAGGCAAAAGCACCGTTGCCTATACCGTTGTGGGGATGTATGAGCCTACAAATGGTCAAATACTATACAATAACCAAGATATATCATCGCTTTATAAATTTAGATCCAATGAAATTAAAGGTAAGATACGTATCGTTTTTCAAGATCCTAATTCCTCATTGAATCCCAGAAGGACAATAAGACAAATATTGTCTACTCCGTTGAAATTGCATAAAAATAATAGATACAAAGGATTTCCTGCATCTCCTGAAGCCCTTTTAGAAGAAGTAGGGTTGTCTTCAATCTATGCATATCGATTTTCGAGGTCGTTGAGCGGCGGAGAGCGTCAACTGGTTGCTATAGCTCATGCAATTGCAACAAACCCCGATTTAGTGCTTTTGGATGAGCCTACCTCTGCTCTGGATGTATCAATACAGGCAAAAGTTATAAATCGCTTGATGGACCTACAAAACAGATATAAATTGTCATATCTTTTTATAACCCATGATCTCAGCTTAATGAGAAACGTGGCTCATAGAGTTGCGATAATGTATCTGGGCAAAATTTGCGAGATTGCTCGAACCAAGGAATTTTTCGAGAAGCCGCTGCACCCATATACACAAATGTTACTCTCCTCAATTCCGGTCGTTACCGATGAGGAAGAACAGCTTAAGCCTAAAAAAATAACTTCAAGAGGCGAAATTCCCAGTCCTGTAAATATTCCTCCCGGTTGCAGCTTTCACCTTAGGTGTCCGTTTGCAACGGATCAATGCAAAAAGCTAGATCCAGATATGAAGGAATTAGAAGCCCATCATTATGTTCGTTGTCACTTATATTAATAAATTACTAAAGGAGGAGATTAAATATGGCGGATGCAAAGAAATTAATGTACATTAGCCCTATAGGTTATAGTTTTTTAGATGACCAGATAAAATATTATATCCTTAAATATGTGGAAAATTGTACAATATGTGCAACCTCTCTTACAAAGGCTCCTTATCACCTAGAATATCTTTATTATTCAGCGTTAATTGCTCCTGAGCTGTTGAATAAAATAAGACAGGCAGAGATCGACGGATTTGATGCTGCAATTATTGGGTGTTTTTATGACCCATTCCTATATGAAGCCAGAGAGATGAGCAATAAACTTGTGGTTACAGCACCATGTGAAGCATCACTATCGATAGCCGTTAAGTTAGGAGCTACCTTTTCTATAATAGTAGGGCGTCGAAAGATGATTCCCTATATGAGAGAAAACGTAAGGAAATACGGGTTTGAAAGTAAGCTTGCATCATTTCGCTCGGTTGAGCTAGGTGTCCTTGATTTTCAAGATAAAAAGGATCTTGCAGAAGAAAGGATTCTGAGAGAAGCAGAACGTGCAGTGAAAGAAGATGGCGCAGAAGTTGTTGTTTTAGGATGCACCAAAGAGTTTGGGTTCTTTCAAAAGGTTCAGGACAATCTTGGGGTACCAGTGATAGATTCCATGATAGCTGCATGTAAGGAAGCCGAATATTTGGTAAGTTGCAAAAATATGTTGAACTGGACGACGAGTAAAGTGGGAGCTTACGAAACGCCTAAAGACAGCGAAATACGTCAATGGAAGCTTGACAAATATTTCCATATACCCATGCAATGATGTTGTATAGGGCTATATATAAAGATTGATTTCAATTACATTTCAACAAGTTTTGTGTATAGCCATGGCTTCCTGTCCCTGAGATACGGTATTTGGATTCTTTGGTCAACTACCTCGTCTAAATCGATGCTAAAAACCGTGACATCTTCCTTGTCGATAGGCAACTCGCATATTACTTCACTCCTAGGGTTACATATTTTGCTGCCCCTAAATAAGTGTAAATCCTCCTCTACTCCTACTCTATTGACACCAACTGTGAATAAGAGGTTTTCAAGGGATCTTTGTCGAAGGTTCAAATCCCACATATCTTTGTCCTGCTTTCTCCATGCGGCCGGCACGAAGACCATTTCAGCTCCTTTGAGGCATAAACTCCTACAAGCTTCTGGAAAACCGGCAATTAACTTCCAGCCGTTCTCCAGCCTTGAGATTTTTCATGGCCAGGTCGAGCATGCTGTTTACCAGGTCCGCATCGGGGTTGGTCTTTATGGTCCAGCTCGCCACCATGCCGTAATATCAGTCAATGATCGGCGAAAGGTAGACCTTGCCTGCAGGGATCTGAAACTTTGTGATGTCGGTAAGCCATTTGGTGTTTGGTCTTTAAGCATAAATCCCGCTTGAGCAGCTTCCTGGCGGCAGGTGTTTTCTCACCCTGGTAGACGCTTTATCTTCGCCCTTTCCTGCCGAAGACGATCAGGGAACATTCCGCCATGCACCGCCTGATGACTTTTTCTGACACCCTTATTTCTTCTCGCACAAGCAGGGCATGGATCCTCCGGTACCCGTAACGTCTGCCCTTTGCTTCAAACAGGTTTACGATCCGTTCTTTCAGCTTTTCATACTTGTCGCCTGCAAGAAGGCACTGGCGTTGGTAAAAGAAGCTGCTGCGGCTCGTTGTCATACATTCGAGCAGGCCCTTCAGGGGATGATCCTTTCTCAAAGGACCGATCAAAATGGCCTTTTCCCTCGCCCGGGTCTTTTTTTATGATCTCCGCCGTACCTTTCAATACGTTCCGTTCAAGTTGCAGTCTCTTTACCTGTTTTCTCAAGGACTTGATCTTCGAGATGAGTTCTTCTTTGCTGCCTGAGGTGTGTTTGTCTTCTGCTTCAGACATGACGTTTTTGGGCCTCCTTGTCGGGGAAGCAGGGGTTTCCGTTTGTGCGAAACCATTCTGATAGCTTCTTTGTCGTTGGTTTCCCTTATAGGTGACGCTGCCGTGGTTTCTTCTTTCTGCCCATGAACATATCTTATGACGTCGCTGCGTTTCCTGCACCTGTCGGGCACAACTTCTTTGCACCACAGCCGAAGTGTCTCCCTGTTGGGATATCCCAAGGCCCTAATGGTTCTTTAAAAAATTTCGTCCATGCTTGAGGTAATGGCGGACTGCCGCCTTTTGTTTTTCCTGCGAGAAGCTGGGGACCTTCGCATACCTCTTTTCATAGGGTACTCCGGTTTCCTGTTTTTCAAGGTACATCTTATACCACTTACGCGGCTCTTGCGGTCGGGATAACCGAGTTCCCTGATGACATCGGCAGGACTTTTCTCGTACTTGATGTAAAGTTCGATCGTCCTCATTCGTAATTCTTTCGAATACATGGACAGCCTCCTGTCTCGTTAAGAGTCCAAGATTTTGTCCGCACCTCTTTCCGTAAATTCTGGTTTGCAAAAAAGCTAAGAGAGCATCGATTTGTTCGGGTTCCTGTTTACAGCCAGATGTACAAGTTTTCCCTTGCAGTAGGAAAGACCGTGGCATATCTCCCAAAGCGAGGTGGGCCCTTGCAAGATGACAAAAGAGCATCGAAACAAATTAAGTCCAGGAACAAAAGCCTTTTGAATGACGCTCGGCACCGTGTTTTATAACCAGTTTCTGAAAGTCGCTACGCGAGATCTCGCCAAGTATTTGACTGAACAGGCATAGAACCTTTAACATTGGTCTGCCTCCTTCTCTAAGGTTTTGTTGCGTTGAAAACAAATGATATCCCAAGGTTGCGGGAGGCACTTTTAAATCCTATAAAAAGCTATTTTGGACAAGTCTGATATAATATCTTTCTTTTCTAATTCAAATTCTTTTGCCAATTTAACTATCTTATTAATATCTTGGATTTCTGTAATTTCATCATATATTCTTCATATTGATCTTTAATACATTTACGTTCTACCTGGAAACTGATAAGCTTCTATTCTAAAAATTTTCCCATGTCTATGTAACAATTCTTTATCTTCAAAAGCTACAACTCTTATTAACCCTATATTCAATCCCTTATATCCACATACCTTTCTATTTTTTTACCCCTAGAAAATCAATAATTGTTCCGATGTATACCTTTGTACAATCTATAACTTCCTGAACATCTACACATTCATTATAAGCATGAATTCCTTCTAGAGTAGCCGGCCCATATTGTAATGTAGGAATACCAGCATATCTAAAAAACCTTGCATCACTAGAAGCCCACTGGTAAGTTCTTTCAAGTTCTATACCAATAACATCCTTAACATTATTTGCAACAGTTTCTACTATCTCAGATTTTATATCTGTATGATTTGCATTAGAACACCAACCAAATTCAAAATCGACTCCTTTAACTGCAGATTCCTTTATTAAGAACCTAATCTTTTCCTCTACCATAGAAGCAGTAATTCCAATAGGTATTCTCATATCTATTTCTGCTTCTGCATAATCAGGTACCATATTTACCTTAGTTCCACCATTTATCTTCCCTATATTAAAAGTTATATGATCTAATACATATTCAGCCCCTTTTTGTTTCAACATCTTTTCTTTAGCTAGTTCTTTAGATCTTTTCATTACTTCCCTTACATCCTCAGGTAAGTTAACCTGAAGATTTCTAACATCCTTTAAATAACCTATCAATCTTATTAATTTTTCAATAGCATTCTCTCCTGCAAAAGGCGATAAACTCCCATGGGCAGGTACCCCATCTGTCCATATTTTTAACCACATACTACCTTTTTGCCCCACTTCACAGTTATAATAACATGTTGGCTCTGCAATCAAACATGCATCACCATCAACAACCTTATTTTCAACAATCCACTTAGTCCCATTAGTTCCACTAACTTCTTCATCTGGGACTATAGTCAATATTGCTTGTCCATTTAATTCTATCCCTTCACTAGATAGTAATCCTATTGCATAAATAAGACCGCCTAGCCCTGCCTTCATATCAGAAGCTCCGCGACCATATAGTACTCCATCTTTTACCTCTCCACTAAATGGTTCAAAGTTCCACTTTTTTAAGTCTCCAACAGGAACTACATCTGAATGACCATTTAGTATTAACTTTTTCCCTTCTGTAGAACCAAATTTAGCAATTATATTTGGCACATTTGGTTCTGGTCTTAGTATTTCATATTCAATATTATACATATCTAAATATCTACATATAAAATCTGTAATCTCCTCCATCTCCCCCGGTGGATTTTCGCTATTAATTTTAATTAAATCTGAGCACAAGCCTATTAATTCATCTTTTTTAAAATCAATTATCTCCCAAAGTCTATTCTTTAAGTCGCTATTCATAAGATTACCTCCATTATTTTTTACCTTTCATATGTCCCGGTCATGAAAACGATATTTTTATTACCAGGGTATATTTTGGGTGGATGTTTAGATTAGTTTATTTCATTTTTAATTTTACCTGTATCCCAATTGAACATTCCTGGGAAGGCCTTTACTATAGCTGCAAATATAACGAATTGGAAAATCGAGTACAATACCGCATACCATCCCAGTGTAAATGGCCAAGTAGGATAAAATGGATATAAATCCAATAAAAATGCATTGCCTGCTATAAACATTGGTTGCTCTACGAAAAACTGTAATATAAAAGTTAATACACCAAATGTAATCCATCTCATTTTAGGATTCTTTACTTTCAAAATCACATGTTTCCAAACTAAAGCCCAATATATACCTTTAATTGGCTGGGCCCATAAATCTACAACAGGAGTTCCTGAAGGTATTCCCCTTGCTATACCTACTATAGCCCCAACTAGTGGCCCTCCAGCCATTCCAGCAAGACAAGGCATTAGTGCTCCAGGATCCATTACTAGTGGTGGCACCAATGGAATAGCTATACCTAAGGCCCTAAAAGCAAATGCAGCTCCACCAAAAGCAGCAGCTAAGCCTATTTGATTAGATGTTAAATAACTTTTTCTTTTCTTTACTTCTGCCATTTTACACCCTCCTTTAGCATTTTAACAAATCAAAAACAAACCTTGTATTAAAAAACCCTTCAGATTTATATAGATAAAATAATCCTACAGAGAATAGAATCGCAATAAATACAGTTATAAAATCCTTTGTCTCCATTTTTATTTGATTTCTGTATGTTCTGTTTGCAGGATCATAAGTAAACCCCCTTGCTTCTATTGCCCTAGATATCTCACGACCCTTCAATATTGAAATATATAAACCTGGAACAATAATTGGTATATAAGCCTTTATTTTTTTGAATACATTTTTACTTTCGAAGCTTGCCCCCCTTGATTTTTGTGCTTCTATTACAGTAGAAATTTCTTTTTTCAATACCGGTATATATGAAAAGGCAATTCCTATAGCTATAGATATCTCTGCTGGCACCTTCCACTTGTTTAAAGCTAATATAATGTCTCCAGTTGGAGTCATCGTAGTTATTAAATCAGCTATCCAAATAAATAAGATAAATCTCAATCCATTTGTAATCCCTGTTAATATTCCTGTAGCAGTAACAGGTACCCTATTTCCTGGTAGCAAATAAAAATATATTGGTTCATCTTCCACAGGAGTAGCAAATGGAAAATTTAATAAGAAAAATAGTACAAAAGCTAATAATAAAGGCTTTGTATTGTTTATTATTGTTTTTGCAGGAACTCCTGATACTCTATAAAGAATATAAACTAAGGCCATTAATAGTAAGATCATAAATGGGTCTTTAACAATAACAACTACAAAAATCATACACATTAGAAGTACCATTTTTGTTCTTGGATCCAAATTATATAGAAAAGATTGTTTTATTTTATCCATTGTTTTTCACCCCTAATATCTCATTAATCAAAATAATGGCCTCTTCCAAATCAATTGCTAAAGGATTTATGAGACCTAACCTAATCATAGCCTTAGTTATTTGAGGTGGTTCTAGGCTTGATTTTTTAAGCAACTCCTCATGTGCAAATACTTCTCTTGGAGTTCCTTCAATCAATACTTCTCCGCTATGCATTACAACAAGCCTATCAGAATATTCAGCAGCAATATTCATATCATGTGTTATAACAACTAACGTTTTATTATATTCTCTATTCAACAACTTCATCAATTCCATCATATTTCTACTCTGCTTTGGATCCTGACCAGTAGTAGGCTCATCAACAATGATTATATTAGGTTGCATAGCTAATATAGATGCTACTGCTATCTGTTGTCTTTGACCTTTGCTCAAATTATATGGATTTTCATCAAGTATATCTTCAATACCTAACATTTTTGAAACAGTTTTAACTATATCCGTTATTTTCTCTTTATCATAGCCAAGATTTTTAGGTCCATAGGCAATCTCATCCCATGTTCTAGAAGAAAATATTTGATGATCTGGGTTTTGGAAGCAATATCCTACTTTAGTTGATAGGTATGATATAGTTTTCTCTTTAGTATTTTCTCCATAGACCAATATATCCCCAGAAGTTGGTTTCAAAATTCCATTAAAATGCTTAACTATTGTAGTCTTACCAGAACCATTCTGTCCCACAATAGATAAAAACTCTCCATCATATATCTTTAGATTAACTCCATGGAGAACTTCCACTTCAGGCACATAAGCAAAATGCAAATCTTTTACCTCTATTGCAACCTGGTCAAAGGTTCTAAAAGATTTAAATTGTTTATCAATTGTCTTAGTATCTATCTTAGATGGAATTTTAGGTATAACCTTCTTTAGTTCTTCTACTCCCTCTTCTAAGTTTGTTTTAACTTTAATGTTCAAACCTCTTTGGTCTTTTAATATTGAAGTCAATTGGGTAATTTGCGGAGGTATAACACCAATGTCAACCAACTTTTCATAATTTGACATTACTTCATCTGGTAATCCATCATATACAATCTTACCTTTATCCATCACTATTATCCTATCTACTAAATCAATAACCTTTTCAATCTTATGCTCAACAAGAATTACAGTCTTATTTGATTCCTGTGCGATTTTTTTCACTAATTGCAATGTCAGTTCACTACCTAATGGATCTAGATTAGATGTGGGTTCATCTAGTACATATATTTCTGGTTCCATTGCTAATATAGAAGCGAAAGCTACAGACTGTTGTTGCCCTCCAGATAATGTCTGGGGATGTCTATTTCTAAACTGTCCCATATTTACATAATTTATATACTTATTTACTTTATTATTGATTTCTTCAATAGATAACCCTTTATTTTCCGGTCCAAAGGCAATTTCATCCTCAACAGTTGATGATATAAGTTGTCCACTTGGATCTTGAAACAATAAACCAGCAGTAAAAGCTAGTTCACCAATAGTATGCTCCACTGTATTTTGACCGTTGACTATCACCTCACCTTGCAACTCACCCCCAAAAGAACTAGGGATGATACCATTTAACATATAACATAATGTACTTTTTCCTGCTCCAGAAGGTCCTGTTATGAGAACTATTTCCCCTTCACTTACTCTTAAATCAATCCCATCTATAGCTGGTTTACTTGTACTAGGATAGTAATAAGTTACATTGTCAAACTTAATGATTGGGTCTTTCAATTAAAAAATTCACCTCTCTTATTTGCTACCTCTGACTTTTTGATTTCTTCCATAGAAATATCCCCAAGAAAACTACTATTACTCCTAAAGCAATATAATCCCACGGATGGACTCCTTGCAATAATTTCTGTCCTTGTTGATAATACTGTCTAAATAAAATAAATAATACAAACATAGCAATAAGCAAAACGATTCCAAACACATTAGACTTTTTATTCTTTTCACTCATGTAAACACCTCCCTTTCTCTTAATACGCTCTATAAACTTAAAGGGTCATACCAGCTATTAGGGCTCCGCCAACCATTAGTTCCGAAATTGCAATATTGCATCCTAGTATATTAAAGAGAGGGGCTTTCCACCCGGTGCGTTCCTCCTGTGGAACAGGGTTTAATATTAATTCTTCTCGTTCTTGCATTATTCAATCACCTCCTGATATTCTATTTTTTACATTAGCTGATAGAATTATGTGATAATATGGAATAAAAAGAGAATATGTTCAATTATAACAATTAAAGTTAATCATACCGTCTCTGTAAAAGCAGTCAATGTACCTAAATTATAAATATCATATAATGTTATTGTGCAATATGCACATAGATATTACATCGAATTTTGTGAGGTGGATAGCATATGATTTCAGTTCGCGAGATGTTGAAATTGCCAGCTCTTTCGGGTTCGTATCTTTTAGCTGGCCAGAATGGGCTTGATAGAAAAATTAAATACTTAGATATTTTAGAGGTACCAGACGCTGAGAATTGGCTTGCTCCTGACGAATTCCTCCTCACTACCGCATTCGCAATCAAAGATAGTAAGGATGGATTGAAAAAAATAATAACAGCAGGAGCGGATAAAAAAGTAGCTGGATTTGGCATTAAATTAGGACGATATATAAATGTCCTTCCTGAACAAGTTATCCAAATTGCAAACAGTTATTCTATGCCAATAATTAGCCTGCCCACTCATATTCCATATGTAGAAATTATAAAAGAAGTCATGAGCAAAATTATTAAATCCGAGGAAAATACCGAAAAAAGCATTGAAAAAGCTGACCTACTTATTCAGCTGATTAATGATGAAACTGAAATAGCCTTTGATGAATTAGAATCATTCGGATGGGAAAGAGGTACTCCCATTCGAATAGGCCTTTTATCGTCATCACCTTGTTTTAGTGATGAAGAAATTTCTTTATTTAGATATATTTTACTCAAATCAGACTTGGATTTTATCCTAGCCTCTCAACAAGACGATATACTTATGCTTTTACGCGACACACAAATAGGTAATTTATATAATGCAATTCATTCATTTGAAAGTAGATTAGAATGTAAAAAAATATTGCTTAGTTTGAGTGAACCCAGACCGTTTTCTAAATGCATAAGGCATTGCCTATATGAGGCAAAAATTGCTATAAAAATTGCAAAAATTCTAGGATATAGCAGTTGTATAATTCCATTTTCTGATGTTAAATTGTTATCTCTGATTCTTGAACATCCTCAAATTAAAGATCTCGTTTTAGTTGCCTCGAATATGCTTTCTCCCATTATAGAGCATGACAACCTTAAGGGATCAGAGCTTTTTGAAACGCTAAAAGTTTATCTGGAATCTGGAAAAAATCAACAAACAGCATCATCGCTTCTTAACATTCATAGAAACACGTTAAAATATCGCATCAAGCAGATTGAAGATCTTCTTGGAAACCAATATCTTGCAGATCAAAACACACCTCTTTTGTGGCTCGCCATCTTTTTGTGTTCCACTTTACATAATAAAACCGAATTTGATTAATAAAGTTTGTGCAAATTGCATAAAATAATACCCCATTTTCATGCTTGAAGGTACATTGTTCTGGCATTATCAATTCTTGTAAAATTTAGTTATCTTATGGTTATGTACTTTTATATTATAGTATTATTATATCATTGCTATTTAGTAGTATAGTGTGTTAATGAGATTTTAGTTATTTTTTGTTTTTATATTATTATTAATGTTATTTAGTGCTATTTGCAAATTAATGTACTATGAATGAATCATTTAAATAATTGATAACATTGATTACTGTTGGAGGTGTTAGAAATGTACCAAAGATCTAGTCAACATGCAAAAGCAATAGAAAAAGAAACGTTTTTGATAAGTCTAATTGTTACGTTTTTTTCAGCCATTATATGTATGCAAATAATCTCGCGAATCGGCATAACTCCCAACACTTCAATAATCGGCGCCTTGATAGCTATGTCTATAGCAAGAATTCCTCTTAATGCTTTACGTAAGTTTAGAAGTCTTGATCGACAAAACCTTATTCAAACCATGACCTCTGGCGGAGGATTTGCAGCTGCTAATTGTGGTCTTCTGGCCGCGGGTATTTTGTATGCCTTTGGTGATTTAAAGTTGCTTATTCCCATGGTTTTAGGGAGCGCTATTGCAACTATTTTGGGAATGTATTTTGTTTATAAGGTTTATGATTCTGAAATGTATCCTGCGAGTGGCTCATGGCCACCTGGAGTTGCTACTGCAGCTGCATTAGTTGCTGGAGATGAAGGTGGTGCCAAGGCAAAAACTTTATTTCAAGGGATATTATTGGGTGCTGTGGGTACTGCATTAAGAATCAAACCAGTACTTCCAAGTGGACTTCCAATGGCGGGAGTAGGCATTGCATTTATAGCTAATCCATATGCAATGATTGCATTAGGTATAGGCTTAATCGTTAGAGGGTATTTCCCTATTGTTTCATCATTTATGTCATCATTGGGAATAAGCGGTTTGCCAGTTGATTTGGGCAAAACCTACATACCCCATGGTGTTATGATTGGTGCCGGATTAGTTTCTCTGATTCAAGCAATGGTTATCATATTTAGAAGGGGTGCTTCGAGTGATAAAAATCTAAATAATACCGAAAACAATGAATATATACCTACGGTGTCTCCTTCACAAACTAAGAAGGCCATTTTTGTGTCTTTTGTCCTTTTTATCGCGGGAGCGTTAGCCTTGGCGTTTATCTCCGGTGTATATACAGAAATGGCGGCCTCAAAATTGGCTCTGTGGGTTTTTTGGTCTGGTATATCTGCGCTCATTGCGCCAATACTTGTAGGTTTGTGTGCCATGCACTCCGGATGGTTTCCAGGTTTTGCTATCACAATCATATTTTTAACCATAGGTTTATTTATGAACTTTCCTCCTTTAGCTCTAGCTTTGCTTTCCGGATATGTGGCAAGTACTGGTCCTTGCTTTGCCGACATGGGTTATGACTTAAAGACGGGTTGGATCATAAGGGGGATGGGTAAAAATATTCCTTATGAGCTGGATGGAAGGCGACAACAGTTTATATCCGAAGCAATAGGTGGCATAGTCGCTATGATTGCGGTGGCTGTGTTTATGAATATGCATTTTAAACTTGATTTGATTCCCCCTGTGAGCCGTGCCTTCGCCGTCACCATTAAAGCCGGTTCAAGCCCGCAAATTTTGAGAGAACTTATCATATGGGCAATACCTGGAGCAATAATTCAGTTTGTTGGCAAGGCAAAACGGGCATTGGGCATACTTTTTGCCACCGGGTTGCTTATAAACAATCCAATTTATGGAATAGGTCTTTTGATTGCTGTAGCTATAAGACGTATTTATGAAAAGACACACAAGGAAAAGATGGAGCTTTACGGTGCTGGATTCATTGCGGGTGACGGTATATATGGATTTTTCTTTTCTATAGGGAGGAGTTTTGGATGGTGGTAAAAAAGACAAGAGTAGGTCTAATAAGGGTACTTACCACAAACGATCGGGATTTGCTCAAACTTCACGGGAAAAAGGTGATGTCATGGTTTCCGGAACTTGAGGTGGTATCGCGCTGTATTCCGGATCAGCCTGAAGGCATACACGACGACGCAACAGAACAGATGGCCGTTCCGAAGGTGATAAATTTGGCAAAGGAATTTGAAAGCGAAGGCTTCGACGGTATATTGGTAAGCTGTGCAGGAGACCCTGCAGTAAACGAACTGAAAGATGTGCTTTCGATACCCGTAGTAGGTGCAGGGAGGACGACAGCCTGCATCGCCCTTTCCTTTGATCTCCCCATTGGGGTTTTGGGAATTATCGATGAGGTGCCCACGGGTATGAAAGAGGTGTTGCAGGATCGTATGATAGCTTGGACAAAACCCAGCGGTGTAACTTCGACGCTTGATTTGATGACCCCCACGGGCAGGTCGAACACGCTAAA
>LDZS01000026.1_pt1 | contig 17583 bp, 14 predicted proteins | sample 615471 | NCBI WGS metagenome assembly LDZS01 (sample SAMN03408295, study PRJNA278302) | terrestrial metagenome | isolation source: oil reservoir sample K3 | place: USA: Alaska, North Slope, Kuparuk formation | collected 2013
TCCGGGACTTGTTGTTAATGATGAGGTCAAGTGCTTCGGGCGCATTCCCAGCAAAGAGGAAGTCAAGAAGTGGCTTCAGGGTAAGTAACTATGAGGAATTCTGCTGTCGAACTGGCAGCAGGTCCTTGTGGCGAGCAAGTTTAGTTTAGTTTAAAGAGTATAGGGAACAGGGGAGGGAGAGCATGGAGAAAGGGTGTGGTTGTGGGTGCACTTGTGAAGGAGGAAAGGTGCTCATTTTTGCCTGCTCCGGGGGCTCCAATGCCGGGCAGATAGCCAATATGGCTGCGATCAAACTTGATGAGGAGGGTTGTGGCCGCTTTTACTGCCTGGCAGGAGTTGGCGGAGGTCTTACTGATATGGTGGAGTCGGCCAGGTCGGCGGATAAGCGTGTGCTCATAGACGGTTGTCCTATTGGCTGCGGTAAAGCAACATTTGAACGCGAAGGCCTCCAGGCAGACGCTTATGTGGTTGTTACCAAATTGGGGATCAAGAAGAGGCATGAGTTTACTTTTTCCGATGATGAGGTAGAAAAAGTCGTTGCTGCGGTCAAAGAGGGCCTGGGCAGGTAAGCTTGCCCCGGCCTTTATTGCTTTATTTAGAATCGTTGACCACAAGTTGCTGAATCCTTAATGAGGTTCTACATTATTTCTCTGACTGAAGTAAGGTGCAACCCTCGCGGAGAAATCAGTCTAGATGATGTCAGAAAAGCTTTCCGACCCGAGACGCGGCTCGTCGTTTTGTCGAAAATGCGGGGAGCCGACATGCATGTCCTTTGCAGTAAAGCTGACGCCCTCCAGTTTAGCCATCCCGGAGGGATGGTTAATTTTGCCTCTGGCGCCAAAGCTGAAAGTGGCCCGTATCTTGGGCCACCATTTGTTTTCAATAATCGAAACACTTCTGTCTGAAATTTGGTAAAATAAATAAAAGTAGCCAAATTAAAAAATGGAATAAAAAAAGACGTCCAGAAAGGAGGCGTGAAGGCCTGGTCATTAGGTTTTTGGAACCAGGGTTTCCATGATTCCATTACGTGATAGCACGAGGTCGCGTCGTTTTCCTTATGTCAATGTGGCGTTAATCGCACTAAACATAATCATTTTCTTCAAAGAGTTAACTTTGTCTCACCAGGAATTGAACCAGGTTTTTTACGTTTTTGGAGTTGTCCCAGCGAAGGTAAACGCTCTGCTGAATGCCGGTGCACCACTCATCCCTCTTGTTTTCCCATTTATCAGTGCCATGTTTCTCCACGGGAGCTGGGTGCACATCATCGGGAACATGCTTTACCTCTGGATCTTCGGAGATAATGTGGAAGATCGTTTAGGACACTTCAATTACCTTATCTTTTACTTAATTGCTGGGATTGCTGGAAGTGTTGCCCACATCATCACTAGCCCCGGTTCCCAGGTCCCCATCATTGGCGCCAGTGGAGCCATTGCCGGAGTTTTAGGAGCTTATTTTCTTACTTTTCCTCGGGCGCGGATCCTCACCCTTGTTCCCTTGTTCTTTTTTATCACTGTAGTTGAGGTGCCTGCTGTGTTTTTCCTCCTGTTCTGGTTTTTAATTCAGCTCCTCAACGGTGTCACTACTGCTGGTGTTGCTGCCAATTCTGTTGCCTGGTGGGCGCATGTGGGTGGTTTCCTTGCCGGGGCAATTCTTATCAAACTGTTTCCTGATAAAAGAACCCAGCTATTCTGACCGATGTGATCGTCAACGGGTCTGTTGCCAAAGACCCTAGAAATCAAACGCCAGAGCACCAAACTCACACCTGAATCTAACAGCAAAAGAGAACAAAAAGTGTTGGCTTCCTGCACTTCGAGGCTTTTTCTTGAGCCACTTCACCAACTGCTTGATGTTATGCTCTTGCTTCAGCCAACAGAGCTTGAATCTGAACCTTGTCCCTTCCCCACAATGTCGCCCTGCTCAAAGCATGCACTTGTTGCCATCTTAAGCAAACATAGTTCCAACCCAAGGTGTTCTCCTTTTAATACTTTCTTGCGCCTTTTCTGTCGCTAGATGTTGGTCAACCCAATCCATCAGTTCTGTCTTTGTCTTTCGAACAATTGAAGGCCGCTTTGCTTTGCAGACAACTCCTTGCAAAGCTTGACTATTTCTCTGAAAAACTGCTCGTATGTTGCGCGCCCAAAGCGCTTCCTCGCCTTTGAGAGAATGCTGTGATTTGGAGGTATCTCATCTATGTCGTACCCCAGAAACCACATGAAAGCCAGATTGAGACGGCAGATCGTTTTGCCAATTTGCGTTCACTCGTTATCCCGTAGAGGTAACCCAATAAAGCCATCTTGAAGACTACAACCGGGTCAATTGAAGGTACTCCCGCATGGCTGTAATCCGGAGATCCTGATCCCTGTGCATACCGAAAACTGGGACTTCTTTAGACGCTTTGAGGGGATGTGCAGGGTGGTGTACCCGGAAAGAGGTAAGAGCATCTCATTGGGGTGATGAGTGAGCACCGGGCAACAAATTCTTCTCCAAGCTTGATAGCCCACCGGACAAAGAGAGCCGCCTCCGGCGGGCTATCAGCTTTCCTACTGCCCTCTTTCGATAGCGCTGCTGTCAGCGAAAGCGCTTCGTTTGATGCTGCCCCACCTGCTTTTCAGCCTTCCATACTGCAGCATGCCAGCCACCTTGAAGAGGGTGATCAGTTGCCGAAATCCGAAGTTCTCCACGATGGAATAGAACACCAGGCGAAGGAAGTCTTTTAAGCCTTTGTATTTGTTGAAGGTATACCCATCGAGCAGAACTGCCCCGAATGAGAGGATGAAACCGTAGACAAAGGAGGCTGCCAGGAAGAGGAGGAAGACCCGGGTGTTGAGGAGACCGAGGATGTAGGCCAGCGGCACGAAGATGTAGCCCAATATTTCGATCACAGGCCCCAGCATTTCAATCAGCCAGAAATAGGGGATGGCGTAGAGTCCCAGCGCACCGTAGCGGGGATTAAAGAGCATCCTTTTGTGCCTGAAGAGGGAGTCCATCAGACCTACCTGCCACCTCTGGCGTTGGGTTTTGAGGTCGCCCAGCTTCTCGGGTACCTGTGTCCAGCAGACAGGGTCGGGGATAAAGCGGACGTGGTAATCTGTCTTGCTTTCTCGCATCTTCCTGTGGATACGGACGATCAGTTCCATGTCTTCACCGACAGTCTTCTCATAGCCCCCTGCCTGGATGACGGCCTCCTTGTCGAATGCACCGAAGGCACCGGAGATGATCAGGAGCGAGCCCAGGGCATCCCATCCCATTCTGCCTGTCAAAAACGCCCTGAGGTACTCGACTACCTGGAAGCATGCCAGTGGGCTTTTGGGCATCCTGGTTTCCTGGATGATTCCGCCTCTGATGATGCTGCCGTTGGCGACCCTGACAATGCCTCCGGCTGCCACGGTGAGCCTGTCCTCGATGAAAGGCATGATCACCCTTACAAGCGACTCTGTCTCAAGCAGAGAATCGGCGTCAACTGCGACGATGATCGGGTATGATGAGGCATTGATCGCCGCATTCAGGGCATCAGCCTTCCCCCCGTTTTCTTTGTCGATCACGATCAGGTTGGGAATCTCGGGGTTTCTGTAGACTTTTCTCACAGGCTTCGTTTTCAGCCTGATCCTGATCGGTTCGCTGACCTCTTTGAGGTCGAATGCTGCGACAAGCCTGTCGAGCGTACCGTCTTTGGAGCCGTCGTTAACCACAACCACTTCATAAAGAGGGTATTCCAGGTCAAGGAGTGAGCTCACATTTTCGACTATTGTCTCCTCTTCATTGTAAGCCGGAACAAGAATGGAAACCGGGAGCATGTTTGATGAACTCATGTACCTACGGTAGTCTGAGAAGAGGAGTTTTTTGATGTATCTGGATAGCCCTACTGCTGAGAGCATCAACTGCATCAGGTAAATGGTGTTGATTGCCAGGAAATAAAAGGTTACCATGTAGTTAAAGATGAAAACTGCTTCACGCAAAAAGTTCACAGCGCAAACCTCCACTTTAGGGCTTTTTTAGCTTTCTTGAGGGGAAAGCCGGGGTGAAACCTGTCCCGACCCCAGGGCGAATTTCAGCATCTCTGCGGCAAACCTGTCGTTGCCTTGCTCGAACTCCTCGAGGACATCCCGGGCGGCGCCGAGTTTCGCCAGGGAGTGGGCGGCATTGTACCTGACCCACCACTCCCTGTCTGTGAGGGCGTGTTTGAGTGGCTCCACAGATTTCCTTGTGCCTGCCTCCCCCAGCGCTTTGGCGGCAACCGCCCTGATGCGCCAGTCGCTGTCTTCAAGGGCTGCTGCCAGTTCTTCTTCGTAGTCGCTTATTCTCAGGCTGCCCAGAGCCTTGATTGCTGCTATCCTCCTCTCTACGCTCCCTTCCTTGAGTTGCTTTAAGATCTCATCTGCGAGCTCCAGAAGGTTGCTGTTTCCTGCTGATTTGATCAGGACAGAGGCGAGGAAATCGTCGGCTTCGGGCAGGACCCTTCTGAAAAGCGATACTTTATCTCCTTCGTAGCTGTCGATGATCTCGATCAACGACCTTTCGCTGAGCAACAGGCAGCCACAGTGGTCGGTCAGTGCAGCGGCAAAGCTCTCTTCATCGCCGCTCTTGGAAATTGCCAGAAGGGCGTTGTACTTGACGTCGATGTTCGGGATGGCAACGGCTTCCAAAAGAAGGGGGAGGGCTTTTTTGCTGCGGTAGTGCCCTAATCTCCGGCAGGCTAAGGCTTTGGAGTAGATGTTGCGCTGTTGCAGCCGTCTGATTTCCCTGTCTACGAGCCCGGCCTGTTCGGCCAGCTCGCAGATCATATCCCTTGTAGTGCCTGTTACCAATTCGATGTGGCGGCTTAAGAATTCCGCAACTGTTTCTTTCATTAATTCGTTTTTCAGATAGGGCTGCAGTTTTGCCAGCACCGGCTCGATTTGCTGCTTTTCTGATGCTTCCTCAAACAGGGGTAGAATTATCGGTTCGATCTGGGTTGTAATGCTGGAGATCTTTTTCAGCCTTCTTGCTTCTCGCAGTTTGGAATAAACCAGGTAAAGCAGCAGAAAGATGAAGACTATTACCTGTAGAGAAAGGAACCCATAGACGACCTTTTCGATCAAGCTCATGGTTTACTGGTCTCCTTTTGCCTGGTGATGTTCAGGCTTTTTCTGATTTTGTAATCAAGCTCAACCGGAGAGAAGGGCTTGCGAAGATAATCATCCGCTCCGGCCTCTTCTGCCCTGATCAGATAGGAGTCCAGTTGTTGCGAGGTGAGAATGATCACCTTTACTGAGGGGTCGATTTCTTTCAGCGCCCTGATCAGAACATCCCCGTCCATGCCCGGCATCACGAGGTCTGTGACGACCAGTGAGGGGCGCACTTCCTTAAAGACCTTCAAGGCTTCTTCTCCGCTGGTTGCCAGGTAAACCTTGATCCCCATATTCCGGTACCTACGGGAGACGATCTCCCTTAGCGTCTTGTTGGGGTCAACAAAGAGCACCTTATTGGGAGGCTTGCCGGCATCTTCAGGCTGATGTGGGACGGCTGCTTGCGCGGCTGGCGGCCTCTCGGGGATGAGGGAAAGGGGTGCGAAGGAGAGGACAAAGTTTTTCAGCTTGAGGGCTGCGGATTCTGCGCTTGTAGAGGGGCCGAGCACGTCAATAGCACCTGCCCGAAGAGCGTTCAGCGCTGTGGGGCTTTCCGGGTCGCCGTAGACGACGAGCGGGATATCCTCAGTTGCAAAGTTATCCTTCAGGTGGTGGATGGTTTCTTCGCTGCTTTGCTCAGGGGAATCCTCGAGCACGATCAAAGAGAAAAGCTGCTCAACTGCCTCTGTTTTGAGGAGTTCCTCTCTGCTCAGGTAAACTACAGGAATGCCTTCTTCTGCGAGCATCCTTGCAACGGCTTGAAAGGAGTTTCTGTGCTTTTCCAGGATGGCAGCGATCCGTAAGTCGAAAGAGCTTTTGCTAAATCTGGCGGAGAGTTCTTTCTGCAGTGCCTCTTTAAATTCATTGAGGATTGAGGGGATTTTCTGGGTTTCTCCGAGCTGAGGTTGTTTCAACTCCTCAAGCAGCCTTTTGTACAGGGTGGCTGTTTCTGGGGAGAAGCTACAGGTGATCACTTTTCCTTTCTCGGCGAGTTGTCGGATTCTGTCGAGGTCGGGGTTGTCGTCCAGGGGATTGAGGGCTGCGATGAGCTGGCGCAGAGTCCACAACATTCCGTGTAATTCACCTCCCGGGTGGGGGTCGAGTGTTGGTAGAGGGCATATCCTTCTGAATAAGGGCCTCATTGATCAATTAGATGAATCTGGTCATTTTTCCTTTTGGGTCTGTTGCCAAACTCATACCAAATCGGGCCAATAAATGACAAACCTCAATCCGGGCGGTGATTTCAACTGTTGGTGAGAGGTATTCACCCCAAGATTGTCCAGGAGCGGTTAGGGCATAGCAGCATTACCATGACTCTTGACCTTTATAGCTACCTGGTGTCTGGCCTGCAGGAAGCAGCGGCGGCCACGCTGAACGGCCTGCTGAGCAAAGAAAAAGACCCTGTTATGATACAGGGTCAGAAAAATTAACTTTTTTCCCACCCAGCAGCAGGGGCTGCAGCCCCTGCTGTTTTTTGCCCTTCCAAATTGCATTAAAATTGCATCATTGAGACTACTTTATCCTCACTTCCGGGGGCTTCTCAAACCCCGGAAGCCATGATTTTCCTATGGCTGCGGGACCAGGATTCGAACCTGGGCTAGTTGATCCAGAGTCAACCGTGCTACCGCTACACCATCCCGCAGTGCACTTCTAGTATAGCCGGTTTTTAACCCATCGTCAAGTCACGGGCCGCAAAAGGGCTACTCAGAATTTTCTAGTGTGCTAATAAAATCGATGGCTCGAGAAAGCCTCTGGATCGTTTTTTCTTTCCCTAAAAGCACCATCATCTCAAAGAGCCCTGGGCCCATTGTTCTTCCTGAGAGTGCTAGCCGCGTCGGATGGATAATTTCGCCTGTTTTTACTCCGATCTCGGCACTCAGTTCTCGGTAGGCCTTTTCAACAGCTTCGAGATTAAAGGAATCGAGCGTTTCGAGGCGGTCTCTGGCAGCTCTGAGTATTTCAGCAGCGTGAGGTTTCTGGAAGTGCTTTTTGATCCCTTTCTCATCATAAAAGAAATCGTCTTTGAAGAAATATTCGGCAGCTTCGGCTACTTCTTCCAGTGTCTTCACCCTCGTCCGCACCAGACCAACAACTCTCTTGATGTATTGGTAAAGCTCCTCGGAAATCTCCTCAGGAACAAGATTTCTCTTTTGCAAAAAGGGAATTGCCAAGTTGGTAACCCGGTCCAAATCCGTTTCATTGAGGTAGTGACCATTGATCCAGGTCAGTTTCTTGATGTCGTAAATTGCTGCTGTTTTGGCTACCCGCTCGAGGGAAAACTGACGCACCATCTCGGAAAGGGAAAGGATTTCCTGTTCACCCTCCGGAGACCAGCCTAAAAGAGCAAGGTAGTTGAGGAGAGCTTCAGGCAGGTAACCCTGTTCTCTGAATTCTTCTACAGATGTTGCCCCGTGGCGCTTGCTCAGTTTGCTCCGATCTGGAGCGAGAATCATTGGGAGATGGGCGAAAGCGGGAAGGGGCTCTTCCAGTGCCTGGTAGATCAAAATCTGTCTGGGTGTGTTCGAGAGGTGTTCTTCAGCCCTGAGAATGTGTGTGATCTTCATCTTAATGTCATCGATAACACAGGCGAAATTGTAAGTGGGAATACCGTTTGATTTGACGATGATGAAGTCGTCGAGGATCTCGTGGTCGAAAGAGACATCACCCCTGATCAGGTCGTGGACGACAGTTGTGCCCTTTTCGGGGATGCGGAACCTGATAACAGGTTTCCTTCCTTCACGTTCCAGCTTTATCCGTTCTTCCCGGGAGAGGTTGCGACATCTACCGTCGTAGCGGGGTGCTCTTCCTGCTGCGAGAGCCTCTTGGCGGCGTTTCTGGAGTTCTTCAGGGGTGCAGTAGCAGTAGTAAGCAAGACCGCGTGCCAGCAGGTGATTGGCGGCTTTTTCGTACTCTTTCAGCCTTTCTGACTGGAAGTAGGGACCATAAGGGCCACCGACTTCAGGCCCTTCATCCCAGTCAAGACCCAGCCACCTCAGTGCGGAAATGATTTCTTTAGCAGACTCGGTTGTTGATCGTTCGAGATCAGTGTCATCGATGCGAATGACGAATTTGCCTTCGTGATGGCGTGCAAAGAGCCAGTTAAAAAGGGCTGTGCGAGCACCTCCAATATGGAGGCTTCCTGTCGGACTGGGTGCGAAGCGAACTCTTACATTACTCAATATGTTAACCCCTCCTTGTGACACCCGTATTCAGCAGCCATTTTTGCAGGCTCGTTCTTACAAAGTATACCACACTGGGCAAGAAAAAAATACCCGAGGACGCTATCCCCTGACCAAGTTGCTGGGATGAGTCGGGAGTGCTATAATCGGAGCAAAGATGTGTCCTGCCAAATATGGTTCTAAGGAGGAGTGGGCGAGGTTGGCTGAAGAATATACTGCAGGATCTTACGATGTAATCGTTGTTGGGGCAGGCCATGCTGGATGTGAAGCAGCCCTGGCGACAGCCAGGATGGGATGCCGGACGCTTTTGATCACCCTGAATATCGACTATGTTGCCCTGATGCCCTGCAACCCTGCTGTCGGCGGTCCGGGGAAGGCTCACCTTGTCCGGGAGATTGACGCTCTTGGAGGGGAAATGGGGGTTAATACAGATAAGTCTTTCGTTCAGATGCGGATGCTTAATACAGCCAAGGGGCCTGCTGTCCGGGCGCTGCGTGCCCAGGTCGACAAAGTGAAATACCGGCAGGAAATGCTGAAAACCCTCCAGGGGCAGGAAAACCTCGACTTGAAGCAAGGGGTTGTCGAAAAGATCGTTGTCAACGGCAGCAAGGTTGCGGGTGTTGTCACCCAAACCGGAGCCAGATTTAATGCTCGTGCCGTGGTCCTGACTACTGGAACGTATCTGCGTGGCCGGATCCTTATTGGGGAGCTTTCTTATGAGGGAGGTCCCAATGGGCAACTGGCACCTGTTGCCCTTGCCTCTTCTCTTATGGACTTGGGCTTCCAGCTTGTGCGTTTTAATACCACTACACCGCCCCGCGTTGCCAAGAAGTCTGTTGATTTTTCGAAAATGATTATCCAGCCAGGAGATGATGAACCTCTGCGCTTTTCTTTTCTTTCGAAAAAGGAGAAAACTCCCCAACTCCCCTGTTGGCTCACATACAGCAATGAACACACCCACGAAATCGTCAGGAAAAACCTCCACAGGACACCCGTGATCTCCGGAGAGATCGAGGGTTATGGACCCCGTTACTGTCCCTCTTTTGAAGACAAGGTTGTCCGCTTCCCTGACAGGAAAAGGCACCAGATCTTTCTCGAGCCGGAAGGCTGGGATACCGAAGAAATGTATGTCCAAGGGTTTTACACGGGTTTGCCAGAAGAGGTCCAGGAAGCAGTTTTGCGGACGATTCCGGGGTTGGAAAATGTACAAATCATCAGGGTTGGCTATGCCATCGAATACGACTGCCTGGTCCCTGCTCAGCTTGAACCAACCCTTCAGACAAAAAGTGTTCAGGGGTTGTTTACCGCGGGTCAACTGAACGGAAGTTCAGGCTATGAGGAAGCCGCTGCTCAGGGAATTATCGCTGGAATTAATGCTGCTCTTTATGTTCAGGAGAAAGAACCTTTGGTTCTAAAGCGTTCTCAAGCCTATATTGGGGTGCTTATCGATGACCTGGTGACGAAGGGAGTCGGCGAGCCTTACAGGATGTTGACCTCCCGTGCTGAATACAGGCTGCTTCTGCGGCAGGACAATGCCGACCTGCGCCTTACGGAGATCGGGAGAAAGATCGGTCTCGTTTCTGATGAGCGCTACCGTGCTTTTCAGGAGAAGCTCCGCCTTCTTGAGCAGGAGAAAGAATGGATCGAGAAGACCAGGATCAGGCCGACAGAAGAGGTTCAGGAGTTTCTTGCAAGAAAAGGTAGTGCTCCCCTAAAGGGAGGGATTACTCTCAAAGAGCTTTTGAAACGGCCTGAGATCACCTACTCTGACCTCATTGAACTGACCGGTAATCAAAGAGAAGTCCCCCAAGAGGTTGCAGAGCAGGTAGAGATCCAGGTGAAATTTGCGGGCTACATCGAGAAGCAGGAAGCCCATGTGGCAAAAATGGAGAAGCTGGAGAAAAAAAAGATTCCCCTCGACTTCGACTACTCACGCGTGAAGGGTCTTTCCAGTGAGGCGCGGGAGAAATTGAGTTTGATCAAACCCCGAACCCTTGGACAAGCATCGCGGATCCCTGGGGTTTCTCCTGCTGATGTCTCTGTCTTGATGCTCTATCTTGAGCAAAGGAAAAATGTTCGTGAGGGAGAAGAGGACAGTTGTCTAGGTTGAATACCGGGAACAATTCCATGGAACACTATGAAAAACTAAATGTAAGGAAGCTTCGAGGTAGGTGATGGCATTGGACAGGAAAGCCGGTTCCCCCGGGCCGCCGTGGAGTTGGCAGCCGAGCCTGAGGCAGATGGCAGAAGAAGCAGGTGTTGATTTTGATGTTTTTATCGCCGGAATCAAGAACGATTTCTCTGATGAAGAAATTGCTGCCAAGGTAGGGGTTGGTCCCGAAGTGATTGCCTGCTTGCGCGAGCATTTCCAAAAATTTGGGATCGATTCTGTGATCGGACAGGACTAAAAGAATATCAGAGCGGCCCAGTTGGCTCTTCCAATGAAAGCAGAAAATCCTCTTATGGGAGGGGAGGGATAGTTCGCGTGAATAAGCGTCTCAAAGGGATTTTTTCCTGGTAGTGGAGTTGAAGGTCAGTTTTTGGGGAGAAAACGGGAGGAAGGTTATGGGGGCCGCCAAAAACTTCCAAGTTCATTTTGAACTTCCCGGTTCTTATGAGGAGAACGAGATTGTGTTGATGGTTCGGGATCCCTACTGTCTTTTTGCCTACTGGGATCTCAGCCCTGAACTTCAATACGTGATCTCCAAGCACTTCAACCGTGAATGGGAAAACATTAGCCTCACCTTGCGGCTCTACGAAATCGGTGACGATGGGGCTGCGAGGTGTGTTCGGGAAATAGAAGTTGCTCCCGAATCCCGAAAGTACTATTTCTATGATGTCCAGCCTGGTTGCTCCTACTATGTATTGCTTGGGGTCAAAGGTGAAGAAGGAGAGGTGCATCAGGTTCTCCACTCTAACCGCATTGCTACTCCCTCCATTGCTGGCATCCCTTCCTGGAAAAGAGAAGCTGTTTCCAGAGAAAAAGTTCGGCGCGGGAAATACGGTTATGAAGAAAGGTTGGATTTTTTTTTCTTTCTCTTGAACCTTTTTGATAGGGTGTGAGATGATGTCGTCCGGTTACCTGGCTCTTGTGCTTCATGCCCATCTTCCTTATGTGCGGCACCCGGAACAGCAGAGCGCAGTTGCTGAAAGATGGCTCTGGGAGGCTCTCACAGAAAGCTATATTCCGTTGCTCCAGACGTTTTTCCGACTCGCCGAGGAAAAAATTTCTTTTCGGATCACCTTATCCCTTTCACCCCCACTTATCTCCATGCTTGGTGATCCTCTTTTACAGGACCGCTACTGGAAACACCTGAACCTCTCGTTGGAGCTGGGGGCCAAAGAGATCGCCAGAAACAAGGGTAATTCTCAGCTAAAGAAACTTGCCGAATTTTACGTTGAACGTCTTGAGGGAATCAAGAAGTTCTACGAAGAATGGGGACACGACCTGATCAGTGCCTTTCGCCACCTCCACAAGTCAGGTCATTTAGAAGTGATCACCACCGCAGCCACCCACGGTTATCTTCCCCTGATGGTGACGGAAGAAGCAAGAAAGGCCCAGATAGCCATCGCCATCGAGTTCTTTGAAAAATGGTTCGGGTTTCTGCCAAAAGGTTTCTGGCTTCCTGAATGCGGGTATAAGCCGGGAATCGAGAAATTTCTTGCGGAATTCGGGATCAAGTATTTCATTGTAGAAACACACGGGATTCTCAATGCCTCACCACAACCGAAAGACGGAGTTTATGCTCCCTTATTGACTTCTTCAGGTGTGGCTGCCTTTGGAAGAGACCCTGATTCGTCGCGTCAGGTCTGGAGTTCCCGTGAAGGATATCCTGGGGATTTTTGCTACCGCGAGTTTTACCGCGATATTGGCTACGAACTCGACCACGATTACCTTGCTCCTTATTTGCCGGCAGATGGTGTTCGCGTGGACACTGGGTTTAAGTACTACCGGATTACTGGCCCGGGTGAAGAAAAACAGTATTATGACCCCAAACTGGCTTTGGAAAGGGTTAAAGTGCATGCAGGTCACTTCCTCTTCGCCAGAGAAAAACAGATTGAGTACCTGAGCTCACGCCTCTCTCCCAAAAAGCCAATCGTCGTAGCACCCTACGATGCCGAGCTTTTTGGCCACTGGTGGTTTGAAGGTCCCTTGTGGCTCGAAGAATTGATCAGGAGAATCCCTCTGCAGCAAACCTTTACCTTGACGACACCTTTTGATTACTTAAAGGAGGCGAGCAAAGAAGGCTGGCAACTGCAGCAGGCTGAGATCCCTGAGTCCAGTTGGGGTCTTGGGGGTTACCATGAGGTATGGCTCGGCCCTGCCAATGACTGGATCTACCGCCACCTGCACCTTGCCGAAAAGCGCATGGTGGAACTGGCGAAACGTTATCCTGATGCCAGCGGTCTCCAGCGCCGTGCTCTCAACCAGGCTGCCAGGGAGTTGCTGCTCGCCCAGAGCAGTGACTGGGCATTTATCATGCACGCAGGAACTGTTGTGGAATATGCCAGGCAACGGGTCAAAGACCATCTGGGGAGGTTTACCCTTCTTTATCACCAAATCCGCAACAATGACCTTGATCAGGAAAGACTCGAGTTTATTGGATGGTTAGACCCGATTTTCCCTTGTCTCGATTACCGGGTTTATGCGGACAAAATCAAGAAAGAAGCCGGAAAAGGGCTCACCCTTCCGCGTTCCTCAAGAGGAAGGGTGCTCATGTTGAGCTGGGAGTTCCCACCGCGTTCGATTGGGGGATTAGGCAGGCACGTTGCCGGGCTGACACAGGCGCTTGCTGAAGCCGGAGAAGCAGTTGACGTGGTCACCCCGTGGGTTCCTGGAACCCCAACTTTTTCCCAGACCGGATTGCTACGGGTCCACCGTGTTCGCGTCGAGACTGAAGACAAGGACGATTTTCTCAACTGGGTCTTCCACTTCAACACAGTTCTTGCCGCTTATGGAGGGGATTTGCTCCGGGAAGAGCCAGAGATCAACCTCATTCACGCCCATGATTGGCTTGTTGCTTATGCTGCAGTTTCTCTGAAACAGAATCACAGGATTCCTTTGCTGGTGACCATTCACGCCACCGAATATGGGCGTAACAGGGGAATTTTTACCCCTCTGCAGGAGAGGATCCATCATCTTGAATGGTGGCTGACCTATGAAGCCTGGAGAGTTATTTGCTGCAGCCAATTCATGAAAAAAGAGATCAGGAAAATCTTTCAGGTTCCCGAAGACAAGATTGATGTGATTCCTAATGGCATTGATGTAGAGCGTTTCCAGAAAAAGAGATCCTTTCCAGAAGGAATTCGCCGTAGGCTGGCACCAGAGGGGGAAAAACTGATTTTTTTTATCGGGCGCCTGGTTCCCGAAAAAGGTGTCCAGACCCTGATTGAGGCTGTTCCCCAAGTGATTTCCGATTTCCCCAAAACGAGGTTCATCATTGGAGGTAGAGGTCCTTATGGCCAGGAGTTGCAGGAACTTGTCAGGAGGTTGGGTGTAGAAAACCAGGTGATCTTTCTGGGATATATCGATGACCACTTGCGTGACCAGTTGTATCAGGAAGCTGCGCTTACTGTTTTCCCCAGTTTTTACGAACCTTTTGGAATCGTTGCTCTGGAGGCAATGGCTGCTGGGACTCCTGTCGTTGTCTCCGATGTCGGAGGGTTTCGGGAAATCGTCACCAATGGGGTTGATGGGTGGAGAGTTCCTCCAGGTGACTCGAAAGCACTCGCCGCCGTGATCAAACGAGTGTTAGGAAGTGAAGAACTCGCTCATAAGGTTGCCGAGCAGGGCCGTCGTCGTGCCCTCGAATTTCAGTGGTCGGAGATTGCCTTGAGAACAATGGAAGTGTACAAACGGATCCGCCAGGAGGCCAGTAAAAGTGACTGGGTTCTCAGGAGGGAATTCAAACGACCTGAAGAGGCGACTTTTTTTGGTCTGCACCATCATCAACAGCCACAGCCCGAAATGGCTACTTCCCAAGAGGGCTCTGGTGAGAACACCCCAGATCTACATAAAGGAGAAGGTGATGAGGAATATTAATCTTGAGGTGAAGCTGATGCTGCAACTGCGAATTACGCGCCCAGAGTCTGATGGCCATGAACTACCCCAGCCTGAGGCTCCTCCTTTTCCTCCAAACACCGATCAACCTGAGATTTTTCCTCCACCAGAACTGCCCCCTGAAAAGCCGGGGGGTTTTTTCTGGTTTCTTGACAGGAAAAATGTGCTAGATTAAGATTAAAGTGCGGTTGACCATGAAAACTAAAAAAGTTACGAAAGGAGAATTCTTGATGTCTGCAAATGTAATCGAATTGACCACCGAAAACTTTTCAGAAAAGATCAGTAACTCTGATGTCCCTGTTCTTGTGGATTTCTGGGCGAGTTGGTGTGGTCCCTGTCTGATGCTTGCTCCAGTTCTGGAAGAGTTGGCTGCAGAAATGGAAGGAAAGGTTCTTGTGGGAAAGGTTAATGTTGATGAAAACAGGCAGATTGCCGAACAGTTCGGGATCATGAGCATTCCTACTCTGATTTTGTTCCGTGATGGCAAAGAAGTCAGCAGGATCGTTGGCCTGAGACCTAAAGAAGATCTTGTGAGAATGATCAATGAAGCAACCTAAACCCCTAGAGGTTGTTTTTCATGAGGCAGCAAGTTCCTCTTGCTTACCGACTTCGCCCCCGGAGCCTTGAGGAATTCGTCGGCCAGGAGCATCTTACTGCACCTGGGCGAATCATTTACCAGGCAATCACTGAAGACAGGTTTCCTCCGGCGATTTTTTACGGCCCTCCGGGGACGGGGAAGACGAGCCTGGCAGGAATCATTGCCAGGATGACGAAGTCTCGTTTTATCCAGGTTGACGCCAGCAACACAGGTGTTGGTGAAATCCGCAAGATCCTCAACGAGGCCCGGGAACACCTGAGGTTTTACGGAAAGCAAACCATTCTCTTTATTGATGAAATACACCGCTTCAACAAGGCACAGCAGGATATTCTTCTTCCTGCAGTTGAGCAGGGGGTTATCATCTTAATTGGGGCAACCACCGAGAATCCTTTTTTCGAAATCAATGCCCCTCTTCTCTCGAGGACAAGGGTTCTTCCCTTCTACCCCCTGGAAGAAAAGCACCTTAACAAGATCCTGGATGTTGCGCTCAGTGACAGAGAGCGGGGGTTGGGGAAACTGCAAATCGAAGTTACTCCTGAAGCGCGGGAACTCCTGGTGCGTTCTGCTGCAGGAGATGCCCGGGTTTTGCTCAACGCCCTCGAAGCTTCCCTTGGCCTCGGAAAACGGGATCCTAGCGGTGTCCTCCGCATCGATCAGGAAGCGGTTGCTGCAGCCATCCAGAAGAAGATCATCCTCTACGACCGAGACGGTGATCAGCACTACGATGTGCTTTCAGCTTTTATCAAGTCAATGCGGGGCTCTGACCCCGATGCCGCAGTTCACTGGCTGGCAAGAATGCTCGAGGCGGGAGAAGACCCGCGCCTGATTGCCCGGAGGATCATCATCTGTGCTGCCGAGGACGTCGGTCTCGCTGATCCCCTTGCCCTCGTTGTGGCAACTGCTGCTGCTCAGGGAGTGGAGTACGTGGGGATGCCTGAGGCCCAGTTGCTTCTGGCCGAGGCCGCGCTTTACATTGCTTGTGCCCCCAAAAGCAACCGGGCTTATGTGGCTCTTCAAAAGGCGCTGGATGACCTCGAGAAGGGGAACCCTGGAAGGGTACCCAACCACCTCCAGGACAGCAGTTACCGGGGGGCTAAGGTTCTCGGTAGGGGCAGAGGTTACCTCTATCCCCATGATTACCCAGAGGGGTATGTTCCGCAACAGTATCTCCCTGATCCTCTGAGAGGCAGAAGATATTATCAACCCTCGGACCGTGGTCACGAGAGGAGGATTAAGGAGCATCTTAAGAAATTGCGGGGAGATGAATTTTGATGCGTCGGGTCTATCTTGACCACGCGGCGACGACACCGGTTCATCCCCAGGTTTTTTCTGAAATGCGGGTGATTCTAGAAGAGTGTTTCGGGAATCCCTCCAGCCTTCATTCATTCGGGAGAGAGGCGAAGGAGTATCTGGAGCGAGCGAGGGAAAGAGTAGCCTCACTGATTAATGCTTCACCAGAAGAGATCATTTTTACCAGCGGTGGCACGGAATCAGACAATCTGGCGATTTTGGGAACTGTCTATGCCAACAGGCGTAAAGGCAACCACATCATTACCTCTTCGATCGAACACCACGCAGTGCTTGACACGTGCAAGTTTCTGGCCACCAGCGGTTTTGAAGTTACCTTTCTCCCTGTTGATGGAAACGGGCTTATTAATCCCGATGATGTGAGGAAGGCGATAAAGAGAGAAACCATTCTCATTACCATCATGCATGCCAACAACGAGATCGGGACGATCCAGCCCATTGAGGAAGTAAGCATGATTGCGAGGGAGTATGAGGTCCCCTTTCACACCGATGCCGTCCAGACTGTTGGTCAGGTTCCCGTTGATGTCGGCAAGTTGGGTGTTGACCTTCTTTCTCTTTCAGGGCACAAGATCTACGGACCCAAGGGAGTCGGTGCACTTTATGTAAGGAGAGGCACCCATTTTACCCCTGTTTTCCACGGTGGTGGCCAGGAAATGGGGCGCAGGCCGGGAACTGAGAATCTTCCAGGAATCGTCGGTTTAGGCAAAGCTGCGGAAATTGCCAGAAAGGAACTGGCCAGTGAAAGGGTGCGCTTAGAAAGGCTCCGAGATAAATTGATTCAGGGCGTTCAGAGACTGGTTCCTGATGTTAAGCTCAATGGGCATCCAGTGAGGCGACTGCCTAATAACGTAAACTTCAGCTTTGTTGGGGTTGAGGGAGAGTCTCTGCTCCTGAGGTTGGATCTCCTGGGCATTGCCGCTTCCACAGGTTCGGCCTGCAGTTCTGGGGATTTTGCGCCATCTCACGTTTTACTGGCAATTGGTGTTGACCCTGAGCTTGCCCAGGGTTCTCTCAGAATGACAGTGGGACGGGCAAATACTGATGGAGATATTGATTATGTGCTCGATGTTCTTCCTGGTGTTGTTGCCGAACTCCGGGAAATGTCACCATCAATAGAGTGAACTGTTTTGTGGAGTGAGATAATTCGGTGCAGAAAACGGTCTTCGTGGCGTTGAGTGGTGGTGTTGACAGTTCGGTAGCTGCTTATTTACTGCAGCAAGAGGGCTATCACCTTGTCGGAGTCACTTTGAAGATACCTGGTTATAATCCTGAAGACGCTTTCCGGGTTTCCGAAAAACTGGGGATCCCTCACTATTTGTGGGACCCTGCAGA
>LDZS01001662.1_pt1 | contig 17535 bp, 18 predicted proteins | sample 615471 | NCBI WGS metagenome assembly LDZS01 (sample SAMN03408295, study PRJNA278302) | terrestrial metagenome | isolation source: oil reservoir sample K3 | place: USA: Alaska, North Slope, Kuparuk formation | collected 2013
CTCTTCAGCCTCTCATATGCTTCCTCACAGATGCTGATGGTCTTTGTTGCCATGCTCCACAGTGTGTATGTATGTGTATTTTAGGGTTTGGGGGCAGTGTTTATGGTTAGCACAAAAAGATGGGGGGAACTCTGCAGGCCCTCAGGATACTATCCCATCGGCTCATTGGCGTATGTGCCTGCAACAAAGGCAACAATGTTGTAGCAATTGTATAGAGGTGAAAAAAGGTGGGAGACTTACTCGAAGTCTCCCGTGCCGCCCTCTCCACCTATGTCGGGCGTGCCGCCCTCGCCGCCTTCCTTCTCCTTGCTGGCGGCAATCACATCGTCTATCCTCAGCACCATCACGGCAGTCTCTGCTGCCGAGGAGATGGCCTGGGTCTTGACCTTCAGGGGCTCGATTACGCCCTTCTCCCACATGTCCACGACCTCGCCCGTGAACACGTCCAGCCCTGCATTGACCTTACCATCCTCATGGGCACTTCTGAGCTCAACCAGCTTGTCGATTGGGTCAAGCCCTGCGTTCTCCGCGAGCATCCTCGGAATGATCTCCAACGAGTCGGCAAATGCCTGCACTGCGAGCTGCTCCCTGCCCTTCAGGGTGTTGGCGTACTCCCTGAGTCTGAGAGCCAGCTCTATCTCGGGCGCGCCACCGCCAGCCACGAGCTTCTCGGTCTCGACGGCTGCCTCGACCACCCTGAGGGCGTCGGTGAGTGCTCTCTCGACCTCATCGACCACGTGCTCTGTGCCTCCCCTCACGAGGATGGACACAGACTTGGGGTTCTTGCAGCCAGTCACGAAGATCATGTCCTCGGTGCCCACCTTCCTCTCCTCTACCAGCTCTGCTTCTCCGAGGTCCTCGGGCTTGATGTCATCGAGGCTCGTGATGATCTTGCCACCCGTCGCTCTGGAGAGCTTCTCGATGTCGCTCTTCCTCACTCTTCGGACGGCAAGCACCTTAGCCTTGGAGAGGAAGTGCTGAGCCATGTCGTCGATGCCCTTCTGGCAGAACACCACATTGGCGCCCACATCTACAATCTTCTGCACCATGTCCTTGAGCATCTTCTCCTCTTGGTCGAGGAACTGCTGGAGCTGGTCTGGAGAGGTGATTTGAATCTCGGCGTCCACCTCGGTGTCCTTGAGCTCGATGGCACACGACAGCAGGGCAATCTTGGCATTCGATACCTTCTTGGGCATGTTGGCGTGCACTCTTTCCTTGTCGATGATCATGCCGTTGACCATCGTGGTGTCCTCGATGCTGCCGCCCACCTTCTTCTCGACCTTGATGTTGTCGATGTCCACGTCCTTCTTGCCATTGCTCTCCTCGACCACGGCCCTCACGGCGTCCACACATATCTTGGCAAGCTTGTCCCTTGCACTCTCTGCACCCTTTCCGGTCATGGCGGTGACGGCAAGCTTGGTCAGCACCTCCTCATCGTCGGCAGACACTGGGGTGGCAAACTCATTGAAAATCTCCTCTGCCTTCTTGGAGGCAAGCCTGTATCCAGATGCGATGATGGTGGGGTGAACATCCTGCTCGAGCAAGTCCTCGGCCTTCTCCAGCAGCTCTCCAGCCAGCACGGCGGCAGTGGTCGTGCCATCGCCCACCTCATCGTCCTGTGTCTTGGCGACCTCCACCACCATCTTGGCGGCGGGGTGCTCGATGTCCATCTCCTTGAGGATGGTCACACCATCGTTGGTGATTACGATGTCGCCCAAGGGGTCCACGAGCATCTTGTCCATACCCTTTGGACCAAGGGTGGTCTTCACGGCATTGGCAACTGCCTTGGCCGCCATGATGTTGTTATACTGGGCATCCCTGCCCCTCGTTCTCTGCGTTCCCTCCTTCAGAATGAATATAGGCTGTCCCATGTACTGTGCCATTTTTTATCCCTCCAATGACTTTGAAGCGGTTTATGGGATGTTTGTCCTTCTATAAAAAGTTTGCTGTTGGGTGTGCCATCCATTGAGGCATCTCAATGAGCTACACCACCACACCAACCACCATGGAGCAAAACACTGCACCCAGCGTAATGCTCGCAAGCCTGTACATTCCTCTTGCCTCCTCCCTCGATGGAGAGAGGGCAAACCTCACAGAGCGGTAAAGCAGATACGACGTAATCAGCACCGAGGTCAGAAGATAGGCGTAGCCAAGGGGGAGCAGCAAGAACACCACTCCCACGAGCACCAGCATGGTGGAGACACCAATCACGATCATCCACGATGTCCTCTCCATCCCCACAACGAGGGGAAGCATGGGCACCCCAGACAGGCGGTAATCCTCCTCAAAGTACATGGATAGGTACCAGATGTGGGCGGGAATCCATACCAGCACTATGAGGGAGAGCACAATTCCAGCAGGCTCAACAGCCCCACGGGCAGCAGTCCAGCCGGCAAGCGAGGGCATCGCCCCAGCCACGCCTCCAAGCACAATCGAATAGGGGCTCTTGCGCTTTAGAATCACGGTGTACACGAGGATGTCGAAGAGCAGCCCGAGGGCGAGCACGGCTGCAAGAGAGATGCTGAGCATCAGCCCAAAAAACATGCCAGCTGCAAACAGGGCAGAGCCGTACAGGGCACATGCCCATGGGGCAAGCCTGCCAGACGGCAGGGGTCTGTTTTTCGTTCTGGGCATTAGCACATCGATGTCCATGTCCAGCCACATGTTGAGAGCCGTGGTGCCCGCAACCGCCAGCAGCACCGCCAGCATGCTCAGAACAAAATGGGCTGCACTGATGTTGTGTTCGGCGGCAACGAAATACGCCACCGCACAGGTGATCATCAGCAGGGTGGTCTGCTTGGGCTTTATTAGCTCTATAAAGGGGGCGAGCCTCGACATTGCGTTCTGGCTTTTTCTGGCACATACTTCAACGTTTCGAAAACTGGGCACCCTCAAGTTGCAATGATTCAAACGGGGAGGTACCATTCACATCCCAATGGCTTTCTGCCCCCTCTACTGATTTTTCAGCTCCCAATATCATTTAAATAGCGATGGGGGCTCCAAACATTGTTAAGAGTAAAAATGATGTGTGAATCGGTGTGAACTAGCTTTGATGTTAGTCTGTGCAGGATGGACAAAAAGAGCCATAAAACCAACTCTCTTTTCCTGAGGGTGTGGATTTCAATCCACAATCCCAATGCGCCAGTCGGGATTCGAACCCGAGTTTAGGCGTTGGCAACGCCTAGTGATAACCGCTACACTACTGGCGCGCACGTATCCCCACTATCACACAGGTATATAGATTTTTCCTCAGAATCGGCCAAGGAGCCTTGAGAGCAGCGTTCCCCTTGTTGGGCACTCATCCTTAAGAGGACATCTTGCACATGCCCTGTAGTTGGGCTTTGCCCTCTCGTTCAGAGTGTGGATACCCTCTATGCACCTCAGGCACTCCCGCCTCTCTGCTGCCCTTATGGGAAACCTCCTCACTACGCCCGCCGAGGCATACTCAACCTGTGCCCATTTGGGCCTTTCCCCCTCTTCCTCCATCAGCAGGGCGTATCCCGTAGCCTGCAGCCTGTCCATCGCCCACACACCCACCGATGGGGCATTCCCAGTCCTTATGATGGATGGAATGAGTCCATCATCACCATCCCCAACGAGCTTATCCACCGTCCCGCTGAGTCCCAACTCATCGCTATACATCGTGTGCTGTATCTTCAGCGGCTCTATCATCCAGCCCCTTCCATCTTTTGCGAGCACTTCAAGGCCCCTTGCCACCTCACCAGCCAGTGCGGCAAGCTCACTTGCCACATGAGATAGCGTGCTCTGCTCGATCTCTGGATGAATGCGAGCGACGTTGTCCTTCACCCACGAGAGCTCGCGAAGAAGCCCCTCCACAATAGAGGCTCTGTCATCGGCAAGGGCAAGGTGGTATCGAAGCGCCCACTCCTTGTGCACAATACGAAGGGCGTGCCTTTGCTCGTCTCCCCACAGGTGCCTTCCCTCACGCACGAGCCTTAGCCTCAGGGGGCACGCAGCGTATATGGGTATCTCCGAGACCCTTGCCATCATAGCTCCCTGTACCCCCTGACACTGATTGCCGCTCCATAGGTGGAGCTTTGCATCTCGGTTGCACCCATAAGCGCCGTGCCAACCCCCATGCATCTTTCGCCGTAGAACACCACCTCGTCCCCTGCCCTGACCTCGGGGCTCACCGATGTGATGCCACGCACCGTGATTGAGCCATGGGGCACGAACTCCCCTATGCTCACCTTGTAGGCATCGCATTGAAGCAAGCGCTCCCCAGCAAGTACCGAGAGCGAGAGCTTCCCATGCTCGGGCACAGTGCTAAACAGGTGCCTGCCCTGCTCGTACACCCGAAGACGTGGATACCTGCCCTCCAGCCTCATATTCCCTTGTATGAGGTGCTCAGAGAGCCCTGCTCCGAACTGGTAGTCGCACATGGCGCGCACAGCATCACCCATCCCCCTTCTGGGAGCTGGCTGTGCCATCCGCTCGAGGGCCTCCTTTAGCGCCCTCAGGGATTCTGGACTCGTGGGGGCTCCCTCACAGGTGTAGATGGGCTCATAGCCCATCTCTCGAGTAGCCCTCCTGCACACCTCGAGAAAGCCTCCCTCTGCATGCACCACGATGTTCTCATAGTGTGTGCGCTCCAAAAAGCGAGTGAGGCAGCGGGTGCCCCACGCAATCTCATCCTCACTCCATATCCCGCTCACGGGTATGTCATAGTGCGCACAGGGATACACCAGCTCAAGCTCACGGGGCACCACCCCAAGGGGTGAGGTGATTACCACCTCCTGCACATCAAACCTGCCAGTGATGCGCATGAATGCCCTGTGGCTGGGCGAGGTGGAGTAGGGCTTTCTGGCAGAGCATGGCAGCAGCACCAGTGTGTCGCATGTGCGGGGCGTGAACCTCTCCATCACCCTGCTGGCAAACCTAAGCACCTCCACCCTTCTAAGGCTAAGCTCGGTGTTTGCCCGCAGGGGTGTGGCTGAATAGACGTGCACGAAGGGCTCCACCCTCCCATACATGGAGTCGAGAATGCTCATCGCCACGCACGCCCAGTTGCTAAAGCCCCTCTTGGCCTCTGCATACTCCCTGAGCCTTCCCATGGCAAGGTGATGCCTGACGGACTCCATCTCCTCTCTCAGCATCCACAGGTTGTGCCGATAAACACTCTCCAGCCTCTCCTCAAAGGATTGCTCGTCCTCCTTCCTCTCATGGCACTCTGGGCAGTGACACACGAGCTCTTCCCGCTGTAATCTGCCCTCGCGCGTGAATGCCTCGCCCTTCATGGCGGCATCGAGGCACGCCACATCGTCCACGAGGTCAACCCCACAGAGCACCAGAACTGCGAGGTTTGCGGGCTCGGCGAGGGCTGGAGCATATACAGGGACGTTGTAGGGCTGGCGCTCCCTGAGGGCAAGCATGCACTCCACGAACAATCTTGGCTCCCGTCTCATGCTCTGGGCAGCGCCCAGCACGTACAGCTCCCTTTCTGGTACCAGCTCTGGTGTCGCAGGACACACCACCTCTCCCTTTGGGCCCGGGCTCTCACACAGTTCGGCATACAAAAAATCGCCTTTCAACGCTTTCAACGAGCGGTAAAACGACGTGGCCTCTTCCCTCAGAGACGCTGGAGGGCACTTGTGAGGAAGCACGAGCACATGCTCGCCCCCCTCCCTCTGGGGCACGCTGGGAGCCCATGCACTCTTCGTCTCCAGTATCCTGTGCTCGAGCGCCGAGCCACGCTCGATAATCATCGGAGTGTAGTACGTCTCACCGAGAGTGAGCCTGCCCAGCCTGGCAAGGTAGTGCCTTGCGAGCACCTCAAACATACACCTTCCTCTTACCCAACCATTTTAAGCATTTGTGATGTAACATTCAAGAGATGTTCATAGGCATCGACGACACCGACTCCCCAGATGGTATGTGCACCACATACCTGTGTGCCCACTTAGTGAAGGCTCTCGGCAGCGTGGGAAGGGCGAGCCATCCAATGCTCATCAGGCTCAACCCAAATGTGAAGTTCAAGACGAGGGGCAATGCCGCCGTGGCATTCCACTTTTCTGGAGCGGTAAAGGAGGCGATGGACATCGTGATCGAGGAGGTGTCCCACCTCTCCATGCTCTCCTGTGAGAACACACATCCTGGCGTGGTGTTCATACAGGACGAGCTGCTTCCCCACATTCGCACCAGCCCGGAGCTGCTGGGATTTCCCATGCGGGCAATTCGCCACCTCGTGTCCCTCGATGAAGTGGAGCGTCTCTTGACCAAGCATGGTATCCAGAGCTTTCATCTCAAGCTGGGAAGGGGGAGGATTGGGGCGCTGGCGGCTGCAATCACATGCCTCGTGGATACACACCTGCCAGAGTTCACAAGCCAAGTGCTGCCAGAGCACACCTATGAGCTCATCGCCTACAGGGACAGAAAGATGTGGGGAAGACCAAGAGTGGTGAATGCCAGCTCGGTGTTCAGGGCAGATGCCAGCTCATACCCAAGGACATGGGACACCGTGGACATTGCCAACAGGGAGCTCGTGTGCGTGCCCAACACCCGATGTCCCGTGCTGCTTGGCATCCGCGGAGAGAGCGAGGATGCCGTGCTGGAGGTGTTCTCCAAAATCGAGTGTGAGAGGGCGGCCCACGTGATGGTGTTCAAGACCAACCAGGGCACCGATGTGCACCTCCAGGAGGGCACCATTGGGCACCTCGTGGAGGGTGAGAGCTACATCGTGAGGGGTGTGGTATCAAAGCCACCCTACACCATAAGAGGAGGGCACGTGTTCTTCTCCATTGCAGATGGCGAGAGAGAGCTGATGTGTGCAGCATTCGAGCCCACCAAGCAGTTCAGAAATATCGTGAGGAAGCTCATAGCTGGCGATGTGGTCAGAGTGTGGGGTGCATATCAGGAGGGGGTGTTAAACCTCGAAAAGCTCGAGGTGGTCGAGCTGGTGAGGGCGGTGCCCAAAAACCCCACGTGTCCCGTATGCAACAGGAGCATGGAGTCCGCAGGCAGAAACAAGGGGTTCAGGTGCTCAAGATGCCACACCCGCCATCCCTCAAGGGTGTGGGCTCCACTGGAAAGGGGGATTGAGAAGGGGCTCTATGAGGTGCCACCATGTGCCAGAAGGCATCTTGCCAAGCCGCTGGTGAGGTTTGAGAGAGAGGACGTGCATCCCATGCGATGAGTTAATAAGGCAAGGTGCACAGGAGAGTGCATGGACTTTGATGGGGTGGTGGAAAAGCTCGTCGAGACCATACGAAGGGCACAGCTTTCACTGCCAGATGATGTGAAGGCTGCCATAGTGCGGGCACATGCAGCAGAGAGCCATGAGCCCGCCAAAATGTGCCTTGAGGCCATTCTGAGGAACATCGAGCTTGCAGAGCAGATGGGAGTTCCCATCTGTCAGGACACCGGCCTTCCGATATTCTTCGTTGAGCTCGGAAGGGAGCGTGTTCTCGAGATAGACGTTGAGCGCGCAATCGTGGAGGCGGTAAGGCGGGCCACGCTCGATGTACCACTCAGACCCAACACCGTACACCCCCTGACAAGAGAGAATGCGAGGGACAACACTGGCACGGGAATGCCAGAGATAAAGTACCACCTCACAGAGGGAGATGGGCTCCGCATCACCTACATGCCAAAAGGGGCAGGCTCTGAGAACATGAGCTGTGCAACGATGCTCAAGCCCAGTGAGGTGGACAATGTGGAGCGATTCGTGGTGGAGTGTGTGCACAGGGCTGGGGGGCTTCCCTGCCCACCTGTGGTTGTGGGTGTGGGTGTGGGGGGCTCGTTCGATGGGTGTGCACTCCTGGCAAAAAGGGCACTGCTCGAGCCCATCGGCACCATGGATGAGCTGGAGCACTCACTGTATCGGAAGATAAATGCCCTCGGGATTGGTGCCATGGGGCTCGGAGGAGACATCACCGCGCTGGGCGTCAGGGTGATGTATGCCCACTGCCACACGGCGTCGCTTCCAGTGGCCGTTAACATTGGGTGCTGGGCAAACAGGAGGGGTACGCTCGAGCTTTAGCACACGCTCTTTTCCACCACATCGCCCCCTGGCTCGACCTCCTCGAATATCTGCCCTTCAAAAGTGCACACCTCAGTCCTCTCATCCAGCCACATGTCGGGGCTCAAGCCAGCCTTAAGACACGTGTGGCAGAGAAACTCCACCTCATCCATGCCGTGCTCTGGAGCCACCTGGGGCAGCAGCAGCCCCTGATGGGGGCCATACCTCACCATCAGACCGTGTTTTCCAATCTCGATGTGCTCTGGAAGCTCGCGTGGGCTGCATCTTACGGGTGTCGGCTCTGTGAGCACCGTGAGCTCCACCACGATGTGCTCCAGCTCCGATGCACTGACGGGAGGAAACCTTGGATCAGAAATGGCAGCGCTTATCGCAGCCTCCACGATTGCCTCCTTCAGGGGGTGGATGGGGTATGGAAAGCCTATGCATCCCCTAAGCTCCTTGCCATCCCCCACTCTGTGGAGAGTAACGAACACTCCCCTTTTCTCCTCGAACACCTTGGGAAGCCCAGAGGGCTCTATTCGCCTCCCCTCTTTCAGATAGCTCTCTATCGCCTCTCTTGCCAGAACCACTGCCAGCCTTCCCTCCTCCTTCGTGAGCATGTACATCCCAACACACGTTTGGTTGGAGCTATATAAGGACTCTTTGGGACAAAGCATATATTGGCATCGTCCAATTCAGTGTCCAAGATGAGCTGTGAGAAGAGACCATCGCTGGACGAGTACTTCATGAGGATTGCGGAGGTGGTATCGAGCCGCTCCACCTGCCTCAGAACGAGAGTGGGTGCTGTGCTGGTGAGAGATAAGCGCATTCTCTCCACGGGCTACAATGGTGTTCCCTCTGGAATGGTGCACTGCCTCGAGCTCGGATGTCTGCGCCAGCAGAGCAACATTCCCTCTGGAGAGCGCCACGAGCTGTGCAGAGCTGTGCACGCAGAGCAGAACGCCATCATACAGGCAGCGCTTCATGGCGTGAGCACCGAGGGTGCAACGCTGTACTGCACCCATCAGCCCTGCATCCTGTGTGCCAAGATGCTCATTAATGCCAAGATAAAGCGGGTGGTGTTCAAAAACAGCTATCCAGACACCAAGGCCTTGGAGTTCTTCGAGAATGCGGGCGTGGAGGTGGTGCAGCTTCCCGAGGGGGACGTGCCCGAGGAGGGTATGGATGAAAAAGAGGCGAAAGAGGGGAAGGCCTGAGCTTGGAAAAAACCACCTGCACTGGTGTGAGCACTGTGGCGTGCCCGTGCTGGATAAGGTATGCGGAATATGTGGCGGCGCCACGAGGCAGATAGGGCTAACGCCTCCATACGACGTCAGGCCCGCCTTCGAAACCGACATACGCCGCATCAACGAGTGCACCCAGAGACAGTTTGGATGCGAAATTCTGAGTCCCCATGAGCCAGTGGTGCTCTCCAAGGTGCCCTACGTGGACAGAATGGACGAGGTGATAGCGCGTGGATGTGTGCTGGGCTCGATGAGATTCGAGCTCGAGGGGATGAGGTGGGTATTCCTTCCGAGGCTGGAGGCTGCCAGAGCTATGGAGCCCAGCCGGGGGGTGGTTGAGGTGGATAAGGGAGCGATGGAGTCCATATGCTCGGGGGGAAGTGTGCTCGCCCCCGGTGTGCTCTCCGTGAGCCCGGAGGTCAGGGCAGGGGACGAGGTGGTGGTGTACTGTGGCGATACACCCATCGCGTGCGGCAGGGCGAGGATGGATGCAGGGCACATGCGAGGTGGCAGGGGTGTTGCGGTAAAGGTCAGGTGGCGAAGGGGTGGGGTGCCCCTCGAGGCTGTGCACTTCGGCAGCGAGCGCGAGCTCAGAGGGGCGCTCGTGAGAGCAAACTCTCACGTGATGAGTGCATTTCGGGAGGAGGCACTGGCGTTCATCCAGAGGATGGTCGAGCACTCGTCTCTACCCATCACGGTATCCTACTCTGGAGGAAAGGACAGCCTTGCAGTGCTGCTGCTGTGCCTTGAGGTGCTGGACAGGGTGGATGTGCTGTTTGCCAACACGGGCCTCGAGTTTCCCGAGACCCTCGAAAACGTGCATGAGGTGGTGGATACCTATGGCTTAAGGCTCGTGGAAAGCAACGCAGAAGACGCATTCTGGCAGTCCCTGTCAACGTTTGGCCCCCCTTCGGTGGACATGAGGTGGTGCTGCAAGGTGTGCAAGCTTGGACCGCTGGCAAGGCTGATAGCAGAGCACTATCCAGAGGGATGCCTCTCCTTCATCGGACAGCGAAGATATGAGTCCGAGGCGAGGGCGAGGAGTGGCAGGGTGTGGAAGAATCCATGGGTCATCAATCAGGTGGGCGCATCGCCGATACAGCACTGGACGGCAATGCACGTATGGCTCTATCTTTTCTCCAAGAACGCCCCATACAACCCTCTCTACGAGGTGGGCTATGACAGAATAGGGTGCTGGATGTGCCCCTCCTCCAGCGTGGCAGACCTGCACTCCCTGAAACACACACATCCCCAGCTCAGCAGGCGATGGGAGGAGGCGCTGCTCCACTATTCAAACACTCATGGGCTGAGCGATATGTGGGCAATGCTCGGGCTCTGGAGATGGAGTGAGCCACCCCAGGAGCTCGCACAGCTCGCACACAACCTCGGGATTGAGACGAGACCAACTCCATCCTCCACAACCCTCGAGTTCTCCATGACCTCTGGTGGCAGGACGTGCACTGGCGGGATCAGTGCCGAGGGCAGGTTCTCCTCTGGACTGGACATACCCATGCTCGCCGAGAGTGGACAGCTTCGCCCGCTTGGAAGGACGGTGTGCACGGAGGAGGTGGTAATCGTCCATGGAAAGAGGGCAACAGTGCACATATACGCCTCTGGCGCAGTGGTGGCAAGGGCTAAGGACGAGAAGGATGCCAAGAGGGCGCTGGAGCTTGCCGAAAAGCTCATCAGAAGGGCTTATGCGTGCACTGGATGTGGCGTGTGCATACCATACTGTCCAGTGGGAGCTATCTCAATCGAAAAGAGGGCAATGACCTCAGAGGAGTGTACATCGTGTGGCAGGTGCCTTGTGGCATGTCCAGCCATCCGATACGACCCTCTGAGCATATCAGAGGTGTAGCTCACATCTTTGGTGGGGGCTCCATAAAATCACCTCGCAAGGGGACCAATTTCAATGGGTGGGGGAATTGGGCTCTGGGGGGAATTGGGCTCTGTTAACTTATTGTTGGTGAGGTAGGGTGGGGTAGTAGGTAGCAGTAAACGTTAAAAACTTCATAGAAAAAGAGAATAGCTGTAAAGTGATTGTCGTACATTATTTAGTCAAATTGAGACCATTTAGACAGTCTGACTCTGAGACATCGGTAATAATTATGAAGAAAGGTGAACAAACTGAACGAAACAGCATAAAATTCATGGGTGTGAAACTTGTTTGAGACTAGTTTCAAACATGTTTCAAACATCTTTCATGGTGATTTCGAATAATGTTCTGTGAATTTTAGCCTTTACCAAGCTTCTTGGACAAACACAATATCATAGCTATATCTATCAATGTAAATGTCAACAATATAGTCTACAGCAACCTCTGGCGTAGGATCGTACCAATGAATCACCCAACAGTAATGATCTTCGCCGTCAACAGGTTTGCCACCGATACTAGCAACGCTTTCAAAATCTTTTATCTTCTATTGTTCATCAACTTGGTACACCATGCCATCAGATGTCAGATATACTCTCCTCGTATGTCGCATTGGGGTGCATCTCGAGGTATTTTTTAACAGCTGAATGCTGTTTGGATATTTCTACGAGTTTCTGAACGTTTGTGTTATTTAAACCATATCGTTGAAGGTTAATGAAGTTTTCAACTTCACTTATCCAGCTTTTATCTATTTCGTCATTTCTCATAATTGCCCAGCACCCATATCCTTTTTCGCCAACACTCTTAGTTAATATATGACCTTCTAAGTTACCTTCCAAAACAAACACGATTTTCTCGACACTCGTCAAGATTCTGTAACCTTTGTCATTAGTTATATGGCCGAGCGATAGCGAGGCGAAGAGCGAAGCGACGAAGCGTTCTGCCCCGAAGCCGCTAAATAAATCAATTCATCCAATAATTTTCATACATACACCGTGTCCCGGTGCAACAAACTTAGGTTTGAGAGATCTTAATTCCTTAACCAACTTTTCCCGGACATCTGGAACAGGAATATGATCCACTCCACTAATCTTCAGAGCATCTTTACTTTTGTGGCATATAAATGTGGACGTTCAAGAGATGGTTGAAGGAATTAATCGCTTGATTGATGATGCAATAGGTTTCTGGGAAAAACATATGGAGGAATCCCCATGAAGATCGTCAGAAACGGCTCGAAAGGTGTTGCGAAGGGTACAGATGAGCTGTTCACAGGAAGTGCGTTCATCGACGGAGATGTTGTTTGGATCCCTGCTGGTGTGAAACACTGGCATGGTGCCACTCCTGACGCAATAATGATGCACATAGCCATTCAGGAAGAGGTGGATGGAAAGACAGTGGAATGGTTGGAAAAAGTATCGGATGAAGAATACCCTGAAGAGATATGAGGAGGAGTTCAATATGAGGGCGCTGATCGTTTACTACTCCTGGTCTGGGAACGCCCGCAAGATAGCAAAGATAATTCATGAACTCGTTGGAGGAGACATCGTTGAGATTGAACCGGCAAACCCTACCCCTGAGTCATACAACGAAACGGTGGAGCAGGCAAAGAGAGATGAGGGCAGGCTACAAACCGCCATTAAAAACAATTGCACCACCTGTTGCAACCTTCCTCTCACAGCACGATTCTCGGGAAAGAAGATAGCCCCGTTTATCAACCATGGTGGTGGAGGAAAGCAGCGAACAGTGGAGGATATAAAAAGAACGTGCACCAATTCAGAAATTTTGCCGGAGTTCATTGTTTATGGAGGTGGCAGTGAAGATCTTAAGGAAAAAGTTCGTAAATGGTTAATTGAGATTGGTGTAGTTGTATGAAAAGTGTAAATGAATTTTTGCAACCCAAACAGTCTAATTTTCGTTGACTCTTTGGTATTGTCTGTATTAATCTACATCATGCAAATAGAGAGGAAAGTTGAAAAACAACAATCAAAGTTGTTTTAGGAATGTTTTTCGAGGGCAAATTAAGGTTAATAATCTTCGACCTCAAGCCCATCAATCTTTTTGAAGTGCTCATCCCTCGTAACGAGCTTTAAATCGTATGTAATGGCGGTAGCAGCAATAACGACGTCTGGGAATTCTCCCATTCTCAGCTTGTCCTTATTTTCCAATGTAACCAAGCTGCTTAAACATCACACCTCCAACAAAGTTTTTGAAAAAATCCTGAAGCTAATCCAAGCAGAATCGGCTGTTCTATAATATGGCAGGGTTTGAAAATGAGTGTGATGGAAACCTGCCCTAATTTTGGGAGAGAAATAACTTTATAAATTTGTTACAGACAGTAATAGGGAGGTGCTCCACATGAAAGCACTAAAAATCATAGTCGAAAAGCACCCCGAGGGATATGTAGCTTACCCCTTAGGATTAAAGAGTATTGTAGTTGGAGAAGGAGACACTTATGAAGAGGCTTTAGAAAATGTCAAGTCAGCAATTAAATTCCACATAGAGACTTTCGGGAATGAAGTTTTGGATATAGAAGAGGTTGTTGAAACTTTTATTGCAGAAGTGGTAATCTGATGAAATTTCCAAAAGATGCTCCTAAACGTAAGGTCATAAAAGCATTAGAAGGCCTTGGTTTCAAAATTGTGAGGGTTGGAAACCATATATCGATGGTAAAGGAGAATCCAGATGGTACTAAGACTCCATTAACTATGCCCAACCATGAAAGGATAAAAGGCTCAACTTTAAGAGTTATCTGCCGCCAAGCTGGTATAAAAAGAGAGGAGTTTCTAAAGGCTTACGAGAAGGCTTAGAAAATATATTTAAATCAGAAATGCTAATTACTCAGTGATTTTTCAGAGGTGATCGAAATGAGTGTGAAGGAGGAAGTTCTGGATAAGCTCTCAACCTTCATAACCTCTGCCTTCGGACTTGTTGCTGCTTTAGCCTACTGTAAAGGCGATTTTCAAGGCAGTTTTCGGGACTGCCGAGAACATCCTCGCAATGCTCGCCTATGCTTTTGCTGTTACGGTAATTACGGTTGTTGCGACAATATGGATAAGCAGGGCTGCTGCGAAGGCTAATGATCGTCGAAATCAGTAAGAAATCTCAGAGTAAACGTTCTGCTGAAAATTCTTTGCATCCTGAGAGGGCTGAACACCAAAGAACCTCTTGTATTCCCGACTAAACTGTGAAAGACTGTTGTATCCCACCTGAGATGCTGCTGTGGTAACGTCAAGGCCTGAGAGTATAAGTTTTCTTGCCTCGCACAGGCGTAGTTTTTTCTGATATTGCAGAGGTGTCATCCCTGTTAGGGCTTTAAAATGCTGGTAAAAAGAGGAGGTACTCATCCTCCCAAGTTCTGCCAGTTCTTTCACGCGAATAGGCTTAGAAAAGTGTTTTTTGAGATACTCCACCGCCAGCGTAATCTGATAGCCATGACTTCCAGGCAAAGCAATCTGAATCAGCCTCGGCCCGACTTCACTCATAAGGAGGCGATATATCAGTTCTTTCTGTATGAGACGCGAAAGAACAGATAAGTGGTCGGGCTCATCCAGTAACTCTATCAATCTTCTGAAGGCGTCAAGGATTTGTGGTGTTACTCTGCCCAGAACCATTCCACGGGAAGTTTGGTCCATTTTTTGTGACACATCTAACTCTATGATCAGCTCTCTCAGAGTATCTAAATCTATTCCCCATGTTATGCCGAGATATGGTTTCTCTTGTGAAGCCTCAATAATCTGGGCGGTTACTGAGAGATCTACGGAAGTGAGAAGAAATTTTTCAGAATCATAAACATACACCTCCTTGCCCAGCAGAACTCGCTTAGCCCCCTGAACGACAAGGCAAATGCTGGGTGGCATCAGGTAGCTTGCGGGCTCTGTTGGATGATCTGAGCGGATCAATTTGAGACCCCGGATCAGATGCACCACGGGCTCTTTTTCTGTAAATCTGTAAATTCTTCCCTTGAGCTGACTTCTCAGTTCGTCCATCATATATCCACAATAAATAGATTTTCTTTCCATACAAATATTTTATGGGGTTGGAAAATTGTGCAAAAAATCTGTAAAATTTTTTTAATAAGTTTTTTATACAGATGGTACTAACGTAATTTCGTCAGAACTACACTAAGTATTTGGAGGTGTACAGTGTGATGAAATTTGAATATTACAATCCAACAAGGTTGATCTTCGGGGTTGGTTCTCTCGAAAGGTTGGGTGAAGTGGTCAGTCAGTACGGAAAGAAGGCATTGCTTGTCACCGGCAAAGGAAGTGTGAAGAGGAGAGGCGTTTTCGACAGAGCGGTGGAAAGTTTAAACAAAGCGGGAGTAACAGTTATTGAGTTCTCCGGGGTTGAGCCGAACCCAAGGCTTTCAACTGTCATCAGGGGAGCGGAAACTGCCAAAAGAGAAAATTGTGACGCGGTAGTAGCGCTTGGCGGCGGAAGTGTAATGGATGCATCGAAAGTCATCGCGGCAACGGTGCTTTACGAAGGGGATCCGAAGGATATGTTTGTGAGAGCTGGAAAGGTACAGAGACTACCAGAAAAAGCCCTTCCAATTATTACAGTCCCCACACTTGCGGCAACCGGCTCAGAAATGAACAACGGTGCTGTTATCACCATCGATGATGAAGAAGAACCGTTGAAAACATTCGTAATGGCTGAAGCTTTATATCCACGCGTCGCAGTGGTTGATCCTGAACTTACGGTGACCGTTCCAAAGAACCACACAGCCTACGGTGTTGCAGACATAATAACCCATGTTACAGAGAGCTACTTCAACGGCGTCGGAGGAACGCCAATTCAGGACAGGTTCGCAGAAGGGGTTGTCCTCACTGCAATCGAGTACGGTCCCCAAGCGGTAGAAAACGGACAAGATCTTGAAGCAAGAACACAGGTTCAGTGGGCTTCCATTGTAGCCCTCAATGGATGGGTAAATGTGGGAACGTATGCAGCATATCCTGTTCACCAGATAGAGCACGCCCTCTCTGCCCTTTACGATATACCTCACGGTGCGGGTTTGGCGGTGGTAAATCCAGCATGGATGCGCTTTGCTGCGAAACACAATCCCGATCGATTTGCTCGGTTTGCACAACGCATATTTGGAGTCTCTGCGAAGGGTAAAGACACGCTTGAAGTAGCCATGGAAGGTATCGACAGGTTTGAAGAATTCCTGAAATCCCATAGGATGTCCAACACACCTCTCTGAGCTTGAAATTGGAGAAATCACAGAAGACATGCTCTGGCACTGGGCTGAAAAGACTCTTGAGGTACTTTGTGACGAACAAGGAAGACTTCCGGGCATACCGCCATTGAGCAAGGAAGATATCGTGGAGATATTGAGAATGGCGATGTAATTTGGGGAGGTGTGAATTATGCAGATTCCAGAAGTTATATTGAACAACGGCGTTAAAATGCCAATACTCGGCTATGGTGTCTATCAAATCCCTCCAGAGCAAACAGAAGAGTGTGTTTATGAAGCCATCAAAGGTGGCTACCGCCTGATCGACACGGCATCAGCGTACATGAACGAAGAGGGTGTTGGAAGAGCAGTCAAAAGGGCGGTTGATGAAGGAATCGTGAAGAGGGAAGATCTCTTCATCACAACAAAGCTCTGGATACAGGATGCTGGTTACGAATCCGCCAAGAAAGCCTTTGAAAGATCATTGAGGAGACTACAGTTTGAGTACATCGATCTTTACCTGATCCATCAACCTTTTGGAGATGTACACTGTGCGTGGCGTGCCATGGAGGAACTTTACAAAGAAGGACTTGTGAGAGCCATAGGTGTGAGCAATTTCCATCCAGATCGTCTCATGGATTTGATCGTTCATCACGAAGTGGTCCCTGCGGTGAATCAAATCGAGATCCACCCGTTCTATCAGAGGCAGGAAGATATCAAATTCATGAGAAAGCACAACATCCAGCCTGAAGCCTGGGGTCCTTTTGCAGAAGGCAGGAACAACATCTTCGAGAACGAAGTCCTCAAATCCATCGCAGAAAAATACAACAAAACGGTTGCACAGGTGATTCTGAGGTGGCTCATTCAGAGAGGAATCGTCACGATTCCAAAGACTGTTCGAAAAGAGAGGATGATCGAAAACATCAGTGTGTTTGATTTCGAGTTGAACAAGGAAGATATGGAAAAGATCGCAGCACTGGACACAGGAAAGAGTTTGTTCTTGTCACACAGAGATCCTGAAACTGTGAAATGGCTTTGTTCATTACTATTCTAAGGAGGAATCCCCATGAAGATCGTCAGAAACGGCTCGAAAGGTGTTGCGAAGGGTACAGATGAGCTGTTCACAGGAAGTGCGTTCATCGAAAAGACGGAAAAGATCATCGCGAGATTCACACAAGTGACCTCCTCCCCACGCTTACGCATGGGGCTTCCAAACAGCTTAACGAAGCTGGCACGTGAGTGGATTAATGGGGTGTGGCTTAGC